>Ga0209096_1003706_pt1 | contig 13050 bp, 10 predicted proteins | sample AD_UKC034_MetaG_FD_184407 | JGI IMG/M metagenome (GOLD analysis project Ga0209096, IMG submission 184407) | Active sludge microbial communities of municipal wastewater-treating anaerobic digesters from USA - AD_UKC034_MetaG (SPAdes) (version 2) | ecosystem: Engineered > Bioreactor > Anaerobic >... | reverse complement strand
ATATTAACCAGGCTTATTACAAGAAGCGCTTTGTAAAAGGTGGAAGGCTGAACCTCAATAGTGCAGGAAGTACAGCCAACCACTAAATCATATTTATTTTTATTCGGCATCCATAAATGGATAGCGATAATCTGTTGCCGGCACAAATGTTTCTTTTATTGTGCGTGGTGATACCCAGCGAAGCAAATTAATCATTGCACCTGCCTTGTCATTCGTTCCTGAACCTCTCGCACCACCAAATGGCTGTTGTCCTACTACTGCTCCTGTACATTTATCATTGATGTAGAAGTTACCTGCCGAATGTGTCAGTGCTTTTGTAGCCACATCAATGGCATATCTGTCGCGTGCAATTACTGCTCCTGTCAATGCATATTCACTTGTTGTATCCACTAAGTGAAGCGTTTCTTCGAAGCGTTCATCATCATAAACATACATGGTTAATACCGGACCGAAAATTTCTTCGCACATGGTTGTGTATGCAGGGTTGGTTGTCAGCAAAATAGTTGGTTCAATAAAATATCCCTTACTCTTATCGTATTTACCTCCCACTAAAATTTCAACTTCAGAACTTTTTTTTGCATTTTCAATATACCCTGAAATTTTATCGAATGATTTTTCGTCAATAACAGCATTGATAAAGTTTCTGAAATCTTCAACCGGACCCAGTTTCATACTTTTTACTTCTGCTATCAACTTCTCTTTTACTTGTGGGAATAATGATTTTGGGATATATGTACGCGATGCTGCACTGCATTTCTGCCCCTGATATTCAAATGCACCTCTTGCCAGTGCTGTTACCAAAACGTCCACATCAGCACTTGGGTGAGCAATGATATAATCTTTCCCTCCGGTTTCGCCTACAATACGCGGATACGATTTATACTTTGGCATATTTTCACCAATGGTTTTCCATATACCTTTAAACACTTCGGTAGAACCTGTGAAGTGAATACCTGCAAAATCAGGATGACTGAAAATCACATCACCAGCTTCCGGACCTGACACAAAAACCAGATTGATTACACCATCAGGCAGTCCAGCTTCCATCAATAACTCCATGATGAGATGTGCTGCATAAATCTGAGTATTAGCCGGCTTCCATACCACAGTATTTCCCATCATAGCAGGTACAGTTGGTAGGTTTCCTGATATAGCAGTGAAGTTAAAAGGTGTAAGAGCAAAAACGAATCCTTCCAGTGGTCGTTGTTCTATTCTGTTCCAAACTCCTTTGCCCACAACCGGAGGTTGCTGAGTGTATATTTCTCGCATATATTGAACATTGAAGCGGAGAAAATCAATCAGTTCACATGCCGAATCAATTTCTGCCTGATAAGCATTTTTTGATTGTCCGAGCATGGTAGCAGCATTCATTTTATAACGATAAGGTCCGGCTAATAAATCAGCAGCTTTTAAAAATATGGAAGCTCGTTGTTCCCAATCCATAGCAGCCCATTTGTGTCGTGCTGCAAGAGCTGCATCAATGGCTTGCTTTACATGTTCTTTTGTTCCTTTATGAAAAACTCCCAATGTGTGTTGATGGTCATGCGGAGGATGCAAAGTTGATGTCTTGCCAGTACGTACTGCTTTGCCATTTATATACATAGGGATGTCTGCCTGCCCCGAACGTGCCTGTGCAATGGCTTCTTTAAGTAATTTTCGTTCTGCACTTCCGGGTGCATAATTTAAAACCGGTTCGTTGGTTGCCGGTGGAATATTGAATATTGCATTTGACATAGTAAAACTTTTTCTGATTGATTCTGCAAAAATAACTATTATTATGCTGCTACATAGTGATACGAATCACATTAATAGCATTACAATAACATGTTAAAAGTGCATTTGTTTTTAATAACTTAAGAAGAAAAAAATTAATATTCTTTTAGAATATCAAGTATTTCTGCACGTGTTTTTGCAGCAGACTCCAGAAGATTGGCAACATCTTTTTCAATCAGATTTGAATCTCCGTTTTTTCCTTTTTCTTCCACTGTTCGGCAGGCTGATTCCAACAATTTGGCACCAATATTTGCAGAACTGCCTTTGAGCTTATGAGCAGATTTATAGAGGTTTTCCAAATCACCGGCATTATGATAGGCAGAAATGTCTTGTTTCAAACGGTCGAGTTGCTTTATATACAGGTCAAGAATATTTTTCAGAAATTCATTGTCGTTTTCAGGAGCAAGGTCTTTAAGTCTGTTGATGACTATTCTGTCAACGGCAGGTTCATTTAAAGTCTGAGATTTTTTGGTATTGATTTCAGCACCCCATTTTTCAATCAGAGCCTGAACAGTTTCGATTCGAATGGGTTTGGTTGTATAATCATTCATTCCTGCATCCACACATTTTTTCTTATCATCATCCATTGCAAAAGCAGTCATTGCAATAATAATGATGTTGGAGTTGGCAGGTGATTTTCTTAACTCAATTGTAGTTTCAAGTCCATCTTTTTCAGGCATCTGTACGTCCATAAAAATCAAATCATAAGCTGTGGACGCTACTTGTGTTAATACTTTATTACCGTTTTCAGCCACATCGGGTTTGTATCCTAATTTTTCAAGTACCGTAACTGTGAGCATCTGATTCACAGGATTGTCTTCTGCGATAAGAACTCTTAATGGAAATCTTGTTGCAAGTGCTGTGTCAAATGTCGGTTCCTCACTTTCTGTAGTACTGTATCTCTGTGAACTTTCAATAAATGATTTGATAAGTACGGTGGATATTTTAATAGCATCAACACCTGCCGGAAGTACAGCTTCAAAAAGTTTATTTCCGTAAATAACATCACCCGATGAAAACCTCGCATTGAAGGCAAACATTGGTATGCCTGACTGACGAATCAATTCTTTCAACTCTTCGGCAAAGAGCAGATAGTCCGGCATTTGAGCATCCAAAATAAGTGCATCATAAAAAGTAGTGTCAGTTAATTCGGCTTTTGCTGATTCAAGTGTACTTACGGTATGATGTACAATGTTCCAGTCATTAAACAAATCGCTGAGGTGCAAATCAAAATCGGTACTTACAGAGAAAATAAGTGCTTTTTTACCTCTCAAAATACGAAGATTGGTTTTGAGATTTCTTGATGCAGCAACGGGAGCAGCTTTAGTTTTGATAGTGAAATAAAATTCTGATCCGCTTCCGGGAGTGCTTTCCACATCAATTACCCCTCCCATAAGTGAAACCAGTTTGGCACTGATAGTAAGACCCAAACCTGTTCCGCCATATTTTCTATAAGTAGAAACATCTGCCTGCTGAAATGATTTGAATAGCCTTTGTCTTTGCTCTTCGCTAATACCTGCACCGGTATCTTTTACAGAAAATCTTATCTCCAGATTATCATCCTTTGCCGGAACAAGTTGCGCATTCATTAAAATATGTCCACGCTCAGTAAACTTAATAGCATTACCTACCAGATTTACAAGAACCTGCTTCAATCTCATGCTGTCACCCATTACAAAAGCGGGTAAAGTTTCGTCAATGTTGTAAAACAATTCCAGCTTTTTGCCCAATGCGCGATAATAAAGTAAATCGAAAGTTTCTTCAATGACTCTTCTCAATTCAAAAGGTTCATTCTCCAGTTCCATCTTGTCAGATTCAATTTTGGAGAAATCGAGTACGTCATTGATAATGTTCAGCATGTTTTCACTGCTGAGTTGAAGTGTGCTTACATATTCTCTTTGCTTATCTTGTAGAGAAGTCATACGCAATAATTCCAGCATTCCTACAATACCATTGAGTGGAGTACGAATTTCATGACTCATGGTGGCAAGGAACTGTGATTTTGCAGCTGTTGCATTTTCAGCAATCTCGCGGGCGTTCAGCAATTCTTTTTCATATGCAGTTCGTTGTGTAATATCTCTGCCGAATAAAGAAATGCCGGTGATAATCTGATTATCTGCATAAACAGGGTTTAAAGAAAACTCAATGGTTATATTGTTTCCTGCAATTTCAAAATTCCTGACAAAGACAGGTTTTTTTCCTCTCATGGCTTGCTGATGATAATCGTTCCACGAGCTGATTTCATCTGCAGGTATAACGGTGCGGTAATTATCTCCGGGCTTAAGTGTTTTTCCACTCAATAGTTTGTAAAAATTGACACCTGCAGTATTGATAACTGTTACAACATGATTCATATCCAAAGACAAAATCAGGTCATTGGTATTTTCAATAACAGATGAAACGTTTGCTCTTGCAAGAGAAAGTTCTTTTTGCAATCGGATGGAATCAGAAATATCTTCAGCAAATATTTTTACTGTTTGCGAGCCATTGCTGCTGAACAAAGATTTAAGAAACTTAATTTCACCTGACCGGTGAATGAAACGTACAGTGTCATCAGCTTTTTTAACATTGCGGCATTGCTGTAAAAGATTTTTCCATTTGACACTGTCGGCAGGGTGTACGATTTGCTGAATGTCAATTTGTGCCAATTCCGTTTCGGAGTAACCAATAAGATTTAAGAAGGAGGGACTGAATGAAACCAGTTCGTTGTTTTCTGCAATCACCAACTGACTCCAGTTTTCAGCAGGCAAGTTTGATTCTATGGTGTCAGCATTCTGTACAGAAATATTTTTGACCAACATCCAGAAAAAAGCTTTTTCACCTTCAAAATCTCCATTGAAAATTTCAAAAACGAATGGGTCACTCTCATTTATTTTAAACTGAGTATAGTCATTTACAACCTTATTGTCATGTAAAAATTTCTGAAAATAATCTTTGAGCACATCCAGATCAACTGTAACAAAATCTTCTGCATCGTGACTTGAAGCGAGTAACCTGCCTTTTGTATCAGTGATGAAGTAGTTGCCCGGTATAAAAGAGTTTTCCTTTTTAGGCTGCGACTGATCGGTGGTTGTAAAACCGGCAATAATAATTTTTTCTTCAGGAGGAGAAATTAATGTAAGAGCCAGTTCAGCTTGCTGATATGTTTTTACATGAACAGAATTAAAATTTTCAGCAGTAGCCAGTCGCAACAGTTCAGCATCACTGTAGTCATCAAGTGAAAACAGTGTTCGCAGTGTAGGTGACTTTTGATTCTTTAGGTTCAGAAGTGATTCGGCAGCAATGTTGTAATCACTTAATTTGAAATCGGTTTTACTGAATATTGCAAGTGCCCCCGGAGTATTCTGAAAAATCTTCTGCAGATACTTTTCTTTCTTGCCCTCTGCATCTTTATTTTTTATTCTAAACCATTGCATCATGAAACTGAACAGCATTCCTAACACAACACTGAAGAACATGATAACAGGTTTTGTAATTCCCGCATTTCCGGCAATGAGAATATATTCCAGAGCACCCAGAACCAAAACATTGTACAGCAACAAATAAATGACATTGGTGATATGCAGGTTAGAAAATAAAATAACTGCGATTAGGAAGAATGCAATATAAATTCCCGGTTGATTTTTGAATAAGAAAAACAACAAATGAATTGTAAGCACTAAAAACATACCAGCTGCCATTTCAGATAAATATTTTGATGACAGTGGCACGAAAAAGGTTATAGCCAGAAGCGCCAATGGAATGACAGCTAACCACGAAAATGGCAACCATACTGTGACTGATGAACTTGTCAGAAAGAATCCCGCAAACAGATACACTATTCCGAGTAATGCAAATAGTATTCGGAAATAGGTGAGATCGGTGGTAGTATTACCGTTCTGTTTCAACAAATTAAATTGGGTGGATGCCATTTTTATCTGATACGCAAAAATAAGGCTTTGGTTATCCGTTTCAGAATGATTTTTAAGTTTTTTGCGATGAAGAATTAGGTAAATAAAAAAGCACTGCAAGAAATAACGGATTTAATCTGACGAGAGGTTACCTTTGTTGAAATTTTTCAATATTTGTGAGCATGAAAGTTGTTGGAATTATGTCAGGTACATCACTGGATGGTGTGGATTTGGCTTTGGTTGAGTTCGAGGGCGTTCAAACAATTTCATTTCAAATATTGGCAGCCGTAACAGTTCCATATCCTGATGTATGGAGCAAGAGACTGAAAACATGCAACGGTTTGAGTGCCGAAGAGTTTTTAAAACTCCATAATGAGTATGGAAATTATCTTGGCGACTTGTGTAAGGTTTTTATAAAAAAGAATAATTCCGAAGCAGAAGTCATAGCATCTCACGGGCATACCATATTTCACCAACCGGACAACAGATTTACTTTTCAGTTGGGAAGCGGTGCTTGTATTGCTGCAACAACAGGAGTCACAACAGTCAGCGATTTCCGTAGCCTTGATGTCGCTTTGGGTGGGCAAGGTGCACCGTTGGTTCCGATTGGCGACCGACTCTTGTTTGGTGAATATGATTATTGTCTTAACCTTGGAGGTTTTGGCAATATTTCTTTCGAAAAAACGGGTGAACGAATTGCATTTGACTGTTGTCCTGTAAATATGATTTTGAATTTGCTGGCTAACGACAGAGGGTTTGATTTTGATAAGAATGGAAATCTTGCAGCAAGCGGAAGTTTTAATCAGGAATTGTTTGATAACCTGAACAGAATTAAATTTTATCATCAGTCTTACCCCAAATCATTGGGTGCAGAATGGTTTAAGTCAGAGTTTTTGCCATTAATTGAACAAAGTAAAATTACTTTGGAGGATAAGTTGCATACCCTCTGTCATCATATAGCTTATCAGGTAAGTAAGTGTTTGCTCCTGAAACATACAGATCATTCAAAAATGCTGGTAACAGGTGGTGGTGCAAGGAACACATTTCTGCAGCAATTGATGAAGCAATATTGCTCTGTTCAAATCATTATACCCGAAGAAAGAATAGTTGATTTTAAAGAAGCACTGATTTTTGCTTTTCTAGGATATCTCCGAATAGCTGAAATGCCGAATTCGCTCAGTTCAGTCACCGGAGCAACATCAAATTCAACAGGAGGGTCTGTTTTTGTGATGAAGTAAAATTTACTTTTTAGTTTTCATCATCAAAGTGAAAGAAGTTGTCGTCTATTTTGTCGTCATCTTCTTTAAAAAGTTTGTTTTTCCAGTTACGTTCATTTTTATGACTTGCCATTTTATGTTTTTTGGCAATGTCGTCATTGTAATCATGCCAGGTATTGCGTTCCTGTTTTTTATTTTCAAATCGCTGATTTCTCATGTCAATGAAATTAATTATGAAATACAGTAGTTTATACTGTTGTATTTCTGTAAAGGTTTCGGGAAATTCAGTGAAATGAGAGGCCTGAAAAACAGGATTATTTTAATACTTTCGCGAAAATTTTAGATAGAATTATGCTTGATTTACTGAAGAAGTTTGAAGAAAAACGCCCTGAAATTGTTTTTGAATGGAAAGATGCTGAAACCGAAGCCGAAGGCTGGTTGGTAATAAATAGTATCCGCAATGGCTCTGCAGGAGGAGGTACCCGCATGCGCAAAGGATGTGATAAGCGTGAAGTAGAATCGTTGGCAAAAACCATGGAAGTGAAATTTACAGTCTCAGGCCCTGCAATTGGAGGCGCAAAATCCGGTATCAATTTCGACCCTTCTGATCCGCGTAAAGCGCAGGTGCTTGAACGATGGTTTAAAGCCGTTAAGCCACTTTTAAAATCTTACTATGGAACAGGGGGAGATTTGAATGTGGATGAAATACATGATGTAATACCTGTTTGCAACAAACTCGGAATACTTCACCCGCAGGAAGGAACTGCAGTCGGTCATTTTAATGACGGAGAAGAAAATATACGTAAACGTATTAAGAATCTTCAGCAGGGAGTGTCGCTTGAACTTAAAGACAGCACTCTGTCACCTGATGTTGGAAGGCAGTATAAAGTTGCTGATATGATTACCGGTTTTGGTGTAGCCAATGCAGTAAAATCATATTATCAAATATGGGGAGGCAATGTTTCCGGCAAAAGAGCCATCATTCAGGGTTGGGGCAATGTGGCTGCTGCTGCAGGATTTTACCTCTCACAAATGGGGGTAAAAATTGTAGGAATCATTGACCGTGAAGGGGGTGTTATTAATGAAAGCGGATATTCTTTTGATGAGGTAAAAAATCTGTTTAATACAAGAAAAGGGAATCAGTTACATACATCGGGAATGTTGAGCCGTGATGAAATGAATGCACGTATATGGAACACTGATGCTGAAATTTTTATTCCGGGAGCAGCTTCGCGACTGGTCACGAAAGAGCAAATGGAATCACTGATGAAACACCAACTGGAAGTGATTTCATGCGGTGCCAATGTTCCTTTTGCCGATAAAGAAATTTTCTTCGGACCTATAGGTATGTTCTGTGACGAAAAAGTCAGTGTATTACCTGATTTTATTGCTAATTGCGGAATGGCTCGTGTATTTGCTTATTTGCATAATGCAAATGCTGTTATCAACGATAAACTGATTTTTGAGGATACGGCAAAAACAATTCATGACGCACTGAATGATGTTTACAAATTAAATACTTCACGTACCAAAATTGCTGCTACTGCATTTGAGATTGCATTGAAAAAACTGTTGTAAAAAATGGATAAGTTGCAATGGACATTTCTTGGAAATACAGTTGAAAACTACCTGTGGTTTGCAGGTATTTTTTTAGTGGGATTGATTTTCAAAAATTTAATCTCCAAACTTATTTCTTTCATTTTGTTCAATGTATTACGAAGGTATTTTAAGTCAATAGGTGTTCAGAAACTTGTAGATCTTACGACCAGGCCATTTTCATTCACCATTTTTGTTTTGGTCATTTTTTTTGCTTGCCAGTTCTTACACTTCCCTGAAGAATGGCACCTTGCATCAGGCAAAGAGTTTGGCGTAAGGATGATGCTGGACCGTTTGTTTCTTGTAGTGCTCATATTTTGCATTACCTGGACATTGCTCAGAATAATTGATTATGTTGGTTTGGTGATGAAGGAGCGGGCAAGAATGACAGAATCAAAAATGGATGACCTGTTTGTTCCTTTTATCATCTCAGCCATTAAAGCTTTAATGATAATTTTCAGTTTGTTTTTTGTACTTGGGGCAGTTTTCAAACTGAATGTTGCAAGTATCATTGCAGGTTTGGGAATTGGAGGATTAGCTCTGGCACTTGCTTCCAAAGAAACACTTGAAAATCTGCTAGGATCATTTCTCATTTTTGCGGATAAACCATTTGTAGTTGGTGATTTAATTAAAGCCGACCAACTACATGGCCATATTGAAGAAGTTGGTTTCAGGTCGACAAAAATTCGTACCCTGGAAAAAACACTCATTATTGTACCCAATAAAAAAATGATTGATGCCGAACTTGAAAATCAGACCATAAGAACATTTTATAGGTATAGATTTAATATTGGATTGGTTTATACAACTTCGGCAGATCAACTTCGGAAAATTATGGAGGAGATTAAGGATGTGCTAGATGAAAATCCTATGATTGATGAAAATCCCAATGTGTTTTTCAGCACTTTCGGAGATAGTGCATTGATAGTTACAATCATTTATTTAGTTCGCACTTCCGACTACAACACCTTTGCCATTACCAAGCAGGATATCAACTTCCGCATTATGGATATTGTTGCTGCTAACGGCAGCGGTTTTGCTTATCCAAGTACGTCCGTATATATTGAAAAGAACCCACAATAAATAAGCTTCTATAAGCATACTTTTTGGCAGGGAGTTGCGTTCTCTTTATCAACACAAAAATGTGTATAAGAGCATCATTTCAACATAAATCAAAACAAGAGGGAATATACTTTTACTTTTTTAAATTTCAGACTGAAATATGAGTGTATTGCTTCAAACAATGCTTGGCGCTGCCGACAGTGCAGCTGCCTTACAACCTGCCGTAAAAACTGAAGAATCCATATCACTTCTCGACATGGTAGTGAAGGGAGGGCCTATCATGATTCCGTTGGCTTTGTTGTCAGTAGCTGCGGTTTATATCTTCTTTGAACGATTTTTTACAATTCGAAAGTCGTCCAACATTGATAAAAATTTTATCAATCAGATAAAAGATTTTGTACATAGCGGTAATGTGGATGCAGCAAAATCATTATGCAAAAACACCAATCATCCTGTGGCACGAATGATTGAAAAAGGACTCATGCGCTTGGGTAAACCCATTCGCGATATTGAATCGGCAATAGAAAATGTCGGGAAACTCGAAATTTATAAAATGGAAAAGAACCTTAGTTTTCTGGGGACAATTGCAGGGATAGCTCCCATGTTTGGTTTCCTTGGGACAATTTTTGGTGTGATAAAAATTTTCTATCAGATTTCGCTTGAAAACAGTTTGGAAATTGATACCATTTCCGGTGGACTTTATGTTAAAATGATTACCAGTGCTGCAGGATTGCTGGTAGGTGTGGCAGCCTATGTTGGCTATCATTATCTGATAGCGTTAGTAGATCGTGCAGTGAATAAAATGGAAATAAATGCAGTGGAGTTTATTGACCTTCTGGAAGAACCTGCAAGTAAGTAATGTGGAAAATTTTTAAACCGGCATCTATATGGCACTGAATTTAAAAAGAAGAAATAAAATGACAGGAGAAGTGTTTGTCGGATCACTTAACGACATCATGTTTTTTCTGTTGTTGTTCTTTCTCATCACTTCGACAATGGCCACACCGAATGTTTTGAAATTGTTATTACCAAATGCCAAAACCAGCAAACCTGCTGTCAAGCATCCCATAACCATATCAGTAACTGCAGATCTGCAGTATGCTGTAAACAATGAGGTTGTTTCTTTTGATCAGCTTGAACCTATTATGTTGGCACAACTGCAGGGGCAGGAAGATCCGACAGCTATTCTCAAAGTGGACAAAACTATTGAAGTGCAAAAACTGGTTGACTTGCTGGATATAGGTGCACGGAATAAAATTAAAATGGTACTTGCTACCAATACGATTAAGTAATCATGGAAGCACCTGCAATCAGGCGGAATTCACTTCTCATTTCAATATTATTTCATGCAATAATATTTTTTCTGCTATGGTATTTTGTGATGCACACCAAGATTCCTCCTTTTGGTGGTGGAGGTGGTGCAGAATCAGCCAATATAGGATTTGTGGAATTGTCATCCGGTGATGTCCAGCCCCTTTCTGAAAATGTTTCAGAAAACCCTCAGGTGCAGCCACAGCCACAGCCTGCCGCTGAAGTGAAAGAGCAGAATTACACAACACAGGAAACAGAAGAAACAGCCACTATTGAAAATAAAGAAAAGAAGAAAGAAATAAAAAAAGAGATAAAAACAACCACTCAGCCTGTCAAAACAGAAGTTAAAAAAACAGAACCTGTAGTACCGAAAGTAAATGCAGCAGCACTTTATCCCGGTAAAAAAAATAATTCCACATCGCAAGGTACAGGCAATGTTGCTGCCGGGGATCAGGGTGCCCGTGATGGAGATCCTGCTTCATTGTATCAGGGAAAAGGACAAGGTCAGGGAGGAAATGGAAGTGGAGGCGGACAGGGTGATGGTAATGGACCGGGTAAAGGAAGTGGTACAGGTCCGGGATTTTCATATGATTTAGCCGGTAGGGCAGTACGTACACGACCCTCTATATTTGATAACAGCCAGGAAACAGGTAAAGTTGTTGTAGAAATTAAAGTAGATAAATTCGGAAATGTAATTGATGCAATTCCCGGAGCAAGAGGTTCTACCACTACCAGCAGTAATCTTTACCGTAAGGCAAAAGAAGCAGCAATGAAAGCAAAATTCAGTCAAAGTCCTGCAGGTGTTGAAGAGCAGAGAGGTACAATTACCTTTGTGTTTGTTGTTCAATGACGTATAAAGAAACGCTCGATTATTTGTATTCAATGTTACCGATGTTTCATCGCATTGGTCCGGCTGCTTACAAAAATAATTTAGACAATTCTAAAGCACTGGATACTTTGCTTGGTCATCCGCATAAAGCATTTCCATCTGTGCATATAGCAGGCACCAATGGCAAAGGCTCTGTTTCAAATATGCTTGCTGCAACCTTGCAAACAGCAGGATACCGAACAGGATTATTCACTTCACCACATCTGAAAGATTTTCGTGAGCGCATTCGAGTCAATGGAAAAATGATTTCGAAAGCATACGTTACTGCTTTTGTAACGAAGTATAAAAAACAGTTTAAAGATATTCAGCCATCATTTTTTGAATGGACTACTGCGCTTGCATTTGATTATTTCCGTCATAAAAAAGTAGATATTGCAGTTATCGAAACCGGACTTGGAGGAAGATTAGATTCTACCAACATTATTCATCCTTTGATTTCTGTTATTACCAACATAGGTTGGGACCATACACATTTACTTGGTAATACACTAACTAAGATTGCAAAAGAAAAAGCCGGAATAATAAAATTAAAAACGCCTGTTGTTATTGGTGAATTCAGTGCAGTAACCTCAAAAATATTTAAGGCAGTTGCTAAAAATAAAAAAGCCGATCTTGTATTTGCCGACAGAAAATATCATCCGAAAATATTGGAAAATAATGCAGCATCATTGCTGGTTGAAGTAAAAAACCATGATACATCCACCCGCGAAAAGTATAAACTAAGCCTTACCGGAAACTATCAGATAAAAAACGCTGCTACGGTAATTGCAACTGTTAATCAGCTAAGACAATCAGGCTATGCTATTACAGAACAGCAACTGAGAAGGGCGTTAAATAATGTTCAAAATATTACCGGTTTTTCGGGACGGTGGCAAATATTGGGCAATAAACCTGCAATCATTGCTGATACCGCTCATAACATTGACGGAATTAAATACGTCATTCGCCAAATTAAGTCAATGAAGTTTCATCATCTTCATGTTGTATTAGGAATGGTTTCAGATAAGGATGTGAGTGCTGTACTTGCAAGTTTCCCTAAGAAAGCAACATACTATTTCTGCCAGGCGGCAATCCCCCGAGCTATGGATGCTAATATATTGAGAATTAAGGCGGTGAAGTATGGTTTAAGAGGTGAAGTTTTTTCTTCTGTAAGGCTGGCTTTAAATGCTGCAAAGCAAAATGCAACTACCAACGATTTGATTTTTGTTGGCGGAAGCACATTCACAGTGGCCGAAATCGTCTGATTTTCTGTAATCTTTTACCCAATATTGCCATTATTTCGCTCGGCCGGAAGTTACTTTTGTGACTTCAT
>Ga0209096_1003702_pt1 | contig 13060 bp, 13 predicted proteins | sample AD_UKC034_MetaG_FD_184407 | JGI IMG/M metagenome (GOLD analysis project Ga0209096, IMG submission 184407) | Active sludge microbial communities of municipal wastewater-treating anaerobic digesters from USA - AD_UKC034_MetaG (SPAdes) (version 2) | ecosystem: Engineered > Bioreactor > Anaerobic >... | reverse complement strand
TGACCCTCGCCCTGACCACCTCGGCGGTCATCATTTCCATCATCATCGGCATCCCCATGGGGATTCTCATGGCCCGAAGCGACCTTTTCGAGGCAATCAACCGGCCGCTCCTCGATGCCATGCAGACCATGCCCAGTTTCGTGTATCTCATCCCCGCCCTCATGTTCTTCGGACTCGGGAAGGTGCCCGCCCTGATCGCCACGCTGATCTACGCCGTCCCGCCGGTTATCCGGCTCACCAACGTGGGAATCCGCCAGGTGCCGAAGGAAACCCTCGAGGCGGCAAAGGCCTTCGGGGCCAACCCGCGGCAGATCCTCTTCGATGTCCAGCTTCCCCTGGCCATCCCGTCCATCATGGTGGGAATCAACCAGACCACCATGATGGCCCTCGCCATGGTCGTCATCGCCTCCATGATCGGGGCCCGGGGGCTGGGGCTCGAGGTTCTGCTCGCCATCAACCGCATCGAGGTCGGACGGGGGTTCGAAGCGGGATTGTGCATCGTCATCCTGGCCATCGTCATCGACCGGATCACCCACGGGCTCGCCGTGGCCCGGCAAAAGCGCCTGTGACGGACAGGGAAGGCGAAAAGGACGCCGTCCCTCTTCGACATTCCGGAAGCCCCGGCGGCGGAAAAACCCGGCACGGGGCGAACACCGGTTCGGTTCCGCTCCCGGGAAATTTCGCGCCCCGGTGCCGAACCGCGGGAAAGGCAAGCGTGACGCCATGAAGAAGGGGACAGTCAGGAAAGAGGCGGGGCCGCCCGCCGGGGGCGTTGCCGACGGGATCCGAAAAATCTCCGGGGGAGAGGCCGTTATTTTTCCGCTCATCCTGGAAGGTCTTTCCATTCCCACTTTCGTCATCGGCCAAGACCACCGCGTCCTTTACTGGAACAGGGCTCTCCAGGAACTGAGCGGCATCAGGGCCGAAAGGATCATCGGAACGAAGGAGCACTGGCGGGCGTTCTACAGCAGGGAAAGACCCTGCATGGCCGACCTCATCGCCGACGGTCTGCAGGACGAGATTCCCCAGTGGTACGCCGGCAAATACCGGAAATCGAAACTCCTCAAGGAAGCTTACGAGGCCACGGACTTCTTCCCCGACCTCGGGAAAGAGGGAAAGTGGCTTCGCTTCACCGCTTCCGCCCTCCGGGACCCCGGCGGGAACCTGATCGGCGCCCTGGAAACCCTGGAGGACGTCACGGAAGGGAAGCAGGCGGAAACGGCCCTCCGGGAAAGCGAGAAACGGCTGAAACGAATCCTCGAGGGGTCCCCCATCCCGGCCTTTCTCATCGACCGGGACCATCGGATCCTGCACTGGAACCGGGCCCTGGAAGAATTGAGCGGCCTCAAGGCGGAGGTCATCATCGGGACGGATGAGCACTGGAAGGCTTTTTACCGGAAGAAAAGGCCGTGCATGGCCGATCTGCTGGCGGACGGGAAGACGGACGCGTTCCCCCGTTGGTATGACGGGAAAATCCAGAAATCAAAGCTTCTCGACGAAGCCTACGAGGCGACGGCCTTTTTTCCCGATCTCGGGGAGAGCGGAAAATGGCTCCGCATCACCGCCGCCGTTCTCCGGGACTCCCAGGGCCGTTTTTTCGCCTCCATCGAAACGCTTCAGGACATCACGGAAACCATCCTGGCCGAGGAAGCCCTGAAGGAAAGCGAGCAGCGCTTCAAGTCCGTTCTCGAGGGATCCCCCATACCGACTTTCGTCATCAACCGGAACCACGAGATCGTCTGCTGGAACCGGGCCCTGGAGGAGCTCAGCGAAATCAGCCGGGATAAAATCGTGGGGACGAAACAGCACTGGAAAGCCTTCTACGACAAGGCCCGCCCCTGCATGGCGGACCTCCTCGTGGACGGCCTCCTCGACGAAATCCCCCGGTGGTACGTGGGCAAGTATCACAAGTCCAAGCTCATCGCGGAGGCTTACGAGGCCACCGACTTCTTCCCCGCCCTGGGAGACGGCGGGAAATGGCTCCGGTTCACCGCGGCGGCCCTCCGGGATTCGCGGGGGGTCCTTTTCGGGGCCATGGAAACGCTCGAAGACATCACGGCTCGGAAAATCGCCGAAGAGGCCCTCCGGGAGAGCGAAAAGAGATACATGGAGTTGAGCATCACCGACGGTCTCACGAAACTCTTCAACTCCAGGCACTTTTACGACCAGCTCAAATCGGAGATCAACCGGGCCAGGCGTTACGGTCACCCGCTCTCCCTTCTCCTTCTCGACATCGACGATTTCAAGAACTACAACGACACTTACGGCCACGTGGAAGGGGACAAGGTGCTCGTCCGTCTCGGCCAGGTCATTCGAAGATGCCTGCGGAAGACCGACTCGGCTTACCGTTACGGGGGCGAGGAGTTCACGGTCATCCTGCCGGAAACGACGGGCGACGCCGCCGTGGCCCTGGCGGAAAGAATCCGGCGGGAGTTTTCAAACGAAACCTTCTCGACCTGGTCCATCACGCCCGTTCGAAAAACGGTGAGCATCGGCGTGGCCGAGTATTTCCCGAAAGAGGAACTTTCCTTTTTCCTGAAACGGACCGACGAAAGCATGTACACGGCAAAGAAGAAGGGAAAAAACAAGGTCTTTTACGGCAGGCGGGATGACCCCTCGAACGGGAGCACCGATTGAACGACGGGGTTTCAACGGCCCCGGTCTTCCTCCCTATCTCTCTCCAGTTCCTCCCTGATCTTGTCGGCCAGGTCTTCCAGGATGGCGTCGAACTGTTTTCTGGCGGAAATCATGTCCCGCCGCATTCGGAGGATGATGTCGACACCCGGCAGGTTCACCCCCAGTTCCTCCACGAGGATCTTCGCGATCCGGAGTTTTTCGAGCTCGCTGAAAGCATAAACCCGGCTTCCCGACCGCTCCTCCCTGAAACAGCAGACAATCTCCTCCTCTTCAAGGTCCAGGAGGAACGTTTCATCCAAGTCGAATATCCGGAGAACCTCTTCCCTTGTCCAGCGTTCCTTCATCATCGTTCGATAAACCGTAAAAACTCGAAAAATCTTCAATTACCGACGGCTTTGTAAAAAGATCCAGAGGCAAGGCGCCCAAATCCCGAGGAATGAGAAGGTTCAGAGCCTGATGTCCCTTCTCACGTCATCCCCGTAGAACGTCTCGAGCTTCCGGGCGGCTTCCACGGCTTCCCGGTCCTTCGAGGGGGGAAGCACGACGGCCAGCCTGACCATGAAATCCCCCCGTTTCTTCGTTTTCATGTTCACCGCCCCTTTTCCCTTAAGCCTGAGGACCTGGCCGTTCTGGCTTCCCGGCGGAACTTTCACGCTTACCGATCCTTCCACCGTGGGGACGCGGACCTGTCCGCCCTCCAGGGCCTCGAGCACCGTCACGGGAACGTCCAGGTACAGGTCATCCCCCTTCCGGGTGAGAAAACGGTGGGGTTCGACCCGTATCCGGAGATACAGGTCCCCGGCGCCGGCGCCGGCCGTTCCCGGTTCTCCCTTGCCGGCCACCCGGATTCGCGCGCCGTCATGGACACCGGGCGGAATCTTGACGCGGATCCGCTCCCGGCCGGGAACCTGCCCGGCTCCCCGGCACGCCCCGCAGGGCTTCCCGACCCGGCCGTGGCCGCCGCACTGGGGACAGACCTGGGTAAACGGAACGGGACCGTCGGCAACGTTCAGCCTGCCCGACCCCCCGCAGGTGGGACAGGGGTTTAGCTTCGTCCCCGGTTCCGTCCCCGACCCCCCGCACCGGGAGCAGGGAACCTGTTTTTCCATGACCAGTTCCGTTTCCTGCCCCCGAAGGGCGGACAGAAAATCGACGGTCATCTCGTGCTCCAGGTCGCGGCCCCGGACGGCTCGGGATCCCCGGGGAGATCTCCCGGCACCCCCGCTGAATCCGAACAGATCGCCGAAAAGATCCTCGTAACTTTCATAACGGCCGCCGAAAGACTCCTCCGCCGCGCCTCCCCTCTCCCGCCGCCAGGATGACTGCCAGTCCCGGTACTGTCTCGCCTTTTCGGGGTCGAACCCGGACTGGAGGCCTTCCTCCCCGAATTCGTCGTAGAGTTTTCTTTTTTCCTCCGATCCCAGGGCTTCGTAGGCCCGGGAAATCTCCTTGAACCGCTGTTCCGCCTCCCTGTTGCCGGGGTTCACGTCGGGGTGCCACTTCCGGGCGAGCTTCCGGTACGCCTTCTTGACGGCCTCCTGGGAGGCGTCCCGGGAAATGCCGAGGATATCGTAAAAGTCTTTCGCCATGTTCGGAAAGCCTGTCTCCATTTCATTCGGATGTGTTTTTTTACCATTGCCGGCTTCACCGTGGCAAGCCTTTTCCTGTATTTTTTCAAAGGATGACGACGTCGTAAAAGTCCATTGCTGCATTTCCCTTCATCCCCGGGAATAAATTATAAAAAAAGGGGACAGATTTTAAATCTGTCCCCTTTTTTTCATTCGACAGATTTAAATCTGTTCCCCTTTTTTCATTCGACAGATTTAAATCTGTCCCCCTTTATTCAGTTTTCCCGTGACGCCTTTGCGGAGATTTCCACCGGCGGCGACGGCCCGCCCTGGGAAAAACAGGCCCCGCAGGGACACGGGTTCTCAGGACGCCCCCTTACAGGGGAAGGTCATACCTCAGGGTTCCCCATTCCCACAGATAGGGGTCATAGGGCCGGTCCCACGAGACCGGCTTCCGGACGAACCGGGTACCGCTCCGCTCGGATGAAAAGAAAGGGAACATGCCGGGAAAACCGGCGTCGAGAGTGAACCAGCCCATGATGTCATAGTGGTCGCCGAAAACATCGCCTTCCAGGGCGAGGGGAGAGGTATCGGTCATCTGATCTTCCTGAACCTCGAAAAAATCCTCCAGGATTTCCTTCCATCGGTCCCGCTCACCGTTTTCAACCACGGTCAGCCAGGGGCCGGCGGCGGACGTCCTTTCCATCTCCCTTATCTTCATGGTTGCCTGTCTCCTTTCTCTGTCTTCCTTTCCATCACTCAAAGCAGGGATCATGCCACAGCTTTTAAAAATCAACCTTCTGAATATACACGTAAATAATCAGACGGCCCTCCCGGGACGGGCGTTTCCCTGAAAAGAAGGGTTCACAGTGCGTAGGACCATACGCAGGGTGAACGAATTGCAATCCCCGGCCAGTTCTGTTAGACAATAGAAAATTTCACGGCAGGGGGGCTCCCGGCCATGGGCCGTTCAAGACACGTTCTTCTTTGCATGACCGTCGCCGCGGTCCTCGTGGTCCTCGCGACGATGGGCTGCGGCGGGCCCGCCCCCGGCACCGGCAGCCCCCTCCCGGTGAAAAAAGCGCCCCCATCGGCGAAGGAACTCCTGGAACGGGGAAACAGGCTTTACGAAGCGGGCCGCTACGACGAAGCCCGGGCCTGTTACAGCGAGATCATTCAAGCCGCGGGAAGCGGCGCCGATTCCGATGTGTACGCGGCCCGGTTCAACCGCGGTCTCGCGCTCCTGGCGGGCGGCCGTTTCCCGGAGGCCGCCGCCGACTTCACGGCGGTCGTCGACGGAAACGACCGGGACGGGGCGGCCCTTTTCAGGCGGGGGCAGTGCCACGAAGGAAACCGGGACTATGAAAGTGCCGTGGCGGACTACTCGAAAGCCCTCTCCATCGATTCCCGGGACACCCGGCTGTACCTCGTCCGGGGCCACGCCTACCGGAAATGGGGAAGGCGCTACGATGCGGCCGTCACCGACTTTCTTTGCGCCGTCGGGCTCGATCCCATGAGCGGTGAGGCCTTTTACGCCCTGGGGATGACCTATTTCATGAAGGGAGATTACCAGAAGGCCGTGGAAAGCCTTTCCAGGGCCATTCTCATCGATCCGGAAGACGGGAAGAGCTACAACGGCCGCGGCCAGTCCCTGCTCCAGCAGGGCCGGCGGACGAAAGCCCTGGCGGACTTCCGGAAAGCCTGCGAGCTCCGGGAGAAGGCGGGCTGCATCATGGTGACCTACCTGAACGGCCAGGGGAAAAAAACGGGAAACCCTGACGGGAGAAAAAACCCTTGACGCCCGCCCGTGAGAGACAGGGAACCATGGAAAAGGGCGGCGCCGGGACCCTGGAGGATCCCCGGGTGTTTCTCGAACCCACGTATTTCGTCGACAGTGACGACGGGTCGGTGATCGACTTTGCCCGGGAGGCCGCATCGCCGGGAAAAACCGCCGCCGACCGGGCGGCGCGCCTCTATTACGCCGTCCGGGACGGCATCCGATACGACCCCTTTCACATCGACCTGGGACGGGAGGGCTTCAAGGCCAGCCGGGTATTGGCCAAAAAATCGGGCTTCTGCGTCCCCAAGGCGGTTCTCCTCGCCGCGGCGGCCCGGGCCCTCGGCATTCCCAGCCGCCTCCGGTTCGCCGATGTGCGCAACCACCTGACCACGGAGCGCCTGAAAAAGAAAATGGGGACCGATTTGTTCATGTTTCACGGGTACACGGAACTTTTCGTCGACCGCCGATGGGTCCGGGCCACCCCCACGTTCAACATCGACCTGTGCAGAAAATTCGGAGTTCCCTCCCTGGAATTCGACGGCACCCACGACGCCGTATTCCACGCCTATGACCGGGAAGGCAGGAGATACATGGAATACGTGGTAGACCGCGGAGCCTTCCACGATCTTCCCTATGACCTCATGATGGCCGTCTTCAGGGCCCACTATCCCCTCTTCTTTTCCGGCGAGCCCGATCCCTCGACCTTCTGAAATACAGGAGTTTCAGCCATGACCCTTTCCAGGATTGCGGCATTCATGACGGACCCGGCGTCCTACCCCCACCGCCCCCCGTCGGTGGAATTGGTGGAAACCCACATTTCCCTCGTCTTCATCGCCGGACATCTCGTCTACAAGATCAAAAAACCGGTGGATTTCGGCTTTCTCGACTTCACGACCCTGGAAAAAAGGTCTTTCTTCTGCCGGGAGGAGATCCGTCTCAACCGGCGCCTCGCCGAGGACATCTACCTGGACGTCGTGGCCATTCACCAGGACGAGACGGGAACCCTGAACTTTCTCGGCAGGGGGGAGGCGGTGGAATACGCCGTCCTCATGAAAAGAATCCCCGAAGACCGCATGCTTGGAACCCTGCTCGAGAAAAAAATCGTCCGGGAACGGGACATGGAAACCCTGGCGAGGAGAATCTGCGCGTTTCACGACGGGGCGGCCACGGGCGGGGAAATCGATGAAATCGGCGGGTTCGAGACGATCCGGAAAAACCACGAGGAAAATTTCGAGCAGACGGAACCTTACGTGGGGATAACGATTCCCCGGCCTGAATTCGAGTTTATCCGCTCGTGGGCCCTCGGCTTTCTCGAAAACCGGGAAACCCTGTTCCGCCGGCGGGTGGCGGCGCACAAGATCCGGGAGTGCCACGGCGACCTGCACCTCCAGCACATCTGCTTTATCAACGGCATCGTCGTCTTCGACTGCATCGAGTTCAACAAGCGCTTCCGGTATCTCGACCGGGCCGCCGAGGTCGCCTTCCTTTCCATGGATCTCGACTTCCACGGCTACGGCGATTACGGAGACGCCTTTGTCCGGGCCTACATCGCGGCGTCGGGGGACGGGGAAATAGACACCCTCCTTCCCTTCTACAAGTGCTATTTCGCCTACGTCCGGGGCAAGGTCACCGGCTTCCGTCTCCAGGAACCGGGACTGGGCGGGAAGGAAAAGGACCGGGTCACCGCCGAGGCCGGGAAATATTTCCGTCTCGCTTACCGCTGCGCCGCCCGTCTCGACAGGCCCGCGCTCCTCGTCATGAGCGGGTGGATGGGGACGGGCAAGTCATTCCTGGCGGCCGGCCTCGCGCCCCTCGTCGGGGCCGAAATCATCCGCATGGACGTCCTCCGGAAGGAGCTTTCCCGGATTTCCACCGCGGAACACCGCTACGAGGACTTCGGTGAGGGAATCTACGGCGAGGAGATGACCCGCCGGACCTACGAGGCGGCCTTCGAAAAAGCGGGGAAACGGCTGGGGGAGGGAAAGACGGTCATCCTGGACGGGTCCTTCAGGGACCGGCGGGACCGCGCCGCCGCCATGGCGGTTGCCCGTTCCCACGGGGCCGACTTTTTCGCTGTCCACTGCGTCTGTCCCGACGACGTCCTCCGTCAAAGGCTCGAAAAGAGGGAACGGAAAGGCACGGACGTTTCCGACGGCCGGCTGTCCCTTCTCGACGCCCAGAAGAGATCCTTCCATCCCCTGGAAGACGTTCCCGGGGAAAATCTCATAACCATCGACACCTCGGGAAGCCTGGAAGGGATGGTGGCGAAAATCCTTTCCAGGATCCGCCTGGGCCGGTGACCTTTACCGGCGCCTTTACCCCTCCGCGGCGGCACCGCCGGAGGGAGCACCTTCCTCCGACACGCCCCCCCGGCTCTCTTCCTCTTCCTCCGCCATCCGCCGCCGGGCCTCATCGATGAGATAGCCCACCTTGTAGTCCATGGAAACGAGAGGGTAGTCTACCAGGATTCCCTGAAAACGCTCCAGTGCCGCCCGGTAGTGCCTGGTTCTGAAGTAGAAATATCCCACGTAGAACTCGTGATCGGCGAGGCGCTTCTCGCATTCCCGCAGCCTTTTAAGGGCCATGAAGGAAAAGGGGGAATCGGGAAACCGGGAAACCACCTTTTCAAAGGATTCCCGGGCCCGCCGGGTTTCCGTCTGGTCCCGGTCCAGGGTGTTCATCTGCCGGAAATGGCACATCCCCGCCTGGTAGAGGGCATAGGGAACGTTTTCATTGGTCGGATGAAGATTCACGAAATCCAGGTATGTCATTTCCGCTTCCATGTAATCGCCGGCACTGTAGTGAGAATCGGCGATCCCCAGTTCCGCCTTCAGGGCCAGGTCGCTCAGGGGATACTGTTCCTGGAGACGCTGAAAAGCCTCGATGGCCCTGTCGAAATCCCCGTCGTGGTAGTTCAGGTAGCCGCTCTGGTAAAGCCGTTCCGCCGAGCCCCCTCGAACGGGGGAACCCTTCCACCAGCCGCACCCGGCCGTTCCCGAGAGGAAAAAGAGGACCGCGAGGACACCCATGAAGGACCGCTTCACGACAGCGGCAAAAGGGCGATGACGGAAAGGCTTGACGAAGGGCGCTCTCATCAGAGGACCTTTTTCAGGAATTCTTCAAGCCGGTTTTTCGGGACGAGGCCGATGAGCTTCTCCTCCATTTTACCGCCCTTGAAGAGCATCAGCGTCGGGATGCTCTGGATCCCGTATCGTCCCGTCGTCTCGGGACACTCGTCCACATTGACTTTCGCGACCTTTAGCCGGTCCCCGTATGTCTCCGCCAGTTCCTCCACCATGGGCCCGATGGCTTTGCAGGGACCGCACCAGGGAGCCCAGAAATCCACCAGGGCCGGTTTGTCCGATTTCAGAATTTCAGCGTCGAAGGTCTGATCCGAGGCGTGAATGACCTTGTCTTCTTTTCCCATGACGCGCAGCCTCCTTTCTTTTACGTCACATTATGCTCACGAAAGGGGGGATGTCAAACAAAAATGATCCCTTTTGACAGGTCTTCGGGGATCTGTTATAAACCGGGCACACCGTGTAAAATTTCCCCGGGCGTCCTGTTGTGGCGTTGCCGCGAAAAGATACGGGGGCCGGGCGGCCCGGTCCCTGGAAAAGGGGCGGACGGGCCGGCGTGCCGTCATGACCGGGGGTGGCGGGCGGCGCGGCAGGGGAACCCGGCGCAGACGTCAGAAGGACGGGCGGAAAAAAAGGAGGAACTGTGGCGCGCCTCGGCATTCTATCGGGAACCATCCTTCTCCAGAAGACGTCCTTCTTCGGCGGCCTGAAAAAAACGAATGTGGCGACGGACTTCGGCGAGGTCTCCCTTTTTCTCTCTCCCCGCGCCGCCTTCATACCCCGGCACGGAACGGACCCGAAACACCACATCCTGCCCCACCGGATCAACCACCAGGCCAATCTCCTCGCCCTTCGGCAGTCGGGCGTCCGGGAGGTCATCGCCGTCAACTCCACGGGATCGCTGAAGCGGTATCTTCCGCCGGGCACCCTCGTCGTACCCGACGACTTCCTCGATCTCACGGGGGGGCCGACGATCTTCGAGGACAGGCCCGTCCACGTCACCCCGGTCATCTCGCAGAGGGTCCGCAAAAACTGGATCGACGCGGCCCGACGGTGCGCCTTCGACGTGGTCAACGGGGGCGTTTACTGGCAGACCCGGGGTCCCCGGCTCGAAACCCGGGCGGAAATCACCATGATGTCCCAATTCGCCGACGTGGTGGGCATGACCATGGCCAGCGAGGCCGTCATCGCCCGGGAACTCGGCCTCGACTACGGCTCCCTGTGCTCCGTGGACAATTACGCCCACGGCATCGGCGAGCGGGAGCTCACCATGGAGGAAATCCTGGAACACGCCCGGATGAATGAAGGCAAGATCGTCAAGATCCTGGAAACATACATGGAAGGGAGAAACCCATGAAATTCTCGAAAAAAGGGGACCAGGGGGAAACGAGTCTTCTCGGCGGTCAGCGGATCCCCAAGTACGACCTGAGGCCCGAAACCTACGGCACTCTCGACGAGGCGAGCTCCGTTCTCGGCGTCGCCCGGGCGATGACGGACCGCGAGGAAATCGGCGCCATTCTCCTGTCGGTGCAGAAAGATCTCCTGGTCCTGGGAGCGGAGCTGTCGGCTCTTCCCGACGTTTACGGGAAGCTCGCCCGGACCATTGCCGACGGGGACATCGCCCGCCTGGAAAAGTGGATCGACGAGCTTCAGGAAGACGTTCCCCTGAAGAACGAATTCATCTACCCCGGGGGAACCGTTGTCTCGTCCCAGATCGACGTGGGCCGGACGGTTGTCCGGCGGGCCGAAAGGTGGGCCGCCCGGATGAAAAGCGAGGGCATGATCCCCAACGAGCGGATCAACCGGTACCTGAACCGCCTGGCGGACATGCTTTTCACCCTCGCCCGGTACGAAGAGGGAAAGGCCGGCCGGTAACCCTTACCGGAAAGCCCCGAGCTGGCAGCGGGAAAGCCTGATTCCCAGGGTCTCGCAGGCCGAGGCCACGGCCATCCGCGAGACACGGAGCCGCCTGGCGACCTCCCAGGCGGAAGCGCAGGGGAGCCTCCCGTCGACGAGGGATGCCTCGACGGCCTCCGCCAGCCTGGGGGAAACCTCGGCGGCGGGTTCCACGAGCCTCTTTCCCGGTCCGTAGCCGAACAGGCCGAGCTGGCACTTCCCGAGGGAAATCTCCTCAAAATCGATGGCCGCCCCGACCTGCTCGGGGGACATCCCCGTCCTCGCCGCCACCCGAAAGGCGCCGGCGCACGAGATCCTGTTTTCCCGGGCGCTCTTTTTCACTTCCGCGACGAGGGCCGGCGGAAGGCTCTTCTCCGGGGGGTGTTTTTTCCTGTAGTGACCTTTGTCCTCGCGGGTCATGGCTCTCCTTTCGTCAAGAGCAATCAAAGGGGACAGGTTTGAAGAAATGAGAGGGGACAGATTTCAAATCTGTCCCCTCTCATTTCGTATTTCAAACCTGTCCCCTTTGATTGTTGCCGTCTGTAATTGAACATTTTTCTGGTTTTTGCGAGTTCATCAATACTTCATGTAGTGGAAAGGCTCCACCGCCGACAGGGCCTCGGCGCTCAGCGTTTCGAACCCCCCCTTCCTGAGGACGTCCTGGGTTTTTTCCATCTGGTCCACGTCGACGACAAAAACGGCCCGTTTCCAGCTCTCCAGGACGAACCCGTAAGCATTTTCCACGTTGATCCCCTCCCTCGCCAGAAGCTGGATCAGCTTGTCGAGGCCCCCGGGACGGTCATCGATGAGGACGGCCACGACCTCCTTGAGGCTCACCGTCAGGCCTTCCTTCTCGAGGGCCCGAAGGGCGCCCCGGGGATCATCCACGAGGAGGTTCACCACCCCGAAAGCGTCGGACGTGGCGATGGTGATGGCCCGGATATTGATCTTCTCCCGGGCCAGGATCCCCGTGACCTTGGCGATTCGCCCGGGCCTGTTTTCGGCGAAGACGGACAGCTGATAGGCGATCATCTTCTTAGGACCTCCTTCTCCGGCTTGTTCTTGGAACGGCTCGTTTCAAGGCTCCCCCTTCAGTCGTCTTTCCGGTTGTCCAGGACCCGGACCGCCTTCCCTTCCGTTTTGGGGAGGCTGTGAGGCTCGACGAGAATCACCCTGGGCGTGATGAGAATGTCGCTTTTCAGCTCCTCCACCACTTTCCGGCGGAGGCTTTCGAGCTTTTTCAGGTCCCCCGTGAAATAGTCCTTCTGGACTTCCACCTTGACGGTCATGTGGTCGTTGAAGCCCTCCCTTTCCAGGATGATCTGGAAATCGGTGCCCACGCCGGGGATCTCCATGAGCTTCTTTTCGATCTGGAGGGGGAAGATGTTGACCCCCTTGATGATCATCATGTCGTCGGTTCGGCCGGTGATCCTCTCGATCTTCCGGTGCGTTCTCCCGCAGGTGCAGGGTTCGGAAATGATCCGGGTCAGGTCTTTCGTCCGGTAACGGATGAGCGGCATCCCCCGGCGGACCAGGGTCGTCATGACGAGTTCGCCCTCTTCGCCATCGGGAACCGGTTCCAGGGTGCGCGGGTCGATGATCTCGACGAGAAAATTGTCCTCCCAGACGTGCAGCCCCTTCTGGGAGGGGCACTCGAAGGCGACGCCGGGGCCGTTCATTTCAGAAAGCCCGTAGGAATTGAAAGCCTTGACGCCATAAAGCTCCTCGATTTTGAGGCGGGTTTTCTCCGAATGGGGCTCCGCCCCGATAAAGGCTATTTTCAGTTTCGTGTCCCTCCTCGGGTCCACGCCCATTTCCTCGAAAACCAGGTACAGGTGGAGGGCGTAGCTCGGGATGATGTGAATGACGGTGGTCTCGAAATCCTGCATGAGCTGGATCTGGCGCTTGCTGTTCCCGGCGCCGGCGGGAATGACCAGGGCCCCCAGCTTCTCCGCCCCGTAGTGGAAGCCGAGGCCCCCCGTGAAAAGACCGTAGGTCATCATGTTCTGAAAGACATCGCCCTTGCGCATGCCCGTCATGTACATGGACCGCGCCAGAAGATCGGTCCACGCGGCGATGTCGTCGGCGGTGTGAAAGAC
>Ga0209096_1003688_pt1 | contig 13106 bp, 8 predicted proteins | sample AD_UKC034_MetaG_FD_184407 | JGI IMG/M metagenome (GOLD analysis project Ga0209096, IMG submission 184407) | Active sludge microbial communities of municipal wastewater-treating anaerobic digesters from USA - AD_UKC034_MetaG (SPAdes) (version 2) | ecosystem: Engineered > Bioreactor > Anaerobic >... | reverse complement strand
AGAAAACAACATGCGCCCAGCACAATGGCTTGGGTTACTTAAGATGCTGAATATACTTGGTGCTGAATTCTTTTATGCCGGTTTCTTTAACGAACAAGGAAACTACGGACCGGGTTTGCCATTACCTGCTGACCCAAAGAATTATGTGTGGCAAGCTGTAATGCCTTCGTATGCGCAGGCAGTTACATCGCGCTTTGAAGATTTATTGCGCAACGGAAACCTGATGAATGGCGATTTTCCTGCTTACTATGTAGGCGGATCTTCTGCTCCGGGGTATTCGTTTTGGACAGGTGATTTAAGGCAATTGGTTTCGGCACGTAAGCACCAATCTCTTGCCAAATATGTAATAGCCGGAACCATACAACCCAACACCAGTATGATAGGTGATGCACCAAATGAGACAACTGCTCAAATTAATTTGGACGGAAATAACCTGAAATTTAAAGTTCGCAGACAGGGTTCTACTTATGTGTATGACAGAACAAATGCTGCTGCTCCTATCTTTTATCAGTTAGACGAGTGGCATGAAAAGACACACCCGAGTTACTGGACAAAAGACTTTACGGTAGAAGCCGAATTGTTTGATAACAGCAACGCTACCTATTCATTAAAAACTACGGTACCTGCCGGAACAGCAGCAGGAGATTATACCAACTACACAACGGCTATAACCTACGCTGCAGGCACTACATCGTTTACTCCTATTGAATATGTTTTCCGTCCGCGTACATCATCAAATCAAACTTATTACCTGTGGGTGAGAGCAAGAAGTAAGTCAGGTACATCTACAGGAGTAACGGTAAGTTTAGACAATGGTGTGGCTAAAACCATTTCATGTATTACTGATACAGTATGGAACTGGTACAGGTACGATGCATGTAATATGCAACCGGTATCTTTTACAGGTGTAACTACAACGGGTGATCATACCATAAGATTTACACCTGCCAATGCCGAAGTTGAGTTTGATAAATTTATGCTTACCACCAATGTTGCTTTAATATTAAACCCCGCTGCTCCTACCTGCGGATCGGGTGGTACAGCAACTATATCTGCAAGCGGACCAACATCTTTGTGTAACGGAGGAAGCGTGGTGCTTACTGCATCGGCAGGCTCATCTTACTTATGGAGCAATGGTGCAACTACCCAATCTATAACCGTTAATACAACAGGTTCTTATTCTGTAACTGTTAACCAGACAGGCGGCTGTTCAGGCGCTTCAAGTCCGGTGGCTGTTACGGTTAATTCAATAGCCATACCAACTATTACAGCCAGTAGTTCTACCAGCTTGTGTAACGGTGGCAGCGTAACTTTAAGTGCGCCAACTGGCTACTCATACTTATGGACTCCGGGCAACTCTACATCGCAAATAATTACAGTTAACACAGCAGGCTCTTACACCGTAAGGGTTACCAATGCACAGGGCTGCACTGCTACCTCGGCTGCAACGGTTGTTACTTTAAACAGTGGTACACAAGCCAGCATTTCGGCAAGTGGCCCGGTAACGTTTTGCCAGGGCGGTAATGTAACATTAACTGCCTCTAACGGCTCGGCTTATTTATGGAGCACGGGAGCTACCACTCAAAACATTAATGTAACACAACAAGGAAACTATGCGGTAACGGTTACCAACGGAACCTGCCAATCTACATCGGCACCTGTAATAGTTGTGGTAAAGACTTTACCAACTTCAACCATAACCGCAGGTGGTGCAACCACTTTTTGCCAGGGCGGAAGTGTGGCATTAACTGCCTCAACCGGCTCGGCATATTTGTGGAGCAACGGAACAACCACACAAAGCATTAATGCTACCGTTTCGGGTTCGTATAACGTTACTGTAACAGGTAGCAACGGCTGCAAAGCAACATCAGCATCTACTGCAGTAACCGTTAACAACGCTCCTTCTGCAACAATTACCCCTTCGGGCTCTACCACTATATGCCCCGGCTCATCAGTAACCTTAACTGCCAGTGCAGGTACAGCTTACTTATGGAGCAATGGTGCCACTACCTCATCTATAAACGTAAACACAGCAGGCAGTTATACTGTAAGGGTAACCAACAGCAACGGCTGCTCAGCCATTAGCGCTGCGGTTAACGTTACCGTGTTAAGCGCAGGCAATGCAAGTATTACAGCATCGGGGCCTACAGCTATATGCGCAGGCGGAAGCGTGGTGTTAACTGCAAGCACAGGTACAAGTTACCTATGGAGCAATGGTGCCACCACCCAAAGCATTACTGCCACACAGGCAGGTAATTATTTGGTAACTGTTAATAATGGTTCTTGTTCGGCAACTTCATTGCCGGTGGCAGTAACCATTACAACCAGCCCAACTGCCACCATTACCGCAAGTGGTTCTACCACCATTTGTACAGGAGGCAGTGTAACATTAACTGCCAGCACAGGCACATCGTACCTTTGGAGTAACGGTGCCACTACTAAAAGCATTACAGCAACACAAGCCGGCAATTACTCTGTAACTGTAAACAACGGCACGTGCTCTGCAACTTCAGCCCCTGTAGCTGTTACTGTAAGTGCAAACCCAACTGCTACCATAACTGCCAATGGCCCGGTAACATTCTGCCCCGGTGGTTCGGTAACCTTAACTGCAAGTGCAGGTGCAGCTTACTTATGGAGTAATGGTGCAACCACACAATCAATTAACGTAACTGCAGCAGGAAACTATACCGTAAAAGTTACCAATGCAGCCGGATGTTTTGCTACCAGTGCAGCTACTGCTGTAACAGTAAGCAACAGCGGTACTGCATCTGTTACTGCAAGCGGTGCCACTACATTTTGCCAGGGCGGCAGCGTAACGCTTACCGCATCTAACGGAACATCGTACCTGTGGAGCAATGGCGCTACCACTAAAACTATAACCGTAACACAGGGCGGAAGCTACAGTGTAACGGTAAACAACGGATCGTGCAGTGCCACTTCAAGTGCTATTTCAGTTACTGTTAACAGCATTCCTACAGCTACCATTACAGCAAGTGGTGCAACCACCTTTGTACAGGGCGGCTCGGTAACATTAACTGCCAATGCCGCAAGTTCTTACCTGTGGAGCAATGGTGCAACAACTCAATCAATAACCGTTACCACATCGGGCACTTATAATGTAAAAGTATTTAGCGGGGCAGGTTGCTCAGCCACTTCGCTAAACACCATTGTAACTGTTAACCCAGTGAGTGTAGCGGCAAGCATAACTACATCAAGCGGTGCTAATGGAATTTGCCCAGGCAGCACACTTACATTAACTGCCAACCAGGGAACTGCTTATGTATGGACACCGGGTTTACAAACCACACAATCTATTAACGTAACAGTAGCCGGAACCTATTCGGTTACTGTAGTGGATGTATATGGCAACCGCAGCACGGTTAGCATTACCGTGGTGACAGCGCCAAGCCCCGGCAAACCACAGGTTAGCTATGCGTTTGTACCAGGTACTGCTTACCAGCTAACTGCCTTTGAGCCATCGGCAAAAAGTTATGTGTGGAACACAGGCTCGCAGCTTGCAACCATTACTGTACCGGTTATAGGTAACTATACTGTTAAAGCAGTAAACAATTACGGATGCGTGGGCGATATTACCACTACTACAGTGGCATCGTTAAACACTGCATCGTGCAGCAAACCCGATATGTTAACCGCTTATAACATTTTAGACAGGCAGGCAACCATTGCATGGAATCCGGCTATTGCTGCTGATTCGTTTAAGGTGGCTTACAATAAAGTAGGCAGTACCTATACTGCTGTTAAGCATGTTAAAAATGCAAGCAGTGTGCTGGCTACTGAATTAACAGCCAATACTACTTACGAAGTAAAAGTTTCGGCTATGTGCGGTAGCAATGTAAACACCAGCGCCATTTACAAGTTTACAACCATTGGCAGCACCACCCCTTGCGGCTACACTCCGCTTTCGACCATTACTACCAATATCAATAACGTTAGCGCCTGGTTAAACTGGTTTGGCACTACAGCCACATCTGTTAAAATAAGATATAAGGTTGCAGGTTCTGCCACTTACTCTTACCAAACTATTCAAACAAATGGCACCAGTTATGGATATAAGTTAACCGGTTTGCAATCGCGCACTACCTATGTATGGAGCGTAATGACAGACTGCGGTGGTGTGCAAAGCCAGTACTCGCCCGAAATAGCGTTTACCACTTTAGATGATTGCGCTGATGTAACTAACGTGAGAGTGTTAAACGTAACTGCCACCTCTGCAGATATTAAATGGGCTGCTACCAGCGCAATGCAAAATGTAAGAATACGTTACAGGCCTGTAGCATCATCAGATTACAAGACTGTAACCGTTAATGCTTCTTTGGGTACCAAAATCATTAAGAATTTAATACCCGGCACTTTGTATGAGTTTAGCGTGCGCAGTATTTGCGGCAATGGTGCAAACTCGCCTTTTAGTGCATCGCAGCAGTTTACCACTCCTATATTAAGGCTTGCCGAAAATGATAACGGATTGCAGCTTAACGCATACCCTAACCCGGCAAAAGACCAAATTACGTTTGCCTTTAGCAGTGATGACGACAGAAGCTATACCTTTAAAGTGGCTGATATGAGCGGAAGAATTTTAGTGCAGGAAGAAAGAGAAGCTTACATTGGTGGTAACACAGGATCTATAAACCTTTCTAACTATGCCACCGGCATTTATATGCTGATAGTTAAGAAAGGCGGATTGGAAAGCCACTTCAGGTTTTCGGTACATAAGTAAGAACAGATTTTTATATGAATGAAGAGGCTGTCTCAAAAGCGAGGCAGCCTCTTTTGTTTTACAACATAGGTTGCTTATAGTGTCTTAAGTTCAGCAACCAATTGCGTTAAAGCTTTTTTGGCATCGCCAAACAACATGCTTGTTTTAGGATCGTAAAACAAAAGGTTTTCAATACCCGCATACCCTGCACTCATAGAGCGTTTGTTTACTATAATATTCTTTGCCTTATCCACTTCAAGTATAGGCATACCATATATAGGTGATGAAGGATCTGTTTTGGCAGCAGGATTTACTACATCATTTGCTCCTACAACAAGCACCACATCTGTGTGTTCCAGTTCGGGGTTAATCTCATCCATCTCCACCAGCTTGCCATAATCTACATTGCTTTCGGCAAGCAATACATTCATATGCCCGGGCATACGTCCGGCAACAGGGTGTATAGCGTACTTCACCTCCACACCTCTCTCTTCAAGCAATGTTTCTAACTCATGTATAACGTGCTGTGCCTGTGCCACGGCAAGCCCATACCCCGGAACTATTACCACTTTCTTAGAATAGTTTAAAAGAATAGATGCATCAGAAACAGTCATGTCTTTGATTGAACCTTTTACATCAGGTCCACCACTGGATTCTCCGCCTCCGCCAAATGCTCCGAATATTACGTTGCTCAAAGGGCGGTTCATGGCTTTGCACATAACAAGCGTAAGCAACGTGCCGGCAGAACCTACCAATATTCCACCGGTAAGCATTACTTTATTATCGTAAAGAAAACCGCCAAAGGCTGCGGCAAGTCCGGTAAAGGAATTAAGCAATGAAATTACAACAGGCATATCGGCACCACCAATAGGTACGGTAAATAAAATACCATAAACAGCAGCAGCAAAAAACATCAGGTAAGCCAGCATCATGTTACCACCGGTGTAAACGAAGTATGCGCCAAAAGCAAACATGCCAATCATCACAATAGTGTTTATTACATTGTAGCTCGGTAAGCGCACGGGCTTGTTCATAGTTCCGTTCAGTTTAAGGTAAGCGATAATACTCCCCGAAAAAGAAACCGTTCCAATAATTAAACCGGCAACAATGGCAATCATCATTCCTGTTTGTGCTGCCTCGCCTGTATGGTAGTGGTGGTTGAGTTCTATTAATGAAATTAGAGCAGCACAAGCACCACCCATTCCGTTAAACATTGAAACCAACTCAGGCATCTTGGTCATTTGAACACGCTTTGCAGTGCTCCAGCCTATGATGGTGCCTAAAGCGATGGCGCCAAATATTAATCCGTAAATGATACCCGATACTTCTTTATCAAAGAGAAAAATAGTTCCGAGTATTGCAATGGTCATTCCGGCAGCGCCAATTAAATTTCCTTTGCGTGCCGTTTTTGCATTGCCCATCATTTTTAAACCCATAATGAAGGTTACTGAACCAATCAGGTAGCAGATTTCTAAGATATATTGCGACATAAAATTTTAGTTCGTGGTTTATTAAAACACTACTTATTTCTTCTTAAACATTTCAAGCATGCGGTCTGTAACCACAAACCCACCCACTACATTTAAAGTTCCGAGCAGTACGGCCAGGAAGCCGAGGGTTAATGCCAGATAGTCGGTAGGGTCGACATTTAGCATTACATAAATGGCTCCAACAATTACCACACCGTGTATGGCATTGGCACCACTCATTAAAGGAGTGTGCAACACGGTGGGTACGCCACCAATTACTTCTACTCCAACAAAAATTGAAAGAACAACGAAGTAGATTATTTCCTTATTCTCCCCAATAAAAGACAATATGTTTTCCATATAATTTATTTTATTATTTGATTGATTTTATGCAGAAACAGTTTTGGCAACGCTTGGGTGTACCGCAGTTCCTTTATGTACAATTAAACTTCCTTTTGTAATATCTTCTTCCATCTCCCACTTAAAGCCATCTTTGGTAGTTAGCAGTTGTAGCAAAGCCTGTATATTTTTTGCGTAAAGGTCGCTTGCATTCATTGGTAACAAACTTGGTATGTTGCTCTCGCCAATAATTGTTACTCCGTTCTTTATAACAGTTTTATGCAACTCGCTGCCTACCACATTTCCGCCTTGTTCAACAGCCATATCAAGAATTACGCTTCCGTTTTTCATGCTGCTCACCATTGCCTCTGTAACCAGCAAAGGTGCTTTTTTGCCGGGGATTAATGCTGTTGTAATTACAATATCCGCTTCTTTAATATGCTTAGCAACAAGCTCTTGTTGCTTTTTCAAAAACTCTTCCGAAACTCCTTTCACATAACCACCTTCAATCTTTATTGAATCATCCCCTTTAACCTCAATAAACTTTCCACCCAACGATTCAACCTGTTCTTTTGTCTCAGGACGTATATCACTTACTTCAACTACAGCACCTAAACGCTTGGCTGTTGCAATAGCCTGCAAGCCTGCTACGCCTGCACCAAATATTACAACCTTACTGGGGCGTATAGTTCCTGCAGCAGTTGTCATCATTGGTAAAATTTTTCCAATGGTATCGGCACATAAAAGCACAGCCTTGTATCCTGCAAGGTTTGCCTGACTACTAAGTGCATCCATTTTTTGCGCACGCGATATACGCGGTACAGCATCCATACTAAAAGAACTGATGCCCGCTTTTTCACACGCTTCAACAAGTTGCGGGTTAGTAGCTGCCCACATAAATGAAACCAACACAGCCTCGCGTTTCATCATAGCAATCTCATCGGGTAATGGAGCATTTACTTTTAAAACAAGGTCTGATTGTTTGTAAATCTCCTCTTTACCTGAAATAATTTTTGCACCAACATTGGTGTACATTTCATCGGTATAAAAAGACGATGAGCCTGCACCAGCTTCCACTTGCACATTGTATCCTCCGTTTACAAATGCCTTAACAACATCAGGAGTAAGTGCAACACGCTTTTCGTATTGCTTGGTTTCTTTTGGAATGCCTATTAACATAATTTGGTTATTGAGGGATTTAGTTAATTAAGTTATTGAGGTGATTGGGAAATTAAACTCCTAAGAGGATCCTGCCTAATACTTTATCTAATAACTGCCTAAAGCCGCGCAAAGAAAACAATTTTATTTTTTTTACCAACGTAAAGCAGGCTATATTATACAGGCACATAAGCGTGGTTTGTTAATAAAAATATATCGTGAAAAACGCCTGCTCAGAGTATGATTTTTAAATTTGAAGCGAGAATCTATTTTAATGTAATTATGATAAAGTATACTCCTGCGTACCTCAAAAAATTAGAGGATTTTTTAAAGGAAAACAATTACGAAGTTCGTTACGAAAAAGGCAACTTTAAAAGTAACTATTGCCTGCTTGAAACAAAACGTTTGGTTATGGTAAATAAGTTTTCTCCACTTGAAAGCAGGATTAACGCATTAACCGAGATTATTAATTTTTTAAAGGAGCAGCATTTATTGGTGAGCGATAAAGACCAACTGTTTCTGACAGAAGAAAACGCATAAAATGAAAATTACTTTTCTGGGAACTGGAACTTCGCAGGGCGTACCTGTAATTGCCTGCCCATGCGAAGTTTGCAACTCAACCGATGAAAAAGACAAGAGGCTACGTTGCTCTATCCACATTGAACATAAGGGAAAAAGTTTTGTAATAGATAGTGGTCCTGATTTCAGGCAGCAGATGATACGTGCAGGAATTAAAACACTTGACGGACTAATTTTTACACACGATCACAAAGACCACATTGCTGGCATGGATGATATACGTGCATACAATTATGTACTCAAAAAAAAAATTGAGGTGTATGCATCTGCATTGGTACAGGCAGGTATGATTCGTGAGTTCCCTTATGTTTTTGCTGAAGAAAAATACCCGGGCATACCTGAAATAAACCTTCATCTTATAGAAAATATGCCTTTTACTGTTGAAGGATTAACCTTTACTCCCATTGAAGCAAAGCACTACAAGCTACCTGTTTTTGGTTACCGAATTGGAGATTTTACCTACTTGACTGATGCTAATTTTATTTCAGAAGAGGAAAAGCAAAAAATTAGGGGATCGGAAGTATTTGTGATAAACGCTTTGAGGCACGAGCCGCATGTATCTCACTATAATCTTGCGCAAGCATTGCAACTTATTGAAGAAGTTAAACCAAAAACTGCATACCTCACTCATATAAGCCATCAGTTGGGTAAGCACGAAGAGGTAAATAAAATACTACCACCCAATGTTTTTTGTGCTTACGATGGGCTTGAATTATTTTTTTAGAATTTTATTTTCCGTTTGCAAAAAGATGTTAGTTTTATCGCAACTTAAAAAACTACGTCATGAAGAAAATTTTAACAGCCTTATTGTTTTGTGTTTCTATAAACGCTTATTCACAAACATTTAGTTGCAATACCGTACCTGCTGCTATCCCCGATAATAATACGCTTACCAGTTACCCTGTTAATGTTGCAGGAATTTCAAGTTCAATTAATTCCACCTACGGACTCTATTCTGTAACCATTAATGTCAGCCATGCCCAGGTAAGCGATTTAACTATTGGACTTACATCACCAAACGGCACAAATTGTATTCTTTCATTACACAATGGAGGTATGGGAGCTAACTACCTAAATACCGCTTTTAGAATGAATGCAACAATACCTGTTGGATTGGGCAACCCTCCATTTACAGGAATGTATATTCCTGATAATTCTATAAATGTTTTTAACAACAATCAAAACCCAAACGGCACTTGGAACTTAGAAATTTTAGATGACTTTCCGACCGTTAGCGGAACATTGCTTAGTGTGAATTTATATTTTGCCAATAACCCACCTCCCGATCCGGTTATTACCAATGTGTGCGCGCTTACAAATGCCGCTCCATGCAAATGCAAGGACACTACACAAACAGATTGCGATTTATTTCCTGATTTGATTGTATCGGCCAAGGTAATAAGAGATGGATGGAATGAAGCAACGGGTAGTGTAAGTATGTCAAATGCTGTGATTAACATTGGCTCAGGTCCGGTTGAAATGAAACCTACCGGTCAGTGCTTTTGTGATACGGTTCCTGTAGCTTGTGCTACTACAATGTGCCCAAACGGCATGCCTCCTAAAGAAAGAGTAAGGCAGCGCGTTTATCATAAATCAACGGCTGGTGGTGCCATGACCTATACCGATTATCCTGCCGGTAACCAAAGTTATCACCCTGCACACGGACATGTACATGCTGAAGAGTTTTGTGAGTTTACGTTACGTGTTGCCACATCTAACCCTGACCCAACAACGTGGCCTATAATTGGTTCATCATTGAAACAAAGTTATTGCATGATAAACATGGGCACTTGTGATAGCCAAGATAGTATGTGCGTAAGTCATGGGATAGAAATTACCAATGCCATGATTCCGAACTTAAACCTTGGTGTAGTAACCGGATGCGGAAGTAACGGTCAGGGAATTTTTGTGGGCAGATACGATTTGTATGGTGCCGGTTTTGGGCAAACAATACAAGTACCCGGCATTTGCGATGGCAACTATTATATTGTTACTACCATTGATCCGTTCAATCATTTTATTGAAGAGGATGAAACCAACAATACGGTGGCGGTGCCGGTTACACTTACACAACAACCGGGCACACAGGTTAGCGCTGCTTTTATTTACGGTATAAGCGGAGGCATGACTGTTGGCTTTTTTAACTATACTCCTAACGTTACACGCACGTGGGATTTTGGCGATGGCACTCCGTTAACTACTGCCCCTTACCCTATTCATACGTACACAACGCCCGGAACATACCTTGTTACGCTAACAGTTTTTGATGGTACTTGCGCAAGTTCATCATCACAATACGTTACAGTGGGGCTTACCGGAATAAGTGAAACAGGTACGGTAAACGATTTGGTAATTTCTCCTAACCCAGCATCAGATGCTGTTACTATTTCGTTTCAATTAAATGCTGCAAGCACGGTGGAGTTACACATGCTAAACATCCTTGGTGAGCGTGTAAAAGTTATTACCGAAGGTAATCAGCTTGCGGGTGAACACAGGTTTGATTTAAATGATTTAGCAGCCGGAACTTATTTTGTAAAGTTGGTTAACGGTGATAAGCAAATCATTAAAAAGCTGATAAAACTGTAGTGTAAGAATTTAACTTACGCTATTCTATCATTTTAACCTTTCATTGATATTGAGCCTATGCATGCGGGCTGTGTCGGCTGCAATATCGTAGCCTGCATCTAAATGGCGGAGTACGCCCATAGCGGGGTCGTTGTGCAGTACTCTTTTTAGCCTGATGGCAGCATCATCAGTGCCATCAGCAACTATTACCATGCCTGCATGTATGCTGTAGCCAATACCTACTCCACCACCATGATGCAGGCTAACCCAGCTTGCACCACCAGCAGTGTTTATAAGCGCATTTAGTATGGGCCAATCGGCAATTGCATCGCTGCCATCTTTCATGGCTTCGGTTTCGCGGTTGGGAGAAGCTACGCTGCCGCAATCCAAATGGTCTCTGCCAATAACAATGGGGGCTTTTACTTTTCCTTCTTTAACCAGTTGATTAAAGGCAAGTCCTGCTTTTTCGCGCTCGCCCTGACCCAGCCAACAAATACGGGCGGGCAATCCCTGGAAAGCAATACGCTCCTGCGCCATTTTTATCCAACGGTGCAAGCCTTTGTTATCGGGAAATAATTCGAGTATGAGTTTATCGGTGGTGTAAATGTCCTGGGGGTCTCCGCTTAGTGCCGCCCAACGGAAAGGGCCTTTGCCTTCGCAAAAAAGCGGACGGATATATGCAGGGACAAAGCCGGGAAAATCGAAAGCATTGTTTAAGCCCATTGCCAATGCCTGGCCACGTATATTGTTGCCGTAGTCGAAGGTAACGGCACCTTTCTTTTGTAATTGCAGCATTAGCTCTACATGCGTTACCATGCTTTGTTTAGAGCGTTTGATGTACTCCTGCGGATTAGTGTCGCGTAAGACTTTTGCTTCCAGAACTGTTAGGCCTTCGGGGAAGTAGCCCACGAGTTCGTCATGTGCGCTGGTTTGATCGGTGAGTGTATCGGGGGTGATGTTGCGTTCTAACAGACGTTTAAGCATAGTAATTGCGTTGCCTATGTATGCTATACTTACGGCTTCGCCATTTTGTTTGGCTTGAAGGGCGCGGTCTATGGCTTGATCGAGGTTGTGGTATTTTTCGTCAAGGTAGCGTGTTTCTATTCTCTTGTCGGCACGCCATTCTTCCATTTCGGCAGCAAGACAGGTGCCTTCATTCATGGTGATGGCAAGGGGCTGTGCGCCACCCATGCCACCTAAACCTGCTGTTACGTTGAGGGTGTTTTTGAGTGAGCCGCCAAAGTGCTGGCGTGCTACTTCGCCAAAGGTTTCGTAGGTGCCTTGAACGATGCCCTGTGAGCCTATATATATCCAGCTACCGGCAGTCATTTGTCCATACATAATTAATCCTTTGTCTTCTAACTGGCGGAAGTAATCCCAGTTGGCCCAATGCGGCACCAACTGCGAGTTGCTGATGATTACACGTGGTGCATCTTTGTGTGTGGGAAGTATGCCAACAGGTTTGCCCGATTGCACAAGCAATGTTTCGTTATTGTTTAAATCTTTAAGCGCTTTTATAATAAGTTCAAACGCCTGCGGATTGCGCGCTGCTTTACCGGTGCCACCGTAAACAATTAAGTCTTGAGGGCGCTCGGCTACATCGGGGTCGAGGTTATTAAGGAGCATGCGCAGGGCTGCTTCCTGTATCCATCCTTTGCAGGAAATGTTTGTTCCGGTGGGGGTTTTGTATTTGCTTATATCAAGTTTGGGGGTGGTGGACATGGGATTTTTTTTTGCGAAAATAGGGATAGTCGTGAAGATTCGGGAGGTTGTTAGTTTGGGGTTAGGGATAGCGAAGTGTAGGAAGGGCTAGTGGGTAGTGCGGTGGAGGTTTTGGGTGCAGGGGAATTGGTTTTGGTTACCAGGAACTTGGGAGCTTTTACCAAACTGTGTGAGAGCGTTAACCGAACTGTGTTATGCGGATGCCTGAAGAGGAATAAATACCTTAAGACTCAGATTGGAGAACGCTCTCAAATTGGTGCGATTGTATTACAAGTCATCTAAAGCAGATGAGCTGCTTTTTTTTGCTTCTACTTCGTGCACTAGTGTGTTTTTGTTTTTTTGGAGGGCGTAAATTTCGCCTAATGAAGCAGGCTTATCGAAATGATGTTTTATGCCCAGGCGCTGGGCAAGTAAGTTTGCGTCAAGTTCGTTTAGCGGTTTAAATTCTTTGCGTGCTATGAGACGCCCGGGTCTGAGCAGGGCACTATCTAACTTGCTAATGTCAACATTAAACGTGCATATAATTTGGAGGTTTAGCATGTCGTTTAGCAATCCGTCAG
>Ga0209096_1003687_pt1 | contig 13107 bp, 12 predicted proteins | sample AD_UKC034_MetaG_FD_184407 | JGI IMG/M metagenome (GOLD analysis project Ga0209096, IMG submission 184407) | Active sludge microbial communities of municipal wastewater-treating anaerobic digesters from USA - AD_UKC034_MetaG (SPAdes) (version 2) | ecosystem: Engineered > Bioreactor > Anaerobic >... | reverse complement strand
CTGGAAGAGGAAGCGCCACGCCTGGAAGATTGGCTTAAGCGCGGCTATCAAGGCAAAATGAGTTACCTCGAAAATCATTTTGACAAACGGCTTAACCCAACGCTGCTGGTACCCGGTGCCAAATCGGTTATTAGCCTGATCTATAATTATTATCCTGAAAAGGACCTGGCAAAAGAAAACGCAAACACATACAAGCTTGCCAAGTATGCTTATGGTGAAGATTATCACCACATCATTAAAGACAAACTCAAACTCTTTTTTTTTCGTATGGAAGAAGCCATAGGCAAAGTGGAAGGTCGCGCGTTTGTAGATTCGGCACCGGTACACGAACGAGCCTGGGCTAAAAAAGCCGGGCTGGGCTGGACTGGCAAAAACAGTTTGCTACTTAATAAAAGCATGGGTAGCTTTTTTTTTCTGGCCGAGTTGATTGTAGATGTTGAGTTGGAGTATGATGGACCCGTAAAAGATTACTGCGGCACGTGTACAGCCTGCATGGATGCCTGCCCCACCGATGCTATTCCACAACCCTATGTAGTGGATGGCAGCAAATGCATTTCTTATTTCACTATTGAATTAAAGGAAGAAATTCCTGCAGAAGTAAAGGGTAAGTTTGAAAATTGGATTTTCGGGTGCGACATCTGCCAGGATGTTTGCCCGTGGAATAGTTTTTCAAAACCACACAGCGAACCACTCTTTACCCCAAATTCACAACTGGAAAATTTTTCTAAAGAAGATTGGGAAGAAATTACGGAAGAGGTGTTTCAAAAAGTTTTTAAGCACTCGGCTGTAAAGCGAACCAAATACGAAGGGCTGAAGAGGAATATCATGTTCGTAAAGCGATGAACTCTATTTTTTAGTGTACGCTGATTTGAAGTGCTTCCCTTTTGGCAAAATTGCAATCATGGAGATTGAGCCAGTATCGTCAAACCAAGAAAACATGATGAAATAGTCCGTCTTCCGTCTAGTAAAAGATTTGAAAATTTCACCTCTCTGTTTTGCCAAGGTAAATCCTAAATTACTCAAATCATTTAAAAGCTTTTCTATAACTACAGTTGAATCCACAAGGTATAAGGAGTGTATTTCGGTTTCATCAAACACTAATCCAACCCGTGACCTTGAACCATTACCTATAAATACTGCAACTTTATCAGAAGTCTCAGCAAACAATTTTTGTTTTTCAAAATCACCGGCTTCTTTAAGGCCAACGCTTGAGATACTCTTAACAATCTGGTTCCTCTCTCTCAGCAAAAAGATGTTATGCAACTCTTCCATTGTAAAAGAATGCTGGCTTAACACAGGGTTAGAGGCAGATAATAGTAAGACGAATAATATTCTCCTCATAAAAAATCCCGCTTTTGGCGGGACTGTTAGTTTAGATCCTTTCCTAGAAATCCTAAGCCCTTACAAAACAACGATTCAGAATCGCCTCATGTTCCCTCGAAAAATTGGCGTAACACCAATTTTTGAGTTCCTGTACCTCCTCGGCTATCAACATTTTGATGGCCTTGCGCAGTTCCTTTTCAAAGAGCCGCGCATCAAAACTCACCCGTGTGAGAATGTGCTTTGCATAACTAAGCATCTTCATAATAAAAAAATGGTAAGTATTTGGTTTTAACTTCAAATAACAACCCACCGCCCGGGTTGCAACCGTTAAGATACAAAAGCAGTTTAACACTAAAAAGAAAGAGTTTACTTTTGTATTTATGCAAACGCGTTGCGATGTATTGCGATATGAAATTTAGCAAAAGAACGGCCTTTAGTTTGATTTTGTTGTGTGTTGCGAATTTTCTGGCCGCCCAAGACAATGTACAAATTACACTTGGTCCGGATGAAATTGGTGAAAATCAGCCCTGGACCATCACCATCATGGTAAATAACGACCGATTAAAAAATTATGAGAATTTTCCGGACATAGATGGGTTTAAAAAACGCGGAACATCCACCCAATCTCAAACCAGTATTGTAAACGGACAGGTTAGCTCCTCACAAGGCGTAATAATGACATACCTGCCCACGCGCCAGGGTATCATTACCATACCCTCCTTTAAAATAAAGGTAAACGATCAGATTTACTCGGTAAATGGGAAAAAGGTTAAGGTAGGCCCGCCTGTGCAGGCACAACCCGATCCGTTCCGTAGTTTTTTCGATCGCGACCCGGTACAGGATTTTTTTGGTCGTAGCAATACAGAGTTTGTTGATATTAAAGAAGATGCATTGCTGGCGCTTTCAACCAACAAAGACGAGGTTTTTGTGGGCGAAGGGTTTACCACTACCCTTTCATTTCTGGTAGCCGATAACAATCGGGCGCCTATGCAATTTCACAACCTTGGGCCCCAACTTGCCGAAGTACTTAAAAAACTAAGACCCGCCAATTGCTGGGAAGAAAATTTTAACATAGAAAATATTGAAGGCGAGCATATCGAAATAAGCGGTAAAGGTTATACACAATATAAGATCTACCAGGGCACTTTCTACCCACTTAACGCCAAAGCGGTGGAGTTTCCGAGCGTTGGGTTAGAAATGATCAAGTTTAAAGTGGCCAAAAATCCATCCTTCTTTGGGCAAAACCGGCAAGAAGATTTCAAAACATTTTACTCTAAAGCCAAAACTATTAAAGTAAAAGAACTGCCCCCACACCCGTTGCGCGATGCGGTAGCGGTTGGCGATTACCGGTTAGACGAAAAAATCACTTCCACTCATTTGCAAACCGGCCAGAGTGTTGCCTATGAATTTAGAATTTTCGGAGAAGGAAATATCTCAGCAATTGAAAAGCCTGCTGTACAAAAAGATGCGGCTTTTGATTTTTATGAACCGAATGTAAAACAGAACATCAATCGCGAGGGTAACCGGGTGGCCGGAACCAAAACCTTCAGCTACTTTATTGTGCCCAAAGAGCCCGGCAATTATAACCTGGGTCAATATATGAATTGGGTATTCTTTAATCCCAATAAAAAACAGTATGACACGCTGCATTCTTCTTACAACCTTCAGGTGGAAGGTGAGAGCCAGCAGAACCAGGTTATCGAAAGTACCGATCCGGGGTCGTTTTATGACCGGGCCGATGGAACTTCCAACACATTACAAGCTACCGCAAAAACCGACTGGTTTATGATTGGCTTCAACTCCTTCCTTGTAATTATGCTGGCGGGTACGGCTTACCTGCTTTTCAAAAAATAATTTCAAATTCAACTTTCAAAATTTAGCTTGGTTGCCGCCAATTCGTGAATTTTAAATTTTTGAATGATGAACAGTTACGGTACACTTTTCCGCATCAGCACATTTGGCGAAAGCCATGGTCCTGCTATTGGTGTAGTAATTGATGGCTGCCCTGCTGGTTTAGCGATTGACGAGGCCTTTATTCAATCCGAACTAAACCGCAGAAAACCCGGTCAATCTAAAATTACCACCCAACGCAAGGAAGACGATACATTTAAAATTCTGTCGGGTGTATTTGAAGGCAAAAGTACCGGCACACCAATCGCGCTTGTAATTGAAAATCAGGATCAGCGCAGCAAAGATTATTCGCACATTGAAAATACGTACCGCCCCTCGCATGCCGACTTTACCTACGATGCCAAGTATGGCTTTCGCGATTACCGTGGGGGTGGCAGAAGTTCGGCCCGCGAAACCGCGGCCCGTGTAGCGGCCGGAGCCATTGCCAAGCTGTTATTAAAAACAATTGGGGTTGAGTGCTACGCCTATGTTTCGCAAGTGGGTAACCTGAAAGCACCCCCCTACACACAACTTGATTTGACTAAGACAGAAGCTAACATTGTTCGTTGTCCGGATGCAGCTACAGCCGAAAAAATGATTGCACTAATTGACCAGGTGCGATTAGATCGTGACACCATTGGTGGCGTGGTTACGGGTGTAATTAAAAATACACCCGTTGGGTTGGGCGAACCCGTGTTTGATAAACTGCATGCTGAATTAGGAAAAGCCATGTTGAGCATTAATGCGGTAAAAGGTTTTGAATACGGCAGCGGTTTTGAAGGTGTGGCCCTGCGCGGTTCACAACACAACGATGAATTTTATAAAGAAGGTGATCGCATCCGCACCAAAACAAATCACTCGGGTGGGGTGCAGGGTGGTATTAGCAACGGTGAAGACATTTACTTCCATGTAGCCTTTAAACCGGTAGCTACTATTATGCAAGATCAGGCAACGGTGGATAAATCAGGTAACGAGGCAATCGTATCTGGTAAAGGAAGACACGACCCTTGCGTGGTGCCGCGCGCTGTACCGATTGTAGAAGCAATGGCTGCATTGGTGCTGGCCGATTTTTATTTGCGATCGAGTACCAATAAGCTTTAGAAATCCGCCTGGCACTTTTTAGTTTGGCTTAAGGCGATTATTGAGTATTATTACCCATTCGGTTTAACTAGTTTAATATGGAAGTAGCTTCATCGCCACCTAAAAAGAGCAATCTTACGCTCTACATCATTATTGCCTTAATTGTGGGTATTGCTTTGGGCTTTGTTCTCAACAAAACCTATGTGGCGGAAGAAAATAAATCCATTGCTGCTATTCAGTTAAAAATTGATGCCGCCAATGAAACCTTGCATACCACTACCGATAGCCTGCAGCGCGCCCAATTGATTGAACAAAAGAAAACCTGGAATAAAGAACGCAGTGCCATCGCGGCTGAACGTGATAAAAAAGTAGAACCCTTCTCTATCCTGGCTGATATCTTTCTTCGGCTGATTAAAATGATTGTAGCCCCGCTGGTGTTTACTACGCTGGTGGTGGGTGTAGCCAAACTGGGCGATATCAGTTCGGTGGGCCGGATTGGTGGCAAAACATTACTCTGGTTTATTGGAGCCTCGCTAATGAGTTTACTCCTGGGAATGATTCTGGTAAATATTTTCAAACCCGGTATTGCCATGAATTTACCCCTGCCCGATGTAAGCGAAGATACTGGCATTTCCAAAACGGGTTTATCCTTGAAAGAGTTTTTGTATCACGTTTTTCCAAGTAGTGTTATTGAAGCAATGTCGAAAAATGAGATTCTGCAAATTGTCGTGTTTTCGTTATTTTTTGGAGTTGCTACTGCCGCTATTGGCGAAACCGGAAAAATTGTGATTCAATTTATGGATGCTGTAGCACATGTTATCCTGAAAGTAACCGGTTATGTTATGAACCTGGCTCCCGTTGCGGTGTTTGGTGCTATGGCAGCCATTATTGCAAAGCAGGGCTTAGGCATTTTAACTACCTATTCAATTTTTATTGGCGAGTTTTACTTCGGATTAGCGGTGCTTTGGACGTTGTTGCTATTGGCAGGTTCTGTTGTTATCGGAAAGCGAATAATCAAATTGATTAAAACTGTTCGGGAGCCAATCATTCTTGCGTTTAGTACAAGCAGCAGCGAAGCGGCTTTCCCAAAAACAATGGAGTTGCTTCAAAAGTTTGGTTGTAAAGACAAGATTGTAAGTTTTGTATTACCCCTTGGTTATTCTTTTAATCTCGATGGCAGCATGATGTACATGACGTTTGCATCGTTATTCATTGCTCAATCGTATGGAATAGATCTACCCATTGCCACACAACTCAGTATGTTATTGGTACTTATGCTTACCAGCAAAGGTATTGCCGGTGTGCCACGCGCTTCGCTTGTGGTTATTGCCGGCACGTTGGCTACTTTTAATATCCCGGAAGCAGGGTTAGCGCTGTTATTGGGTATCGATCCACTGTTAGATATGGGCCGTAGTGCCACCAACGTGGTGGGTAATAGTGTAGCTACTGCGGTAGTAAGTAAATGGGAAAATGCTTTGGGCGAGTCCGAACCGGATACCGCGGAACTATAATTTTGTAATTTTGTTCTCTCATTGAATTAAAGACAAAATCATGCTAAAGCCCGCACCTAAAGCCCTTCATATTTACCTTGAATCGAACCCCAACCCCAATTCGCTGAAATTTGTAGTGAATGATTTGCTTGTTCCGGAGGGGATGTCGTTTGATTTTCCCACACCAGCCGATGCCGAACATGCCCCGCTTGCTCAGGAATTGTTTATGTATCCGTTTGTGGATCGGGTTTTTTATATGAGCAACTTTATTACCGTTGCCAAAAAAGAAGATGTAGAGTGGCTCGAAATTCAGGAAACACTTAAAAATCACATCAAAAATTTTTTAGAAAGTGGTAAATTGATTTTAGATATGAATGGCCCCGCTGCGCCAGAGCAGGAAGAAACAGAGACCGTAAAAAAGATAAAAACGATTCTGGACGAATACATCCGCCCGGCTGTAGAGCAAGACGGAGGCGCCATTACATTCCACTCGTATCAGGATAAAAAAGTTACCGTAACCTTGCAGGGTTCCTGCAGCGGTTGTCCTTCATCCACCATTACGCTAAAGGCAGGTATTGAAAATCTCTTCAAGCGCATGATGCCGGAAGAAGTGCAGGAAGTAGAAGCGCTCTAAAGGTCAAAGTTTTAAAGTTCAAAGTTTATAGTTGAAAGAATTTAACTTCCTCACTTTAAACTTCGAACTTATTACTTACAACTTTGAACTTCGCGCGGATCATTGCTGCCCTGTAACACAATAAATGGTTTGGTTTTGCGCTTTATGCTCAGAATTTTACTTTTGATGTATGCGAATCTTACTTTCATTAATCCTTACCTTGGCATGCCAGGCCACTATGCAAGCCCAGTCGGTAAAAGTTATGTCGTACAACATCCGGTTAGATACTGAGGTGGATGGTGTTAACCAATGGAAAAACCGCCCGAACAAAGTCATTGGCCTAATCAAAAAATATAATCCTGATCTGTTTGGTGTACAAGAGGCCAAGCATAACCAAATGCTCGATTTACAAAAAGGATTGAACGATTACAGCTACGTAGGCGTGGGTCGCGATGATGGCAAAGAAAAGGGCGAGTACTCTGCTATCTTTTATAAAAAGGAAAAGTTTGAAGTACTTCTGCAAAATACCTTCTGGCTATCGGAAACACCCGTAGTGCCGGGCAGCAAGAGTTGGGATGCCGCCATTACGCGGGTGGTTACATTTGCCTTGTTTAAGAACAAAGCAACGGGTAAACTGTTTTACTATGCCAACACGCATTTCGATCATATTGGCAAAGAAGCACGAAAGAACAGCGCTGAACTGATCAAGCAACAGGTAGCGGCATTTATCAAAAGTGCTACTGCACAAAAAGAAGGTAAAATTCCGGTAATTGTTTCCGGTGACTTTAATTCAGAACCAACCGATGCGCCTTACCTTACAATTACAAACGGGCAAATCTTTCCATTATTCGATTCGCGGCCAGCCAATAACCTAACGGGAACATTTTGCGGTTTTGAACTGAATAAGATGGAATGCAAAACCATCGACTATATCTTTCATTCCGAAGACTGGAACGCTTCCGGTTACCAGGTAATACAGGATAATGACGGGAAATATTATCCATCCGATCATTTACCTATTATGGTTACGCTTACCCTAAAATAACTGAAGTTGTTCCGCCACTACGCGGGGCTTGGTTGATACTGCATTGATTTGAAAAACTTCTGTTTCACGGTAACGCGAGGCAATAACAATTTTGGTGCTACCTGCCACCGCGTTAAACATGTTGGCAACCAACGCTGGGTTATTATTGTGGTGCGATAAATGCCCCAACAGCAGGTGCGACATAAATGCAGGCCGGTGTTCCATAAACAACTGCAATGCCTGCTTGTTTGAAAGATGACCTGATCCTCCCCTGATTCTGTTTTTTAGGTGTTGCGGATAGCCACCGGTTTCCAGCATCACCTCATCGTAGTTCGATTCCAGAATTGCTGCATGACATTGTTTAAAATTATTTACCAAATGGTGGCACACACGCCCCATATCGGTAAACACGCCCACTGTTGTGTTTTGATGGGTTATTAAAAAACTATGCGGATCGGCCGCATCGTGGTGTTTTGGTAAGGAGGTTATCGTAAGCCCACCAATGGCCACCGGTTGGTACGTTGTAAAACTATGCGACAATTTCATGCTCCACTCCAGCGAAAGACTCTGGCGCGTTGCTAATGATACATACACCGGAATGTTGTGTCGCTTGATGAGTTTGTGCAGACCTGAAATATGATCGTTGTGTTCGTGCGTTATGAAAATAGCCTTTACCTGTTCGATGGATAAGCCGAGGCGTTTTAATCTTCGTTCTGTTTCGCGGCACGAAATACCGGCATCTATTAATACAGCCTCATTTGCATTGCCTACGTAATAGCAATTACCATTGCTGCCTGAGTTTAAGGATGCCAGTGTTAAAGACATACCCAAAATTAAACCGCTTCACCACACTTTGAAAATCTTATTTTTTATTGGCCAGGTAAACCCCGCTAATGATTAAGCCCATCCCCACCAGGTGCCAAACCGTAAGGATTTCACCATCAATTACCCCCCACATTACCGCCACAATTGGCATAATGTAGGTAACCGAGCTGGCAAACAAGGGTGTTGAAATTCCAATCAACTTTACAAATAGCAGATTCGCTACGGCTGTACTCATCAGCGCAAGCAACAACACAAAGCCGAAACCTTGCCAGGCGTTTGGTGTTTGTACAAGTATGTTTACAAAATCAGTAGCCAGAAAAAGATACGCTGCCGCCAGGGGGCCAATAAACAATAACGAAACACTGGTTACGGTTAAGGAACCCAACCCGGCAATCTTAAACTTTATCCAATTCAGGTTAGCACCATAAAAGGCACAAGCCCCTACAATTAACAAGGCATATAAATTGAAACCTGTAATACTTCCACCAGCGCGCGAAAGCGCCAGCAGCACCGTACCCCCAAACGAAATGATTACACCCACCAGGGCATATCCTTTAAAACGTTGGTTAAACAACAGCACACCAAAAATCATAGTCCAAACCGGTGAAAGTGTGTTTAAGATTCCTGCGAGTGAGCTATTCAGTTGTGTTTGTGCCCAGGCAAACATGAAAGCCGGAAAGAAAATACCCATTAAACCGGAAACAAAAAGTTTAAAGGAATCACCACTTTTAAGCTCCTTGAGCCGTGGCAACGCCAGCGGTAAAAGAAACAACGAAGCAGCGGTTACACGCAAGGCGCCCACCACATCGGGAGGAAAAAACTTAAGACCTTGTTTGATGAGGATGAAAGAAGTTCCCCAGATTAGCGACAATACAATCAACAGAAAGACTGCCGAAAAATTTTTGTTTTGAGACATAGGTGCATTGGCGGGGCCAAAGAAAGCTAATCGGGTGTGAAATTCAAATGCGGATTGTTGCTAAAGTTTAGACTGAAACCTCGCTATAACAATGGATTACCTCGTCCAAAATCTGATTCACCTCCTCCTGCGTATCTGCCTCCACCAACCGTGTACGGAATGGTTTAAAGTCAGCCGTACCTCTGAAGTAATTGGTATAATGCCTGCGCATTTCAAAAATGCCAAGCTTGCCACCTTTCCAGCGAATGGAAAAATCGAGATGCTGGCGTACTATGCGAACACGCTCGGCTATATCGGGCGGTGGTAGTTGCACTCCGGTTTTCAGATAATGCTTTACCTCATTAAAAAACCAGGGGGCACCAATACTGGCACGACCAATCATCACGCCATCTACACCATACCGGTTTTTGTACTCCAATACTTTTTGTGGTGAATCGATATCGCCATTACCAAAGATGGGAATGTGCATGCGTGGATTTTCTTTCACTTTGCCAATTAGTGTCCAGTCGGCAGAGCCTTTATACATCTGCACGCGCGTGCGACCGTGTATTGCTAATGCCTTGATACCAATATCCTGCAAACGTTCTGCTACCTCCACAATGTTTTTGGTGTTATCATCCCAACCCAGGCGGGTTTTAACGGTAACGGGTAGCGAGGTTGCCTTCACTACTTCTTCCGTCATGCGTACCATCTTGGGTATGTCTTGTAACAGCGCTGCACCAGCTCCTTTGCACGCCACGGCTTTAACGGGGCAACCATAGTTAATATCAATCAGATCGGGATTGGCTGCGGCTGCAATCTCAGCAGCTTCGCGCATGCTATCTACATTGCCACCAAAAAGCTGAATGCCGATGGGGCGCTCGTATTCAAATATGTCAAGTTTCTGTTTGCTTTTGGCTGCGTGGCGAATCAACCCTTCGCTGGAGATAAACTCGGTGTACATCAAATCGGCACCACCCGCTTTGCAAACCGCACGAAAAGGCGGATCGCTTACATCCTCCATAGGGGCAAGTAAGAGCGGGAAATCGCTTAGTGTTATGTTGCCGATTTTTACCACGTTGATATTCTGATCAAAAACCCCGTTGTTTGCGGCACAAAATTAAGTCTTTTTAAACACATGCACGGCCCTATTGGTATTTCGCAGCGCAATCCGATACTATCGATCTTTTTTATACTGTGTATGGCTTTTATCGGGTTTATTATTATTGGTCCGATAGTAGGTTTCCTTTTTTCCTTACCCTTTTATGAAGGAACTCTGATGGAATTTTCTGAAAAAATTACCACCCCCACCCAATATCCTGAACTACGGCTGCCCGTTCTGATTATGCAGGGCTTTGCCACATTGGTTGGGTTAATCCTTATTCCGGGGTTATACCTATACGCAATGGAGCGAACCAACCCACTTTTGTTGGTATCCAAAAAGGCCCCGGCTGCGCTTGCCCTGGTAGCAACCCTGGCTACAATTGCCTTTATGGGAACCAATTCTGTATTTATCGAGTGGAACACCAACTTCATCTTCCCTGATTTCTTGAAAGACTTTGGCACCTGGGCGCGCGAGCGCGAAGATCTTGCCGCAGAGCTAACTAAATTCTTCACTACGTTTAACACTACGGGCGATCTGGTACTGGGCCTTGTAGTGATTGCCTTGCTTCCGGCCATTGGCGAGGAGTTGGTTTTCCGAGGTATGTTGCAGCCCGAATTTTATCGCCTAAGCGGAAATCATCATACAGCCATTTGGATTTCGGCCTTTATATTCAGCGCTTTTCACATGCAATTTTTTGGGCTTGTACCCCGCATGCTTTTAGGAGCCCTGTTTGGGTATTTATATGTTTGGTCAGGAAATTTGTGGATGCCGATGATCGCTCATTTTGTGAACAATAGTTTTTCTGTATTGATGATTTACCTTTTTCAGAAAGGAATTATATCTATTGATATGGAATCGGCCGAAGCCGCACCGTGGCCGGTAGTAATTGGCTTTACGCTGGCCTTTGCTGCATTGATGTACTACTTCTATACCCATTCTAAAACACAAAACCCAAACCAGGCATGAGCTCCGGTAAATTCAGCAACCTTGTGCCGCGATTGATTACTGCGCTATTAGGTGCAGCCGGTATTGTGTTTGGAATTATGTTTAGCGAGTGGACATACTTTATTGTGTTCTTTATAATTTGTGTACTCTCGCTTACTGAGTTTTACAAACTCGCAGGGTTAGATGGTATGCTTCCGCAGAAAACGTTTGGAACATTCTGTGGCCTGCTTATTTTTTGCTTATCCTTTTTTATTGAACGGGGCGATATCTCCTATCGGTATTATTTCCTGATTTTTCCGGTTGTATCGTGTGTGTATATGATTAAGCTTTACAAAAAGTTTGAACGGAAACCCTTTACAAACATTGCCTATACGTTTCTGGGCATCTTTTATGTGGCTGTACCTTTTGCGTTACTGAACATAGCTGCCTTTGAAAATCAGGAGTACAATTACCAGATTATTTTTGGTTGCCTGTTTATTCTTTGGGCCAGCGATACAGGAGCCTATTTTGCCGGCAGCCTGTTTGGCAAGCGAAAGTTGTTCGAACGAATTTCACCCAAAAAATCGTGGGAAGGTTTTGCCGGGGGTGCTGCCCTCGCCTTTGCATTTGCCTATGGCTTACCTTATTTTTTTAGCTCGATCGGCCATGAGCCAACTATTAAATCATGGCAATGGATGGTGATTGGAGTAATTATTATTGTGGGCGGCACTTTTGGTGATTTGGTAGAATCGTTACTGAAGCGCAGCATTGAAATTAAAGACTCCGGCACCAGCCTACCCGGCCATGGCGGCTTTCTGGATCGGTTTGATGGGTTGTTGATTTCAGCTCCTTTTATTGTTGCCTTTCTGGAGATTTTTTAATGCTTGAACAAGATAGAACAAAACAGAAATTAAGAACCTAACGGCAGAAGAGAATACCAGAAGTTAACAGCATTAAATTCTGTTTGCTCTTGGTTTGTAGAGATAATAAATAAGAGCCCCAATACTCTGCAGAAAAATTATTGGCCAAATCCACATTATAATATTTTTCCGGGGCTGGCTAAAATTTCTTTTCAAAACATCATAAATCGCAACGAACATGATGAGAAGATTCAGGAAAATAAAAATTAATAATAGTTTTTCCATCTTTAAACTTTTCAAAAGTTAAATTACTAAACAAGCCCGAAAAAAAGAACCAGCCAGGTTAAAAAACCTGACGATAAGAGATTGTTGAAAATGAAATCCCTTTTAACTTATCAAATCTCCCAAAATCTTTTTCATCTGGTCGGGTTGAAGGCGCGGCCCAAATTGCGAAACCACGCGGCTGGATGCCAGCGAAGCCAGCTTACCCGCTTCGGCATAACTATGGCCATGGGTAATTCCGTACATGAAGGCTCCTGAAAACATATCGCCCGCACCGTTGGTATCCAACGCGCGCACTTTATACGGTTCTATTTGAATAAACGTATCGCCATCGTAGATCAACGCACCATTCGCGCCAAGCGTAATGGCAAATCGTTTGGCCACTTGTTTTAGTTTTTCGCGGGCTTCGCTTATCTCGTTGGTGCCGGTAAAGATCATGGCTTCTTCTTCATTGCAGAAAAGCAAATCCACGCTGGCGCCCACAATCTCTTCCATCTGCGATGAAAAGTATTTAACCATGCTGGGATCGGAAAAGGTAAGGGCAGTACTTACTTTGTTTCGCTCGGCAATCTTCTTTGCGGCCTTCAGGGCTTCCAATCCCTTTGGGCTGGCCACCAGGTACCCTTCCAGGTAGATGTATGCCGAGTTTTTGATAGCGGCCTCGTCCAACTGTTCGGGCGATAAAAACGAGCTTACACCCAAAAATGTATTCATGGTGCGTTCGGCATCGGGGCTGGTCATTACCAAACACCGGCCGGTATGTCCTTCCGGGCAATTTTCATAGGCCAGGTTGGTA
>Ga0209096_1003685_pt1 | contig 13109 bp, 11 predicted proteins | sample AD_UKC034_MetaG_FD_184407 | JGI IMG/M metagenome (GOLD analysis project Ga0209096, IMG submission 184407) | Active sludge microbial communities of municipal wastewater-treating anaerobic digesters from USA - AD_UKC034_MetaG (SPAdes) (version 2) | ecosystem: Engineered > Bioreactor > Anaerobic >... | reverse complement strand
CCTGACCTACATTCACCCCATCGCCGCCCAGCTGACGCCGGCCAATGCCGTGAACAGCCCCATCGCGCTCCATCCGGGAGCCCTCCAGTATTTCAAGGAAGTGGGTGCCGTAAAGTAGGAATGAATCGTTTCGCCCGGCCGACCTCGGAACCGGCCGGGCTTTTCGTGAAACCGTCATGACAGGAAAACGGGCTTTACCCGTTCTACTCCTTTTGTGTCTCTCTTTCATTTTTCCCGGAGGGGAGGGACAAGGCGGCGAAAGTTCCTTTTTTTCTCTCCGGGTTGTCCGGGAACCGGGGGGTTCGTGCCTGCTCAATCGGCCCGTGCGGGCCGGCGACCGATTCTACCTGGAATACACCCATTCTTCCGACCTGACCCCCGTTCGCGACACCTTCGTCATCGATGAAGGGGGGGGAATCCGGATCGTCTCGGAAGAATACGACTGGTACGGGGCCGGCCTGGAATTTCAAACCCATGGCGGACAGACTGTTCGGTTCGGGGAAAAGAGGACTGTCGTGACCCTGGACCGGCCCATGGATCCCTTCTACCTTCGGGTGGGCAGAACGGCGAACCATGTTCTGACCGTGGGCGGCAAAGCCTATCCCCTGAAGACCCTCGCCGAAGGCGGGGACCGGGTGCACATTTTCGCAGTCGCTGAAGAGAAACCCGGGAGAAAGGATGTGCCATGACCATCGACCCGAGGAAGCCGGCGGACCGCCCCGCTGAGACCGACGCCGCCAGGGCCCAGGAGATCCTGAAAAAGTTCGAGAGGAAGCGGGGATACGGGGGAACAGCGGGAAAGGCTATCACGGTCATCGCCGTCCTCACCTCCCTTTACCACCTTCTTTATGCCTATATTCACCCTTTTTTCGCTCTCGATCACAGGGCGCTGCACTGGATGTTCATGTCCATCCTCGCCTTCGCCCTCTATCCCTTTTCCCGAAAGCGGTCCCCCCAAAACCGGATGTCCCTTTTCGACGGGATCTTCCTGGCTGCTTCCTGCGGCATCTGCGTCTGGATTTTCATCTATTCCACCCCTATCCTGAACCGGGCGGGGGCCTTTCAACCTCTTGACGTGGCCCTGGGAACCCTCCTCGTCCTCATTGTTCTCGAGGCCTCCCGGAGAACCACGGGACCGGCGGTCCCCCTCATCGCTGTCTTCTTCATCCTTTACGCCATCTTCGGCCCCTACCTGCCCGATTATTTCGCCCACCGGGGATACAGCATCAAGCGCCTGTCCACCTATCTGGCCCTGTCGACGGACGGGATTTTCGGTGTCCCCCTCGGGGTGTCGGCGAACTTCATTCTTCTCTTCATCCTCTACGGAGCCCTTCTCCGAAAAACGGGGGCGGGTCAGTTTTTTACCGACGTGGCCTTCGCCCTCACCGGCGGGACCCGGGGGGGACCGGCCAAGGCCGCCGTCGCCTCCAGCACGTTTTTCGGCATGATCTCGGGAAGTTCCGTGGCAAATACAGTCACCACCGGGTCCTTCACCATTCCTCTCATGAAAAGAACGGGATACCCGGACTATTTCGCCGCCGGCGTGGAAGCCTCATCGTCCACCATGGGGCAGATCATGCCGCCCATCATGGGGGCGGCGGCGTTCATCATGGCCGAGTTCCTGGCCGTGCCGTACATCAAGGTCTGCATCGCCGCGGCGATCCCCGCTTCACTCGCCTTCTTCTCCACCTTCATGCAGGTCCATTTCCGGGCCGTCTCCCTCGGCCTTTCGGGGATTCCCCGGGCCGATCTCCCCAGCATCAGGGGCGCTTTCGCCGCAGGGTGGCATCATCTCTTCTCCATCTTCATTCTCATCTATTTCCTCATGCAGAACTATTCCCCCGAGCGGGCCGTTTTCTGGGCCATCATAACGACCATCACCACCTCTTTTCTCATGGCCCTGGTCCGTCGGGAACCACTCGCCCTGCTGGGAAGGTATATCCTCGAGGGTCTCAAGGAGGGCGCCACGGGCGCCGTGGAGGTCGCCGCGGCCTGCGCGGCGGCGGGAATCATCATCGGGTGCATCACCATGACCGGTCTTGGCATCCAGTTCTCGTCCATCGTCATAGACGCCTCCATGGGACACCTGTACCTGGCGCTTCCCTTCACCATGGTCGCCTGCCTCTTCCTGGGTATGGGCGTCCCCACCACGGCCCAGTATGTCATCATCTCCTCGCTGGTGGCGCCTGCCCTCATCCAGATGGGCGTTCTCGCCATGAGCGCCCACCTGTTCATCCTCTATTTCGGAACCCGGGCGGACATCACGCCGCCCGTGGCCCTGGCGGCCTACGCGGGGGCCGGCGTCGCCGGTTCCAACCCCTGGAAGACGGGCCTTTCGGCCTTTCAGCTCGGCATCGCCGGTTTTATCATTCCCTTCATGTTCATCTACTCCCCCGAGCTCATCCTGGTGGGAAGCCCTCTTCGAATCGTTCTCGCCACGGCGACGGCGGCTTTCGGAATCGTCTGTCTCGCCGCGGGCGTCCAGAAGTGTCTCATGATCCAGGCCACCTGGTATGAAGCGGCGCTCTTGATCGTCATCGCCCTTTTGCTCATTAAACCGGGTATTCCCACCGACGCCGCCGGCATCGGACTTTTTGTCATCGTTTTTGCCCTTCAGTGGGTCAGGAAAAAACGTCTGAAAAACGGGGGTCCCCCCCAGGAGGTGTCTCCATGACCGGAAAAACGAACGAAGACCATGTCTTTTACAGAAACCCCACGAAGCGTTACCCGAAGGCCGTTCGGGGACAGGGCATTTATATTTACGACAGCGCCGGGAAGGAATACATGGACGGATCCGGCGGGGCCGTCGTCGTCTCCATAGGTCACGGTGTCCCTGAAATACAGGAGGCCATGCTCCGGCAATCGGGCCTCATCTCCTTCACCCACGGGTCCCAGTTCACCACGGAACCGGCTGTCGTGCTGGCGGACCGCCTCATCGGGATAAGCCCCCGGGGACTGAACCGGGTTTATTACCTCTCCGGGGGATCGGAAGCCGTTGAAACAGCGGTTAAAATGGCCCGCCAGTACCAGGTGGACCGGGGCGTCCCCTCCAAGTACAAGGTGATTTCCCGCTGGACAAGTTATCACGGGAACACGCTGGGAGCCCTGGCGCTGAGCGGCCACACGGGGCGGCGGCGCTACCACCAGCCCCTCATGACCCACACCCCGCACATCATGCCCTGCTACTGTTACCGGTGCCCCCTCAACCTGAAACCGGAAAGCTGCGCCGTCGCGTGTGCCGACGACCTGGAAAAAACCATTCTCTATGAAGGCCCTGACTCCGTCTCAGCCTTTATCGCCGAGCCCGTGGTGGGCGCCACGGCCGGGGCCCTCGTGCCGAAGGACGGGTACTTTCAGAGGATCCGGGAAATCTGCGACCGCTACGACGTGCTTCTCATGATCGACGAAGTCATGACCGGGGTCGGCCGGACGGGCCGGCATTTCGCCATGGACCACTGGAACGTGGCCCCGGACATGATCATCGCCGCAAAGGGCCTCGCGAGCGGCTACACGCCCATCTACTGCGTCATCACCACGGAGGAGATCCACCGGGCCATCCGGGAAGGAAACGGGGCCTTCATTCACGGCCACACGTACAGTCAGAACCCTCTTTCCTGCGCCGTTGCCCTGGCGGTCCTCGAATACCTGGAAAAACACGGCCTCGTGGAACGGTCCGCCGTCTTGGGGGCCTATCTCCTGGAAAAACTCCAGACACTGAAAAATCACCCCATGGTGGGAGATGTCCGGGGCCTGGGGCTCTTCTGCGGTGTGGAACTCGTCCGGGACCGGAAAACAAAGGAACCCTTCGATCCCAAGATGAAAGTGAACGTCCTCGTGGGAAACCGGGCCTTCGAGAAGGGCCTCATCACCTACCCCGGGGGCGGCGGCGCCGACGGTGTCAACGGGGACCACATTCTCCTCGCGCCGCCTTTCGTCATCGAAAAGGAGGAAATCGACCGGCTCGTGAGCATTCTCGACGCGTCCATCGGTGAAATCGAAAAAGAGAAAGGCTTTTAGAGGAGAGGCGGCGGGCCGGAAAAAGCGTTCATGAGCCTCTTCCTTTTCACTTTCATCCTCATTTACGGCGGCCTTCACGCCTACGGCCTTTGGAAACTCCAGTCCGCCTTCTCCCTCGGACCGCGGGTCACGGTCCCCCTGCTCGTCGCGGCGGTCTTCCTCGTCCTGACCCCCCTGCTCACCCGGGTGACCGAGCGGGCGGGCCACGAGGGTGCGGCCTTCGTTCTCGCCCACATCGGGTATCCCTGGATGGGGTTTCTCTTTCTGTTTTTTGTCTTTTCCCTTCTCCTGGACCTCGGGCGCCTGATCGCCCGCTTTTTCCGGGCTTCCGGTGAAACGGGGACGGGGCTCTTTCTTGAAGGACCCACACCTTTTTTTCTGGCCTTCGGGGCCGCTCTCCTGGTTTCCCTTTACGGGATCCTGGAAGCCCGGAACATCCGGGTTGAAAGGCTGTCCCTGGAAACGGGCAAGCTACCTTCCGGAACGGCAGCCCTCAGGATCGTCCAGATATCGGATGTCCACCTGGGGCTCATGGTCGGGAAAAGCCAGCTCGAGAGAATCGTCCGGATCGTCCGGGACCTGGAGCCGGATCTCATCGTTTCCACGGGGGACCTGGTGGACGGAACCCTCTGCCGCCTCCCCGGGCTTGCGGAAAGGCTCCGGCGTCTCCCGAGTCCCCTGGGAAAGTTCGCCGTCACCGGCAACCATGAATCTTATGCGGGCCTGCCGGCCGCCCTGAGGTTCACCGAACAGGCCGGTTTTCGAATCCTCCGGGGCGAGACCGTCCGCCTGCCCGGCCTTTTGAGCATCACCGGCGTGGACGATCCCGCCGTGGGTCGTTTCGGCGGAGTCCCGAAAGGGGCGGAAGACACCCTCCGGCCCGATGACGATCTTTTCACGCTTCTTCTGAAACACCGGCCCCTCGTCCATCCCGCCTCGGAAGGGCGGTTCGATCTTCAGCTTTCCGGGCACACCCACCGGGGTCAGATTTTTCCCTTCACCCTTCTCACGGCCATCGCCTATCCTTACCAGTCCGGCACCTACAGCCTTGCCGGGGGGGGCCTCCTGCACGTCAGCCGGGGAACCGGGACCTGGGGCCCGCCCCTGCGGGTCCTGTCCCCCCCGGAAATCACCCTGATCGAACTGAAGAAAAAAGCGGCTGCAGGGGGATCCTGAACCCGGTCATTTCCGGTCATTTCTTGAAGATGAATTACCGCTGTGTTAGAATTTGACGAAAAAGATGCCAGGGAAAGGATTCCTCATGGAAGACAAGGTCATTCTGACGGCAGCTATTACGGGGAGCCGGATGCAGAGAGACGTGGCCCCCTACATCCCCATCACCCCGGAAGAAATCGCCCAGTCCGCCGTCGAGTGCTGGGAAGCGGGCGCATCCATTGTTCACATCCATGTCCGGGACCCCCAAACGGGGATGGGCAGCCAGGACCTCAACCTGTTCCGAAAGGTCGTGGACACCCTGAGGGCGAAGACGGACGTGGTCATCTGTCTCACCACGAGCGGCGTGCCCGGATTGAACCTGCCCACGGAAGAACGGCTCGCCCCCCTGAAGCTCAAGCCCGAGCTCGCCTCGTTCGACGCCGGATCGATCAATCTCGGGGGGAAGCCCTTCATCAATTCTCTCGAGTTTCTCGATGAGGCGGCAAAACAGATGAGGGATTACGGCGTCAAGCCGGAAATCGAGGTTTTCGACCTGGGAATGATCATGACAGCCCTGCGGATGAGAGAAGAGGGAAAACTGGACGATCCCCTGCATTTTCAATTCGTTCTCGGGACCCCCTGGGGGGCGCCGGCCACGCCCAAGTCTTTCCTGCACTTTTATGAACATCTCCCGCCGCAGGCCACCTGGTCCGTCATCGGCATCGGGCGGCAGCAGATTCACATGGCCATGATGGCCCTGATTTCAGGCGGCCACATCCGTGTCGGCATGGAGGACAACATTTACCTGAAGCACGGTGTTCTCGCCAGGACCAACGCCGAGTTCATCGAAAGGTACGGAAGGCTCTGCCGGGAATACGGCCGTGACGTGGCCACCCCGGAAGAAACGAGGAAGATTCTCGGTCTTATTTAAATCCATATTTCTTGAGCTTATACCGCAGCATCCTCTCGCTTATCCCTAGAAGGGAGGCCGCCCGGCTCTGGTTGTGATCGGCCTGTTCAAGGGCTTTCTGGATCATCTCCTGTTCCATGTCCTCGATGGCGCCCCGGAGAGACGCCCGTCCCGGTCGCGCCCCTTCCCTGGGGTGAGAGGGCAGTTCCTGAAAGGGAAGGTCGCGGAGGGAAATGATGGGATCCCGGGCGATGACGACGGCCCGCTCAATGATATTTTCCAGTTCCCTCACATTGCCCGGGTAATTGTACTTGAGCAGGAGATCCATGGCCTCACTGCTCACGCCCTGTATGTCCTTGTCGTTTTCCCTGGCGAACTGTTTTATGAAATGGTTGATCAAAAGGGGAACGTCCTCTTTCCTTTCACGGAGGGGCAGGATGTTCATGACCACCACGTTGAGGCGATAGAACAGATCTTCCCGGAAAGATCCTTCCCGGACCTTGCTTTCCAGGTCCCTGTTCGTGGCGCTGATGATCCGGACGTCCGCCTTGATGACCTGATTCCCTCCCAGTCTCTGAAACTCCCGTTCCTGCAGAAAACGGAGAAGCTTGACCTGGACCGGGGGAAACAGCTCACCGATCTCGTCCAGGAAGAGGGTTCCCCCGTCCGCTTCCTCGAACTTTCCGATCCTGCGCGCAGCCGCTCCCGTAAAGGCTCCGCGCTCATGGCCGAAGAGCTCGCTTTCCAGAAGAGTATCCGGAATGGCGCTGCAATTGACGACAATGAGAGGTTTCTCCGATCGGGGACTCATGGTGTGAATAAGACGGGCGAAAAGCTCCTTGCCCGTGCCGCTTTCCCCTTGCAGGAGAACGGTAGCCCGGCTCGGGGCGACCCGGCCGACCATGTTTATCAGGTCCTCCATGCGCCTGTTCTTGTAAATGATCTGGTCCGGGGCGCTTCCTTTTTTCCACAGCCGCTGCCGGAGTATTTCATTCTCCCGGATGAGGACCTTCCGCTCGGCGATCCGGTCAATGAGAATGCCCAGTTCATCGAGATCGACGGGTTTGGTGATGTAATCGAGGGCGCCTTGCTTCATGGCCTCCACCGCCGTTTCGATGGTCCCGAAAGCGGTGATCATGATGACGTCGATACCGGGGTTGATGGCTTTCAGGCGGTTCAGGACTTCCATGCCGTCCATGCCGGGCATCTTGTAGTCCAGGAGGGCCAGGTCCACAGGGCCGCTCATGACATGATCAATCGCTTCCTGACCATTCTGGGCCTCAAAAACGGTGTGACCTTCCGCGGCCATGTAATCCCTCAGCATCTCCCGCTGTGTCTGGCCGTCTTCCACGATGAGGATGTTCAGTTTTGTCATTTCCCCGGACCTTCTTCAGTCCTCCCGGTGGCGCCGTCACGGGCCTCTTGTGGTCTCAAATTCCTTCTCTGACCGTCTTTTCAGCGGCCCCCTCGGCCTGATCAACGGGAAGCCGGATCTCGAAAGTCGTTCCCTGGCCCGCCTCGCTTTCCACGTGAATTTCCCCCTGGTGGCCGCGGATGACCTCGTAGGCCAGGGAAAGCCCGAGACCCAACCCCTTTTCCTTGGTCGTGTATTCGGGGCTGAAAATGTGCTCCATCTGCTCCGCCGTGAGACCGCTGCCCGTGTCGGATATACGGATCCGAACCTCTTTTTCCCCGTTTTTCCGAAGGGCCACCGTAACGGTTCCTTCCCCCGTAATGGATTCCAGGGCGTTTTTGAGAATATTGAGAAGCGCCTGTTTCATCTTGTCTTCATCCATGGAGATCATGATGGGGCCGCCGTTCCAGACCGTGGTCAGCCTGATCCCCCGGGAATGGGCCTCCTCTGAGACAAGCCCCGTTATTTTCTGCAGAACGTCAACAATGGAGTGGTTATTGAAAACGAGCTTGCGGCTCCGGGTAAAGACGATGAATTCCTCTACAATACCGTTCAGTCTCCGGATTTCCTCCCGGAGGATCTCCATGATCTTCAAGAATTGCGCCTTTTTCTCCTCCTGGTCCGGGGGGAACTGGCGCTGCACCCGCTGAACGGCGATACTGATGGCATTGAGCGGGTTCCGAATTTCGTGGGCGACGCCGGCAGCCAGTTTGCCGAGTGCTGAAAGTCGCTCGGCCTGCCTCAGCTTCCGGCTCATTTCCTCCATTTTCATGAGATGGCGGTTCTGATTCTGATAGAGGGCGTAAATGGAAAGAACGCCGATGAGAAGGAAAAACACCGTGGAAAGGATGGCCTGGTTCTTGTTCTCTCTCAGTATGACATTGGTTTTGTCGTTATAGAGGCCGATACGTGCGTAACCGGCCACCTGATCGTCAAGGGTCACCGGGGACAGGACCTCCAGAACGGGATGACCGCCGAAATCCCCCTTACGGATAGAGATGGGAACCTGTTGCTCAACGATTTTCGGAAACAGGGAAGGATCCTCGATGGGCGGAAGGTCCGGGGCCCCGGAGCGGCCGATTTCCAGGCCCTTCTTGTCGAGAACCACCAGGTAGGCCATGCCCTTTCCCCACCCTGCTTCGCCGATGGCCCGGTCCAGGGAAATTCGGGTGCACCATTGCCGCAACCCCTTGTCGTCCAAGGCGGTGATGATGGTGCCGCTTCCATCCTTGCGACGCACGGCGATATACCCGATTTCATCGAGTTTTCCGCCCACGCGATTGAAAAGGTCGATGATGATGTCTTCGTGACTCAGAAAAATCGGCGGAGACTGCCGGGGTGCCTCTCCCTCCGTACGGCCGCTCTGGTAAACGATCTCCCCTTTCCTGTCCAGAACGGCGATGAGCCAGATGTTTTCCCGTTCCGCGATGGCCGTCAGATCCTCGTCCCGAAGTCCTTCGGTCTGCCATTTCCTGTCGATGTTTCTGGCGATGTCAACGAGGGCCCGGATCAAATCTTCCTGGGGAGAAAAACTCTCGCTTGCGAGGGGAATGAAATTCCGGCCGCCCTCGTCCTTGCGGAAGGCCTGATACATGGAATGAAGATTGTCCTGGGCCACTTTTTCAATGGTGGCCAGAATATCAAGAGCACGGCTCTCCATGAAATCATTCAGCGTCTTGTCGAGCCTCTTGAGATAGGTGAACCCGAGCCCGGAAATGAGCCCCGCAACGATGAGAATGACCACGGTAACGGTGAGAGGCCGAAGAATCGGCCCCCTTGAGGGAGGCGTCCCGGACGTGTCTTCCTTTTTCTGCCTGCGACCGATCATCCCTTTACCACACCCGCCTGAGGGGCGGGGTTTCCAGGTTGCACCACGACCGGATCTGTTCAGCCGTCAGCACGCGCCGGATTTCCATCTGGCACTGAATACCCGCCATCTCCAGTTCGCTTCGAACTTTCCCCATATCCGAGGCCACGGAGAGAATATCCTTGTCCCGGGCTTCCGGGTTTCTCAGGAGGGCCGCTACTTCCAGCTGCTTGAGCATGATCTGGCTTCGAAGCTGCATAAAAAGATTATTGTACTTGAGGCTTATCCTGTCAATGGCCTCGACCTGCTCCGCCGAGAGGGTCATCTTTGAAATAGGGGTGCACTTGCAGGACCCTTCCTCTTCCTGCGTGGGTAAAGCGGTCTCTTTCTTTTCCTCCTGTGTTTCTTCCCCGGAAACGGGAGAAACGGAATGAAGGGACAGAAGAAAGGTTAGGGCCAGAAAAAAATAAAAATATTTTTTCATGATTTGATTCTCCTTTTCGGCGCATGGTCCTCACTGACGCAAATATTGTACCAGAGAACGGGGCCGATAAAACCGGTGTAACTCTTCCTGACGACTGCCGGAGACGCCCGACGGAAAACCCTGAAGCGGTCCCCCGAAATCTTCTGCCATCCGGGAAAATCGCCTTTTCAGCAGGTTGCATTGGAAATAGATATTCCTTTTCACGAGATAATGCAAACCAAAGAACACGGCATGCCAGTCGGAAAATTGATTTACCCCGGACGGTGCGACGACAATGACGGTCCGGGCGGCTTCGAAAACGACAATAATGTCGAAAACCGCCTTCCCCTCAGCCTCAGCTCTATCCATTTTTCTTACAAATGATCCATCCATGGGGCCGCCGTTCGACAGTGGATTCCCGGACGTCAGGGACGGGATGCATATTTTCTTTGACTTGATTTTCCCTTTTTCTTTATAGTGCTTCCCATGACCCGCTCCCATACCCTTGACGAAAAAACATTCAGCGGAAAATCGTGACGACGCCATCGGATGATTTCATTTTCTGTGAACGTTTCCTGAGAAAGGTCTCCCGGACGTTTGCCGTGAACATCGGGGTACTTCGGGGACCCGTTTACCGGGGCGTCCTGATCGCCTATCTCCTGTGCCGCATGGCCGACACGATCGAGGACGATCCGGGGATGACGCCTTCTCTTAAGACGGAAAAACTTCGCCAGTACGCCTCCATGTTTCCGCCGTCCCGAACTTTCGAAAACGATTATGTCGACTTTCTTGACGAACTTCCCTTCAGGGAGGACGAAGATGAAAGCATCCTTCTCCACAGCGGCAGCCGAATCCTTCGGGAATTCGTCAAGCTTCCTCCCTCCCTCGTGAAAATCGTCTCAATGCACGTCCGGGAAATGGCGGAAGGGATGGCGCGCTTTCAGGATCGCGTCGCAAAGGAAGGGGCCTCTTTTCTCAGGGATGAGGAAGACCTTCGAAAATACTGTTATTTCGTTGCCGGTACCGTGGGCATCATGCTGACGGGTATCTTCACCGGGCACACGTCCCGCATCACGCCGGCGGCACGGCGGGTTCTCGAGAACAAAAGCGTCGCTTTCGGGCAGGGTCTTCAGATCACGAACATCGCCCGGGATGTCTTTGGAGACCAGGCAAGAGGCTGGTGCTATATTCCAAGGTCGTTCTTCCCTGAATCGATGCATTTTCCCATGGACCTGTCGGCGCCGGGAAACCGGGACGCTCTCGTGCAGGCCCACCGGCGTCTTGTCCGCATGGCCGCTGATTGTCTCGACGACGCCCTGGAATATACCCTGGCTCTCCCGCGAAGCCTCTATCGCATCAGGCTTTTCTGCCTATGGCCTCTTTTCATGGCCGTCGAGTCTCTCGAAAAAGTCAGCGGCGACGGGGATTTCTTCACAGGAAAACCCGTCAAAATAACCCGGGGCGACGTGAAGCGGATCGTCAGAAACACGAGCCTGGCCGTCTTTTCGAATCAAGCCCTCCGAAAAATGTACAGGAACGCCCGCAAACGGGTCTTTACGGCCCCGCCTTTATGATCCTCCTTGTTCATCCCCCCGTGTCCCGGCCCTCGGAACCCCCGCCGGGACTGGCCCGCCTGGCCGGCGCCCTCACTGCTTACCGGGTTCCCCATCGAATTCTGGACGTCAACGTGGAAGGGCTTCTGTTTCTTCTTTCCAGGGACCTGGGGCACAAAAAGGACACCCGGACCGTCCGGGCGTTCCGCCACGTCTCTCAAAACATTGAGACACTGAAAAATGAAAAAGGTTATGAAAATATCGACCGATACCGGAAAGCCGTCCATGAGTTGAACCACCTGCTCCAGGCGCCTTTCGATCCCGCCTCCCGGCGTGTTCAGCTGGGCAATTACCAGGATGCCCGCTTTACGCCGCTGAAATCGGAAAACCTTCTCCGGATGGCCCGGACACCGGAAGAAAATCCCTTTTTCCCTTATTTCAGCAATCGGCTCACGGCCCTTCTGGAACAAGAAACGCCGGGGCTCATCGGCTTTTCCCTGAACTACCTGAGCCAGGCTCCGGCAACCTTCGCCATGCTCGGATTCCTTAAAAGAGAGGCGCCGGAGGTTCCACGGGTTCTCGGGGGCGGCCTGGTCACTTCCTGGGCAAGCCGGCCGGGATGGAAAAACCCGTTTACGGAACTGGTGGACCATCTCGTCCCGGGCCCCGGCGAGGAACCTCTCCTGGCCCTGGCGGGAAAAGGGGAGGCCGGCATGACGGCCTGCCTTCCAAACCTGGACGGGTTCCCTCGGAACGCCTATCTTTCACCGGGCCTGATTCTTCCCTACGACACGTCTTCGGGCTGTTACTGGAGGCGATGCGCCTTCTGCCCGGAACGGGCGGAAGGGAAACCCTATCGGCCCATTCCGGCAGGACGGGTCCTGGAGGACGTGGAAATTCTCTGCCGGAGGCATGCACCCCGCCTCATCCACTTCGTCGACAACGCCCTGAGCCCCTCCCTTCTCCGGGTTCTTGCCGGGACACGGCTTCCGGCACCCTGGTACGGGTTCGCCAGAGTTTCAGGCGACCTCGACGATGATGATTTCCTTCGCTGTCTCCGGTCCTCGGGATGCGTCATGCTCAAGCTGGGGATTGAATCGGGAAGCCAGGCGGTGCTGGACGGGCTGAACAAGGGGATCGACGTCGAAACGGCTTCCCGCGTTCTCGCAAGGCTGCACCGGGCGGGTATCGTCCCCTACGGGTATTTTCTTTTCGGGACGCCGGCGGAAACGGAAGAGACGGCCCGGGACACCCTCCGTTTCATCGCCCGGCACGGATCCGCCATGGGTTTCATGAACCTGGCCCTGTTCAATCTCCCCGCTTTCGGACCGGAATCGGACGCGCTCGAAACCCGTGACTTTTACGAGGGGGATCTCGCCCTTTACCGGGACTTCGAGCATCCCCTCGGGTGGAACCGGGACCGCGTCCGGATCTTCCTCGACCGGACCGTGAAGCGCCACCCCGCGGTGGCGGCCGTCCTTCGGCGGGAACCGCCATCCTTCGGTTCGAGCCATGCCCCCCTTTTCGCCATGGCCTGGAAACGGTCAGGTCAAAACGAATTCATGCCCTCTTAGCGATCAGAAATCGAAGTCCGCCGCCACGATCTTTTCACAGACCGCCTTCACCCTGGCGAGAACCACGACGTGATCCGGGTGGGCCTGGTAACGCTTGAGGGCCTCGGCATCCTCGAAAGCCGACACGAGGGCGAAATCAAAGGACCGCTCCGGACGCCTGTCCCGGCCGAACTCGTACTGCCGGATCTCGGGAATCACCGGGGGAAGAGAAGCGAG
>Ga0209096_1003679_pt1 | contig 13121 bp, 14 predicted proteins | sample AD_UKC034_MetaG_FD_184407 | JGI IMG/M metagenome (GOLD analysis project Ga0209096, IMG submission 184407) | Active sludge microbial communities of municipal wastewater-treating anaerobic digesters from USA - AD_UKC034_MetaG (SPAdes) (version 2) | ecosystem: Engineered > Bioreactor > Anaerobic >... | reverse complement strand
CTTGCAAGCATCATCTTCGACGATGGCTCGCGCGGCCGCATGGGTCTCTCCCCAATGCCGTCTGGTCGCGGTCTCCTGAGCAACAACAAAGGTTGGACTGCGCGTTCGATTGCAGGCCGCGTTGCCGACAAGCTCATGCGGGCGGCGGAACTCACCAAGTCGCTCTTGGGTTCGGTGGGGATGATCTTCCCGCAGAAGAACCTTCAGCGCAAACAGCTTGAAATCCAGCTGGTTATGGACCCTGAAATGCTGGAGACCAATTCTGCTGGGGCTCCGATTTACAGCACGCACATGTTCGCAGAACGAATGGGCCTCCACAAGAAAGCCTACGACACTGCGCGCGGCAACGTGCGTCCGCCTCCCTGGTTGGAGGATCGGACTGATCCCAAGCAAGCCGCTGCGTTCGAAGCGTACAAAGATGACAAGGCTGCAGAGATCATGGAACTCAAGTTCAAAGAGATTGAGCGCTACATGCAGGCGGCGACCGATTCTTCGGGCAGGGTTCGCTACAACCGCTTCATCCATGCTCTGAACAACTTCCGCTTCTACACCAACACGTTCGACGGTGACTATCAAGGCTCGAAGAACATCATTCGAGACATCATCTCTTTCGCGAAGAGATCCACCGCAATCCCTTCCTCCTTCTTCGATCGCAAGGAAGTTGAGAAGCTTACGGCTCTCGCGAAAGACCTTTGGGGTGGTAACTCCAGCTCTACTGCTTGGGGTGTCAATCTCCTGGAGCGTCTGAAAGCACTGCCTGCCACGACCCGTGGTGCGCTGGGTGCCATGCAAAACGCTGTGGTGTACTACTACACTGCTGTGGAACCCGACGCATTGGGAGAGGGTATCGACGTCACGAAGATGTCCCCTGGGCAGATCATCTCCCTCTACGAACCGAAGATCGGTGAGGCACTGGCTTCGCTGGGCGAGGAGTACAACAACTTCCTTCAGAATCCCAAGCCCGGAAATGACAACGGAAGTCTCATGCTCAAGCTTTGGGCTTCCACCGAAAAGGGTGCTGCACAATCGTCGCTCAATCTTTGGGACGACTTCTTCAATGCCAGCAAAGCATATCAAGCTGGTCTGGCTGGCCGTCAGCATCCCATCCAGTTGACCCATCACTCCATCTCGGACGGGAATCAGTCGGGTATCTTCTTGCAGGCAGCAATCTACGGTCTGGAAGGGAATGCGCCTCCGACTGTCACGACCATGCTCTCTCAGGCCACTCCGACGCTGCAGGACTTGCGCGTCAACGGCTGGGGTACGATCATTCGCGAGCTTCGCGACATCGCATCGAAGGATGAAGGTGACGGTTCTCTTGCGGGTGACTGGTTGTCCTTCTTCGAGGATCTGCACAAGCAATTCGGTATTGCCGCCGTGGCAAAGGACTTCTTCAAGTTGCCGCTCATGCAGGCTGCCTACGGCAAGAATGCCTACATGTTCGAGAGCGAGCTCTACGATGTTCTCTCCAGCTCAAAGTACGCCGATACCTTCGACAAGTATCTGGGGCAACATGGAAACCCTGCTGAGCTCAACAAGCAGCTTCAGCAGGCAGTGGGGAAGACGCTCACCAAGATCGTGAACGCTCGCGGCAACAAGAACCTCATGAATATCGGCCAGTTCTTCGGCATCATGAATGCGGCTCCTCAGATTGCAGGTGTGTCTGGAGATTTCTTGACCATCACCCCGGTGGAGAACACCCCGGTGGCAGGGGATCCGAAGCGTCTTCGTGCTTCGACCACTGGCCGTACTGCGGATGGCCGTCCGATTCGGCTGCGCGTGCGTGGTTCCGGTGAGTTCGAGACTGGTGCTCCGATGGTCGATGCGAAGACCGGCGACCCCATCGAGGTTGCTCGTCACGAACTGCAGATGAACCCTTCTGCAAAGCGAGTGAAGACTTTCCTCTCGCGAGTCACTGGTCTCATCGAGCCTGTGGAAGATCCTTATGGCTATGGTCTTCGTCGTCAGCTTCCTGTGCTCTTGGTGCAAGCGCTTGACGGCGACCTTGTGAAGTGGACTACCCTCAAGGTCAATGAGGACACTGGTGCCATGGGTCCGCGTCCAGTCATGTGGGTGCACGACTCGGGGATTTCGACTCCGGATGCCGGGTTGATCTACAACCATACCTACAACAACGTGGCCATCCCGGCGCTCATGGAGAACCTCCAGACGCTTCTGCCGCGTCTGTGGCGTCACAAGAAAGCCGTTCAGCAGACTCTCATTCAGAGGATCCGAGATCGTGGGGAAGATGTGGGCATCGGACCTGCAGGCGAGTTCCCTGCCCTCGGCGCGGTCTTCAAGGATCTCTACGACAAGATCAACAGTGAGTCCTACAAGGCACGCTGGTTCTCCAATGACCGGAAGAAGTCCGCCAATCCCAATGCGAAAACTGACCTCGCTCGTTGGAATGAGAACGTTGCTCGAACGAAGGGCATCCTCAAGGAAGCCGAGAAGGCCGGTTGGGTTTATCCCGATGGCGAGTCTCTCACGCTCGATCAGTGGCAAGATCTTGCAGTAACTCCTGGGCAGTTCATCAAGCTCCTGGAGCTCGCGGAAAAGGCGCTCAACCTTCACGAAAGTACTGCCGACTCGCACATCCCGACTTGGATCGCCAGGTCCAAGGACCGTGTGAAGAGGATCTTCGAGCAGACCATGCTCGCCAACAAGCATGGTGGTTTTGTTCACATGCGGGTTTCTGAAGCTGCTCCGGCTTCGCCCAAGACTCCCAATCCGCCTGAGAGGCCTCTGGCTGAAGTTCAAAGGGAGAAAGAACGAGACCGCGCCATGAAGGCCGCGCTCAACGCCACTCTCGATGAGTTCGACGATCGTCCGAAGACCAACGACGTGAAGACGACTCCCACCTCTGAAGGTGGGTCCACAGAGGAGCGGGTCCGGTCCGCCCTCGTCAAGAGGAAAACTGATCAGATCAAGAACCATCTTGCTGCAATCAAGCTCATTCCGAATCCTCGCGATCCGAGGTTTGACACACTCATCACAGAAATCCTCAAGGATCATCCCGACAAGTGGAACGATGAGAAGGCCGAGTGGGAGAACGGAATCTCCCGCACGGCTGTCGTGGAAGAGATCAAGAAGCGCACGGGTAAGAAGCGGCCTTCAGCCGACATCCCGACGTTCGATGATCTCGACTTCGGCGATGATCTAGAGTTCTAGAGAAAGGGGCATCAAGCCCCTTCTCTTTTCGCTACGCCGGTCTGCGAATTCTTTCAATTGCGACTGTCTGCAGCATTGTGGCCATGACGACTCCATGGAAGCCGCTGCAGTGCCAGTAGGAGTTCACATCCCCATCTTTGTTTTCGAAGGTCACAGCTGACATGTCTGTGATGATTCCTTCTTTTGCCTTTTGGAGCATAGTCTCCAAGGTCTTGATGAGCTCCTCGTCAGGGCCTTCTGGTTCCTTCTTTCCGAAATCTCCTTCGATGACATTCATTCTTCCTCTCCATCTGCACGTCGGCCTGTGTTCGGAATCACTTGCACCGCACGATCATCCCAAAGTTCGATCATGCCATAATCCTTCTGGCAAGTCACCTCAAGAATCTGCCCAAGGTGCTTCTTGCACCATCGTTTGATGTACATGATGGCTTCCCTGGCGGAGTCACGCTGGGTCATTGAAGCCATGTCCGATTGATCTATTGGGCACATGTAGGCTCGCGCTGTGAAGATCCGGACATGACGACCTTCTTCGAGCCATTTGAGCACACGCTGCCTCATGGGCTCGATGGGTTGCCCGATGTGCTGTATGCCACGCCAAACATCGTATTCAGCCAGGGTGCCGTCGAGATCGACACCAATCCAGCCTTGCTTGTTGCTCATCGCTGCCCCAAATCCTGTAGGTATTCTCGGCTCTCCTCGATGGAGAGGCTGCGTCGGAGGATTCCGTTCGGGAGTTCGATCACAGGGAGGCCGAGCCTCTGGGCATGAGCAATCTCTGATGCGACTCCGCCTGGGATGGTTCCATCCGGAAATGCCCTGAAGGCAACAAGATCACATTCTTGATTGATTACATCTTTGAAGTGATCCATTCCTCGTTTTGCGTACGCAGCATTGTCTTGCTTCGAGTTGGGGTTGTAGACATCGAAGCCCATTTGTCGCAGCATCTTGATGTCTCGGTCTTCTTGCGGAGTCCCATATAGACTCAGCGGGTGCGCATAGTATGCAGTCAGCTTAGTCATCGCTTCAGTGCCCTCAGTTCGTTTCGACGTTCCATCAGGAGTTTCCCCAGATGGTTCTTACCTTTGTCTTTCTTCAGGTCAATCCCCCAGAAGGAATCCCCCCAGTAGTTCCCCTCCGAAAGCTTGGCGGGGTGGGTCGCGATGAGTTGCCTCCCCGCGTGGTTGTCCTCCGTGAACCTCTGTTCGAGGAGTTCTTTCATCACGTCGAGGCGCATGTCGGACCACCCCTCGCGGATGGTAAAGGACCTCCCGATCCTCTTGGCTTCTGCCGGCGTCACAGACTGCAGGCGTATACGCTCCTTCGCACTCTCTGTTTTGGCAGCTTGATATGCAGCCTCTACTGAACCATAGTTGACACCGTCGTACCAGCACTTGGCGGGCCAGAAGTTGCTCAGCCATCGGAACTCTCCTTGAAACTCAGTGACATCGGGGTGTGGTGGAAGCTGCGGCTCCTTGGGCTCTTCCACAGGCTTGATCTCTTTTTTCGTTCCCATCGTCGGCAATCAGTTTTGCAGCTTCTGTGCGCCGCAGGGGACGAACGTGTGGGGTGGGGTCGCCGAGGGGGCGGTCGGGGCTCCTGCGAGGCGCGACCTTCCAGCGGTCAGATGCTGGAGCGGGGTCTGCTGGCGGGCCACTGACGCGTAGGAAGGTTCATCCATTGGCATCTTCTCCTTCAAACTTAAGATAACAAGAGGCACATGTTTTTCTCCACGAATACCCCATGAAGATCTTCAGACAATTATGACAAATGTTCATTTCAGTTGTGCCGGTATCTTCCTCGAAGTCTCTGGAGGCTTCTTCCTTTTTCTTCCCGAAGATGGCGTCGTAGTTTTCCATGTAAGTCTTCTCGTTGGTTGGCCTGCGATTGGATCCTTTGCTCATAGAAACTCCGGTATCTTTCGTAGTTTGTAGGGTTGCCACACAGGTACGTGTCGCAGCTTTGAGAGGGCAATCATGTGCTCCGTTCCGCTTCCTCCGGGAAAGGCAACCACGAGGTTGACCTTGTATTCGAGCATCTCTCCATTGCGGATAAAACCTGCTTTCTTTCCATACTTTCCCCACTCTGCCGGCACTTCGGTGTAGGGGATTTTCTTTTCGGTTGCCCAGATACGCCCCATGGTGTCAGCACCGCGCGCGCCTCCCTCAATCAGTCGTAAGATAGCCCTCCTTGAGTGGAGGGCATCGAGGGCTTGTTTGACGCGCGGGTAGTCGAGGTAGTCTCTACCACCGCAGACGATGATCTTCATGCAGCGGGTTTCTGAGCAAGGCAGCAGATGTTGAAGGGAGTGAACTCGGTCTTCAGCATCTTGAAGCCCGCCTGCACGAGTGCACGTTCGAGGGTTCGTGTGCTGAAACCCACGTAGTGCTGCATGTACTGATTTCCATTCTTCACATACTCGCCGTAGCCGTAGAGCATGTCGTGGAAGGAGATCGGGCCTGCAGGAGAGACATAGGCGGTGTCATCGAGCTCCACACCACGCTTGACCATTTCCTCCATTGCACCCTGAATGTTCGGCACACGGATGTCAACCACACCCCCTTCTCGGAGGATGTGGAAGAAACCCTTGAGTACCTGAGGGTAGTCCTTCACCGAGAAGTGCTCCAGATTGTGAGAGCAGTAGACCACATCGAAGCTCGTCTCTGTGAATCGATCGAGGTCACGTGCATCCCAGGTGTAGTCCACACCGGGACCTGGTGCGATATCGAGCAGAAGATGCTCCACAGGGATGAGACTGCGCCACGGTTCCTCCAGAGGAATCTGCTTCGTGCCGCCACCTACGTTCAGAAGCTTCATGCGTCGCGTCTGTACGGCTTGTTCCGGTGGGGATTGATTCATGCCGAAGCTGCCTTCTCTGCACGGGCCACTCGGCGGGCGAGGACATCGCAGTACCGAGTCATGAGGTCGTGCTGGAGGATTTGATCGTCACGCTCCTCGATGGGAAGCGTCATGAAAATCGGATTGTCGAGGATGAAGGCGCCGAGCTTGCTCGACATCTCTTTCAATCCGGCAAGTTCGCCTTGCATACGAATGACATGGGCGGGTAGAGTCATGGATTCTCCTGGAAGGCAATACGCAGTCGTGAGACTTCTCCTCGTTCTGCGTGGTAGGTGATGACTTGTGCGTCTGAGCCGGACTTGTAGCCCAAGCCCGAGGAGTACGCGTCGGCAGGTGAGAGTGTCCGATGACGCTCAATGGTCATCAGGTTGTCCTCGTAGAGTTCCGCTGAGTGGCGATGACCTGTGTGACCATAGCAGAACTTCGTTCGACCGAAGGCCTCTCGGAACTTCCCTGCGAAGACCTTGGAGAGTTCGACTTCTTTCCGAAGGTGGCCATGATGCCAGCAGAGAAGGACATCACCGAACTCATAGGCACCGTACGGCGAGGGATCGGTGTCAACAGACACGCGAGGCTCGTTCTCGTAGTGGGCGGCAAAATGTTCTCGGGACCAAATCTGTCCCAACGGATCATGGTTGGCATCGGCGAAAACCAGGTGGACGAAGTTGTGGGTTTCCAATAGGCGCTTGATGATCGCTCGTTGGGCTCGGATGGAAGCTCGAACCAGTTGCGGCATGCGTCCAGAGACATCAAGGACGTTCCCATGATTGGGGGTGACACCCTTGGTGGAGTCGTAGTGGAGGAAGTCACCGAGGTTCAGATAGACTGCTGTGCCGGCCTTCGGACAGCGAGCGACAGCCTCATCGATCCATTTGTAAAGAACCTTCTCGGCAATCTCGATGTTCCACTCTCGTTCACCGGTTTCTTCCGCCCAAGCGAACATGCCAAGATGGTAGTCCGTCAGCGTGAAGAGATTCACCAGTTCATCGTCCAGGCCTTCATCGGCAGAAAGCCTCTGAATGGGCTTGGCCTTGGGGATGTCTTGGCCGAAAGCGTCGATCATCTCCTTCACGAGCTCAGCGACCTGCGTCTTGCTGAGAGCCGACTTCACCCATCGACCACCGAGCTTACCCTCTTTGTCGATGTACTGGCTGATACCACTGGCCACGAAGGGATCGGGGATCTCCTTCCGGTAGTCATGCAGATTGGGGTCTTGCATGGCAGCCTGCTTCATGAGCCGAGCAACCATTCGGTTGGCGGTCTTGTCGCAGAGACCGAAGTTCTTCTTGGCCTTGCTGATTTTTCCGTCAGCCTCGATCAGCTTTGTCAGCCGTTCCAGATCCTCACCATGAGCGTACCGACGCAATCGTTCGAGTTGTTCCGGAAGAAACTTGACTTTGCTCATATTTGGAAGTCGATCTGTTGGTCGCGCATGAGCGCATTGATGGTGGCCTTGGTGGCCTGAGCAGCTGTATCCGCGAGCTTGGTTGCAGTCTCCTCGCTGAGACCTTCTTTGAGGTAGTTGGCGATGTTCTCCTGGCGCATCTTATCGATGGCTTTGACGTTGATGTCTGGGGTATAGGCAACCACGGGGTCGAGCCCCATGGTTTCCACCACATCCATGTCGTCGGTTGAATCGTCCCCTTGAAGGGAGAAGATGTTGTAGTTCCGCATCGGCCATTTTCGAGCGGCCGCGACCTTCGTTTCTGTATCAGGCTTGAGACTCATGATCTCTCCTCTATCAGATGGTACACACTCCCGCAGTGCATTCGAGGTCGGGAGTGAAATTGTCCTCTACTTCGATGAGAGCATTCCAGTCTAGGACAGGCAACTTCTTGAGAGCCTCTATGTAAGTATCTTCCGAGATGGCCTCATAGGGGGCCTGCTGGTAGGTACCTCCGTCGTATGGGAGGAACGCACAGCCAGTTACTTCATTGAAGTTTTCCCACAACCAGTCACGGACTTGTTCCCACTCATTCTCCCGCACGTAGATCGTGACGGAGGGTTTGTGGTCGCACCAGTGGCGCTGGTAGGCGAGCCACAGATTCAAGTGGTCGATCACACTCACCATGTCTCGCGTAACAGCACCTTCTGCTTTCTTGGGGAAGGTGAAGACCCAGGTGCCAGGATCGTAGAGGTCTTGCTCGCAGGGAACACCACAATCCTTGAGGAATTGGGAGATCGGATCCTTCGAGTCGTTTCGAACGCGGCGGTAGTAGTACTCCGCGAAGGCAGGATGGATGCCAGCGCCACCGATACCTGCCAGCTGAGTGGTGGTGCCTTCAGGCTTCACGCAGGTGTTTGCCGGCGAGGAGTTGATGCCCAGCAGTTGTGCGAACGTCTTGTTGGTTGCTCGAACATGCTCCCTGAGTTCTTCCAGCAGGCAAGCCAACCCATCTTGAGTCTGCTCTTCGCAGAGAAGAGGACAATCGAAGATGCCAGTGAACGACACACCGAGCAGTGGTTCTTCCGTGCAGTTCTTGATCCAGTCGGGGCGCAGGAACTCCGTGTTGAGATTCACGAAGGCGCTCTGGAAGGTACCGACTACTGCGGCATGCCAAGCCTTGTCGAAGAGGGACTCAATGGTGTCATCGGCCCTTCCGACGATGGTCGACAGATTGCAGAACTGTTGCGGTCGCAGAATGATTTCGCTGCATGGATTTGTGCCGTAGAGGATCGATGAGGAACGACCAGTCTTTTCTGCTTGGATCTGGCTTGCTTTCCGGTTGAAGATGCCACGTTCTCCGCTTCCGGAGTTCTTGAGAGCTTCCCACTCTTCGCTGAATCGTTCCCATGACTCATCCCCTCGGAAGACTGCGCTGTTGTTTGCAAGACGGCGATGGGGATGGTTCTTCCACCACTCACCCTTCTTTGCATCACGATGCTCTGTGTCGTTCAAGTCTCCAAGAGAGATCATGGCAGAGCGACGGACTCCGCCAACAACAACCGAGTCGGCGATCTTGCACAAGATGTCGTGCACTTCAATTGGACGGAGCTTGCGACCCCGAGCGCTGTCGAAGGTGTCGACAACAAATTGATAGCAGCTATCCAGCGGTTCTGGACCTGAGGCACGACCGCCCATGGTCTTCAGCGGGGCTCCCTTCGGTCGAATGAGGGAAAGATCCCAATCGACGTAGATGCCGAGATAGCAGGCTTCCACCAACTTCTTCAGACCACGGCACCAGCCTTCCTTTGAGTCTTCGACGACGATCAACAGGGGTTGAGCCAGAGGGTCTGCGTACTTGATCTCGGGCATTTGATCCACATATCGGCTTTCCACAGAGAAGCCAACACCGCAGCCACTGAGGAGAAGCCACATGGTCTCTGTGAAGACCAGTGGTGTGTCTGCGGTCGTATACGCACAGTTGAAGATACATTCATCTGTTCGCTTGAGTGCAGGACCTGCCGTCATGATGGATCGCATTGACGGTAGGAATTCCAGATTCTCGATCTTCGTCTGGATGTCATCGAAGATTCCCTTGTCGATCTGGGGGAACTTGCCTTCCATGAACGTGCGCCAGCGGAGGACAGACTCGTCCCAATTCTCGCGGCGACTTTGTTCAGGTAGGTAACGGGCGTAACGGCTCTTGCCGATGAACTCTTGGTATTGATCCATCATTCTTCTAGTACCTCTTTGAAAGATGCAGGTAGGAGACAATTTGGCGGTGCATCCCGAAAGAACGGAGCGATTTCTTCCGGGGTATAGCCTGCCAACCCGCAGCCGATGGGTGTGACTTTGAACATCAGACCTCTTGCAGATTTGGCGTAGGCTAAAAAGCCTCGAACAAAGATCCTGATGATCTTCAGAGGAAGGGGGTTGAGTTTCGAATCCTTTGTTGGGATGGCGAACGACATACCTTGCCTCCCGTATCCAACCCCATAGACCGCATGGTACTTGTTGAGAGCAGTGAGTGCTGCTCCCTTACCATGACGACCTGCCAGGTTGGAACCGAAGACAAAGACAGGTGGGTTCATGTGAGGCTCGCTGCTCGGCTCACGAAAAGAAGTACCTGCTTTTGAGTACGTCGTCGATGTTGAGGTTCCCGATTTGCGGCGCATCTTCTTCGCCCTCCTCTGGATTGGTCATGATCATCTCCCGCATGACTGCGAAGAAGTCTTCTACATCGTACATGGCATGGAATACTTTGCGAGTCTTCATCTTGAGCTTCTTGATGAGACTTGCGTGTGTGGCGAAGGAATCGTGAATGCCCGCGAAGGGGCCTTCCCAATCCGCTGCCACTAGGTGCATGTGTGCAGCATCCTGCGAATGTACGAAGTTGGGAGAGATACCTGTCATGAAAGCTCGTGGACTTGGGATCTTCTCTCCATCCTGTGTCCGAGCGTCGATCTTGATTACGTGGTTGATGCGGCCTTCTCGACCAACACCCCTGATGGTGCCACGTTGCTTCCAAGTGATCTGGTGATTTGATTCATAGACCACCAAGAAGCCTGAGGGTGAAAGCCATTTGAGCATCCGGTTGTGTTCGAGCTCTTTGGCTGCGATCTTCTGCATGTACTTCATGGTCTTCAGAGGACCACGGCAAACGATGTTCACCGCCTCGATGAGACGACCGGCAAGTAGTCTGCAGTCTACTTCGGTGATGTCGTACTTGATGGTATAGCCTTCTGCATGACAGTCAGCATACATGTTTTCTGCGATCTTGCGACGACCTGCGCTGTAGGCTCGGGTCATTGCGCCACGCTTGGCAATCCCTTTTCGAATGTGCTTGAGCGGAATGTCTCGCTCTCTGAACCACGCCGGTTCGAACTTCCGAAGTTCTTTTGCGATGCGGATATAGAAATCCTGCTGGAGCTCAGAGTCGGTGAGCGAGACCAGCATACCTGCTTCCTCATCCTTCGACATGGCAGCAAGGTGTTGCCAGCCATTGTTCGAGCCGTCGATCGGAATGGGTAGATGCGACACGTAGCCATTGGGATCTTGGACGATCTCCCAGACTTCCCAGAGTGCCGCGTGAAGGGAGAAAGGCTTCTCGGCTTCATCCTGCCAGATGGGCGCATCCTTCCCGATCAAGCGGTCTAGGTGCAACTCCATCCATTGAACCTTATCTCTCGCAGTCAATTTGTCCAGGGAGATCGAGTCGAGTTTCTCCTTCTTGATGTAGGAGTAGTAGTCAAACTCCGTCCATCGCTGCATCTTCTTGAGCTCGGCGAGACCCAGACTCACATTCAGGCAGTTAGCCGCGTGAACAAGGAGTGCGTCAATTCCAGCTGAGTCAACATGCGCCGCCTCTTCAAAGAGGAAGAGCCCACGAGAAAGGTCGGAGGATTGGTAATTGAGGAAAGGCTCACTGAAATACACACGACCCCGATAGTCGCAAGAAATTTCCTGCCAGAAAGTCGGAGAGTACCGACTGTCATAGGGCGGGGAACCTTCACTGAGCATCGAAACCAAGAGGTCAGCCTTGTCCAGAATCTGGCGGTACTCGATGTACTTTGATAGCATCCGCAGTAGACGGGGATCTTTCGTTGTGCCATGGAACTTTGCTCCATCCAAGTGTTTCAACTTGCTTGGAAGTCGATCCACACCGAACCTTTTGAGGGTGAGGTCGAGCGTGTGCGTTTTGCCCGAGGCTTCTTTGAGGATGAGTTTCGTTTCCGGCGGACGGTTCCGGAGCTCTTCGAGGACACGGAGGTTGATCCGCCAGCCTTGCGACCTGATTTTGTTGAGGGCAGCGATGTATACCGCGCCATGCTGGATGTCACCACTGAAGGCTTCAGCGTCGGTACAGCCCTTGATGAATGGTTCTTTCGTGACCTCGGAACGAAGTCCGGTGATGTCGCCCAGGCGACTAAGAGAAGTACCAGAAATATCAGGATATACCCACTCATGCGGCTGATTGAGAATAGTTACAAGGTACGGCGCCTTCACGCCGGCGTAGGCGCGCTCGATGGTGATGAGCTCACACTGGAGAAAGGACTCCAGCATGAGGTCTCCGAGCGCGAGGCAACTCTTCGATTGCTCAGGGGTCTTGTCCCTCGGTTGATCGCCAACTACACGTAAAATACTCCGGCCGATGACCATACTGGCCTGAGTGAGCTTCGTGGAGTTGCTTTGTGAAGGAGTCTTGTTGGAGAGACAAAGACGGAGTAGAGATGACCATGACCTGTCCACAAGCATTTGGAGTGTTACTCCTGATTCTGCTTGCAAGGAGTTCGAGTACTGCTTCAAGATCATGCAGCCTTCGTTGTACTTCTTGTGACTCCCAAGGACTATCGAAGAAAGTCTCTTCTCTAAGTATTCCAGTGGAGAGATGATTTATCCTTTCCATGCGTAGATCAAGTTACCGCGCCACCATACTCGCTCTATGAAGGCGCGTGGGCCGAAGCCTATTGCAAGAAAAGAAGTGACGTGCAGCCATCGACGGCCTGTCCAACATCGATGTAGATGCATCAGTCTATCTCGTCGAAGTTGATGGTTGCGAACTCCATGCGAGTTGTATCGGAGTCGTAGAACATTGCGCCGGCATCGCCTGTCTCGCCGGTTTCTCGCGCCTTGAGGACGCGGAGCTTCACAGTGTTCCTGATCTTCTTGTCTTCATTCGTCATGTCGCGAGCGAATGCAAGGATGTCGAAGCTGATCTGCTTGATTGCGCCAGAACCTTTGATGTCATCCAGGGAGGGCAGTCGTCCCTGCTCGAAGGGCTTCTGGTTCTGGCCTGTCTTGCGTAGGTGGGAAACGACACCCAACCAGACATTATGCCTCTTCACGAGCTTCAGAAGACCAGACATGAGTGCATCTACGGCCTCGTTGCCTGTCTTACCGTCTTGGTCTCCTTCAGAGACAGCGATTGTGATGTGGTCGAGCATGATGTGGGTACACCCAGAGAGGATCATGTACTCCAGTCGATCGATGATGGAGTCATCTGAGATAGAGCCTTGGTGGTCGGCGACGATGATGCGATCATCACCAAAGATCCAGTCGAAGGCTTCTCGCTCTTCTTCCTCCTCAACGCCGTACTTGCGCATGTTCTTCCGCAGGTACATGCCGATGAGCTTTTCAGTGGTGTCACCGGGAGCCTCTTCGAGGAACATCAGCCCGATCTTGCCCACACCTTCTTCTTGGTCAGGGAAGT
>Ga0209096_1003677_pt1 | contig 13130 bp, 10 predicted proteins | sample AD_UKC034_MetaG_FD_184407 | JGI IMG/M metagenome (GOLD analysis project Ga0209096, IMG submission 184407) | Active sludge microbial communities of municipal wastewater-treating anaerobic digesters from USA - AD_UKC034_MetaG (SPAdes) (version 2) | ecosystem: Engineered > Bioreactor > Anaerobic >... | reverse complement strand
AAACCCCTGAGATTTATCGCTTTGGGCCAATAGCATGGTATGGACAAGAGGGCGACGCCCCCTGCAGGCGGAGTCGGCATGCCCTGTGCAAGCGAGCACGAAGGGGTCTGACCGGGGTTCCCGCCGACCGGTCCAGAAAGGCCCAAGACATCCGCGCTGGCGTGTCGTGCCGCCTACCCGCCATGCTATTGGCTGGAAGCGGAAAATCTCCCGTGCACGACCGCTTCGGGCGTGCCTGGATCACGGAAGTACGCAAGAACCGGATGAACCAGAAATGTCGTTCTCGCGCGTACATCGTACGCCCTCCACGGACACAAAAGCGGTTGATTTGCGCCGATTCCGTCGTACAATAGTGAATCTGCGGCTTGGAATAAGGCAGATCAGGCACGCCAAATGCGTCGCTTGTCCCTGGTCCCTCGTCGTTCGCCCAGACTCGTGGTTCGAGCCGGAGTCCGAGCGACGCGTGACGAGGGATGCCTTTTTCCAGGCCCTTTTGCACTCTAACTGGAGACGGAATCGGTGCGTATTGCCTTGGGACAATTCAACGCGACGGTCGGCGATCTGGCCGGCAACGTGGCGAAGATGAAGAAGATTTGGTCCGACGCCATGGCGTCGGGGGCGGACCTGGTGGCGTTTCCGGAGATGGCGATCTGCGGGTATCCGCCGGAAGACCTGGTATACAAAGAGCAGTTCGTTCGGGACAACCGTACGGCCCTGGAGGATCTGGCTCGCGCCTGCAACCGCGGGACGGTCGTCGTGGGTTTCGTATCGGAAAAAGGCAGATCGGGCCTATATTCTTCAACGAAATCTCGCCGTTCGATTTCGTTGAAGAATGGAAACGACGAGACTCTCGACGCGCGACCGGGGTTTGAGGGGGAAAAATCGAAGAGGGAGGTTTTTCCCCCTCAAAGTAGGCCCGATCTGCCTTTTTCCGATCCGGGGGAGGCCTCGGGCCTATACAACGCCGCCGCGGTGATCCAGAAGGGCCGGATCGTGCACACCTACCACAAGTGCAGCCTGCCCAACTACAGCGTCTTCGATGAGCAGCGGTACTTTCAGGCGGGCGACCGGCCCGTCGTCGTGACCGTCCAGGGCCTGCGGGTCGCGGTGACCATCTGCGAGGATCTCTGGCATCCCCAGCGACTGACCGATCTGCTCCTGGGCGTCGGGCGGATCCATCTGCTGCTGAACATCTCGGCTTCGCCCTTCGACGTGGACAAGCTGGCCCTGAGGAACGAGGTCATCGCGAAGTGCTCGGACGCCTTCGACTGCGCAGTCGCGTACTGCAACCTGATCGGCGGCCAGGACGAGCTGGTCTTCGATGGTCGCAGCACCGTCGTGGACTCGACCGGGCGAATCGCGGCCCGGGCCAGGGCATTCGACGAGGATCTGCTGATCGCCGACGTCCGCGAGGATGCGAATGGGATTCAGGTGGAAGAACAGAAGGTGAGAAGGGTAGAGGGTGAGAAGGTCGGAGAGTCGGTCACAAGCGGCCGACGCCCGGGAACCGACCAGACTGTCCGACCTTCTGGCCTTCCCAGCTTCTCACCTTCTTCTTCCGAGTCCGCGGACACGGTCGAGGAAGTCTACCAGGCCCTCGTGCTCGGATTGCGTGACTACGTCCTGAAGAACGGATTCAAGCAGGTGATCCTGGGCATCAGCGGGGGGATCGATTCTGCGGTGACCGCGGCCATTGCCGTCGAGGCGCTGGGATCCGAGAACGTCCAGTGCGTGACCATGCCGTCGCGGTTCAACAGTCCCGAAACGATTGCAGACTCCAAGCTCGTCGCGGACAACCTGGGGTGTCCTCTGCTGGCGATCCCGATCGAGCCGATCCTGGCGCAATTCCACGCGTCGCTGAAGGCGGATCCTCGCTGGACCGACCAGGGCATCGCGTACGAGAACCTCCAGGCGCGGATTCGCGGGATGATCCTGATGTCCCTGAGCAACCAAGTGGGCTCGCTGGTCCTGACCACGGGTAACAAGAGCGAGGTCTCCGTCGGGTACAGCACGCTCTACGGCGATTCCGCGGGCGGTTTCGGCGTCATCAAGGACGTGCTCAAGACGATGGTCTACCAACTGGCCGAGTACATCAACAAGCGGGCGGGCCGGGAGGTGATCCCAGTCGCGGTCATCCGGCGGATTCCCAGCGCGGAGCTTCGTCCGAACCAGAAAGACACGGACTCGCTGCCCGACTACGACGTGCTGGACCGGATCATCACAGGCTACGTCGAGGAGGACAAGTCCGCTCGCGAGCTGGTGAAGGCGGGCCTGCCCGCGGAGACGGTCGAGCGGGTGATCCGGATGATCGACCGCAACGAGTACAAGAGAAGGCAGTCGGCGCCGGGGGTTCGGATCACGCCGAAGGCCTTCGGCAAAGACCGCCGCCTGCCCATCACGAATCGCTACACGAGTACGGACGCGCGATGAACCGACTGGCTGTGAGAAAGGCGTGGGAGGCGGTCCGCAAGCCGGATGTATGCGCGAAGCCGTACTACGTGCAGTTCGAGGTGACCACGCACTGCAATCTGGCGTGCTATATGTGCGTCCGCAACGAGGTGATCAAGCACCCCAGGCACCTGGCGTTCGAGGATTTCCGTCGGGTGTTCGACCAGATCAGGCCGCCCACGCTGACGCTCAGCGGCGCGGGCGAACCCCTGCTGAATCCCGCGTTGTCGCAGATGATCGCCCATGCGAGCCGGCAGGGGACGCGGACGATGATCCCCAGCAACGGCACGCTGCTGTTGAAGGGGGACACGGGAAAAGGCAGGTCGGGCGACGCGGTGGATGCGCGGAAGCGCGGAAGCGCGGATGCGGATGCCGCTCCCACGCTTTCACGCTCCGACGCTCCCACTTCTTCTGTGCTGGCGGCGTCGCTCGTGGAGGCCGGCTTGAACGTGTTGAAGATCTCGATTGACGCCGCGACCGCGGGGACCTATGTGGCCATCCGCCGGCAGGACTGCTTCGACAAGATCGTCGAGGGCGTCCGTCGGCTTGGCGAGCTGAAGAAAGCGAGGGGAACCCGCTCCCCGGAAATCCGCTTCGACGTGGTGATCCTGAAGGAGAACTACGCCGAGATTCCGGACATCGTCCGTCTGGCCCACGACCTGGATGTCGGAACAGTCTTCTTTCGTGCACTCCAGACCAAGGGCATCGGCAGCCAGCGGGAAGAGGAGATCGGCAAGGACATGGATTTCGAGGGCCTCGCCCGGGCGGTCTGCACCGGCATCCGCGAGGCCGCCCGCCTGAAGGTGCGGACGAACCTCAAGGACGTCGCCCGCGACTTCGAAGCCTATCGGTCCATCTACCTTATGCAGGACGCGAACATGGCGGGACAGATCTGCCTGCTGCCCTGGCTCCAGTGCTTCATCTCGGTCAAAGGGGAGCTGTCGCCGTGTTGTGCGACGTACACGAACGAGAGCTTCTCGGGCGGGAACGTCTTCGAGCAGCCGTTCGAAGCGGTCTGGAACGGCGAGAAGATGCAGGCCCTGCGACGGCAGTTCAAGAGCCGTCGAAATCCGTTTGCGGTCTGTCGCGACTGCCTGCCGCGCAGTCTCCCGGTGCTCTTGAAGATGAACTCGCTGCTGCCCGGCTTCGTCTGGGGGCGCCGGTCGCGAAAAGGGGCCTGCGGCAACTGCGTGCAGCCGCAGGGAAAGTAGGCGTTCGGCGGGGGCTATTTCTTTTCGCAGAACCAGCCTATCCCGTTGCACAACCACGTCAGCGGCCAGATCCGTCGAAAGGGCGCGTCGATCATCAGGTTGACCGCCTGGAGGACGACGGGATACCGAACGTGTGAAATGGAAAGCCCTACGGAGCGCACCCGGGTGAATCCCGCCTGCCTGAGGCACCGCGTGATTGCAGCCGGATTCACCGGCTTCTCGTCGGGGACCAGCTCCGTGACATTTCCGAGGAAGGCCCGCAGGCAGCGGGTCGCGACGTTGGGAAGGAAGAACCGGTTGGGTTCCTGCACCGCCAGGACGCCGCCGGGCCTGAGAATGCGGAAGAACTCCTTCACGAACGGGTCGAAACCCACCTTGTGCACGTGATGGAGAAAGAGGGGACAGATCACGATGTCGAATGTGGCCGAGGGGTAGCCGGATGCTCTGATGTCCCCCTCGCGCGTGACCACGTGACGCGGGCACTGAGACAGAGCCAGGGGCGATATGTCGATTCCGTGAATCGAGTCGCAGAGTCCCTTCAGGTAGCCTGTTTCCCATCCTGAGCCGATGGGAGCGAGGAGCGCCTTGGCCTTGCCCCGATAGGGGGCCGACCGAATGAAGCGGGCCAAGTAGCTGTAGAAGCGGATCTTCTCCGTGTCGCCGGAGAGCCAGTGTCGCTCTCGCGAGGCGAACGGGAAACGGGACGTCCAGTGGTCGAAGTCAACGTAGAACCCTTTTTCATGCCAGTCTCGCTCGCACTGCAGCGATTGCTCCGTCCGTGTCGAAAGGTCCTCATTGTCGGCCACGGCAATCTCCTTCAAGAACGTGGACGCGGTTGCTCCGGCGGTTGCTGCCCCCCTGCGGGGCTCTCCCCGGCGAACCGCTCTATGCATGACGCCGATGGGTTCCCCAAGCCACGGGATCACCCGCAACGGTCTTTCCAGGCCCGCCGGACATCCTCTCGAGGACTCGGATGTTGTAGTACCGGTAGTCGTCGTAGTCGCCGTAGGACTCTTGATGGCTGTAGAGGTCCTCCACGATGTCGGCCACGGTCTGTTGCGGCTGATATCCGAGCAGCGTCTTGGCCTTGTCGATGCTCACTTTGTAGTTGCGGCAGTCGTTCCTGTTCTTGATATCGATCTTCACCTTCAGGCCGGTCAGCTTCTCCACCGCGGACTTGACCATGTCGCTGACCTGGCCCACGGTGTGGTTCTGGGAGGCGATATTGAAGACACCGCTCACGGCCGGGTCGGCCTGGATGGCCCGTAGATAGGCCGACGTCGCATCGCGCATGGCCAGGATGGGACGCCAAATCGACGGATTGTCGACCGTGATCTTCCGCTCGGTCATGGCCGACTTGAACATGGTGTTCACGATCAGGTCCATTCTCATGCGGGGGCTGTGCCCGCTCACCGTGCCCTTGCGGAGAGCGATGACCGAGAAGCTCTCGTCCTGGAGTTGGAGGACGCCTCGTTCGCCCTGCAGCTTCGAGATGCCGTAGGGATAATCGCAAGTGGCAGGGCTTTCCTCGTCGTACAGTTCGTCCACCGCGTAGCCGTAGACCGAACACGAGGAGGCGTAAATGAACCGTCGAACGCCTGCCTTCTTGGCGGTGAACGCCAGATACGAGGGCAGGGCGCCGTTGAACACGAAGTTCTTCGGGGGATCGTATTCCGCCATGGGGTCGTTGGACATGCCGGCCAGGAAGATGACCTGGTCGTAACCGCGCAGGTCTTCCTGCGTGCACTCGAAGAGGTCCTGCGCTCGGACGGGAACGCCGGCCGGCAGGTTGTTCCCGAACCATAAAAGGTCCACCACATCCACGGCATAGCCGTGTTCCATGAGAACCGGCACCAGGGCGGAACCGATATATCCCGCACCGCCTGCGACCAGAAGCTTCATCCTCGTACTCCTATGGTCCTACGAGCGCATCATATTTGCCGCAATCGAGGGAGGTGTCCTCGGGGACGCGGAACGCGACATCATGAATGGACATGGAACCGACAGGACGGGTCTCGTCCAGGCTCCGGGCGTATTCCAGCACGGTCCTGCGCCGGCTTCCGATGTGAATCACCCCCGTGACGTCGGTGTCAAGCAGCCGGACGATCTTCCTGGCGATGACGGAGACCTTCTCTCGACTGGTCCACTGATCTGCGAAGGCACTCGGATAGGGAAACACGTCCGGCCCGAAGGTCGTCCGTACGATAAGCCCTTTGGGGTACATCCGCACGGCGCACTCGCCTCCCAGTTTGGACCACGCATACCCGTTGACCGGATGCAGCGCATCCTCTTCGCGGTAGTTGCCCCGATCGCCCTGGAAGACGTAGTCCGTGGAGATGTAGATGAGCCGACAGTCGAACTCCATACAGAGGCGAACCACGTGAGCCGTCCCGATGATATTGACTTCGACGGCGTGCCCGGGGTCTCGGTCCACCCTGGGCGGAGAGGTGAACGCCGCGGCATGGATCAGCGTCCGGCACGGCTTGTCGCACAGGTAGCTTCTCATCTGCGGGTAGTTCGTCACGTCGAACTCGGCGGACGAAGGGTACTGTGCGTCCGGCAGGATGGCCCGAAAGGCCGACCCAAGCAGTCCGCTGCCCCCGGTGAAGAGACATCCCGATCCACTCGTCATCCTGTGCCCTCGTCAATCCCGCGGTTAGCATGGTCCATATACGAAATGATCCGATCGCGCATCCGCTGCCCAGGCCGCCACCGTGAGCGCGTTTCTATCCTTGTCCGTCATGAGGGGCTCCGATCTCGCCGCGGCGTCGAAGGCGTCTTTAAGCCCTGGATCGCACAGAGACCAGTCGATATCCGTTGCCAAAGGGGAGATCCCCGCTTCACAGGTCGGACTGTACGAGCCGGAACAGAAGTACTCGATGACGCTGTCCTGAGGAAAGAAGTTCCCGTGTGCGAATCCCGGAGGCACCCAAATCCATTCACCCCAATCCTGGTCGAACGTGGATCGCATGTCATAAGCAATGGCCCGGCCAAACGTGGGGGATCCCTTGCGAATGTCGAGCACGACGTCCACCATGTGGCCGACCAGGGTTCGCACGAGCTTGCCCATGCAGGGGTTCCACTGGAAGTGCAGACCCCGGACGACGCCGCGTTTCGAGTAGCTCTCATTGGCCTGAACGAATCGGATTTGCCTCATGAAACTCATATCGGGATGGGTGTCGAAGTCCGTCAACCGATAGGGTTCCGTGAAGTACCCTCTGTGATCCGGGAAACGGGCGAAACGAATCACCTTGACCGCCGGGATCGAGAGTGACCGCACCGTCAGTATCTTCATCTTCAGCCTCTGTCCATTTCGTGTTTGCTCTGCCGGTTCCGGGCGCCATGGCTGCGGCTCTCGGGAGTGCGGCCCGCTACGCCTTCCTGGAACCCACGATCTTCTCTCTGCGCACGAGGTTCAGGGCGATGTTCACCCCCGCCATGGCCCAGATTCCGGAGTACACAAGGAAGTTTGTCAGAAAAGAGTAGCTCTCCGAGTAGTGCTTCTCGTGGAAAACCGCCATCGATCTGTAGAACTCCCACGTATTCTTGTAGGGCAGGACCCTGCTGCCTCCCAAGCCGCCGTGGTGCATGATCACCGCCTGGGGCACGTAGTGAATCTTCCACCCGGCCTTCTTGATCCGATAGCACCAATCCAGATCGTCCCCGTACATCGTGTACGATTCGTCCATCAGGCCCACGCGGTCCATCACTTCCCTTCGGACCATCATGCACGCGCCGGACAGGGAGTCGATTTCGCCCATCTCGTCGGGGTGCAGATGCGACATCACATAGTGCCCGAACCTCTTGTTCCGTGGAAACAACTTGTGAAGCCGAAGGAAGTAGTAGATGGCGGACATGGGCGTCGGGAAGCCTCTTCGGCACTGCTTCTGCAAAGAGCCGTTCGGGTTCAGGACCTTGGGTCCGCAGGCCCCGGACTCGGGATGGCTGTCCATGAAATCGACCAGGGCGTCCAGGGCTCCGGGCCGTACAACGGTGTCGTTGTTGAGGGACAATACGTACTCGCCCCGGCTGGCTCTGAGCCCTCGATTGTTGGCCTTGATGAAACCTTCGTTGTTGTCGCTCTGGATCAGCGTGACCGTGGGGAACTGCTCTTTCACCAGTTGGCCGCTCCCGTCCTGGGAGTGGTTGTCCACCACGATGACCTCTATCGGGAACCTGCAACCGGTTGCGAACAAGGACTGCAAGCACTGTTCCAGGTACTCTTTCGCGTTATAGTTGACTATGGAGATCGATACGCGTGCGCCCACCATGCACCTCACAAAGGCAATGAGCCAAGGATCTCTCCAGGCAGTCAGACCGGTTCCGGGAGACGGCCGGGCAGCACAACCGGGAGAAGCCGACGTTCGCTTGGTTCTCGATGACCTGCACCTTCGGGAAATGCGACTTGACCATCGGCACGCTGTCGTCGTGAGAGTTGTTGTCCACCACCCAGATGCTCGTGGGCGTGCCGTCGGCACTGCAATAGACCGATTCCTGGCAACCTTTCAGCAACTTCTCCGTGCTGTAACTTACCATGACAATCGACAAAGCTCGTATACTTCTTTCTGCTGTCGGGCTATTGTATCAATCGCGAATTTCTGCTCAACTGTTTTTCTGGCCTGCTCGACCATTTTTTCGACCTGGTCGCGGGGCTTCGCCAGGATCATCAGGACGGCTTCGGCCATTGCGCCGCCGTCGCCCGCGGGCACGACGAACCCCGTCCGGCCCGAATCCACCATCTCGCGGACCGCCCCGACGTCCGTCGCCACGACGGGGACCTTCATTGCCATCGCCTCCAGCAGGGCCACCGGGCACGATTCCAGGATCGAGGGCAGGACGAACACATCCAACGCGGAAAGGACCCGCGGAATGTCCTCGCGGAAGCCGGCGAGGAACACGCTGTCCTCCAATCCCAGCTCGGCCCTCAATTGCTGCACCTGCTCCCAGCAGGCGGCATCCGTATCGAGCTTGCGCCCGACGATGACAAACCGGGCATGGCTGACCCGCTGTCGGATCTTCGCGGCGGCTTGGAGGAAGTACGGGTAGCCCTTGAATCGGTTCAGATTGCCGATCGCGCCGATGAGGACGCAGTCCGCCGGTACGCCCAGTTCGGCGCGGAGGCGGGCCCGCTCCGCTGCGTCGTAGGCCTCGCGGACGAGCGAATCGGCGTCAATACCGGAGTATATGACCGAGGTCTTGTCCCGCAGCCGGGGATTGCCGGCGGTGCGCGATTGTCTGAGCCCCTCGCCCTGCACGATGACCCGGGACGCCAGACGCGTGACCATGGGCAGCAGGAGCCGCTGGAGCGGGCCGGGGAGATGGTCGTTGTAGAGCCACACGATGGGGACGCCCGCCCACCGGGCCGCCAGGGCCGGAACGAAGTTCGTCACGCCGTCAACGTGTACGAGGGTGATGTCCTTCGACCGGATCAGCTTGCGGATCTTCGCTGCATTATAAGGCAGCATGCAGCAGAACCGGACGAAGTTGAGCAGGGGGTGATGCCGCGCGAAACACTGAATGGATCGACACCAGAAGGCCTCGAACCCCTCCGGCCGCCAGAGCTCGGGGCTCTTCTGCCCGAACAGAAAAGACGTTTCCACGCCGAGTGTCCTCAGGCGCCGCGCGGCAGTCTCCGCCAGCCGGTGCGGCCCGCCGAACCGGTTGTCCATGATGCAGTACAGCACTCGTATCGGCTGTGTGTCGCCCGGAGTGTCGTTCATGCCGATATCGTAACGTCTGTTCTCGCCCGTTGCTCGGAAAAAGGCGGGTCAGGACCGCGTAAACGCGGAACTCCAAACGGACCCGCCTTTTTCCGATCTGCAGGCAGTACAGACCTCTCTGGCAAGTGTCCGCCGATTCGACTATGATGGGGTCTATCGGATAGCTTCCGGGCTCTTCCCGAGCCGCCGGAGGTCTCCGACCAGCGATGATTCACGAACAGAAGAACGACTCAGAGGGGTGAATTCGTATGTCCGCACTCGTTCGAATCGCAGTAGCCGTTTTGGCAATCCAAGCCGGCGCAGGTGCGCTCGGGGCCCAGGAGATCGAACCACTCGTCCGCGTGCTGGAGGCGAAGATCCCCCAACTGATGGAAGCCGAGCACGTGCCCGGCCTGTCTATGGTTCTCATTGGCGACGGTCGCATCGCCTGGAAAGGCGTTTTCGGCGTCCGCACGGCGGGCAAGCCCGAGAAGGTGGACGACGAGACGGTCTTCGAGGCCGCCTCCATGAGCAAGCCGGTCTTCTCTTACGCGGTCCTGAAGCTGGTCGAGGAGGGTCGATTCGACCTCGACCGCCCGCTGGACAGTTTTCTCCCCGAGCCGTACCTGCCCGACCAGCCCCTGGCCAAACAGATCACCGGCCGGATGGTCCTGCTCCACCGGACCGGATTGCCCAATTGGCGCGAGGGCGGCTGGCGAAAGGGCGGACCCCTGAAGGTGCTGCACGACCCGGGCACGCGATTCACTTACTCCGGCGAAGGCTACACGTACCTGCAAACCGCGATCGCGCACCTGACGGGACAATCCGTCGATGCCTGGATGGACCAGGTGTTGCTCGGGCCTCTGAACATGACGCGAAGCAGCTACGTGTGGCGTGCGACTCTGGAGGACAACTTCGCGGGCGGGCACGACAAGGACGGGAACCTCAAGCCGTCGCGTCGATTCTACGACCTGGGCAATGCCGCTTTCTCTCTCTACACCACGCCCACGGACTACGCGCTGTTCCTGATCGAGATGATGAAGCTGGACCGCTCGGCGAGCCATTCGCTTAAGGCCGAGACGCTCGAAGGGATGACGACCTTGCAGGTCCAGCCCGAGCAGGGCGATGACCATTCGCGGCGCTCGCTCGGATGGGTGATCGCCCCCGCGGACAAGGGCGGATGGGTCTGTCACAGCGGCAGCAACGGGACGGGCTTTCGGTGTACGTCCCGGTTCGATCCGAGGCGCCGGTCGGGCTGTGTCATCATGACCAACTCCGACAGTGGCGTCAAAGTCTGGGAGTCCATCCTGGCAATCATCGACTCGATGGTCCCCCAGAACAAGCCGCAGGTCGCGGCGGGCAGGGAAACTACCTGGTCGCCCATTCAGCGGACGATCAAGTATGAGTACCGCGTCATGAACACCACGTCGAAGGCCGCCGGCAAGATCGACGTCTTCATGCCCCTTCCGCTGGAGTCCCCCCGCCAGGAGATCCACTACCTGCACCTCTCGGAGCGGGGCCAGCAGCGTGTCTTCACCGACGTACACGGCCAGACGCTGGCCCATTACTCGTTCGACAGTCTCGAACCAGGCGGCTGGATCGACCTCGGCTTCGTCGTCGGCATTACCCTGCGGAACATGCGATGGAACGCGGGACAGTCGGCGGACCCGAACGCCCCGGTCCTGGCGCCCGAGCAGAGACAGCGGTATCTGAAGCCCGAGACGAACTACTCGATGGATGACGAGTCGATGCGCAGGATTGCTGCCGACCTGACGCGGGATGCGACGAGCGACCTCGACAAGCTGACGAGAATCCACGACTACATCATCGGCAAGGTCCGCTACGTCCGAGACAGCAAGTGGGACCCCGCGGCGGTGGTTCTCGCCCGCGGGACGGGTTCGTGCAGCGAGTACAACTACGTGCTCTGCGGCCTGTGTCGCCTGGCGGGCCTGCCGACGCGGAGCGTGGGGGGCACCAGCAGCGGGTTCCGCGACCTTCCCACGACGGATTGCGTCTTCCATCGATGGACGGAGGTCTATCTGACGGGGTACGGCTGGTTCCCCGCCGACTGCTCGCGAGACGCCAATCCGATCCGTGGCAGGAGGAGCCACTTCGGCCGCGTCTACCACGATGCGATGATCTGGTGCCGCCAGGCGGGAGGCGAGGACGACTCGCTGGGCTGGGAGTACCGCGCCAAGCTCCGCATCGAAGGGGACGATCCCGGCCTCCAGGAGGACCATCGCACCCGCTGGTTCGAGTTCCGGCCCGAGAAGCAGGTGGACGCGGCGTATGCCTGGCTCCTGGACGGGGGACAGACCCCGCCGGCGGCGGACCTCCTGGAATGCGCCCTGCTCCGCTGGGAGAAGGCTGGCGAGCAGGACCGCCTGAAGATGATTCGCGCCTTGGCCGCCTCCGGCCGGAACGAGTGCCTGCGTCGGGCCGCGACCTTGCCCGAAGCGGACGGACTGCGTGAGAAATCCATGCGAGAGCTGTGCGACAGTGCCGAACTGGCGACAGCGGCTCTGGAGAACAGCCGCCATCTCTTCCGCTTCCGTTCATGGTTCAGGAGCAACGAAGCCGACCTGCTCGCGACGGGCGACGGCCGGTTCAAGCTGGCCAGGAAGGCCCAGAAGGCGGAGACGCCCGTCACCACCGCTCATTCGTCGCAGATCTGGACGGACCTTGCGGCGGAGGCGGCGGACCGGCTGGCTGATTCACTCCGTGTCGGCGAGGGCAAGGCCGTCGTCGTGATGCCTCTGGAGGACCAGACCCTCGCCAGCCTGGGCGACGCGCGTGTGTCCCTCCACAAAACCTTGAAGGATCTGATCTCTCGGAAGATGGCGGTCACGCTCCTCGACGAGGTCCGCTTCGACCAACTCATGCGGGAGCAGGGCCCCGGGAACAGGGAGTACTGGGCCCTCGCGAACGGAGATCGCGGGAGTATGCCTGCGGAGATGGCACCCGACGTCATCCTGGTCCCCCTGTGCATCACGGAGCGGCCCGACAACGAGAAGCAGGTGGTGCTGTACCATTTCGAGATCAAGGTCCTCGAACAGTCCAGCCGGCGGTACACGCAGGTGATTGCCCGCAGGAACCGTCGGGCCGAGAGCGAAGAATCGAACCAAGAGATTTTTCCCCCTCAAAGCAGGCCCGACCTGTCTGTTTTCGACGAGTCGGCGTCGGATCGAGGCGTTCTCGTCGCCGGCGGCGACACGGTTCTCGCCCGATGGGAGCACGACCTCGTCGGGCGCAACGGCTACGACTGGCCCCTCGCGGGCGTTGCATCTGTCCTCTCCGCAGCCGATGCGGCGCTGTGCAATCTCGAATGCTGCGTCTCGCTCCGCGGATCGCCCGCCGACAAGGGGGAACGCTGTCCCTTCTACTACCGCGCGAGACCCGAGATGCTCCGCTGTCTGACGAGCGCGGGCATCGACATTGTGACCGCCGCCAACAATCACGCCGGCGATTATGGTCCGCTGAGCGTCGCCGACACCGCGATGTGGTGCGAGAAGGCCGGACTGGTCTGCGTCGGCATCGGCAACGACATGGGATCTCCCGAGAAATGGGAAAAGGCAGATCCGTTCGGAGTTCCGCGTTTACGCGGTCTTGACCCGCCGGAAGGCGGAACTCCGAACCTCGCGCGCCGAGGGATTCGTTCGGTTCACGCGGCGCAGGAGCCCCGCCTGATCCGCGTCGGGCCGGTCTCGGTCGCCCTCGCGGGCATGGACACTACGATGCCCCACTCGCGCGTGAAGGAAGACCGTCCCGGCAC
>Ga0209096_1003674_pt1 | contig 13134 bp, 10 predicted proteins | sample AD_UKC034_MetaG_FD_184407 | JGI IMG/M metagenome (GOLD analysis project Ga0209096, IMG submission 184407) | Active sludge microbial communities of municipal wastewater-treating anaerobic digesters from USA - AD_UKC034_MetaG (SPAdes) (version 2) | ecosystem: Engineered > Bioreactor > Anaerobic >... | reverse complement strand
CGCGTTGGCGATCAGGTGGCCCGCGGCGTCGAACAGCGCGCACGAGAAGTCCAGCCGCTCCTTGATGTTGACCGAGTAGGCGGTGTTCTGCAGCTGCAGGCCCATCTGCTCGGCGATGTTCATGAACAGGTTGTTGAACACCTCCAGCAGCACCGGGTCGACCTGGGTGCCGGCGGCAAAGCGTGCCGCGCGCGGGGCGGCGCGCTCGAGCAGCAGGTGATCCAGCCCCGTCAGGCGGGCGCGCCAGCCGGGCTCGAGCACGGTGGTGGCGTTGCGCTCGGCAATGATGGCCGGGCCCTCGATCACGTCGCCGGCGCGCAGGTCCTCGCGCACGATCAGCGCTGCCTCATGCCAAGCGCTTTGGCCGCCTGCGCCGCTGGTGTAGATGCGCACGGTGGCGCGCCGCGGCACGGAGCGCGGCGGCTGCAGCGGCTGCTCGATTTCGGCAGGGGCTTCGCCGGCGATCACCGCCTCGACCGACACCGCCTCGACGATCAGCGCCTTGCCCTGCATCAAAAAGGCAAAGCGCTGGCGGTAGGCCGCCTCGAAAGCCTGGGTGATGGCCTGCAGCGCGGCGGCGGCGCCCGCGCCGTCGAGCGCGCGGTCGAAGGCCACCACCAGGGCCGAGTCGGTGCCGGCGTAGCGCAGGTGCAGGCGCTGGTGCACCTGGATGGCGCCGCCACCGGCGTGCTGGCCTTGCAGCTGCGCGCGCGCCTCCTTGGCCAGGGCGTCGCCGGCGGCGCGCAGCGCGGGCAGTTGCGCGATTTCCAGCGGCAGCTCCAGCGCACGCTCGCGCATCAGCGTCTGGTCGGCCAGGCCCATGCCGTAGGCCGACAGCACGCCCGCCAGCGGGTGCACCAGCACGCGGTTCATGCCCAAGGCATCGGCCACGGCGCAGGCGTGCTGGCCGCCAGCACCGCCAAAGCACTGCAGGGTGTAGCGCGTCACGTCGTAGCCGCGCGCCACGCTGATCTTCTTGATGGCGCTGGCCATCTGCTGGTTGGCGATCTGGATGAAGCCGTGCGCCACCTCCTCGGACGTGCGCCCGCCGGCGGCGTCCTGCGCGGCGATCTCGGCAAAGCGCGCGCGCACCACCTCGGCGTCCAGCGGCGCATCGGCCGCGGGGCCGAACACGCGCGGAAAGTACGCGGGCTGCAGCTTGCCCACCATCACGTTGGCGTCGGTCAGCGCCAGCGGCCCGCCGCGCCGGTAGCTGGCCGGGCCCGGGTTGGCGCCGGCGCTTTCGGGACCCACGCGATACCGCGTGCCGTCAAAGCGCAGGATCGAGCCGCCGCCCGCGGCCACGGTGTGGATGCTCATCATCGGCGCGCGCATGCGCACGCCGGCCACCTGGGTCTCGAACTCGCGCTCGAACTGGCCGGCAAAATGGCTCACGTCGGTCGAGGTGCCGCCCATGTCGAAGCCGATCACGCGCTGCTGCCCCGCCAGCTGCGCGGTGCGCGCCATGCCGACGATGCCGCCGGCCGGCCCGGACAGGATGGCGTCCTTGCCCTGGAAGGCGTGCGCGTCGGTCAGCCCGCCCGAGGACTGCATGAAGTAAAGCGGCACGCCCGGCATCTCGGCCGCCACCCGATCGACGTAGCGCCGCAGGATGGGCGACAGGTAGGCATCGACCACCGTGGTGTCGCCGCGGCTGACGAACTTCATCAGCGGGCTGGTCTGGTGGCTGGTCGAGACCTGGGTGAAGCCGATCTCGCGCGCCAGGCGCGCCGCCGCCTGCTCGTGCGCGACGTGCTTCCAGCCGTGGATGAACACGATCGCCACGCTGCGCAGACCGCTCTGGTACTGCGCGAGCAGCTCCTGTTTCAGCAGCACTTCGTCGAGCGGCAGGACCACCGCGCCATCGGCATCCACGCGCTCGCTGGCCTCGACCACGGCGGCGTACAGCAGCTCGGGCAGCACGATGTGACGATCGAACAGGCGCGGGCGCGCCTGGTAGGCGATGCGCAGCGCATCGCGAAAGCCGCGCGTGGTCACCAGCAGCGTGGGTTCGCCCTTGCGCTCGAGCAGCGCGTTGGTGGCCACCGTGGTGCCCATCTTGACGCAGGCCACCTGCGCCGGCGTGATGGGCACGCCGCTGGCCAGCCCCAGCAGCTGGCGAATGCCGGCCACCGCCGCATCGGGGTACTGCTCGGGGTTGTCCGACAGCAGCTTGTGTGTCACCAAGGTGCCATCGGGGCGGCGCGCCACGATGTCGGTGAAAGTGCCACCGCGGTCGATCCAGAACTGCCAGCGTGTTGCGTGGAGAGCATGTTCCGACATCATGATCTTTCAATAAAACAGGGTTCTAACGCACAACTGGCGTGCGCAATAAGCTATCTAGTTCATAGCACTCCGGGCGCCCTCGGCAGCACGGCAGCGGCCCGCCCATGAGGCCGCATTATTCGCGCCGTGCCGCGCCACGGCGCGCGGCAGCGGGGTGGTGTTTCCACGGTTTGCGCGGGCGCCGCCAGCGTCTATGCTCGCGGCACGCCTTTTTCATTCCCATCAAGGAGTTGACATGACCCTGACCCGACGCACCCTGGGCGCCCTCGCCGTGTTGAGCCTGGGCGGCTTCGCCCTTTCAGCGGCTGCCCAGACCAAATGGGACCTGCCCTCGGCCTACCCGGCCAGCAACTTCCACACCGAAAACCTGGTGCAGTTCGCCAAGGACGTGGACGCCGCCACCGGTGGCAAGCTGAAGATCCAGGTGCATGACAACGCCTCGCTGTTCAAGGCGCCCGAGATCAAGCGCGCCGTGCAGGGCGGGCAGGCGCAGGCCGGTGAGCTGCTGATGGTCAACTTCCAGAACGAGTGGCCGGTGTGGGGCCTGGACGGCATCCCCTTCCTGGCCACCAGCTACGCCGAATCCAAGAAGCTGTACCAGGCCAGCAAGGCGACGGTGCAGAAGAAGCTGGCCGAACAGGGCATGGTGCTGCTGTACGCCGTGGCCTGGCCGCCGCAGGGCATCTTCACCAAGAAGCAGGTCGGCAGCGCGGCGGACCTCAAGGGCATCAAGTGGCGCGCCTACAGCCCGGCCACCGCGCGCATCGCCGAGCTGGTGGGCGCCCAGCCGGTGACGGTGCAGCAGGCCGAGCTGTCGCAGGCCATGGCCACCGGCGTGGTGGAAAGCTACATGAGCTCCGGCTCCACTGGCTACGACACCAAGACCTACGAGCACCTGAAGTTCTTTGCCGACACCCAGGCCTGGCTGCCCAAGAACGCCGTGATCGCCAACAAGAAGGCCTTCGACGCGCTCGACAAAGCCACCCAGGACGGTTTGCTCAAGGCCGCCGCCGACGCCGAGGCCCGCGGCTGGGCCACCAGCGAGCGCAAGACCAACGAATACCTGGACCTGCTGCGCAAGAACGGCATGACGGTGTACGCCCCCTCGGCCCAGCTGATGACCGACATGCGCAAGGTGGGCGACACCATGCTGAAGGAATGGCTGGACAAGGCCGGCGCCGAGGGCAAGGCCGTGGTCGACGCCTACCGCGCCGCCAAGTAAGCGCCCGCGCACCCCGTGGCACACTCCCCCCGGGTTCGCCCGGCGGGAGTTTTTTTGAGCCCAGACCACGCAACCCGACCAAGGAGCCAACGTGCGGCGATTGCTCGATTTCCTCTACGACGCGGCGGCCTGGCTGGCGGCGCTGGCCATGGTCGGCGTGCTGCTGATGGTGCTGACCTCCATCCTCGGCCGTCTGCTCGACTTTCACCTGCCGGGTACCGACGCCTACGCCGGCTACAGCATGGCTGCGGCGGGCTTTCTGTCGCTGGCGCACACGCTCAAGAAGAACGAGCACATCCGCGTGACCCTGCTGATGGGGCGCCTGCGCGGCGGCGCGCGGCGCGGCATGGAGCTGTGGGCGCTGTCGGTGGCGGTGCTGCTGGCGGGGCTGTTCGCCTGGTTTTCGGTGCGGCTGGTCTGGCAGTCGCACCTGTTCAACGACATGTCCACCAGCAACGACGCCACGCCGCTGTGGATACCGCAGATCGCCATGGCCGTGGGCACGGTGATCCTGCTGCTGGCCTTCATCGATGAATGGGTGCTGGAGCTGCGCGGCCTGCGACAGCACGAGTCGGGCGACGAGGAGGCGCTGCACAATGAGTGACTTCGCCATCACCGGCCTGCTGATCCTGTCGTTGTTCGCGCTGCTGGGCAGCGGCGTGTGGATCGGCCTGACGCTGACCGGCGTGGCCTGGATCGGCATGCAGCTGTTCTCGGTCCGCCCGGCGGGCGACGCCATGGCGGTCACCATCTGGGGCTCGGCCTCCAGCTGGACGCTCACCGCCCTGCCCCTGTTCATCTGGATGGGCGAAATCCTGTTTCGCACCAAGCTGTCGGAAAGCATGTTTCGCGGCCTGGCGCCGTGGGTGACCTGGCTGCCCGGGCGGCTGCTGCACACCAATGTGATCGGCTGCGCCATCTTTGCCGCCGTGTCGGGCTCGTCGGCCGCCACCTGCGCCACCATCGGCAAGATGACCCTGCCCGAGCTGGGCAGCCGGGGCTACCCGCGCGACATCACCATCGGCTCGCTGGCCGGCGCCGGCACCCTGGGCCTGCTCATTCCGCCCTCGATCATCATGATCGTCTACGGCGTGACGGCCGACGTGTCGATCGCCAAGCTGTTCATCGCGGGCATCCTGCCGGGCATCCTGCTGGCAGCGCTGTTCTCGGGCTATCTGATGGTCTGGGCGCTGCTGCACCCCGATCAGATCCCCATGCCCGACCGGCGCCTGAGCCTGGCCGAGAAGCTGCACGAATCGCGCCACCTGATTCCGGTGGTGCTGCTGATCGCCGCCGTGCTGGGTTCCATCTATTCCGGCGTGGCCACCGCCACCGAGGCGGCGGCCGTGGGCGTGATCGGTTCGCTGCTGCTGTCGCTGGTGCAGGGCAGCCTGTCGTGGAGCACCTTCAAGACCGCGCTGCTGGGCGCCACCCGGCTGTACTGCATGATTGCGCTGATCCTGGCCGGCGCCGCCTTTCTGACGCTGGCCATGGGCTACATCGGCCTGCCGCGCCATCTGGCCGAATTCATCGGCGGCCTGGGCCTGTCGCCCTTCATGCTGGTTCTGGCGCTGGCGGTGTTCTATATCGTGCTGGGCTGCTTTCTGGACGGCATCTCCATGGTGGTGCTGACCATGGGCGTGATCCTGCCGACGGTGCAGGCCGCCGGGCTGGACCTGATCTGGTTCGGCATCTTCATCGTCATCGTGGTCGAGATGGCACAGATCACGCCGCCCGTGGGCTTCAACCTGTTCGTGCTGCAGGGCATGACCAGGCACGATATCGCCTACATCGCGCGCGTCACGCTGCCCTTCTTCTTCCTGATGTGCGCCATGGTGCTGCTGCTGTGGTTCTTCCCGCAGATCGCCACATGGCTGCCGAAGAACATGTAACCCCCCCTGTGTCGCCTGCGGCGCCTTCCCCCTGGAGGGGGGGGACGCACCCACTGGCCGAGGGGACCCCGGCCACGGGAGCCCTGGCTTGACCTGCTCCGCGGCCGTTCGACCTGTGCGGAGCAAGCCATCTGCCACTGAGTTGCGTGGCGACGATGCCGGCCCTGCCTCCTCCGGGGCGTTGGCGCCTGGCCTGCTCCGCGGCCATCGGACCCATGCGGGGTGGGCGCAAGCGATGTGGCTAAGATGCCGGTCCGGCCCCTTCGGGGGTGTTTGAGACAGGTTGACTATCCGTGTTCAAGAATCTGATGCTGTATCGCCTGGGCCCCGGTTGGCCCGCATCGGCGGCGCAGCTCGAAAAAGCGCTGGCGCGCGAGCCGTTTGCCGAGTGCGGCGCCACGCAGCAGAAATCCACCGGCTGGGTGGCGCCGCGCGGCGAGCAGCATGGCGCGCTGGTCGAGGCGGTGGACGGCCAGTGGATCGCCCGCTTCGCCATCGAAACCAAGCCCGTGCCGGGCGACGCCGTGCGCCGCAAGGTGCAGCAGGCGGTGGCCGAGATCGAAAAGACCAGCGGCCGCAAACCCGGCAAGAAGGAGCTGCGCGACCTGCGCGACGACGCCCTGCTGGCCCTGCTGCCGCAGGCCTTTGCGCGCCGCAGCCAGGTGACGCTGTGGCTGAACCCGCAGCAGCGCTGGCTGGCGCTGGACGCCGGCAGCCAGGGCAAGGCCGACGAAGTGATTGCCAGCCTGGTGCGTGTGGCCGGCCAGGGCTTTGCCATCCACCTGCTGCAGACGGCGCACTCGCCGCAGGCCGCCATGACCGGCTGGCTGGCCGCCACCTCGGCCGACGACTGGCCCGAGGGCCTGCACGTGGAGCGCGAGTGCGAGCTCAAGGGCAGTGGCGACGAGCCGGCGGTGGTCAAGTTCACCCGCCACGAGCTGGCCACCGACGAGGTGCGCCAGCACATCGCCGAAGGCAAGCTGCCCACGCGGCTGGCGCTTGGCTGGCAGGGCCGCGTCGGCTTCGTGCTGACGCAAGCGCTGCAACTGAAGAAGATCGGCTTTCTGGACGGCGTGTTCGACGAGCGCCCGGCGCCGGCCAGCGCCGACGAACGCTTTGACGCCGACGTGGCCCTGGCCACCGGCGAGCTGCGCGGCCTGATCACCGACCTGATCGCCGCCCTGGGAGGCGAGATCGAACCCGGCACGCCCTCGGGCTTCACCGAAGCGCCCACACCGGCCAGCACCGTGACCGAAGAAGCCACGGTCGCCGCCGACGACCCGCCGTTCTGAGCACGCGCTGAGCCGGCCAAGCGCCCGCAACCCCGATGCACGCCGTTCTCGCCATCTGTCTGGGCGCCTGCGCCGGCGCCCTGCTGCGCTGGCAGCTCGGCCTGTGGCTCAACCACGCTGGCGCCTGGCTGCCCTGGGGCACGCTGGCGGCCAACCTGATCGGCGGCTACCTGGTCGGGCTGGCGGTGGCGCTGCTGCACCATCACCCGCAGCTCGACCCGACCTGGCGGCTGCTGCTGGTGACCGGCTTTCTGGGCGCGCTGACCACCTTTTCCAGCTTCAGCGCCGAAGTGGTGGACATGGCGCTGGCGCAACGCTGGGGGCTGGCCGCGGTCACCGTGCTGGCGCACCTGTCGGGCTCGCTGCTGCTGACCTTCGCCGGCATCCGGACCGCTCTGGTTTTGATAGCTGCTCGCGCTTGATGGACGGGCGCTAGTGCAGTGTTTCGCGCGGTCAGCCCGGCAGCGCCAGCACCACCACGCGGTCGTCGACCTGCGCCAGGGCGGCTGAGCCGGCACGCAGCCGGTTGGGCCGCTCGGCGAATCCCACCAGTTGCTGGCCACCCGTCAGGGTCAGCGTGACCTCGTCGCCGTGGGTGCCGCGGAACACCCGCAGCACGCGCCCCGGCAGCACCCCCGGCCGCGGCGCCCCGCTGGCGGCGGGCACCACCCGCACGGCGGTGGCCTTGGTCAGCGCCAGCAGCGCCAGCCCGGGTGCCAGGCCCAGCAGCTCGGCGCTCTCGCGCGTGATGAGCGCCGCCAGCTCGGCGCCACCATCGAGCGCCAGGCGCACCCGCACCATGGGTTCGCGCGGGCCGGCGCCCACCAGTTCGAGCACGCGGGCGCGCAGATGGTTGCGCATGCTGGTGCGTGGCGCGGCGATGGCGTCGTCGGCGGCGCCCAGTTGCGACAGCACGGCTTGGCGCGCCTGCGCCAGGCGGGTGGCCGCGTGCAACAGCCGTTCGCCGGCAGGCGTCAGGCGCGCGCCGCCGCCGCCGGCACCGCCGACGCTGCTGTCCACCAGCGCCTCACCCGCCAGGTTGGTCAGCGTGTGCAGCGCCTGCCAGGCCGCCTTGTAGCTGACGCCCGCCACCCGCGCCGCCTGCGAGATGGAGCCGTGCGCACCCACCAGTTGCAGGATCAGGATGCGCTTGTCGGCCTGGCCATAACCCAGACTGGAGGCGGACAAGGTCTTTTTCGTCATGTCGCCCATTGTCTCGCAGACATAGGCGAACACTGCCGCTTGCACGGCGGCCGCGAGGCGCTTCAACCTGGAAATGGCAGTTGGATGCGCCCGCCCGCGCCGTGATCGGCGTGCCAGGCAAGACACGCCGCCGCGGCGGGCTCGTGCCCGCAAGGGAGCAACGCCGCATGGCGCGGCGAGCGCGGTGCGGGCGGGTGCGCAGCGTGCTCACCCAAGAGGTGAAGGCCATCGCAGCCGCGAAACCCTGCAGGGATGCGGCCTGCCCGATGATGACAAGCGGTCAACTGCCGTGTCGAGGTTCAATCGATCGGCACGATGCGGATGGTGGCCGGGCTGGCGGCGTTGGGCGCCGTCACGGCCGCGAACAGGCGCTTGTTCTGCGCGTCGTAGGCCACGCCGCGGATGCCGGGCCAGCCGCTGGCCAGCGTCCTGACCTTGCCGTCCGGCGCCACCGCGTACAGCGTGCCGGCGCCGCCGCCGAAGAACAGCGTGCCATCGGGCCCGGCCGTCATCAGATCGATGCTGTCGGCGGAGATGAACTCGGCAACGACGCGCCCATCCTCGGCCTTCGCCGGCTGCGCCCGCACGGCGGCCAGCGAATAGGCCAGCACCTTGCCCGTGCCCTGGTCGGACACGAACAGCTGGTCGCCCACCACCGCCACCCCGGCAGGCTTGCTGAGGCCCGTGATCAGGTCCTGCTCGTTGGCCTGCCCGCCGGCGGCCACGGTCAGCTCGCTGATCACGCCGCTCGGTCCGGGCGCGCCGCCACCCCGGAACCAGCCGTCGATCAGTTTGCCGTCGGCCGTGGGCGTGATGGCGATGCGCCGGCGGTCGCCGGCCAGTCCCGTCAGGTTGTAGGGTTGGCCCGACTTGGGCACGGCGACCACCGTGCCGTAGCTGCCGAAGCCGAAGCGCGTGACGTACAGCTTGCCGTCCGCAGCGCGCGTGAGCTGGCCCAGCGAGTGACGCTGATTGGCCTCCATAGCCGGCAGCTGGTGCGCCACGGAGAACTTGTCGTCGCCGTCCCAGATTCTGATGGCATTGACGCTTGCCTCGTCGTCGGTCAGGTACAGACGCGAAGCCTGCGCATCCCAGTACAGGCCGTTGAGCTTGGCCTGGACCTCGAGGGTGGTCGGGCCACGGTCGGCCACCTCGTCGTCGCCGTTGCCGCCGCAGGCGGCAAGCGACAGCAAGGCAAACCCGGTGGCCACCAGCAGCCCGCGCCGCGCGCGCGCCCAGAAAGAGTCCGTGTCCTGCCGTGCCGTCATGTTCATGGTTCGTCCTTTTCTATCGTGGTGAAGGTGGAGTGATGCGCTATTCTATCGGTGAATAACGACGTTCGATACCCACGAGGAACCCACCATGACGCACACACCGCTGCGCGCTCGCGTCGCTGCCGCACTTGCCCTGCTGTCGCTTGCCGCCTGCGGCGGCGGGGACAGCGCCGATGCAGGACCGCCGCCGGTGCCGCCAGCCTGGGCCTGGTCACTGCCGGCAGGCCTGGCGCCGCCCCTGGTGCCGGCCGACAACCCGATGAATGCAGCCAAGGTGGAGCTGGGGCGCCACCTGTTCTACGACGTGCGCCTGTCGGTCAACAACACGTTGTCCTGCGCCGGCTGCCACGCCGTCAACCTGGCCTTCGCCGACGGCCGCGCCGTGGCGCGCGGCGCCACCGGGCAGAACCACCCGCGCAACGCACCCAGCCTGGTCAACGCCGCCTACCAGGCCACGCTGGACTGGAGCAACCCGACGCCGCGCACGCTGGAGCAGCAGATGCACACGCCCCTGTTTGGCGAGCAGCCGGTCGAGATGGGCGTGAACGACACCAACCGCGACGCCATCGTGCAGCGCCTGAAGGACGACGCACGCTACCCGCCGCGTTTCGCCCAAGCCTTTGGCGGCGAAGCGATGCCCATCCACTGGGACAACGTGATCAAGGCCATCGTCGCCTTCCAGCGCACGCTGGTGGCGGCCGGCAGCCGCTACGACCAGGCGCTGGCCGGCACGGCCACGCTGACTGAAAGCGAGCAGCGCGGCCAGCGCCTGTTCTTCGGCGAGCGCGCGCTCTGCGCGCAGTGCCACAGCGGCCCCAACCTGGGCGGCGGTGCGTTCGTCAGCGCCCAGGGCCGCGTGGGCGAGCCGGGGTTCTACAACATCGGCCTGTTCAACATCGGCGGCACCGGTGCTTACCCGACCAACAACCGGGGTTTGCTCGAATTCACCGGCAGGCCCGAGGACATGGGCAGGTTCCGCGCGCCCAGCCTGCGCAACGTCGCGCTGACCGCACCCTACCTGCACGACGGCAGCATCGCCACGCTGGAAGCGGTGGTGGCGCTGCATGCCGCCGGCGGCCGCGTGCTCGGCAACGGCCCGTACGAAGGCGACGGCCGCGCCAACCCGTACAAGGATCCGCGGATCGATCAGATCGACATCGACGCGCAGGACCAAGCCGACCTGGTGGCCTTCCTGCGTGCGCTGACGGACGACCGCATGCTTGCGCGCCCCGAGTTCGCCGATCCCTTCGTTCCCTGAGTTAGACTCGTTGTCCCGAAGTTGAATAACGCTACCGGCGCCGCCGCGCCGGCTTCCAGGAGAGTTCCCCCATGCGTCCCATCCGTACCCTTGTGACCCTGGCCGCCGTGATGGTGGCCTCGTGGTCCGCGCACGCCGAAACGGTCCACGTCGCCGTGGCGGCCAACTTCACCGAACCGGCCAAGGCGCTGGCCGCCATTCTGGAAAAGACCACCGGACACGAGGCCAGGCTGTCGTTCGGCGCCAGCGGGGCGTTCTACACGCAGATCAAGAACGGCGCGCCGTTCGACGTGTTCCTGTCGGCCGACGACGAGCGCCCCGCGCGGCTGGAAAAGGAAGGCGACACCGTCCCCGGCTCGCGCTTCACCTACGCCACCGGTCAGTTGGTGTTGTGGTCGGCCAAACCCGGCCTGGTGGACGACAAGGGCGAGGTGCTCCAAGGCGGCCAGTTCAACAAGCTGGCGATCGCCAACCCCAAGAATGCGCCCTACGGCGCGGCCGCCGTCGAGGCCATGAACCGGCTGGGTCTGCAAGCGACCCTCCAGCCCAAGCTGGTGACCGGCGAGAGCATCGGTCAGACCTACAACTTCGTCGCCACCGGCAACGCCGACCTGGGCTTCGTGGCCATGTCGCAGGTGCTGCAGGGTGGGCGGCTCAAGGGTGGTTCGATGTGGGTGGTGCCGGGCTCGCTGCACGCGCCCATCGTGCAGGACGCCGTGATCCTCAAGCGCGGACAGGGCAACCCCGCGGCCAAAGCCTGGATGGCGCTGCTGAGCTCGCCGCGCACCAAGGACCTGATCCGCAGCTACGGCTACGCCGTGAAGTAAGCCCTTCAAGGCAAAATGGGCCTTCGGCGCTTGCACATCAAGCGCCAACAGCTATCAAAACATGAGTTACGGCGGCGCCCCGGCGCCGCCTGAGCATTTGCTTTGCCCCATGCTTGACGCCACCAGCCTTGCCGCCGTCCGGCTCTCGATCGAGCTGGCGCTGGCCACCACCTGCATCCTGCTGGTGCTGGGCACGCCCCTGGCGTGGTGGCTGGCGCGCGGCGACGCGGGCGCGCTGGCCTGGTTGCGCACGCCGGTGCGCACGCTGGTGGCCATGCCACTGGTGCTGCCACCATCGGTGCTGGGGTTTTATCTGCTGGTCATGCTGGGGCCACAGGGTCCGCTGGGCCGCCTGACGCAGGCGCTGGGCTGGGGCACGCTGGCGTTCAGCTTCTGGGGCCTGTTGCTGGGTTCGCTGGTGTATTCGCTGCCCTTCGTGGTGCAGCCGCTGGTCAACGCCTTCGAAGCCATCGGCCGCCGCCCACTGGAGGCCGCGGCCACGCTGCGCGCCAGCCCGCTGGATGCGTTCCTGCATGTGGCGCTGCCGCTGGCGCGGCCGGGCTACCTGACCGGCGCCGTGATGGGCTTCGCCCACACCCTGGGCGAATTTGGCGTGGTGCTGATGATCGGCGGCAACATCCCCGGCCAGACGCGCGTCATCTCGGTGCAGATCTACGACCATGTCGAGGCGCTGGAATACACCCAGGCGCACTGGCTGGCCGGCGGCATGCTGGTGTTCAGCTTCCTGGTGCTGCTGACCCTGCACCTGACGCAATCGCGCAAGGCGCCGGCATGACGCAGGGCACCGGCCACGACATCGAACTGCGCGCCCAGGTGCGCATGGGCAGCGGCTTTCGGCTCGGGGTTGAGCTGCGCCTGCCAGGCCAGGGCGTGACGGCGCTGTTCGGCCCCTCGGGCTGTGGCAAGACCACGCTGCTGCGCGCCGTGGCCGGGCTGACGCGGCCGTCACCGGGGCGCGTGGCGGTGGGCGGCGACGTGTGGCAGGACGACGCGCACCGCATCTGGCGCCCCACCCACCGGCGCCCGCTGGGCCTGGTGTTTCAGGAAGCCAGCCTGTTCGAGCACCTGACGGTGCAGGGCAACCTGGACTTCGGTCTGCAGCGCGTGCCCGCCGCCGAGCGGCGCGTGGCGCTGCCGCAGGCGATCGAGCTGCTGGGCCTGGGCCCCATGCTGGCACGCCGCCCGGCGCAGCTGTCGGGCGGCGAGCGCCAGCGGGTGGCGATCGCGCGCGCGCTGGCCACCAGCCCGCGCCTGCTGCTGATGGACGAGCCGCTGGCCTCGCTGGATGCCGCACGCAAGGCCGAACTGCTGCCCTACTTCGAGCGGCTGACGCGCGAGCTGCGCCTGCCGATGCTGTACGTCACCCATGCGCTCGACGAAGTGATCCGCCTGGCCGACCACCTGGTGCTGCTGCGCGATGGCGAGGTCGTCGCGCACGGCCCGGTCGAGGCGCTGCTGACGCGCCCGGACGTGGCGCGCACCCAGGGCGATGCCGCCAGCGCGCTGGTGAGCGCACAGGTGCTGAGCTTCGACCCGCACTACCAGTTGCTGCAGGTGGCGTTCGATCACGGTGTCCTGCACTGCGTGCACAGCGCCGGCACCCCGCCGCGCACGCCGGGCCAGCGCGTGCGCCTGCGGGTGCAGGCGCGTGACGTCAGCCTGTGCCTGTCCGCCGCGCACGACACCAGCATCCTCAACGTGCTGCCGGCCCGCGTGCGTTCGCTGGCCGAAGACGGCCCGGCGCAGGTGCTGGTGGCGCTGGACCTCGGCGCCACACCGCTGCTGGCGCGCGTCACGCGCAAATCGGCCGAGGCGCTGGCGCTGGCGCCCGGGCAGTCGGTGTATGCCCAGATCAAGGG
>Ga0209096_1003669_pt1 | contig 13163 bp, 12 predicted proteins | sample AD_UKC034_MetaG_FD_184407 | JGI IMG/M metagenome (GOLD analysis project Ga0209096, IMG submission 184407) | Active sludge microbial communities of municipal wastewater-treating anaerobic digesters from USA - AD_UKC034_MetaG (SPAdes) (version 2) | ecosystem: Engineered > Bioreactor > Anaerobic >... | reverse complement strand
ATCGGCCAGCACCGCGGCCTGCTCCAGCAGCTCCCACAGCTCAGGAGAGCCGGCGCCGAACTGCTTGCTGGCGCCGCGGCCGAAGTGATAGTCCAGGAAGTTGGTGGCGTCGGGATAGTCGGCGCCCCAGCCCAGCATGTGGAAGCCATCGAGCTGCCCGGCATCGGAGGCGTCCAGGAAGGCGCCGGACTCCATGACGTTGATGTCGACGACCACGCCGATTTCGGCCAACTGGGCCTGGATGTCCTGGGCCACCACGCCCGGCTCAGGCAGGTAGCCGCGCACCACGTCGCGGTAGGAGATCTTGGTCTTGAAGACGCCGTTGGCATCGTAGACGCCCTCTTCGGTCAGGATTTCCTTGGCCTTTTCTGGGTTGTACTCCCACCAGTCAAGGTCCTGGCTGTAGCCGAAAATGCCCGAAGGCATGAACTGGGTCGCCACCTCGGAACCTTCGGGGTAGAAGTTCTCCACGATGCGGTCGCGGTCGATGGCCATGGCGAAGGCCTGGCGCACCCGCTCGTTGTCGAAGGGCGGGAAGGTGTTGTTCATGCCGACGTAGAAGACGTTCAGGCCGGCGCGCGGCAGCAGTTGCAGGTTGGCATCGCCCTCGATCACGGCGAAATCATCCGAGCCGGGGTTGTCGATGCCGTTGACGCTGCCGGCCTGCAGCTCCAGCAGGCGCTGCGCGGCTTCCGGCGTCCAGCGGAAGACCAGGGTCTGGGCGAAGGGTGCGTCGCCCCAGTAGTTGGGGTTGGCTTCCATGATCATCTGGTCGCCGCGGCGCCATTCCTTCAGCATGTAGGGGCCGGTGCCGACGAGGTTCTCCAGCAGCTCGGTGGTGCCAGCTGCGCGCTCCAGAAACTCGGAAGGCAGGATCTGGAAGCCGGTGTCGGCGGCCTTGGCCGGGAAGGCGGGGTCGGGCACGCACAGGTCGAAGCGCACCGTCATCTCGTCCACGGCCACGATGTCCTTGATGATGCCGCCATAGGCGCACGGGTCTTCATCGGTGGCCGTGCCGCTGGGCTGGACAACCTCAGCAACCTGGGTGGCGGCCTGCTCCACAACCGGCGCTACTTCGGTGGCGACCGCCTGCAGGGTCGGCGCGGCGGTCTGGACCGCCTCGACGACCTGGGTGGCGACGGCGCCGGTGTCGACCTGGCCCGACGGACAGGCCGCCAGGACCAGGGAGGCGATGACCAGCACCGCCAACAGTGACAGCAATCTCGCATGCTTCGTGGAATTCTCCTCCTTAGAGAGAACGTGAAATGGAACCAACCGATATCGCCGGGCCAAACAAAGTTGAGATCACAAAAGAACCTTGCGCCACACCACCCGGCTGCACTGCCGGCTGTGATGGTCGCTGGTTCTCTACGGTCTGACGATGTCTGGTGGGGCAACGATGCAGCACAAAGGACGGATCAGAAGACGGCGCTATTATATTCTGCCATCTGTGCTTTGTCAAAGAGCGCCGGGCTTATGCGCTGCGAATCAAGTCGGACTGCTCGGCCGCGCACTGGGGGCAATAGCCGGCCTCTTTGAGCTGCACCATGTGTTTGGTGCAGATGGCGAAGGCCTCCATGTGCAGCTTGAGGCGCAGCCGTTTGCGAATAGTTCCCTCCAGCGCCAGATGCGCGCAGTTGGTCTCGCGCAGGATGTCGGGCACAGGGCAACTGTCGCAGACGCTGCGCTCCCAGCGCAGGGTGTCGCGACTCTTGGGCAGCCGGCACTCGGTGGTCTCCTGGCCACGATGATAGTCGTGATAGAAGTAGCGGCAGTTGGGGTCAGATCTTTGGGTCATGGGGATCAAACGAATGCAGGGCGGCGCAGGCCGCTGGGCCGCGGGCGCACAGATCGAGCTACAGCAACACCAGCGCGATGCCAAGCAGCGTCACCAGCGCGCCGGCCAGCTCGTTCAGCTTGGGCAGCTCGCCCAGAATCAGCGCGCCCAGCAGGATGCCCAGCGTCACCTCCTGGGTGGCGATCAGGTTGGCGGTGGTGGCGTGGGTGTGGCGCACCGCGGCGTTGTAGAGGGTGTGACCAACGCCCAGGGGGATCAGGCCCAGGGCCAGAACGGCCAGCAGCGGCCCCAGGGTATAGCCGGCCGGCGTGAAATTGGCCACGGCCGCGGGCAGCACCCAGAGGGCAGCCAGCCCGTAGACGGCGATCGCGTAGGGAAAGAGGGAATAGTTGGCCCGCTGGCGCCGGCCAGCCACCGAGTAGAGCCCGAACATGATGGCCGACGCCAGCGCCAACAGGTCGCCCAGCGCCATGCGCGCGTTCCAAGTGGGGTCGAAGCCGGCCAGAATCGCCACCCCCAGCACCGCGATCAACACGCCCAGCCACTGCCGCGGACGGATCGGCTCGTGCAGAAACCAGGCCGAGAAGAGGGCCACGAAGATCGGCGCGGTGTAGACGATGGCCAGGGAGTGGGCGATGGTGGTGAAGTTCAGCGAGGCGACGTAGGCGACGAAATGCAGGGCCGCGATCAGCCCGATGCCGACAAAAAGGGGCAGGTCACGCCGGGTCAGGCGGAGGGGCTCCCGCCGCAGGCGCATCACCAGCAGCAATGCCAGCGCGGCCACCGCCAGCCGGCCGGCCGTCTTCTCGTAGGGGCTGAGCGGATCGGCCAGGCGCACCAGCACCGGCGAGGTGGCAAAGAAGAGCACGGCCAGGCCGGCCAGCAGCGCGCCGCGCCGCTGTTCATGGGCCGCGCTGACGGCTGCCGCCGCCGCGGCCGGGGCGTCGTCGGGCTGTGTTTGCTCCTCGGGCTTCAAGGCTCAGGGTGAAGCGGGCGGCGCGAAGGCCACCGCCATGCTGATGAGCATGGAAAGAACAATCAAGACGCTGATGACGAGAAACATGGTGCGACGCCAGTCACGGTTCTGGCGTCCTTTGCTTGACTTGGCCACAGACAGGTCCTCCAGATGCGCTGAATGCTGCGGGCGGGCTGGTGCGGCCCGGCGCTGGGCGCGATTATACCACAGCGTGGACGCGCCACCAAGCACTGCCCCTGGCTGATTGGCCAACAGCGCGTTCAGGGGTATAATGCCGCGGCCAGCTATGATTGACGCAGGCTGGGCGCGGCAGCTCATCGCGCAGACAGGAGGCCATTTTGTCAGGACTTCTTGACGCAGCCAATGCTACGACCCTGAATTGCATCTATTTTTCCTCGCTGGTGGCCGGATTGATTCTGGCGTTGGCTTCATTGGTGTTGAGCGGCCTTGACGGCGGCGAGGTCGGCGCCGACGTCGATCTCGGCGGCGGCGATGGGGCTGGCGACCTGACCATCTTCAGCCCGGTGACCATTGGGTCTTTCCTGGCGGTGTTCGGCGCAGTCGGGCTGATCACCTCGGTCGGGTTCAACATGGATGCGCGCCTGAGCCTGCTGATCGCTGGCCTGTCGGCCGGAGTGATCAGCCTGCTGATCGCCGCGCTCTACAGCCGTCTGCTGATCGAGCTGCACGGCAGCACCAATATCGCGGAAGCGGAGATGGTAGGGCTGGAGGGGGTGGTGACGACGCCCGTTCCAGCCAACGGCCTGGGCGAAGTACACTTCGACGTGCAAAACGAGCGCATGAGCCGGCCGGCGCGCTCCGCAGAGGGCGTGGCCATCTCGCGCGGTTCATTGGTCGTCATCGAGCAGGTTCTCGGCGCGGGTGTGGTGCTCGTCCGCCAGCGCCTGCCCGCCTCGCAGGGTCAGTCCAACTCACAGCCCTAGAGGCGATCTGAAGGAGCAGCGATCATGGGAGACAGTCTTGTTCTGTTGGCGTGCGTGCCGATAACACTGGTGATCGTGGCGGTGGCCTTTGGCATTCTCTTCGCCAACCGCTATCACAAGGTCGGCCCCAACGAGGTGTTGGTGATCTCCGGCGGCCGCCGGCGCAAGGATGGCCAGGCTTTCCGCATCGTGCGCGGCGGCGGCACCTTCGTCTTCCCGGCCATCGAGCGGGTCGACAGGCTGTCGATGGAAGTGATGACCATCGACGTGGTGACGCATCGCGTCTACACGGTGCAGGGCGTGCCCATCACCGTGGACGGGGTGGCGCAGGTGTCCATCGACCCCACCGAGACGGCTATCCGCACCGCGGCCCAGCTCTTCCTCTCCAAGACCGAGGATGAGATCCGCAACGTGGCCTTGCAGACGCTGGAAGGCCACCTGCGCGCCATTCTGGGCACGCTGACGGTGGAGGAGGTCTATCGCGACCGCGACGCCTTTGCCCAACAGGTGCAGGAGGTGTCGTCGGGCGACATGGCGGCCATGGGCCTGCGCATCATCTCCTTCACCATTCGCGACATCCAGGATGACCAGGGCTACCTGGATGCGCTGGGCCAGAAGCGCACGGCCGAGGTCAAGCGCGACGCGGCCATCGGCCAGGCTGAGGCAGCGCGCGATGCCACCATCAAGAGCGCGCAGGCCCGCCAGGAAGGAGAGATGGCCAAGTATGTGGCCGAGACGCGCATCGCCGAGTCGCAGAAGAGCTACGCGGTGCAAAAGGCCGCCTACGATCAGGAGGTCAACCAGAACCGGGCGGTGGCAGACCTGGCCTACAAGCTGCAAGAGACCAAGACCACCCAGTCGGTGAAGGAGCAGGAGATCCAGATCGAGGTAATCGCCAAGCAGAAGCAGATCGAGGTGCAGCAGCAGGAAGCGCTGCGCAAGGAGAAGGAGCTGGAGGCCACTGTGCGCAAGCCGGCCGACTCCGAGCGCTACCGCATCGAGACGCTGGCCGACGCGGAGAAGTTCAAGCGGCTGACCGAGGCGCAGGGCCAGTCGGCCGCGACCCAGGCCATCGGCGAGGGCGATGCGGCCGCGGTGCGAGCCCGCGGCCTGGCCGAGGCTGAGGTTGTCAAGGCCAGGGGTCTGGCCGAGGCTGACGTGATCCAGGCCACCGGCTTCGCCGAGGCGCAGGCCATGGAGAAGAAGGCCGAGGCCTGGAAGCAGTACAACCAGGCGGCCATCATCCAGCAGTTGATCGAGGCGCTGCCGCAGGTGGCCGCGGCCATCGCGCAGCCGCTGGCCCAGACCGAGCGCATCGTGGTGATCAGCACCGGCGGCGATGCCCAGAGCGGCGCGGGTGCATCCAAGGTCACGGCCGATATCACGAATATCGTCGCCCAGGTGCCGGCCACGGTGGAGGCGCTGACCGGGGTCGATCTGATCAGCGCCTTGCAGCAGTTGCCCGGCATCCGCGCCGCCGGGGACGCAGCGAAGAAATGACGCGCGTCGCATAACCCGACAAAGAAAACGGCCACCCGATCGACGATCGGGTGGCCGTTTCATTACAGGCCGCACCCCGCTCGCTTCAGGCGTTGACAGGGTTGGCCAGACTGGCAGGGTTAGGCGGTTTGTCACCGCTCAGGCATCGTGTCAGAAGCCCGCTCTTTCTCTCCCAGAGCAACAGCTCATGGCATGACTGCTTTCATCTGTGCTTGCAGATCCAGCATCGCCTGCTGGCTGATGACCATGATCCCTTGGGTCGGGCGATCGAGGTCGACGATCAACGTCAGCACCCCGGCCGCGCAGATCGGCGTCGTGGACCGGATGAGCCGCCCCTTGCTGCTCCAGCAGCGCATTGATCGACTCCAGCCTGGCCAGCAGCGCCTGGAAATCCTCGGCGCTGACGGGGGCATCGGCAGCCTGCGCGCTTCCGTTTTGGCGGGCGCGCACGAACCACTGGGCCAGAAAGCTGGTCAGCACGCCAAAGAGCCCGACGCCGACAATCATGACGAAGACCCCAATCACCCGACCAGTCGGCGTCACCGGATATTTGTCGCCGTAGCCCACGGTGGCTACCGTGACCACAGTCCACCACACAGCGTCGCCGGCGGTCTGGATGTTGGCCTGGAGCGACTGGGATTCGGCGCCGAGAATCAGAATGGCTGCCGCCTCCAGCACGATGATGGCAGCGAAAACTGCGCCCAGCAGGGTGCTTTGAGCGCGCTTTTCGACCACAACACTCGCCATCTCGGTATAGTCGCTGCGCCGCAGGCGGCGAATCATCAGCCGATACCATAGCAGGCGCAGCAGAGCCATGAAGGGGACAGGCAGGCTGCCCAGCCACAACAGCCAGCCGTGATGGGTGTACAGGAACTGGCGCCGGCTGGGCGAGCGCAGCCAACGATAGACGCCGTCGGCGCAGAAGAACAGACTGATGCCCACTGCGACCATGAGGATCACCCGTCCCTCTCTCTGACCGCGCAACGCCAGCCAGAGCACGGAGTTGACGGTCTGTAACACAGCCAGCGCCACCCCAAACAGCTCATAGTTGGCGTGAATGACCAACTGGTGTCTTGACTGGGACAAAGGCGATTCGGGAGTAGAAAATGGTTTGGACATTGATGAAGTGAGCTGCTTAGTGCATTTCAGGGCCCCACATACCGCGGGGGCAGTGACCGTCTTTCGGTGGAACAGTGCCAGCGCATCAACTCAACTCGGACGCGTGCTGTGGTATAATTGTTCTCAGCATCGATCACACCGTTCAAGAGAACCAATGGCAGAACAGACATCAGACAAAGCGACCAAGCGCCTGGAGATCATCGCCGCGGTCATCCTCTCGCTGGCCAGCCTGCTGACAGCCTGGAGCAGCTATCAAGCCGCCCAATGGTCACGCACCCAATCCATCATGAGCAACCGATCAGTCACCAGGATGGTCGAAAGCAGTCAGTTGTCCACGCTGGCGTCCCAGGATGCCCTGGTGGACGTGATCACCTTCACCGACTGGCTGGAGGCTGTCAGCGTTGACAACCAGATCCTGGCCGACTTCTATCGCGGCCGCTTCCGGGCAGAGTTCGGGCCAGCCTTCGAGGCCTGGCTGGAACTCAAGCCGTTGCAGAACCCGGATGCCCCCTCAACCCCCTTTGCCATGGCCGAATATAACCCGGCGAATCGCCAGGAGGCCGCGGCCAAGCAGGAGGAGGCGGCCGCGTTGCAGGTGGAAAGCCGCGTCGCGGCGGAGTACGCGGAGCTGTACGTGCGCAACACCCTGTTCCTGGCGTCGGCGCTCTTCTTCATCGGCATGTCGCGCATGTTCAGCGCCCACGCGGTGCGGCTGGCGTTGGAGGTTCTGGCGGCAATTCTGTTGCTGATCGGCCTCTACACGGCGTTCACCGTGCCGATCGTCTGATCTGACATGCGCAACGCCAGAGTCATCAGCCCAACTGGATGGGGAATGTCAGCGTGATGACCATGCCGGCCAGCAGAACCAGCAGTCCCAGCGCCAGCATGGCCATGTCGATCAGGCGTGATTGGAACTTGCCCGCGATGCCGGCGAAGAAAAGCACCGAGGCGAAGAGCACCGTCAGCAACACATAGCGGTCGGCGATCTGGTCGGCCTGCTCGGCTTGATTCCACTGGGCGGTAGCCTCTGCCGTCCAGGAGGCAGCTTCTGCGCTCTCAGGAAGCTGGTATTCTGGCATGACCAAGGGGGAGGACGGGGCGTCGGGATTCTGCAGCGGCTGGGTGGCCAGCCAGGCATCGGACGCGCTTTTCAGCGCCGGCGGAAAGCGCTGGTAGAGAAAGTCGGCCAGCAGCTTGTTTTCCGTGCTGATGGCGGCGGCCCAATCGATGAACAGACTGGCGTGGAAGCTGGTCTGCTGCAAAGCTGCGCTGGATGCCTGGCCGGCCCTGGTGGTGGCTGTGTTGGCGGCCGCGCGGTACTTGGTCTCATCGCCTCCCCACAGGGTGGACTGATAGGCGCACCAGGCTGTGGCCACCGTGGCCAGCGCCAGAACGACAGCCGAGATGAACTCAACCCAGCGGTCGAAACGGCTGACCTGATCTTCCTGCGACAGAATGCGCTGAGAAAGCGAGGGCTGCTGAGTGGGCGTGGCGTCCACATCCGGCTGTGGCGTTGCCTGATCATTCATGGACAGCAGTCTCCGCTGGGCCGGCGGCCGGCGCTTCAGGCAACTGGCTGCTGGTCAGGCCAGCCAGCCAGCGCGTGGCCGGGTCCACTTCCAGGATCAGGGCGCGCACGGCCATGGTCAGCGGCACGCCGACGATAGCGCCGGCCGGTCCCAGCACCAACGGCCAAAAGGTGGCCGACACCAGATTGAGGAAGGGGGTGAGATTGAGCCGCGTCACCACCAGCCGCGGCTGGACCACGTTCTGGACAAAGCCGTTGATGGCGATGTAGAAGAAGGCCAGCACCAGCATGCGCTCCGGCCCGTAGGACAGCAGGGTCAGGAGCGCCGGCGGGATCAGGCCCAGCCAAAAGCCGATGAAGGGGATGAAGTTCAGGATGCCGGAGAGCACGCCCCAGAGGAGGGCGTAGGGCACATCGAACAGATAGAACATGACCGAGTTCAAGGCGCCGATGCACGAGCCGACGATCACCATGACGACAATGTATTGGCGCAGATCGACGGTGAACTCCATGATCCGCCGGGCGTAGCCGTGGCCGCGGCGGGCGGTTTCCTCCAGCCGGCCGGGCCAGAGGACGATGTCGACAAAGAGGAAGGTGGTCAACAGGATCAGCGTGGTCAGGTTGCCGATGGCGCTGCCCAGCGCGGCCAGCAGATCAGCGATCCAGGTCAGCGGCTTGGAGGGATCGACCTGGCTGGCGATGGCCGACGAGCCGGCGCTGGCCAGGCCCATGCTCTGCAATGCGGCCTGCCATTGCGCGACCATCTTCTGCGCCTGTTCCGTGTAGGTGGGTAGTTCCTGGAGAAACTGAGCGCCGGCATAGATGAACAACAGCGCCAGCAGGGCCAGCACCAGGTAAACTGCCGCTAGTGAAAGCGCCAGAATCGCACCCCGATGCACTCCCTTGCGCCGCAACCGATTGACCAGCGGGTCGGCAGCCAGGGCGATCAGGATGGCGAAGGTCACTGAAAGGATGTAGCTGGCGTACTGGCTCATGCCCCACAGCGCCACGGAGGCGGCGGCCAGCATCAGCAGGATGCGCAGGGCAGGTCCCATTTCTTTGGAAGATGTCATGCGGTGAACTCCGTTTGTACCGGCAGACCCGGCTAAAGCCTCGACTCCGCGCCGGCTAAAGCCTCGACTCCGCGCCGGCTAAAGCCTCGACTCCGCGTCCGGCTAAAGCCTCGACTCCGCGCCCGGTCAGGAGTCGAGCCTTCAGGCGGTCGGGGCGTGCGATTCGTACCGGCAGACCCGGCTAAAGCCTCGACTCCGCGTCCGGCTAAAGCCTCGACTCCGCGCCGGCTAAAGCCTCGACTCCGCGTCCGGCTAAAGCCTCGACTCCGCGTTCGGTCAGGAGTCGAGCCTTCAGGCGGTCGGGGCGTGCGCTTGGCGCCCATGACACTGCTTGAACTTTTTGCCGCTGCCGCAGGGGCAGGGATCGTTGCGGCCCGCCGCCGCCAGAGCTTGCTGCAAAGCCGCATCCCGAGCAGCGTAGACCTGCATGATCTCAGCCGGGGCGCGACCGCGGCGCAGCATGTCGGCCATGAAGCGCATGGGCTGATCGATGTGGTGGAAGAACAGCTTGTAGCCGGCGCAGAGGTAGTTCAAGCCCGGCTCGCCGTCGGGCGAGCCGCTGCCCACTCCGCCCCCGGGGCTCCGGGGTGCTTCGCAAAAGCGGTCCTTGGGGCAGCCGCCGTGGCAGGCAAAACGCACGTCGCACTCCAGGCAGTAGCGCGGCAGGGTGTCGAACTTGTCCTGGCCAAACTTTTGCTGCTGGGGCGAGGCGATCAGCTCGATCATCGGCGTCTCGGCGATGTTGCCCAGCCGGTAGGCCGGCTCGACGTAGTGATCGCAGGCGTAGAGGTCGCCGTTGTGCTCCAGCGCCAGCGCCAGCCCGCAGGTCTTGGAGTGGACGCACAGCCCCGACGGCTCGCCGACCCAGTTGGCCAGCGCCACGTCGAACATCTGCACGTAGACTGCGCCCACGTCGCGCCGCACCCACTCCTCGAAGACGCCGATCAGAAAGCGTCCATACTGCTCGGCAGTCACGGAGCGGTCGGTGACCAGGTCGCCCGCTTGCGTGTAGAGCGGACGGTCGCGCCAGGATGTCCAGGGGGCGGGGGTGACGGGGGGAGGAAGGGAGGGGGAGAGAGGGGCGTTGGCGGAAGCGTGGTCGGAAGCGTCGTCGGAATGGTCGAGGCGCTCGATGATGGGGATGTACTGCTGGTAGCCAGAGCCGCAGTCGTCGCGCAGGAAGCGATAGACCTCGACCGGGTGATCGGCGTTGGCGTGGTGCAGCGTGGTCAGGGTGTTGTACTCCACGCCGTGCTTTTGCAGCAAGCCCAGCCCGCGCATCACCTTGTCGAAGGTCGGCTGGCCCCCTTTGTCGACGCGGTAGGCGTCGTGCATGGCCCTGGGCCCGTCGATGCTGATGCCCACCAGGAAGTTGTGCTGCCGGAAGAAGGCCGCCCAGTCATCGTCGATCAGCGTGCCGTTGGTCTGGATGGTGTACTCGATCTGCATCCCCGGCTTGCGGTATCGTTCGGCATATTCGATGCTGCGCCGGAAGAAATCGAGCCCCATCAGCGTCGGCTCGCCGCCCTGCCAGGCCACGTTTACCTGCGGCGTTTGGTGCGCCTCGATCAACTGGCGGATGTAGCTCTCCAGCATGGCATCGGCCATGCGGAAGCGGCTGCCGGGGTAGAGCATCTCCTTGGAGAGGAAGAAGCAGTAGGCGCAGTCCAGGTTGCAGGTCGCACCGCTGGGCTTGGCCAGGAGGTGAAAGGCCGGCGGGTAGTTGTTGAGGGAATTTGTCATGGCTACATGCCCCACACGGCGATGGACAGGTCCTGATAGCGCTCGGCGCGCTGCCAGATGCGCTCCTCCCAGCTCTTGCCCGGCCGACGGTCGAAGATCACCAGATGCGCCTCCTCCGCGCCGCAGCGGTCGGCGTATTCCCAGGTCTGGGCCAGCCCCTCTTGCAGCGTCGCCTCCAGCGAGCCCCGCAGCAGCTTCAGCTCGATCACTGCCCGCTGCACGCCGGCCGGATGGTTCCACACCACCAGCAGATCGGTGCGCCGCCGGCCCAGGCCATATTCCCGATCGACGCGGCCGCCGCCGTTGACGATGCGCTGCAAGAAGGCCTGCATCAGCAACTGCGGCCCCGCCTCGCGATAGTTGAAACCGTCCAGCCAGGCCTCGGAATGCTCCCGAAAGAACTGCTGGAAGGCCGCCAACAGCTTGGGCAGGTCCAGCCGACCATCGCGGCCCACATACCAAGCCGGGTTCTGCTGGCCCTCCAGATTCAACTGGGCAATCACCGTCAGCTCGCGCGGGATGACCTCCCGATAGATCGGATTGGCAATCTGGGGGCCGGTTGCAGTGCGCGCCACCAGCCCCAGATCGATCGTGTAGCGGATGTCGTCCAGCGTGGCCGCGGTCTCGATCTCCTCGCCGCGCAACATTGGCTCGATCACGCGGCGCACACGCGGCTCGCGCAACTTGTGGGCCAACTGGTCCAGGTGCGTCACGCGGCGCAGAATCAACGCCTCCTTGGCCTCCTGGATCATGGCCGCGCTGATGGGCTGCGTCCGGTCGCGGCCGGCCTTATTGCGCCAGGTAGTTTCATGGGCCAGGGCATTGACCAGCCACGGCTGGCCGTTGGTGAGCTGCCAGATCAGCTCCAGCGCATCGGGGGTGAAAAGCTGGCCCGTCTCGGCAGTGTGTTCCAGCAGCAGGGCAGCGGTTTCCTGGCGGTCGAAATCGCCCAGATGCAGCGACTCGGCCTTGATGTTGAAGGCGCTGCCGCCCACGATGGCCGCCTTCTCGCTGCTGGCCTGGATGCGGTAGTCGCGCAGGTCGCGCACGCCGCACAGGATCACGGACTGCGGAAACTGCTCAGGCCGCTTGGGGTAGCCGGCGCGCAGTTGACGCAGCAGCGAGATCAGCGTGTCGCCCACCAGCGCATCCACCTCGTCCAGCATCAGCACCAGCGGCTTGTCCAATTGCTGGCACCAGTCGGAGAGAAAGACCTCCAGCTCAGACCCCGGCGCCGCCGTGGACAACACCTGCTGCGCCAGGGGCATCGCGCTTTGGTCGCCCACCAGATCGCGCGCACCCAGCGCGATGTTGGTCACCACCGTGGCCATGCCCTGCTCCACGTTCTCCCGCCAGGCCTGGGCGCCTTCGATGTTGGCGTAGACCGCGCGGTATTGCCCTGCCTGGTTGAGATAGTCGGCCAGCGCCAGCAGGCAGGTGGTCTTGCCCGTCTGGCGCGGGGCGTGCAGCAAGAAATACTTCTTCTGCGCGATCAAGGCCAGCACATCTTCCATGTCCAGACGGCCCAACGGCGGCAGGCAGTAGTGATCCTGGCAGTTGACGGGGCCTTCAGTGTTGAAGAAGCGCATGGGGGTATCTCCTACGGTTGGGCGTGCAGCAGGGGGCGGAACGGGCGCGCCTGCCTGCAAGGCCGGCGCAGTTGCCATTGTAACGGGTATCGAGGCAAAGGGCAACTCGCCCGGCGGCTCCGCGTTCATTTCGCAGTCCAGGTCCTTCGTGAGGAGAGCGCCTCAGCCCACCAGTGTCTTCGACCGTCGCGTCTGCGCTCAGGCGGCAGCGCCGACCGCACGGCATTGACCATGGCGTGTCCCTGGCGGCGCCTATTGTTTTCCGCCCATGCGCTTCGCGGCCGGCATCAGGATCAACAGGCCGAGGATGGCCGCCACCAGCGTGAAGGGCAGGGTGTCGGTCCCGGCGAAATTCTGCGTGACCACCACGATGGCGGCGGAGATGTTGCGCTGTGCAGTGCCCAGCCCCATCACAGCGCGGCCAGCAACGTGTAAAGGCCGGCCTGCGGCGGCAGGCCGGCGATGCCAGCATAGGCCATGGCTTCCGGCGCCACCAGCCCCCACAGCGTCAGGCCGGCAATGATGTCGACGGTCAGCCAGGAGCGATCATAGCGCGGCAGCCATGAGAGGATGGGGAGGTAACGCCTGATGCCAGTGGCCTCAGCGGCAGCGCGGGTATCGGTCGTCATCGGAGCATCCATGTCTTGATCCTCAATACCTGTCCGCAATCCAAGGGGCGCTCTGGCCGGTCTCCTGACCGAGCCAGCCCGCGCCGTTGCTGCACTGGCCGGTCGCCTGACCGAGCCAGCCCGCGGCGTTGCTGCTGAACAGAACTCAGCTTCCCAGCAGCTTGGCCTTCTGGGCCGCAAACTCCTCTTCAGTCAGCAGCCCTTGAGCCTTGAGCGCGCCCAGGCGTTCGAGTTGCGCAATCACCTCGTCCTGCGACGCCGGGG
>Ga0209096_1003664_pt1 | contig 13175 bp, 8 predicted proteins | sample AD_UKC034_MetaG_FD_184407 | JGI IMG/M metagenome (GOLD analysis project Ga0209096, IMG submission 184407) | Active sludge microbial communities of municipal wastewater-treating anaerobic digesters from USA - AD_UKC034_MetaG (SPAdes) (version 2) | ecosystem: Engineered > Bioreactor > Anaerobic >... | reverse complement strand
AAAAAATCCGCATACGGCACGACATTGGTTACTTCGGGGTACGACTCAAAAGCGGCAGGGGAATCGCCGTGTTCTGTCTGGACAAACAGGGCAGGCTTTACTGGAGCCTGAAAGTCGCAGTGGAAAGAGCCGTCACCAAAATGGGGGAAGGACACGGCATTGCTTATCTGCAGGTTTTTAATGAACAGAAATTTCTGCTGGGAGGCATGGGAACCTTGCCGGACGGCTTGAGCGACCGGGATCTCCATATCGAAGAGATGATGAAGGAAAAGAAAAAAATCCGCAGCCAAAAAGTGGATGGACACAAAGGGAAAATCCTGGATATCGCCGCTCCCTTTATTCTGGAAAACCCCTACATGCCTCAGAAAAAAATCGCCGGAATGATCCGCATCGGTCTGGACCGCGGCTCCATGGATCAGATTATCGAGGAAAACCAAAGAAATATCTTTGTTTTCATGCTGCTTGTGGTCGGCATTGCCTTGCTATCCATGGTGCTTCTCTACCACGACCAAAATCGCCACCTGGCCGGCATCATCGAAATGGAGCGGCGACTGGAAAAAGCCGAGCGTCTCTCTGCGCTGGGACAGCTGGCCGCAGGCGTAGCGCATGAAATCCGCAATCCTCTCAATGCCATCAGCATGGCCACTCAGAGGCTCAAAAGAGATTTCATCCCCCGTGAAGAAGGAAAAGCCGTTGAATTTCAAAGTCTTTCAACGGTTATCCGGGATGAAATCAGGCGCCTCAATGAAATCATTGAGGAATTTCTTTCTTTTTCCAAAAGCAGAAGACTGGAGTTGAGAAATTTTTCCGTCACGGAAATTTTAGAAAAAATCGTCAGCCTGGTCGCGGAAGAGGCGAAAGTCCGCGGCATCGAACTGGAAACGAAATGGAAGGTCGAACCGGCCGTCATTCCCATGGACATCAACAAGCTTCAGCAAGCGTTTTTGAATTTCATCAAAAATGCCATGGAATCCATCACGGGCAAGGGAAAAATTACGCTTTCCGTCGACAATGAAGGCAAAAAATTCATCGTCGTCAGCATCACCGACACGGGCTGCGGCATGTCGGCGGAAGATATTGAAAAAATCTTCAGCCCGGAATTCACCACCAAAGAAAAGGGGCTGGGTCTGGGCGTTCCGCTGGCGACAGAGATCGTTCGCGGACATGGCGGAGATATCCGCGTCGTCAGCCGGATGGGGGCGGGAACCACGTTTGAAGTTCTGCTTCCGCGTGAAAATATCAGCGATAAAACCTGAAACCGGAAAGGATCGGGCCATGCGAAAATTGGACATTTTGATTGTAGAAGACGGTCGATCTCAGCGCGAAATGCTCAGAGACTTCCTCGTCAAGGAAGGCTACCATGTGCAGGAGGCGGAAAACGGCGAAACCGCCGTGAAAACGGTGCAGGAGCATCATTTTGACCTGATTCTTCTGGACTTCAAGATGCCCGGCATGAGCGGTCTCGACGTTCTCAAAAAAGTCAAAACCATCAATCACGAAATCGACATGGTCATTATCACCGCCTACGGAACGATTGAAACGGCTGTGGAAGCCATCAAGGCTGGCGCGGTGGATTATATTACCAAACCCGTGGAACTTGACGAATTGCTGATTTTGCTGGACCGAGTGGCGGAGCGCCGCGGGCTGATCCGCGAAAATGAGTTATTAAGGCAGGAATTGGGCAAGAAAGCCGTGACGACGGAAAAAATCATCTATAAAAGCCCGCAAATGGTCGACCTGATCACCACGGCCGGACGGGTTGCCCCCAGCCGGGCCTCCGTACTGATTCAAGGCGAAAGCGGAACCGGCAAGGAGCTTCTGGCCCGACTGATCCATCAGCTCAGTCCCCGCGCATCCAAGCCGATGATGGTTGTCAATTGTGGCGCATTGCATGAAAATCTGCTGGAAAGCGAGCTGTTTGGGCACGAAAAAGGCGCCTATACCGGCGCAAATTCCCGTCGGATCGGACGTTTTGAAGAGGCCGACGGAGGGACCCTCTTTTTGGATGAAATCGGCGAATTGAACCCCGCGATTCAGGTCAAGCTGCTGCGGTTTTTGCAGGAGCGTGAAATCTGCCGTCTGGGCGGCAACACCAGCATTCCCGTGGATGTCCGAATCATCAGCGCAACCAACCGGGATCTGGAGTCCCGGGTCCGAGAAGGATTTTTCCGGGAAGATCTTTTTTACCGCCTGAAAGTCGTCGCTTTGTCTCTGCCGCCGCTTAGGGAAAGAAAAGAAGACCTCCCGGAGCTTATTCATTTTTATCTGTCTTTTTTTGCCGAAGAAAATGGAAAAACCTTTTCTGGCCTGACGGCGGAAGCGAGAGATTTGCTTTTGAAATACCATTATCCGGGCAACGTGCGCGAATTGGTCAATATTATGGAACGAGCCATCGTCATTGCCAGAAGCGACTACATTACGGTCAGCGACTTGCCTTTCCCCAACAATTCCACACAGAAGACATCCGGGAAAAAAACCTCCGGCACATTGCGCGAATCTCTGGAAAACCTCGAAAAGCAACTCATTGGCGAGGCCATGGACAAAGCGTCGGACAATCAGACCAGAGCCGCTGAAATTCTGGGCATGTCGGAAAGAATGCTCCGCTACAAACTGAAAAAATATAACCTGAAGAATTGAGAGGAGGCAATGGGCGATAGGCAATGGGCACGGGGCGATGGGCTATCACCCGTCGCCTATTGCCCATTGCCTATCGCCTCTCGCCTATTGCCCATTGCCTATCACCGCCCTAGAACAACTTGATGACCACACCCGCCGCGACAGCCGTATCCATCAGAATCTGTGTAATATCACGAAGTTCTCTCATCCAGGCAATCCGTTCATAGTTTTCCGGTATGGCAATGACATCGCCCGGCTCCACTTCGTAGGACATTTCCTCGGAAAAGGCGGACATTTCCGTGCGGTCTTTCTTTGAATTCCAATTAAGCATTCCGCGATGGGCCTTGCGAGCTGTTCCGTCCACTTTCAAAATAAAAACATTGCTCTGATCCGCATACTGGGAATAACCGCCGCTCATCTGAATATAATCTTCGTAGCCCCACTTTTCCGAAAACACATAGGTCCCCTGACTCATGACACCGCCGACCACTCCGACAACGCTGTTTTTTTCAGGAACGGTCAAAACGTCTCCATGTTCCAATTCGATGTCATATTCACTGCCCTTGAGCAGTCGCACATGTTCAATTCTTACGGTCATTCTGCCCATGGCTTTGACATTTCTCATTTTATCGATCAACTGTTTCTTCTGAGTAACCTGAACCGTTTGCCCCATGACTTCTTCGGCGGAAAAGGCCGTCGCCGCATGCACTGCGCTGGTCGCCAAAAGCTCTTTCTCCAGCCGATCCGCCATTTCACTGATCCCCTGCTGCTGCCGTTCCCTCACCTTATCCCGTGTAAAAATGGACCCGCGTAAATAAGCTTCATCGGTAAACCCACCCGCCCTTTCAATCAGGGACGAAAGCCTTTCTCCCTTCTCAATCAGATAGCGGCCGGGATATTTCAGCTCTCCAGCAACCGTTACATATCTCTCTTCGCGCCAATCCAGTATTTTTCGTACAAAAACACGGTCATAGGGTTTTAAATGCACATTGTTTTCCGGGTCTCCCGCCATTGCTTTTCTCAAACTGATGTTTTTCCGGACCAGTTTCACGGCATTCCCCTGGTCAATATTCATGGAGGTGATTTCCGCATCGTCCAGATAGGCGGATTCCAGGACATTGCCGGCTGCAAAAACCAGATCCTTCACCCTCATGTTTTCAAAATAAGAATATTCTCCCGCTTTTCGAACATCGCCTTCAATCGCCACGGTCTGCTTGAAGGCATACTCCCGGATGGAATGGATGATGATCTGGTCTTCATCGTGAAGCTCAATATTCTCCCGCTCATCTCCTGCCATGGCGGCCGCCAAGTCAAAATAGATCTTTTCATACTTGTCTCTTTGCTTTCCGTGCCGCAGGATTTCCGCCTGCTTGATAGAAGCGTCTTTGGTCAGCCCGCTGGCTTGAAGAATCGCATCTCTTACCCTGGTATTTTTTTTCAAATCATATCCGCCAGGCTTGCGGACTTCTCCGGCAATGGAAAACACCGGCTTGTCCCTGAATGCCCAGGCGCTGAATACGTGGATGCTGTCCTGCGGCATCAATTCCAGATTGGCCGCCGGATCATCCTGAAGCACAAGCCTGCCCAGATGAAAGGGAATTAACAGCGTTTCTCCCGTGGAGGGGTCCGTCCGGTTGATGACCGCATATTCAAAATAGGGCTCGGGCTGCAGGTCATTTGCGCTTTGAAGAATATGCTTCAACTTCATTGCCGGCTTCATTTCATACTTGCCCGGCTTTTTTACATGGCCGTTTAAATAAACGACATTGGCGCTTGCCTCGACAATGGAAAACACTTTGACCAGGTCCGCGTCCTGCAATCGGAAGGATTTTGACTTATCCAGACGCTTGTCATCAATATCCACAATGATTTGCTTTTCATTGCGGACAATGCGCTCGATCTGAATCTGCTGCGTATAGGCCGTGGGAATCAGACCGCCGGCCAGGTCAAACAGGCTCTGGAGATCATGCTTGTCCTTGAGTTCATAGATGGCCGGTCTCTTCACATTGCCGGCAATGCCCACCAGGGTGCCTGAATCGGGAACAAAAATCACGTCGTCCGGTTGCAAAATGAAATCCGAAGACTTATCGCCTTTGAGAAGCATTTTATAAAGATCAAACGAGGCAACGACGGATCCTTTTCTTTTGAGCTGAATATTCCGCATCGAACCGATTTCCGATGGACCGCCGGCCATGAGGAGCGCATCGGTGACGGTGCCGAAAGAACCAATGGTATAAACACCCGGCTTTTTCACATCTCCCAGCACAAAAACCGTGATGGTTTTGAGCACCCCCATGGAAACATCAATGTTGGCGCCGATCATCTCCGAGGTCTGCTTAATCAGATGCGCGGCCATTTTTTCAAAGGTCAGGCCTGCCACATAAATCGGCCCCACACTGGGTATCGTAATACTTCCCCTCCGGTCAACAATCAGGCTGAGCTGCGCGTTGACACGGCCCCACAACAGGATTCTCACCTCATCTCCGGGACCGACAATATAATTGGCGGGAACCGGAACATCGTTGCGCATGACCGCAGCGGCCGTGGCGCTATTGAAAAAGTCATACCCGAAAGGCAGCAATTTCAGATCAATTTCCTGAAATTTCCCCACCTTGCGGGAACGGTCATAAAACGAATGCCTGCTTTCATCGTCCGCAATAAAGTTTTTTTCGATCAGCTCTTTTGCCTGATCAATGTTTTCCCGGGAATAGGCTTCAAACTCAGGCGTTTGCCTCAATGCGCCAATCGCCTGAGGCGTTAAAACGCCATTGGTCTTTGCCAGAACATGCTGCAGAATTTTCAGTTGAGCGGAAGACAGTTTGCTGATGGCGGGAGGCGCTTCCTGCTGCTGGGCTGCATCAGGCGTGCTTTGTTGCTGGGTTCCCGGCTGTTGATTCGGAGTCGTCTGGGATTGCCCCATCCTTTGATTGTTTATTTCCTGTTGAATGACCTGTTGCGTATCCGCCGGCAAAGAGTTGAAAATATCCCCCTGTTGGGGCATTCCGGTAGCCGTTTGCGGAATCAGGCTTCCTTGCATGGACTGAGACTGCCCGGTGACCCCGGTGGCCGGCTGCAAAAAACCACCGGTGGTTGGCTGGCCCAGACTGCCAGGCATCGACTGGGACTGCCCGCCTTGTGTGGATGGGGAAAGACCGGTGTTTGGCTGTGAAAAACCGCTCGTGGTTGGCTGGCCCAGATTGCCAGGCATCGATTGGGACTGTCCGCTTGAAGTAGAAGTAGTAGTTTGCTGGGCATAAGCGATATTGAGAAATAAAATCAGGAGCAATCCCATTGCCGCCGATATTTTTTTATACAAGGTCATCCTCCGTTTTCTCATTGTTTTCACCAGTCCGCGCCCGGATCCCCCTCGGCGCTTTTTTTACGAAATCCTTCTTGCCGGCGGCTAGAACAATTTGATTACCACGCCTGCCGCCACCGCCGTATTCATTAATATTTGAGTGATATCACGGATTTCTCTCAACCAGGCAATTTTTTCAAAGTTTTCCGGCACGGCGATCACATCGCCCGGCTCCACATATTGGGTATCCTCATCGGAAAAGGCCGCCATCTCCATACGGTCATTTCTCGTGCTCCAGTTCAAAACACCGCGCACGGCTTTGCGGGCGCTTCCGTCAGCCTTCAAGATAAACACATTGGCCGTATCCGCAAATCGGGAATAGCCACCGCTCAAATTGATGTAATCCGTATAATCCGCCGTTTCCGAAAAAACATAGGCGCCCTGGCTCATGACGGCGCCCACCACGCCCACCACGCTGCTTTTCTCCGGAATATAGAGGCTGTCCCCATTTTCCAGTTCAAAGTCATATCCGCTTTTTTTGAGCAATCTCAAATGAGCCAGCCGGATGGTCATTCTTCCTAACGCCTTGACTTTCCTCAAGGTTTCAATGAGCTGTTTTTTCTGCTCCACTTCCAGCTTTTTCCCTTCAATTTCCTCTTTGGACACAGCTGTAGCCGCTTGGGCTGCCGTCGCAGAAAGCAAATCTCTTTCCAGGCGGTCGGCCATTTCATTGATGCTTTTTTGCTGCATTTCCTTCACTTTTTCCCGGGTGAAAACTGCTCCGCGCAGGTAAGCTTCTTTGGTATAGCCGCCGGCCCGTTCCAGAACAGAAGAAAGCTTTTCTCCTTTAACCAGCATATACTGGCCGGGAAACTTAACTTGCCCGGAAATGCTTGCGTAGGCTTCCCGCCGCCAGTCGATAATCTGTTTAATAAACACTCGATCATAAGGCTTTAATGCAAGATTATGCTCCTCGTCACCGCCCAGCGCCTTGCCCAGATGAACAGATTTGACGGTGATTTTTGCTTCTTCTCCATCATCCACAACCATCGAGCTGATTTCCGCCGAGTCCAGATACACGGATTCTCTGACATTGCCGGCTGCGAAAACCAGGTCCTTCACGGTCATACCATCGGCAAACTGATACGTGCCCGGTTTGTGAACATCCCCGGTAATCGAAACGGTTTTCTTAAAAATATTCTCCCAAACGGAGTGAACCACCAGGCGGTCCAGATCTTTCAAAAGGAGATTATGGTCGGGAGAGCCTTCCAAAGCTTTTTCCAAATTGATTTCCTGCAGGCTCACCACTTTGGTTCGCCAATCCGTTCGATAGATTTCCGCCCGGTCGAGATAGGTGTCGCGCGTCACCCCTCCCGCTTTAAACACCAGGTCGGAAACGCGCATTCCTTCCATCAGCGCCGTGCCCAGTGGGTTTTTCACCTCTCCCTCGATGGATACATTTTCCCGCCACTTTTCCTCCCAAAGAGAATGAATCACAATTCTGTCTTCATCCTGAAGAAGGAGATTCGCGCCGGGCTTGCCGGCCAGGGCTTCGGCGACATTGAAATACACTGTTGAATACTCTCTTTGCTTATTGACGCGAATCAGCTCGCCTTTTTTCAGATAAGCTTCCTTGGTCAAGTCGCCAGCCGCTAAGATCGCGTCTTTAATGGTAAAATTTTCAATGAGCTCAAATCGGCCGCCTTTGCGCACCTCTCCTTCCACCCGAAAAGAGAGTTTATCGATAAAAAACATTTTATGGAAAACAAAAACCTGATCCTGCGGCATCAGAGCGATATTATGCGCCGGATCATTCTGATAAAGAAACTTCCCGAGATTAAAGGGAATCAGCAACGGTTCCATGGACGGAGGTTTGAGGCGCTTGATCAGAGCATAATCCTGATGAGTTTCGGGAAGCAGTTCATCGGTTCTGGAAATCAAATCCTTGATTGTCATGCCCGGCTTGTATTCATATTTACCGGGCCGTTTAACATTGCCGGAAAGATAAACGGCATTGACGTTGGCGTCCACAATGGAAAAGATTTTCACCAGATCCGCGTCCTGAAGATGAAAAGAGGAGGCTTTTTCCATATGCTTGTCATTAATATCCACCACAATCTGCTGCTCGCCTTTGACAATCCTCTCCACCTGGATTTGCTGCGTGTAAGCGGTGGGAATGATCCCACCCGCGTACGAAATCAGGTTCTGCAGATCATTCTTGTCCTTCAGTTCATAAATCGCCGGCCTTTTGACATTGCCGGCAATGCCAACCAGTGGACCGGTGACCGGAACAAAGATCACATCTCCGGACTGGAGAATCACATCCTTGGATTTATCTCCCTTCAGAAGAAGGTCGTAAAGGTCGAACGTGGTGACCAGTTTATTGTTTCGTCTGAGCTGCACCTTGCGCATCGAGCCAATGTCCGATGCGCCGCCCACCATCACCAGGGCATCCGTGATGGTGGCAAAAGAGCCAATGGTGTAGGACCCCGGCTTGCGGACATCACCCAGGACAAACACGGAAATCGTTTTCAGCGACCCCATGGAAATGTCGATATTGGTGCCGACGATCCTCTGGGATTCACTGATCAGATGCTTGGACATCTCCTCAAACGTCTTTCCGGCAACAAAAATGGGGCCCACATTGGGAATGGTAATCTTGCCGTCCCGGTCCACCGTCAGGTTATACTGCGTGTTTAACCGACCCCACATCAGGATTTTCACTTCATCTCCCGGACCGATAACGTACTGGAGCGGCACGGGAATATCTTTGCGGTCGGTCACAACGCGCACGGCGGATTCCCGAAAAAAATCAGCGCCGAACAGCTTTAATTTTAGAGAAATATCCTGATATTTTCCAATCATGCGAGAACGGGTAAAAAGAAATTCTTTATCCGCGTCCTCTGAAATAACCGTTTTTTCTTCCCAAGGGAGAAAACGCTTATCATCGGTTTCTTTTCCCTTTTTCTTTTTATCCTCCTCTGGCCTATCTTGCGCCTCGCCCTTTTCCTTTTGCTCCAGCAACTGTTTTCCTTTGGCCACATCTTCCGGGGAAAGATTCTGAAATTCCGAGCGGCCTTTGAGCGCTTCCACCGCCTGCGGCGTAACCTGACCGCCCGATTTGCCCACTTCCTGCATAATTGCCTGTTGTTGGACCGGCGATAAGCTTTGAAAAGCGCCTGCCTGTTTCGGTGTCATCTGGGGCATCCCTGAAGAAGAAGCGCCCACGGCTGGCGCGGCCGGAAGGGAAGGCGAGGCGACGGAAGGAGAAGCTACCGAAGGAGAGGCGACAGACGGCGAGGCGATGGCAGGCGCGGCTCCCCCCGCCTGTTGCGCCCACACGGCATAGCTAAACAAAAAAACAGCAAAACCGATCATCAGCAAGACAAAAACATTGGAATTTTTCACAAATTTCATTTTTCCCTCAAAAATTGAATATTGATGTTGTTTTTTTCCAGATATTCCAAAACAAAAACTAAAAAAACCGCCAGAAACAGAAAAACCACAAAACTCAAAACCACCATCTGCGCCCTTTTGGGCTTGAGTTTCTTGTCGGGCACTAAAGGCGGGTCGATGATTTTAAAGGCAAAGTTTTCTTTCACCGCCGCCATCATGGACGTTTCGATCTGCTGGGCAATCATGCTGTAAAGTTTTTGCTGGATGAACGGATCGCTGGTTTGGCTTAACTGCTCTTCCAGATATTTTTTGTTGATGGACGCCACTCTTTGAGCCTCTCGGCTCATGTGGTCATTGAGCGCCGCCAGGTAATAGTTGACAATGGCGGCAGCGATATCAGGATCATCAAACTGCACCGAAATGGTAATGAAATTATCTTTCTTGTTTTTATTGATTTTGACCAATTTATCGAGCGCCCGCAAACCATCCATTTCATCAGGGACTCCCTCGATCTTCTTGCTTTTTTTCTTATCGGCCGGTTTGACGGCAGCAAGCAGCTTGGATAACCATGCCAGCGGATTCAGACTAAAGCCGCTTTCTTTCTTCCACGTTTTTTTCTTCTCGTCCCACTGTTTGGGAAACAAAACAGGCAAGAGATTGTAATCACGAATGATTTTTTTTTGGAGGACTTTTGATTCCAAAAGGAGACCGATTTCCACAGACGATGACGAATCGGGAAGGCCCATCAACCCCCCCAGGCCTCCCATCTGCGACATCAGCGAGGAGGCCATGCCTCCTCCTCCGCTTTTGGTTTCCACCGGCGTAATCACCGCCTCCGACTGGTAAATATTGGTCATAAAAAGAGAAACGATCGCGGTGAGCAAAACGCCTGCGCAGACAATGCGGGCAATCAGCTTGCGGCGCTTCCAGACCGTCCGCCACAGTTCCAGAAGATCGATTTCATCTTCTTCCCCCAGGCGGTTCGGATCAAGATCCCGGCAATCGTTCGGGCTTTGGTTTTCCGGCATAAATCAACCATCCTTTGTTCTCAAGGTGTAAGACGCCGAAAAAAACCCCTCTTCCTTTTAGGATCAAGCGTTGTAACCTGCCAATCTTATTATTGATTCAAGGTCCTCTTGCAGCGTTTCGTCCCAAGCTATATCACAATTTTCTCCGTAATCGAACTTTTTTTTGACGCGCTGACGTTTACAAAAGCCAAAACAGCCTTCACGCTCCGGGCCTTTACAAATTTCGGAGATAAATTCATTGACACAACCTCCGCGGAACTTTATACTTCCGCCGCATTTTTGCAGAAAAATTCGTCCGGGGGAAGTTGCTCTATGAAAAAAATCCTGTTGGCTTGTTGTCTATTAACGCTTTTAATGTTCGGTTGCTCAAAAGAAGAGGCCCCAAATGTGAAAACCGGCGAAGCGCCGGTCCTCAAGGTGGCGGTATGTCCCACCTCTCCGCCGAACCTGTATGAGGAAAACGGAAAGTACAAGGGAATGGATCTGGAAATTTTCGAAGGATTTTGCAAGGCTCGGGGACGTTCGTATAAAATCACGGCCTACGACTGGCAGGGCATGCTGGGATCGGTCATCGGAAATCAGTCCGATATCGCGTTTTCCGGCATTTCCATCACCGAAAAACGAAAGGAAGTTCTCGATTTTTCAAAGCATTATATGGATAACACCTGGAATCTGGTCAGTATGAAAAGCAGGAATATCGTTTTAAAAGACCTGGACGGGCTGAAGAAATATTCCATTGGCTATCCCAGAGGCATGGCGTACAGTGATTTCATCAAGAATAAACTGGAGCCGCAGGGAGTTTACAAATTAAGCGACGTCAAGATGTATCCCACCTACAATGAGGTTTTGGCCGATCTGAAAAACGGCAATCTGGATCTGGCGTTTCTGGATGGCTCGGTCGCCTCGGTTTATCGGAAAAAAATGGATATTCAGGACAGTTACGTCTTTACGGGATTCGACAGGTTTGGTTTTGCCTTTCCCAAAGGATCCCCCCTCAAGGATGATTTTAACCGGTATCTGGATGAACTGGGACCGCAACCACTCAAGGCCATCGTTGATAAGTGGATGAATTAAAAGGCAATACCTGACAAATGACCTTCTGGGACCTCCTCAAAATTCTGGCCGGAGGAGCCGCTTATACCATTTTGCTGACCCTGGCCAGCATCGGTGCGGGACTGGCCATTGGACTCACGTTGGCTGTTTTCAGCATGTGGCGCAGGAAGCCGGTGCAGATATTTTTAAGTGTCTATGTTTACGTTTTCCGAAGCCTTCCCGTTCTTGTGCTTCTGTTTATCGTCTTTTTCGGTCTGCCGGGCATGGGTGTCCGGATTCCACCTTTCCCCGCAATGATCCTGACCCTCGGCCTGATCTCCGGCGCTTATCTGTCCGAAATCTTTCGCGGCGCCATCGCCGCCGTCAGCGCAAATGAAATTACCGCCGCCCGGGCCGCCGGCTTCACCCGTCCGCAGATTTTTTTTCATGTTATTTTGCCTCAAATGCTGCGCATGTCCGTCCCGGGCATGATCAATGAGTTTACCTCCATATTGAAATACACGCCATTTGCCTATACCGTGGGCATACCCGAAATTATGAAAGAGGCCATGAGTCTGGCTGCCCTGACGCTTCGGGGCATGGAAATCTATCTGGCGGTTGGTATTCTTTATTTTGTCATTTACAAATTGTTCGTTATCCTTTTTGCCGCTCTGGAAAAAAGATTTCGCATCCCCGGCTTACTGGTAGAGTAAAAAAGGAAGTTTATGTCCGTTCTGGAAGTTAAAAATCTGGTCAAAAGTTTCGGAGGCAAGGATATTCTCAAAGGTGTCAATGCCTCTCTTTCCGCCGGCCAATCCAAGGTGATCATGGGTTCGTCGGGATGCGGAAAAACCACGTTGCTTCGTTGTCTGAATCTTTTAATTCAACCCTCGGCAGGACAGATTTTTTTCAAAGGAGAAGACATTACCGGACCGGAAGTGAATATCCGAAAACTGCGACAGGAAATCGGTTTTGTTTTTCAGCATTTTGCCCTTTACTCGCATCTGACGGTACAGCAAAATGCGACGCTGGCGCTGCGCAGGCTGAAAAAAATGAATCAAAAGGAATCTGTTGAAAAGGCGCTTTTTGAACTGGAACGAATGGACATGGTTGAACATCGGCATAAATATCCCGCCGAACTCTCCGGCGGTCAAAAACAGCGGGCCGCAATCGTCCGGGCGCTGGCCATGGACCCGGCAGTGCTTTTTCTTGACGAACCCACCTCCGCCCTCGACCCGCAAATGTCCCGGGAAGTTGTCACGGTCATTAACAAGCTTTATCTGGATAATGTCACCATGCTTTGCGTCACGCATGACGCTTTTCTGGCGAAATACATTTCCGACAGCATCATCTTCATGCATGAAGGGGTGGTTCTGGCCGAGGACATCGCCGAAAAACTTTTTTACGATTCCGCCGATCCGCGCATCCGGCAGTTTTTTTTAAGCGTTGTCGATCACCGGTGATCACCATGGACGCTTTTTTCAACGATCTCCTTCATTATTCCCCGCAAATTCTGACAGGGCTGAAAAACACGCTGCTTTTGATGGCCATCATATCGGCAACAGGCTTTTGCGGAGGAATTCTGGTTTTCTACCTGTCCATCCATCCCCAAAGACGGGTGCGACAATGGGCGGAACACTACATTTCCTTTTTCATCGGCACGCCGCTTCTGGTTCATCTTTTTCTGCTTTATTATGGGTTGCCCCAAGCCGGCATCCGTCTTTCCCCATTTGCGGTTGCCGTCATCGGCTTTACGTTCAACGTGTCGGCTTACAATGCCCGTTATCTCATGACCGCTTATCACG
>Ga0209096_1003662_pt1 | contig 13179 bp, 11 predicted proteins | sample AD_UKC034_MetaG_FD_184407 | JGI IMG/M metagenome (GOLD analysis project Ga0209096, IMG submission 184407) | Active sludge microbial communities of municipal wastewater-treating anaerobic digesters from USA - AD_UKC034_MetaG (SPAdes) (version 2) | ecosystem: Engineered > Bioreactor > Anaerobic >... | reverse complement strand
ACTGATGGTTCGGTCATTTTTTGAGCGTTTTCTCAAATTCAGGCCATCCCGTATTTAGTACTCCTTTAGTCAAGAGCAACTATATACAGCCGGCGGCCCTAGTCGTCCATCCGGCCACGTCAGCAATGGCACGGTTTCGGGCTTGCGAGTCGGTCGGCAGATGGTTTGAACACACTTGCAAGTTTACGATAACGACGATATCCGCCCAAATTCTCGAAACAACCTCGTAAAATGACCGAACCATGAGTTATCAGGTGACAGAAAAGGTCAGTACAGTATCCGTATCAACGACCAGTATCGTATTTGCTTTGTGTGGACTAACTTAGGTCCAGACCAAGTTGAGATTGTAGATTATCACTAGCCAGAAAGGCAGGAGTTGATATTATGGTTCGCGTTCCTACCAACCGCACACCTACTCATCCCGGCGAAATGCTTTTGGAAGAGTTTTTGGACCCCATGGGAATCAGCCAGAGAGCTTTGGCAGATCATATTCACGTTCCATATCAGCGTATCAATGAGATTGTAAATGGGCGCAGGGGTATCACACCGAGTACCGCTTTGCGGTTGGCAAAGTTTTTTGATTTGTCGCCTGATTTTTGGATGAATTTGCAGTTGCGCTGGGACCTCTACCTCGCTCAACAAGACGAGAACAAAATGTTGGAGTCAATTCGCCCATATTCGGTGTCAGTGTAAACCAAAGATGAGTCGTCAAAATCAAGAACGGGCTGGCAAAGCGCACACCTGACGCTGGGGACTCGGCGGTCATCTCAAGCATTTTTTGCGCAGCGCACGCGCCCCTGGGTATACATGAGTGCGGATGCGTTCGTGGCAGCGTAACTTACAACTCGTGAGCGGGGTGCCCACAGATGTCGAACACGGGGAGACCTGAGACTTCGGGACGGACCATTTCCAGTAGCACGTCGCCCCGCTCCAGCGTGGCCGGCGCTTCGTCGCCTTTCTCGGCGCCGGTGGGCTGGATCCCGCAGCCATCAGCCAGCCGCTGCTGCGCCAACGGGCCGCGGCCTGCCTGGTGGACGGGCCGTTCGAGGAAGGGATGTGACAGGTGTCGCTGTTCACGGGACTCTTGACGGCTTTGGGGCCACGGAGTTCCGGCGCGTGCGGATGACGTCATCCACCTGTTGGAGCAGCATCTTGGGACGAGGTTCTGTGCCCATTTTTCGGTTGGCGCGGGAGCGGGGACTGTGGTAAGATGGCAGCGACGAAGACCGCTAAACGGCTTTGAGGCTTACACAATCCGCATATCCACCTCCAGAAGGACAAAAAGCGGAATTGAGGCGCAGCGGAATCAGACGACCGGCATTCCCGTGAATCACTAGTTAGCTGGCCCATCAGATGTTTGTCGAGTAATCAAGTGGGGATACCAACTGCTGAAAAGAGCAATGACTTGCAAGCCAATATGTGCTAAACTCATCACACGCCTATGGATACAGTACAAACGCCAGTGGATATTGGCAAAGTAATTCAAAACGCAGTTGTTTTCGACTTCAAGAATTGGTCTGTGAGTCCGATGAATATTGATTCCCTACCCCAAACCATCAATCGTTTGTTCGACCTTCTCAAACAAAGAAAAACCGACTACGTTCTCGTAGGCGGAGTAGCTTTACTAACTTATGTTGAAGGTCGAAACACACAAGATATCGATCTGATTATGGCCGTTTCATCGTTGGAAAGACTTCCAGAGATCAAGGTAATCAGCCAGGATATGTATTTTGCCAGGGGGGAATATGAAGGATTGCAGATCGATGTTTTACTGACTGAAAATCCGCTTTTTGATAAGGTCAGGCAAAAATACACCACCGTGCGGCATTTTCAAGAACAAGATATCCCAACCGCAACCGTTGAAGGATTATTATTGCTGAAACTGTATGCACTTCCATCGTTGTATCGGCAAGGTAGTTTTTCGCGTGTGGGTATCTACGAAAACGATATAGCCACCCTCTTACATGATTATCATGTGGAAGTGAAAGATATACAAAAAGAGCTATCTCGCCATTTGAACGATAGCGATATGGCTGAAGTAAAGAATATTGTTGCTGAAATCAAGCAACGAATAGAACGTTATCAAAAAGGCTCAACCCAGAACGAGTCATGAATGGGGTAAAAGCCAGCTAACATCTGGGTGAAGGCTGACCGGTAGGCTATGGTTGACCCTTTTGTCAAGACCACGAGTCGACGATGATAAGGTGATAGACATAACGTTTTCCGCTATCGTGGTAGTAGCAGCAGTGGCTGTTGAAATGTGGACGCCTCTGGCGCCTCCGGCGGCCCTCCGGGTTTCCCACATTTCAACAGCGTTTTCATTTGGCAAAAACAGATGACCGGCATTCCCGCGAATCACTAGTTCGGCGAAAGAAGGTGCCCCGTTGGCGATGCGAATACCAGACAGCAGATCGCATTACTCGATCATTGTTCCCGAAGACACCATGGCCCGTGCGGCCGACTACTTGAATGGCCTGCGTGAGGGCCGGTTGCAGCCGGGAGCCCTTCTTCGTCACCACCTTCAAGGCGCGGATCTTCAAGCGTTGACGGAACTGGGCTTGCTGGCCGCTCTCTTTGACACCAAACGGCCTCAGATCTTCGCCGAGAGTGCGGTGGCAGGAGACGGCTCCGACTGGGCCCTTGCCGAACTCGGGTTGCTGGGTGATATCTCGGTTGCCGTGCCGGTGACCATCTTCGATGATGGCAACCACCGTACCCCAACGCCTCACGTACCTCCCATTTCTGGGATGCTGGTATACACGCCCGGTGCACTCCTGCGCAATGGGCGGGGGAATCCACCGGCGGACTGGAATGAGGCAGTTGCGCACGATGGTCAGTTCTCGCCCGAGGGGTACTACAGCTTGTATCGGCGCAGGCTGCTACCCGTTTTCCGCTATATCAGCGACCACGCGCGCGAACCGCGGGCGGCCATCGTCACCGTGCCGGGGCTCGGCTGCGGGCAGTTTGCCGGTCCCTTCTACGGTCAACTGGGCGCGCGGCTGCAGGATGTTCTGCAGAGGATTTTGACCGAGACCGGCCGTTCCTTTCCGAACATCAAGGCCGTCTACTTTGACCCGTACAGCGAGTGCGAGAATTCTCGCAGCGAAATCCACGGCATATCGTTCATGACCCGTCCGCTGAGAGTCCCTGGCAATCAGTCGAAGTCCCAGCTATGCCACCCGGTGACCTATGCCGAGAACGGCGACGACTTTTCCGGCTGCACCCTGTACAGCATCGTCGCCTGGGACCACGTCTCCTGGCCGGGCAACGACTTCTTTGCCGGCTCTCGCGCCACGGACGATGGCGTCAAGGCCGCCGCGACGAACTCCATGGCAGTAGTTACTGGCGTCGAGGGGAAGTACGACCCCGCATGTGGCAAGTACCAGCCGCCGCGGCCGTACTCCAATTGGGGCGCGGTTGTGGAGGACGAAATGCGCAGGAGAGATCTCCGTTTGTGGAAGTCAGTGGCGGTGTGGCGGTGGGTTGAGCCGCGGTGAGGGTATGTTGCGAACTATGGAGTACAGGTGTCGAGGCCTTTCCCAGTAACACGTCGCCCCGCTCCAGCGTGGCCGGCGCTTCGTCGCTTTTCTCGGCGCCGGTGGGCTGGATGCCGCAGCCATCAGCCAGTCGCTGCTGCGCCAACGGGCCGCGGCCTGCCTGGTGGATGCGCCGTTCGAGGAGGGGGCGCAGCAATTGTTGCTCGATGAGCAGGGAGGCATGACTTTTCATTAAGAAGCGATATGGGAGGGCAGTTTGAGTCAACCATTTTGACCGCGCACCGTGTGGATGATAAAATACAGGCTGTGGCAACCTCAAACGATCTCATGCCGATATTGACCTGCGCCAGCATTCTTGGTTGAAACTGAGCCGGATGACAGATTCCTTGCTGACAGAGCAACGGTTACCACGACATGGAGAATACTTTGTTACCCATTCTCACCTTGGACGATCTGAAGCGCGAGGCGCGGGATTTCGCCAGACGCGAATCATCGCATCATGAGGCTTTGCTGTTTGGAGTGACCGACGGTAAAGCCATCGGGACTTACTTCGAGCACAAGTTTCGTCGCTATCTCCAGACCAGTTTCACCTTTGACGAGGGATCGTCCGCCAGGGGTATCGATTTTCCGGAACTCGGCGTCGACATGAAGGTGACCAGCCTGCGCCAGCCACAGTCTTCATGCCCGTTTCGCTCTGCGAGACAGAAGATCTACGGCCTGGGCTACTCGTTGCTGGTCTTCGTATACGACAAGACCGACGACCCGTCCGCCAGGACAGGCCAATTGACCATCACCCATACGATCTTCGTCGACAGCGCTCGCACGGCTGATTTTCAGACGACTACCGGTTTGCGCAGGATTATCGACAACGCTGGCAACATGGATGATATCATCGCTTATCTGCACGAGCGTTTCCTACCCGTGGATGAGATCACGGCGCAGGACCTGGCTGAAGAGATTTTGGCGACGCCGCCGCAGGTCGGCTTGCTGACCATCTCCAACGCGCTGCAATGGCGACTTCAGTACCGCCGCGTGATCGAGCACGCAGGCCAGGTCGACGGCGTTCACCGACTTTTGTAACGGGTCACCAAGGCGATGAGCAAGCAGGCCAGAGCGATTTTCGGCGATTTTCAGACACCCATCGAGCTCGCACGTGAGGTGGTCGACCTCGTCCTGGTCGGCGATGCGAGCTTCACTGCGGTGGTCGAGCCAACGTGCGGAGTGGGCAGCTTTCTGTTGGCTATCGGCCAGCGCTTGGGGACTGCCGCCAGTTGTTTTGGCTTCGAGCTCAACCCGCGCCATGTCGCAGCGTGCCAGGATGCCATTCGCAACGCCGGAGTAGCGGCGCAGATCCAGCATCAGGACTTCTATGAGATGGACTGGAGGAGCTTTTTTGCCCAGCTTCCGGCCAGGGTGCTGGTCATCGGCAATCTGCCTTGGGTCACCAACGCCGCGCTGGGCGCGTTGGGAGGCGACAACCTGCCGGCCAAGTCCAATTTCCAGGGCCACAACGGCTTTGCAGCCAAGACAGGCAAGGCCAACTTTGACATTTCCGAATGGATGCTGATCCGCCTGCTGGAGAGCCTGCGCGGCCGGCCCGCCACGTTGGCCATGCTGTGCAAGACCGCCACGGCGCGCAAGGTGCTGCGCCATGCCTGGCACAATGACTTCGGCGTGGATTGCTCCTCTCTCCACCTGATCGACGCCGCCCGACATTTCGGTGTGTCTGTCGATGCGTGTTTGCTGCTGACACACACCGGCGTTCCGAACGGAGACCAGCGCGCAACCATCTATCAGGATCTGAGCTTCGCACAGCCGCTCCAGACCATGGGCATGGCGAGCGGCGAGCTGGTGTCGGACGTGACAGCCTATCTCGAACTCCAGGATCTGGACGGCGTGGAATATCGGCGCTGGCGGTCAGGTGTGAAGCATGACGCGGCGCGCATCATGGAGCTGGAGCCGGTGGCCGGCGGCTATCGCAATGGCCTGGGCGAAACCTGGTCGCTGGAACCGGACTTCGTCTACCCGCTGCTGAAGTCGTCCGATCTGGCCAACGGCCGGCTTGCGCCGCGGCGCTATGTGCTGCTGACCCAGAGCCGGGTCTCGGACGACACGGGCGCCATCAAGACCCTGGCGCCGGCGACCTGGGACTATTTGCACGTGCATGGCGCTGCCTTCGACGCGCGCGGCAGCTCGATCTACGCCAACCGGGCGCGCTTCGCCGTCTTTGGGGTCGGTCCCTACACCTTCTCACCGTGGAAAGTGGCCGTTTCGGCGTTGTACCAGGAGTTGCGTTTCCAGGCCATTGGCAGCCTTGACGAAAGGCCGGTGGTGGTGGACGACACCTGCTACTTCTTTCCCTGTGAGTCGCGTGACGAAGCCGAGTTCTTCGCCCACCTGCTCAACAGCGAGGTTGCCCAGCGCTTCCTGCGCTCGCTGATCTTTTTCGACTCGAAGCGGGCCATCACCATCGACACGCTGCGCCGCATCGATCTGCTGAAGCTGGCCGCGCGCCTGGGCCAGCGCGTGCAGGCCGCGGCTTACCTGGTCGATGCGCCCTTCGAGGAGGGGGCGCAGCAGTTGTTGCTGTTTGAGGGGCACATGTGAGGCGGGCGCGCTGACCTGCCGGAGGGCTCGCCTCCGGTTGGGCAGCCATCTGTTCAGGAATCGCAGGCGGCTGTGCCGCTCAATTGACAACCACCCCAACCTATGCTACATTCCCCCGCACAACCGAACACCCACAGGCGTTGATGGAGACGAGTAGGCCGGCCATCCCCTGCACAGCGAGCCCGGGACGGTGCAAGCCGGGCCAGGACAGCAGGCCGAAAATCCCTCCGGAGCCGCGAGCTGAACGGTCAACGGTCAACGGTAATCAGTGATCGGTAATCGACGCCCCAGGGGCCGATGACCGATTACGGTTCACCGATCACCGTTCACCCACTAAGCGCCGCCGGGTCGTGGCCCGTTACTGCCACGGGGATGTGATGGCATCCCACTGAGTGGGCGGCTGTCTGTCATCTGGCAGATAGCGCCAACCGAGGTGGCACCGCGGGATCTTCAACGACTCTCGTCCTCATGTAGGATGAGAGTTTTTGTTTGGAGACCAGAAATGTTGCCGGCTGGCGCAGCAGCAGTTAGCCGATGCCGCTGGCATCAGCACGCCTTACCTGTCTCAAATCGCATCGGCAAACGCACCGGCAGCCCGGAAATGCTGAGCGCCATCGCGGCAGCGCTCAATCTGACGTTGGACGACATCGTGAGCCAGCTCAGCGACACCTTACGCATTACTCGTTACGCAGTACGTTTCACAGCAATACTTCATTCTACAGAAGGTATCACATGTTCCATCCCGTATCTTCCAAACCCGACTTCGTCGCCCAGGAACACGATGTGTTGGATCTCTGGGCCAGGACCGACGCCTTTCGCACCCTGTGGGCCATGAACAAGGGCAACAAGCGCTGGTCCTTTGTCGATGGCCCCATCACCGCCAATGGGCCGATGGGCGTCCACCACGCCTGGGGCCGCACCTACAAGGACCTCTACCAGCGCTTCTACGCCATGCAGGGCTTCGATGAGCGCTACCAGAACGGCTTCGACTGCCAGGGCCTGTGGGTCGAGGTGCTGGTGGAGAAGGAAAAGGGCTTCACCTCCAAGCGCGACATCGAGCGCATGGGATTGGCCGACTTCGTCAACACCTGCAAACAGCGGGTGCTCAACTTCGCCGCCATCCAGACCGAGCAGTCGATCCGCCTGGGCTACTGGATGGACTGGAACGACCCCGCCCAGCTTCGCTGGCTGCGCGACAAGCTGGAGGAAGACCCCAGCCAGGTGATCACCGTGGAGGGCCCGCAGGGTCCGGTCACCGACAGCGTGGAGCAGATCGTCGGCCGGCTGGGACTGCCTGAGCTGGGCGGCTCCTACTTCACCTTCTCCAACGAGAACAACTACCTGATCTGGCGCTTCCTCAAGAAGTGCTGGGAAAAGGGCTGGCTCTACGAGGGCACCGACGTCATGCCCTGGTGCGACCGCTGCGGCACCGGCATTAGCCAGCATGAGATCGTCACCGACGGCTACGAGGAGCTGACCCACACCTCGGTCTACCTGCGCTTCCCGCTGCTGGACGAAGCCGGCCAGCAACGGCTGGACGCCGAGACCGGCCTGCCCGAGGCGCTGCTGGTCTGGACCACCACCCCCTGGACGCTGACCAGCAACGTGGCCGCGGCCGTGGGGCCGGAGCTGGACTACATCAAGGTGCAGCAGGACGGCTGGGTCTATTATCTGGCCAAGGGCGCAGCCAAGCGCGCGCTGGCCGGTCGCTACACCCTGCTGGCCGAGCTCAAAGGCGCGGAGCTGCTGGGCTGGGCCTACGCCGGCCCCTTCGACGAGCTGCCGACCGTGCAGGCTGTGTTCCAGAAGGCCGGCTACAGCCACACGGTCATCGCCTGGAAGGAGGTCGGCGAGGAGGAGGGCGCCGGCATCGTCCACATCGCGCCCGGCTGCGGCGCCGAGGACTTCCAGCTCAGCAAGCAGTACGGCCTGCCGGTGATCGCGCCGCTGGACGAGGCCGGCATCTACCTGGAGGGCTTCGCCTGGCTGACCGGCCAGAACGTGCATGACGTGGCCGCGTCGATCTTCGGGAGCCTGCAAGACAAGGCGCTTCTCTACCGGCTGGAGGAGTACACCCACCGCTACCCCGTCTGCTGGCGCTGCAAGACCGAGCTGATCTTCCGCCTGGTGGACGAGTGGTTCATCAGCATGGGCGAGGTCTACGACAAGCCGCGGGAGGAGCTGACCGCCGAGGAGGTCGATCGCAGCCTGCGCTACCAGATCATGGAGGTGGTCGATCAGATCCGCTGGATCCCGTCGTTCGGCCGTGAGCGCGAGCTGGATTGGCTGCGCAACATGCACGACTGGATGATCAGCAAGAAGCGCTATTGGGGCCTGGCGCTGCCCATCTGGGTGTGCGAGGACCCCGCCTGCCGCCATTTCCATCTGGTCGGCTCGGAGCATGAGCTGAAGGAGCTGGCCGTGGAGGGCTGGGAGCGTTTCGAGGGCCACACGCCGCACCGGCCCTATGTGGACGCGGTCAAGATCGCCTGCCCGCAGTGCGGCGGCCGGGCCAGCCGCATCGCCGACGTGGGCAATCCCTGGCTGGACGCGGGCATCGTCACCTTCAGCACCCTGAGCTATCGCAACGACCGGGCCTACTGGGAGAAATGGTTCCCGGCCGACCTGATCAGCGAGAGCTTCCCCGGCCAGTTCCGCAACTGGTTCTACAGCGTGCTGGCCATGGGCACCGTGCTGGAGCGCCGGCCCCCCTTCCTGACCAACTTCAGCTACGCCACGCTGCTGGGCGAGGATGGCCGCGCCATGCACAAGAGCTGGGGCAACATGCTTGACTTCCACGACGGCGCCGAGCGCATCGGCGTCGATGTCATGCGCTGGATGTTCCTGCACCACAAGCCGGAGCAGAACCTGCTTTTCGGCTTCCACCGCGCCGACGAGACCCGCCGCCGCTTCCACATTCCACTCTGGAACGTCTACAGCTTCTTCGTGACCTATGCCAACCTGGCGCCGGCCTGGAGCGTGGAGCGTGCCACGTGGAGCGCGCCGCCGCACAGCGCCGATCCTGACGTCCAGTCATCGGACCACTTCCTCGACCGCTGGATCGTCGCCCGTATGCAGCAACTGATCGAGCTGGTGACGCAACGGCTGACGGACTACGATTCGGAGAGCGCGACCGTGGCGTGCGAGGCGTTTCTGGACGACCTGAGCAACTGGTACGTGCGGCGCAACCGGCGTCGCTTCTGGGAGGGCGACCCGGCCGCGCTGGACACGCTCTACTACGTGTTGGTCACCTTCGCCCGCCTGCTGGCGCCGATGATGCCCTTCGTTTCGGAGACGATCTACCAGAATCTGGTGGTTGAAGGACTGGAAGGACTGTCAGTCCCCGGAAGGACTGACAGTCCTGACGGTGCGCCCGTCAGCGTCCATCACACCGGCTGGCCGACGGCAGATCGCAGCCTGATCGACGAGCAGTTGCTGGCTGACATGGACCTGGCGCGGGCGGTGGTCAGCTTGGGCCATGCCGACCGGGTGGCGGCCGAGATCAAGGTGCGCCAGCCGCTGGCTGACATCCAGGTGGTGGCGGCCGGCAAAGCGCAAAGCCTCGCCCGCTTCGCCGACGTCATCGCCGACGAGTTGAACGTCAAGCGCGTCGAGCTGGCCGGCGGCGAGGCTGAGCTGGTGCAATATCGCATCCTGCCCGTCAACAAGACGCTGGGGCCCCGCTTCGGCAAGGAGTTCCCGGCCGTGCGCCAGGCCTTGAGCGCGGCCGATCCCTACGCCGTGGCCGCGGCCGTGGCGGCCGGCCAGCCGGTGGCGCTGACGGTCAACGGCCAGCCGGTGGCGCTGGGGCCTGAAGACCTGTTGGTGCAGGCCGAGCCGCGGCCGGGCCTGCAGGTCACCAACGACCCGCAGCGCGGCATCGTCGTCGCCCTGAACACGGTGATCACGCCGGCGCTCAAGGCCGAAGGGCTGGCGCGCGAGGTGGTGCGCACCATCCAGCAGATGCGCAAGGACGCCGGCTTCGAGGTCAGCGACCGCATTCACACCACCTATCAGACGGAAGATGCCGGGCTGGCCGAGGCCATCGAACTGCACGCCGCCGCCATCCGCCAGGAGACCCTCAGCCTGAGCCTGGACGCGGCCGGGCCGGCTGCCGGCGCCTACGTGGCCACGGTCGATCTCGACGGCGCCGGCGTGACCATGGCCGTCCGGCGCGCCGGCGGATAGCGGCCAGCGCGCGCGCCGGGCTGCAAGGATGCCGCCGCGTTGGCCGGTCCGTTGGGGATGACGCCCCAATCGCCGACCGGCCAGCGCGGCGGCGCAGCGCCGGAGGGCGGCGGCTTGCGTATTCGCCGATTTGCGCTACAATAGCCGCATCATCGATCGCCTGCGACGTGCACTTGTCCAGTCTCTACATCCAAGCAAAGGAGGTGTCCTTGCGCCCTGTCGGCAGACAGCCTGTGGCCCTTGCTGGCCATCTGTCTCCCGGCGCAACTACGAACCATGAGGATCAGGCCATGACCAAAGATGATCAACGATTGAGAAAGATGTTGGAAGCAGAGCGGCGGGAACTGCTGGATACCATCAGCCATTTCGAGGTGTTGGCGCGACAGAAAAAACCTGGCCTGGGCAACCACATGGCCGACGACGGCACCGAAACCTTCGACCAGACGGCGAGCCTGGCCTTGCACCGCAACGAACAGGTCTTGCTCAGCCAGGTCGAGGCGGCCTTGGCCCGCATGGATCGGGGCGAGTATGGCGCCTGTGAGCGCTGCGGCGACGAGATCGATTTTGCCCGTCTCAAGGCGATGCCCCAGGCGGCGCTCTGCATTCGTTGTCAGCAGCTCATCGAAGACGCGCCGCGCGGCAATGGGTCCAAGCGCTAACCCTCAAACCGCTCATGCCGGTCTCCGACCGAGCCCCGCAAGCACTCCCACCGCTCGGGCCGGTCTCCGACCGAGCCCGTCCCCTGGACCTCTGACATGACAAAACGCATCGGTTCCGGCTGGGTGATTGTCGGCGTGGCCGCGGGCGTGGTGCTGCTCGATCAGCTCTCCAAGCGCTGGATCGAGCGCAACGTGCCGCTGTACGAGTCCTTCACCCCGCTGGCGGCGCTTGGCGATTTCTTTTCCATCACCCATTTCACCAACACGGGCGCGGCCTTTGGCCTGTTGCGCGATCAGAATGTCCTCTTCGTGGCCATCGCCCTGGTGGTGCTGGCCTCGGTGGTGATCTACGCCCGTTATCTGCCGCACGACAGGCTGCTGGTGCAGATCGCCATCGGCCTGCAACTGGGCGGCGCGCTGGGCAACATGATCGACCGGGTGCGCCTGGGGCATGTCACCGACTTTCTCTATTTCCACAACCTGCCGCTGATCAACCGGCCGTGGCCCGCCTTCAACGTGGCCGACATCGCCGTCGTCTCAGGCGTCATTCTCCTGGCCCTCTTCCTGCTGACCTACAAAGAGCCGCAGGCCGCGCCGGTGGCCGCCGAAGACCCACCCAGCGCGTGACCGCGCAGCCCGGGAAACCGTGACACCCCACCATAGCCAGGCGCGGCCTGGCTTTCTTTTTGAGGATCGACCGTTGTCAACATCCAACGAGCAGCAATTGACATTTTCTGTGGCCCCGGAGCTGCGCGGCGAGCGGCTCGATCGCTACCTGACTGGGCAGCTCGGCGACGCCTCGCGCGTCGAGATCCAGCGCTGGATCAAGGAAGCGCGCGTGACAGTCAACGGCCGGCCGGTCAAGGCCAGCCAGAAGCTGGCGGCCGGCGACGCGGTGGATCTGCTGCGCCCGCCGCGCATCGAGACGCAGATCGAGCCGGAACAGGTCGCGCTGACGGTGGTCTACCAGGACGACGACGTGCTGGTGATCGACAAGCCGGCCGGCATGGTGGTACACCCCGCGCCCGGCCACCTGAGCGGTACGCTGGTCAACGCGCTGCTGGGGCTGGAGCCGGGCCTGGCCCTGGTGGGCGCGCCGAAAAAAGTCGCCAACTCCTCCAAAGAGTTGGCAACTGTGCAGGCCCCGACCACCCTGCGCGCCGGCATCGTCCATCGCCTGGATCGGGAGACCTCCGGCCTGCTGCTGGTGGCCCGCAACGACGCCGCCTTCGCCCGGCTCCAGCGCCAGTTCAAGACGCGGCGGGTGGAGAAGACCTATCTGGCCCTGGTTGAGGGGACGCCCGACGCGCCGGAGGGCCGCATCGAAGCGCCCATCGCCCGCGACCCGGCCTTTCGGCAGCGCATGGCGGTGTTGTCGGAGAATCGCGGCGGCCGCAGGGCCGCCAGCGCGTTTCGCGTCGTGGAACGCTATCTGTCGGGCATGAGCCAGCAGCGCCATGAGTTCAGCCTGCTGGAGGTGGACCTGCTGACCGGGCGCACGCATCAGATTCGCGTGCACCTGGCCTTCATCAAACACCCCGTGGTGGGAGATCGCATCTATGGCCGGCGCAAACAGCGCATCCCCTGCCCGCGCCAGTTCCTGCACGCCCATCGCCTGGCCTTCACCCAGCCCAGCACCGGCCAGCGCATCGAGGTCGAGTCCCCTTTGCCCCCAGATTTGCAGAGGGTGTTGGAGCAGCTTAAGCCGTTGGGGGCGGGGTGAGTCGTAACCCGTAACCCGTAACTCGTAACCCGTAACCCGGAACCCGGAACAGGGAGGTCGGAGGCTGCTCAGGGGTCGCGCATCAGCGCGGCCTGGTGGCAATCGCGGCAGCGCGCTTCGTATTTCTCCGCCGCGCCGATGACGATCACCGGATCGTCGAAGCGCGCCGGCTGGCCGTCGATCAGCCGCTGGGTGCGGCTGGCGGGCGCGCCGCAGACCACACAGATGGCGTGCAGCTTGTCCAGCAGCTCAGCCTGGGCCATCAGCCGCGGCATGGGGCCAAAGGGCTCGCCGCGGAAGTCCAGGTCCAGGCCGGCGCAGATCACCCGCAAGCCGCGCCGGGCCAGCAGGTTGCACACCTCGGCGATCCCCTCGTCAAAAAACTGAACTTCGTCGATGGCCACGATGGTGGTGTCGGGGTGGAGGCGCTCCAGAATCTGTTCCGAGCTGGCGACGGTCTCGCTTTCCCAGGCCAGGCCATTGTGCGATGCGACGCGGCCGATGC
>Ga0209096_1003661_pt1 | contig 13180 bp, 11 predicted proteins | sample AD_UKC034_MetaG_FD_184407 | JGI IMG/M metagenome (GOLD analysis project Ga0209096, IMG submission 184407) | Active sludge microbial communities of municipal wastewater-treating anaerobic digesters from USA - AD_UKC034_MetaG (SPAdes) (version 2) | ecosystem: Engineered > Bioreactor > Anaerobic >... | reverse complement strand
GGAAAGTAACGTCCTGCCGGTGGGCCTTACGGCGACCGATGCACCAGCGTCAATGCATCAGGTCACCGTGGCCAGGGTGGAGCAGTTTGGGTGGCCACAAGTGGGGCAGTTTGGGTGGCCGCCGGGGGCTTGCCAAACTAATTGAGTTGTACGAGGCGGCCAGTGATGAAATTTATGCAGAAAACGACTATCAAGGTCGAAGAGCTGCATCAAATGCTTCGGGCGTCTACCTGCGAGGGCAGGCAGCTTGGTCGCATAAAGGAGTGGCGGTGCGACAGATGCGTGAGCTACCAGTCTGCCTAACGCAGGGAACACCGTTTGATACCAATACAGCCGTCGTACTTCCTCATGACGAGGCCCACCTCCCCGCCATCTGGTGCTTCTGCTCCTCCCCCGAATACAACGAGGCCGTGCGCCGCATCGACCAAAAACTCAATGTCACCAACGCCACCCTGGTCAAAGTCCCCTTCGACCTGGCCCACTGGCAACAAGTCGCCGCCGAGCGCTATCCCCACGGCCTGCCCAAGCCCTATTCCGACGACCCCACGCAATGGCTGTTCCACGGCCATCCGCAGCCCGCCACCGACCCGCTGCAAGTGGCGGTCGCCCGCCTGGTGGGCTACCGCTGGCCTGCGGAGCAGCAAGCTGCCGCCGCTCCTGAATTACAAGCCAAATCGGCCTCTAACGCTTATCCAGAAAGCGCAAGCAGCTATCAAAATGATAGTTCAACGTTGGCCACCGTAGCGCCCGCCAGCGTGGCCCAGGCCCTGCAGGCCATGGAGCTGTCGGATGCCGCCCACGCCTGGATTGCCCGCTGCACCGCATTGGCCGAACATGCCGACGACGACGGCATCGTCTGCCTGCCCTCGGTGCGCGGCGAGCCGGCGGCGCATGAGCGGCTGCTCAACCTGCTGATTGCCTCCTGGGAGACGGTCACCCCCGGCAGTTGGAAGCCCGCCCTGCTGGACAAGCTGCTGGCCGATGCCGACTGCGCCGGCAAAAGCCTGGAGGTGTGGCTGCGCGAGAAGTTCTTTGAGCAGCACGCCCGCCGCTTTCACCACCGCCCCTTCATCTGGCATGTGTGGGACGGCCTGAAAGACGGCTTCGCCGCGCTGGTCAACTACCACCAGCTCGACGCCCGCAAGCTCGATCGCCTGATTCACACCTACCTGGGCGACTGGATCCGCCAGCAAGAAGCCGCCGCGCGCCAAGGCGTGGACGGCGCAGAAACCCGGCTGGCAGCAGCCCAAGACCTTAAGCGCCGCCTGGAGCTGATCGCCACCGGCGAGCCGCCCTACGACATCTTCGTGCGCTGGAAGCCCCTGGCCCAGCAGCCCATCGGCTGGAACCCCGACCTCAACGACGGCGTGCGCCTGAACATCCGCCCCTTCATGACCGCCGAGGTGCTGCGCCACAACAAAAAGCCCAAGCTCAACATCACCTGGGATAAAGATCGCGGCAAGGACGTGGAAAGCGCGCCGTGGTTCAAGGTGTTTGGCGGGGAGCGGATCAATGACCATCATTTGACGGTGGGGGCAAAGCGGGCTGCGCGAGGGGAAGGCAATGGCTGACTACGAAGGAATGCGGTGGTTCAAGTGCGATCTGCAAATGCAAACCCCTGCGGATGCATCGCACTGGCGTGGCGCAAAAATGGGTGAAAGCGCTACAGAGCAGCAGGCGGCTGCGGATGCTTACATCCGCCGATGCTACGAGGTTGGGCTTGAAGTCATAGCGATCACGGATCACAACTTCCTGTCGAAGAGCTTCATTCCCCTGCTGCAACAAGCCATCCACGGCATGACGGGAGAGTTCGGATACCGAATCGTGCTGTTCCCTGGGTTCGAGTTTGAGGCCAACGTAGGTAAGGGGGTTCATGTCTTGGGGCTCTTTGAGCCCGACTCGAACCTAGAGAACTTGGACCATGCACTGACCGCTTGCGGCGTGGGGTTCCCGCGTATTCAAGCCGGCGTTCTGACCAAGTCCACTTCGCGGCTCGCCGAAATTTTGCCAAGAATCCAGACTTTGGATCAAGCCGGGAACCAGGCTGGTTTGGTGGTTATGCCCCATGCCATGAAAGATGACCTTGCCCCTGTTTCGTGTAGCTCTTAACCCACGATTCACGCGGCCTTTTTACGCTGTGCCTCGTACCAGCGCTGCTCGTACTGCATCGGGCTGAGGTAGTCCAGCGATGAATGCAGCCTGCGGTGATTGTAGAAGGCCATCCAGTCCATCACCGCCTGCCTGGCCTGCTCACGGGTAGCGAATTTGTGCCCATGCACGCTGGCTGTTTTCAGCCGGCCCCAGAAGCTCTCGGTCGGTGCGTTATCCCAGCAGTTGCCTTTGCGGCTCATCGATGAACGCATGCCCCAGCCCTTCAAGGCATCTTGGAACTCATGGCTGCAATACTGGCTGCCCCGGTCGCTGTGGAATATCACCCCAGGAGGCGGCCTGCGGCGCCACCACGCCATGGCCAGCGCGTCCTTGACCAGGCTGGCCTGCATGTGCGGCTGCAGGCTCCAACCCACCACCTGACGGTTGAACAGGTCGATGACCGCAGCCAGGTAAAGCCAGCCCTCGTCTGTTTGGATGTAGGTGATATCGCCACTCCAGAGCTGGTTGGGCGCCTCGGGGTTGAAGCGCCGCTGTACCAAGTCGGGCGCCACCGGCAGGCTGTGGCGGCTATCGGTGGTCACCACGAACTTGCGTTTGGTCTTGGCCCTGATGCCGTGCTGCTGCATGAGTTTGCGCACCCGGTTTTTGCCCACTCGGATGCCCCGGGCCAGCAGTTCCTTGTGCATGCGGGGCCAGCCGTATTCCCCCTTCACCTCGGCGTGGATGGCGCGCATGTACGCCAGCAGGGCTTCGTCGCTGTGACGCCTGGCAGGTCTACCGTGGCCAGAATCACGCCGGCGCAGCCAGTTGAAGTACCCGCTTGCGCTGACCTCCAGCACCCCGCAGGACACACTCACCGGGTACAGCTTTCTCATTTGGTGAATCCAGGCGTACCTCGCAGCGTGTCCTGCGCGAAGTACGCCGCGGCTTTTTTTGCGATGTCGCGCTCCATGCGAAGGCGAGCATTCTCTGCACGCAACCGGGCTATCGCCATCTGCTCGGGCGAAACCTGGATGCTCTTGTCACCACCGCCCGCACCGTCCAATTCTCCCTTGGCTGACAGCCGCACCCAGTTGCCCAGGCTCGCTTTGGGGATGCCCAGTACCTTGGCCACCACCGCAATCGCCTGACCCGAGCGGACCTGCCGAACAGCCTCCTGCTTGAACTCTCGCGTGTACTGCGCACGCACCTGCTTGTCACTCATCTCTGAACTCCTTGTCGGTATTTTCAACAAGGGTTAAGAACTCCACTTTTCAGGGGCAACCTCAAGATGATGGGCTCTTCGACAACAACAGGGTTAGCGATTGGCTCCAGCAAACTGAATTTCTGAATTCTGATTTGCTTGCTGTCGAGGTGCCAAAGCCTGTCAGCCAAATGAGCAAGGGTTGGCAGCGCCTTTTTGAGGCTGGGACAGATTGTGACCCGGCTTGGAGAAGGTCGCGGCCCATTGCGTGTGTCATGTCGTCCGACAACAAGGCTTTGACGCCAGAAGAGGATGCCGAGAACTACATCGGCATGCGATACACCTGGGTCAAGATGTCCAAGCCCTCGATTGAGGCGCTTCGTCAGGCATTTCTGGATCCGTCGTCCCGCATCAGGTTGATGGGGGAGCGGCCAAGCGATGCGCTCCAGCACCCCAGGATTACTGGGATCTCGGTCACAGGAGCAAAGTTCCTGGCAGATCAGGAGGTCAACTTTTCGGAGGGTCTGAACTGTGTCATTGGCGGGCGTGGGAGTGGCAAGTCTTCATTGCTGGAATACCTTCGCTTCGCGCTGGAGGTAGATCAAGCCGCCAAGCCTGATCCAGCTTCTTCGCTGGGCCGCAAGCGTGAGCAGCTGATGAGATCGCTATCGCAGCCTGGTGCTGAAATTCGGGTGTCGTTTCAGGCAGAGGGAGGTGTGGCCGACACCTTGGTCTATCGGCCCTCCAACCCTCCAGCGACCCAACGCCAAATTGAAGGGCGGGAAGTTGCTGACCTCCAAACCGTGTTGCGGCAGCTCAGGGCGCAGTTCTTCAGCCAGGGAGAACTCAGCCGAATGACCGATGGAGAAGGGGGACAAGCGCAGGTTCTGGCGCTGATCGATGCTTCATGCGGAAAGCCGCTTTCTGAGCTTCAGACCGATGAACGCAAGCTGCAAGCCACAGCAAAGACACTCTTTCAGGCAGCGCGTGACGAACAGCGTTTGGGAGCGGAAGTCAAGGCGCTGAAACAAGAGACCGTCGAAATCGACCGCCAGTTGCAAGCCCGCGCTGCTGTGCAAGGCGACTCAGTGCGCGATCAGCTTGCACGAAGGGCCAACCGGCACCTGGATGAGATGTCCAGTGCTGCCGAACAGGTTTTGACCGATGTATCCGATTTGGTTGAGCGTTTGTCCACACAACCGACCTCTTTGCCAGATGAGGCCAAAGAGTGGCCTGCGGCTGACTGGTTCAGAGCCGCTGAGCAGGCTCTGAGCGGTGCCAGAAATGACTTGGCGCAAGAGCTGGGCCAAGCGTTGCAGAAGTATCAAGATGCTTTGGCTAAGGTCTTGGATACCAATGCGATTGCGCCAGCACTCGAAGCAATACAAACGGCTCAAGAGCAGTTCCGGGCGGCGTGTGAAGAAAAAGGTATTCGTCCTGGGGACATCGCTCGACTACAAGAATTGGAAGAAACCAAGCAAAGCCGATTGAAGCAGGTTCATGCTCGGGAGCAGGAGCTGGAGAAAACCAGACAGCAAGCAGCGGAGCTTCCAGCCGTTCTTGCGTCATTGCATGACATATGGAAGCGGCAGTTTGCGCTTCGCAAGGAGACTGCTGACGCGATTCAGGCATCAGTAGCGTCCCAAACTGTTCGCGTTACGACGACGTACATGCGGGACAAAGCGTCGTTCGGCGTTGCGTGGAGGCGTCTTGCACCTCGTGATGGGCGTGGCAAGCTGGCCCGGCGGTGGGATGAACTGGGTGATGACCTTTTTCAGTCTTGGCTGGAACGTGGTACGGAAGAAAGCCCTTGGGAGACTGTGGAGGCTGGCCGAACGGATCCTCGGGCAATCATGTATTTCACAGGTGGGCCACTTGGTGATGATCTGCAGCCTGCGCTTATTGCACACATCGATAGCATGGACGTGCGCCCGATCTGGGAGGAGGTACGTGTTACGCGGGTCAGTGACGGCATCGACGTGGAACTTTTGCGGGATGACCAGTCAACTGCTGGGAAGATGAGTGGCGCCCTCTCCGAAGGGCAGAGAAATACCGTGCTGCTCAATCTCATGCTTGCGCGTGGAGATGGCCCTATCGTTATCGACCAGCCCGAGGATGAGCTTGACTCCAGTTTCATCTACAAAACCTTGGTCAAAGATTTGCGCGCAACAAAGCAGCGGCGGCAACTCATCATTGCGACGCATAACGCGAACCTGCCTGTGAACGGTGATGCTGAGCTTATTTATGCGCTTGAGGCGCGAGACGGGAGAGGCAGGTTGCTGGCAGAAGGAGGCCTTGACAGGGCTCCTGTGGCTCGGGCAGTCCTGGACATCATGGAGGGTTCGGAGCAAGCCTTCAAACGTCGTAGCGAGAAGTACCACTTCTGATAAGCAACAAGTCTGGCATGAGGTATGCCAGAAAGCTTCAGAAGCCTATATGCCGTAAACGGCGAGAACTGAGCACTGGAGCAATACTAAAATTTATTTTTTTAGTGTTGATTATGGTAGTATCAAGGCATGCTACCGCTTGCCGATGCGTTCGCCGCTTACGTCCAGCAGCTCACCGGGCAAGCGCCGCAGTGGCTGCCTTGGTCGGGGACGTCCCTGCCGGGCTATCTGAGCCAACGCTATGAGCCGTTGCTCGCTTCCATCGCTGATCGCACCTGGCTGGTGTTGCTGTTGCGCCAGCCTGATCCACCACCTCCATTGCAGCTATCCAAGCAGTTGCAGCAGTTGCTTTCACGTTTGCAACCCCAGCCCGCTGGGGTGTGCTTGGTGGCCGAGCAGTTGCCCCCGTACCTGCGCACGCGCCTGGTGGAACTGGGTCAGCCTTTCGTGGTACCGGGCCGCCAGCTTTTCTGGCCCGCGCTGGGCAGTGTCGAGACGGTGCAGCGCCCGCAGCGCACGGCTCCTCAGGCCGTGGATACCCTGGGGCCAGTGGCGCAGCAGTTGCTGTTGGCTTTGTTGCTGGACCGTTTATTGGCCCCTATCACGATCGCGGCGGCAGCAGAGCAACTGGGGTGCAGCGCTGCCAGTGTGAGCCAGGCGGTCAAAGCCTTGGAGGGCAGTGCGCTGGTGCAGTCCCAAGCCCAGGGGCGCGAGCGTGTTTTTTCCTTGCTGGATGCCCCTGCTGTGGTGTGGAAGCGTGCCCGTCCCTTGTTGCAAACCCCGGTGCGTCAGCGCCTGCGGGTGCAGCAAGCCTTGCTGCCGCCCCAGGCATTGGCCTGGTGCGCTGGAGAGACCGCGCTGGCTCAGCACACCAGTCTGGCTGCGCCCGCCGAACCGGTGTTTGCGCTGGCCAGCCGCCAGTGGCGCGTCCTGGGGGCTGGAGCGGCCCCTATTCCGGTGCCAGATGTCGGCACCTGTGTCGTGGAGTTGTGGCGTTATCCGCCGGAGGGATCGGCAGCACAAGGTGTTGTCGATCCTCTGTCTTTGTATCTGAGCTTGCAGAGCAGCCAGGACGAGCGCGTGCAATTGGCTTTGGATGAGTTGTTGGAGACCCTGCCGTGGTGAGAGGTTTAGACGTTTTTGCGCGTTTTTTTGCGGATGACGCATCGCGCTATGTGTTGATCGGCGGTGTGGCTACGCACTTGGTGTTGGGGGAGGCTGGCTTGGCGGCACGTGCCACCAAGGATCTGGACATCGTGCTCTGCGTGGAGGCGTTGGATGCCGAGTTTGGCGCCAAGCTATGGGACTTTATCCGTTTGGGTGGCTACGAAATCCGCCAGGCAGGACAGGCTGGGCGCTGCTTTTATCGCTTTGCCAAGCCCAGTGATGCAGCCTTTCCGGCCATGTTGGAGTTTTTTGCCCGTGAACCAGGCCATTTGCCGCTGGCGGCAGGTAGCCACCTGACACCCGTGCCGTTTGAGCAGGAGGTGCAAAGCCTGTCCGCGATTCTTCTGGACGGCGACTACTACGCTTTTTTGCATGCACACGCTGTCGAGCTTGCAGGCGTGAACGTGGTGACGGAAAAAGCCTTGATTCCCCTGAAAGCGCGCGCCTGGCTGGATTTGTCAGCGCGAAAGGCCGCTGATGCGAGCGCCGTTGATGGCAAGCACATCACCAAACACCGCAACGATGTGCTGCGGCTGGTGCAGTTGCTGGCTGAGGGCGAGCACGTTCAAGTGCCCGTGTCGATTACGGCAGACGTGGCCCGGTTCGCCCAGACTGTGCAGGGCCAAGTCACTTCCGAATTGTTGGGTCAGCTGGATATTGCAGAAGCGCCTGCCACGTTGCTAGCGAGATTGCGAGCCAGTTTTGGAGTAACAACACCATGACGACAACCAAGCCGGTAACGGTTTTGCACGCGCTGGTCCAGGCGTTGCAGCAGGCATTGCGCTTCAACATGGGCGTGCAAGTGGCTCCTGCTTGCGTTCTGTGGCCTGACAAGGAAGGGCAATGGCTGTCCGCCTTGCCCGCGCTGCGCGAGCAATTACCGCAACTGCTCACGCTGGGCGAATACGCACCGCAAGTGCGCAGCGGCCCGGCGATTTGGCTGAAAACTGCGATTGCCGGGTTGGCATCAGAAGAACCCGGCGCGGGCGTGCCGGTGGTGTACCTGCCTGGCGTTAGCCGGGCAGACCTGCGTGCTATCGAGTCGTGTCCGCGTACCCTGCAGCCGTTGACTGAATTGCAGTACCGGGGTGTGTTCTGGAGCCAGGCCAACGCCAAGGACTGGACGGTCAGCGCGTTTCTGGCATCAAAGAATGGCGGGCTTGGCCTAGAGCTTGCGCAGGACAAGGCGACACAAGAGGCTTTGAGCCAGGCCCTGCAAGCGGGTGTGTTGATGGAACAACCTTTGTCCGCACTTCAAGGCCGTGCCATCAATGCTGAATGGCTGTTGGGCCTGTTGGCTCCTAACCCTGTGCGTGACCTGCTGCAATGGATGAACGCACCAGAAGCCGTGCGGCAGCAGTGGAGTGCTGTGCTGTGGGACGTGTTCGCAAAACGCTGCAAAGCCGACTTTGGTTTTGATCCTCTGGCCGATGGTGTGCTGACGGCGGCAGAGCGGTTGGCAGGTGGGGAAGGTAAATGGGGCGCGGTCTTGGCGCTCTATCAGGACTCGTTTGCCAGTTTCCCCGGCGTCTATGCATTGCTGGCAAAAGTTGCGCCGCCGCAGTTGGGTCTGTTCCCGGAGCAAAAACTGCTGTCGGGTTATCCGCAGGCCAATGAGCTGGGCGAGGCGGACTTGCGCCGGGGCTTGTCCGACTGCGTGGGGATGGATGCGGCACAGGCGCGCACCATGCTGGCGGCAGTGGAGCAGGAGCATGGCATCCGCCGCTCTTGGTTGTGGGCACGCATGGGGCATTCGCCTTTGGCCGTAGCCTTGGAGCATCTGGCGGAAGTCGCCCAGCGAAGCACGCTGCTGCCGATTGGGCAGACGCCCGCCGAATTGGCCGACAGTTATCAGCAAACGGGGTGGCAGGTCGATCAGGCCGCTCTGCATGCCTTGGCGTTGGTTCACACCAAGGCAGATGTGGAAGCTGTCGGCATTGCATTGCGTGCGATCTACCTGCCTTGGCTAGAGGAGGCAGCCCGGCGCTTGCAAGAGGCCGTCAAGAAGACGGGTGGCCTGCATCAGGGGCTGGACGCAGAGAGGCCAAACACGGAGGGCATCTGTACGGTCTTCGTGGATGGCTTGCGCTATGACGTGGCAAAGCGGCTGGAGCAGCGCCTGTCGCCTCTGGGATGTACTCGGCTTTCGGCGGAGTGGACCAGCATGCCTTCGGTGACTGCGTCTGGCAAGGCATGGTGCTCGCCAGTGGCTGCATTCATTGCAGGCAGCGCAGGTGATGTTGATTTCCAGCCTAGAGTGAAGGCAGATGGAAAACCGTTGTCTGGCCACAATTTTCGAAAGCTGCTTGGCGAGCACGGTGTGCAAGCACTGGACAGAAACGAGTGTGGTGATCCGAAGGGGATCGCATGGACTGAAGCAGGCGATCTGGATCACTACGGGCATGCGCATGGCATTCGCTTGGCCCGGGACATGGATACCCAACTCGACCAGGTGGTTGAGCGAGTGGGGGAGCTGCTCGATGCTGGGTGGAGGCGTATCCGCATCGTGACTGATCACGGTTGGTTGCTGATGCCAGGGGGCTTGCCCAAGGCCGAGTTGGCCAAGCACCAAACTGAAACCCGCTGGGGGCGCTGCGCTGCGCTCAAGGACAGCGCGTATGGAACTGAACTGACTTTTGGTTGGGACTGGTGCACGGAGGTGCAGGTGGCGTATGCGCCAGGAGTGTCCAACTTCATCGCCGGGACTGAATATGCCCACGGAGGCGTCAGCTTGCAGGAGTGCCTGGTGCCGGTGCTGGAGTTGGACAGTGCGGGTATCAGAGACTCTGCGACAGACGTGAAAATTCAGTCCGTCACCTGGAAGGGACTGCGCTGTGTGGTGGTGGTTGAAGGCGCCGCAGAAGGATGGCAGGTGGACATTCGCACCAAGGCGGCCTTGGCTGCTACTTCGCTGGCTGCAAGCGTCAAACCACTGGATGGCGGCAAGGTTAGTTTGGCGGTGGCCGATGATGAGCAGATGGGGGCGGCGGCGGTTGTCGTGGTGCTGGATGCCAAGGGTGAAGTCATGCAAAAGCAAGTGACCACGGTAGGAGAAAAATAATGATGCAACTCGATGACCTTGACCATAAGGCGACTTCGGCTTTTGAGGGCTACGTGGTGCGCAAGGATTTGGTTCGCACCTTCAGCCGCCAGTTTCCAGTGCCAACGTATGTCGTGGAATTTTTGCTGGGGCGCTACTGCGCGACGACCGATGAAGCCGAAATTCAAGAGGGCTTGGACATCGTCCAGCGGCAGTTGGCCTCCAGAACGGTGAAGGCGGGTGAAGAAGAGCTTTTCAAAGCCCGCGCGCGTGAATCGGGTTCGGTGAAAATCATCGACATCATCACCGCACGGTTGGATGCGAAGACCGATTCCTATATCGCCACGTTGCCCAGCCTGCGGCTGAACGATGTGCGATTGACCCCGGAGATGGTCAAAGACAACGAGCGCATGCTGACGGGCGGTTTCTATGCCGAGGTCACGCTGGGCTATGACGCATCGATTGCCCAGGAAAAAGGTGGGCGTCCTTTTGGCGTGGATGCGTTGCGGGCGATTCAGCTTTCCAAGCGTGAGGTGCTGGATGTGTTGGCCCAAGGACGCGCGCAGTTCACAACGACCGAATGGCGCGATCTGCTTTTGCGCAGTGTGGGCTTCGCTCCAGAGGTACTGTCAGACCGTGCCAAGGATGCCTTGCTGTTGCGCATGGTGCCTTTCGTGGAGCGCAATTACAACCTAGTGGAATTGGGGCCGCGCGGCACCGGGAAGTCGCACCTGTTTCAGCAGGTGTCGCCCTATGCGCACCTGATTTCGGGAGGTAAGGCCACAGTGGCGCGCATGTTCGTCAACAACGCCAGCGGTCAGCGCGGCCTGGTGTGTCAGTACGACGTGGTGTGTTTTGACGAGGTGTCTGGCGTGTCTTTTGATCAGAAGGATGGCGTCAACATTATGAAGGGCTATATGGAGAGCGGCGAGTTCTCCAGAGGCAAGGAGAGCATTCGTGCGGATGGCTCCATCGTGCTGGTGGGTAACTTCGATGTGGATGTGGAGCACCAGCAGCGTATCGGTCATCTGCTCGGGCCGCTGCCACCCGAAATGCGCGACGACACGGCTTTCATGGATCGGATTCACTGCTTTCTGCCCGGCTGGGATGTGCCCAAGCTCAGTCCCGGCTTGTTTACGCAGCACTTCGGCCTAGTGAGCGATTTCCTGTCGGAGTGCTTCACCCAACTGCGCAATCAGAGCAGGGTGTCGGCGCTGCAAGGGCGCGTGTATTGGGGAGGTGCACTTTCGGGGCGAGACCTCAACGGTGTCAACAAGACGGTGAGCGGATTGCTCAAATTGCTGCATCCGGATGCCCAGGTACCGGTCAGCGATGAAGATTTGGAGTGGGCGGTGCGCTTGGCGCTGGAAGTGCGTCGCCGGGTCAAGGAACAGCAAAAACGCATTGGCGCGGCCGAGTTTCGCAACACCCATTTCAGCTACATGATGGGGGCAGAAGGTGTGGAGAAGTTCGTCAGCACGCCGGAGCTGCAAAGCCAGGGTGGGATTGGTGATGAGCCGCTGGAGTGCGGCCAGATATGGACGCTGAGCCCAGGCGGACAGGACGAGCACCCTGGGCTGTTTCGCTTGGAAGTGACCGAGGGGCCGGGCAGCGGCGTGCGGGTGTTGAACAACCCGGTGCCCGCAGCGTTCAAGGAATCCATCCGCTGCGCTGAGCAGAACCTGTATGCCCGCGCCCAGCAATTGGTGGGAGATCGCGACCCGCGTGCGCATGAGTTCTCGGTGCAATTGCGTGGGTTCGACGCCGCGAAATCGGGGGCAAAAACGGGTGTGGCCGCATTGATTGCGCTAGCAAGCGCTCTATTGAAGAAGTCTGTGCGTGGTGGCCTGGTGGTCGTGGGCGAGGTGACGCTGGGCGGCACCATCGAGCCGGTTCACAACGCGGTGACGCTGGCGGAGATGGCTGTTGAGAAAGGTGCGCAGTCTTTGTTGCTGCCGGTGTCTTGCCGCAGGCAACTTTTCGATTTGTCTGACGAAATGGCCACCAAGTTGGACATCGAGTTCTACCAGGATGGGCGCGACGCGCTGCTCAAGGCGCTGGCTGATTGATCCAGTGCACCGGATTGCCATGAGAAATATCTGCATGGCAGTCTGATCGGTCAGGCCCTACGGTGTCAGGTCGCCACGCAGCTTTGTGCATGGCCCTCGGCGACGCGGTTTCACGGGACGCTGTGCATCAACCTGTAGAGGCCGAACGCGCTGTCCCTTGCTGGCTTGACCGGCAGTGCCATACACGCGGCTGGTTTCGGCGCTGATGTGTCCCAATCCACGGCTTGTGGCTTCGTCATCGCCGTTGGCCTTCATGTCGGCGGCAAATTGATGCCGAAAGCAGTAGGCAGTGATCGGGTGCTTGTGCTTGGGCCAAAGGCTACGCGCCAGGCGGCGTATTTCCACAGTCAAATTGACGGCGCTGCTGATTTGCGCGAACACCTGCGGCTCCGGCTGGGCATCCAGCAGTTCCTTGACGACAGTGATGAAGGGGTGAGGGTCTTTCGCGTCATACGTGATCGTCCGAACTGGCTGACCCTGCGAGGCCTTGACTTTTGCACCAGCAATAGTGAAATGGATCAGCGATTTACCAGTGGCTTCGTCCTTGCTGTGCCAGAGGTGAACTCCACTTACCAGCTCGCTTGGGCGACAGCCAGTCAGTGACAGCACGATAAGCGGAAACAGGTATCGCCCACTTGCTGCGCGCTTGCACAGAGCAATTCGCCAGTTGGACGGTAGTCCAGCCAGGGCCTGGCGTTTGCTGCGACGTTTGGCTCGTTGAGCTTTCATCCCTTCTTTCCGAAGTCGTTGCAGCGTTTGCAGGTGCTTAAGCTGCGAAAAAAGCTGCAAGTGCAAAATTTCTGCGGTTTGTACTTCGGGCGTGCTCAGTCGCCTTGTCAGTTGCTCTTGCTGTGTACGGAAGAAGTGTTGGAGCGAAGCCAGCCGTTTGCGAAACGTGGCAGCACTGGCTGTTGACTGAACCACATAGAACAACCCGCCTTCAGCATGTCGCGCACGATGGAGAAGCTGTTCTGCTTGTCGCTTGTACTCAGTTTCGGTCTTGGCCGAGGTGCGGTGCGGCGTGTGAGCATCTGGCGACCGCATGGAGTCTAAGATCGCCTGACAGCGTTCAGCTAATTCATGCAGTTTGATGTGTAGTTCGTTCATGCCCCCGATGGCCACCCCAAACTGCTCCACTTATGGCCGGTCAAACTGCTCCAGGCAGGACGGTCGGATTATGACGATTCGGGCGTGATGGCGATGCGTGCGGCAGCCTCCTTCA
>Ga0209096_1003656_pt1 | contig 13186 bp, 13 predicted proteins | sample AD_UKC034_MetaG_FD_184407 | JGI IMG/M metagenome (GOLD analysis project Ga0209096, IMG submission 184407) | Active sludge microbial communities of municipal wastewater-treating anaerobic digesters from USA - AD_UKC034_MetaG (SPAdes) (version 2) | ecosystem: Engineered > Bioreactor > Anaerobic >... | reverse complement strand
GGAGACGCCCTCATCGGGGGGGCCCTGAACGGGGAAGGATCCCTGGAGGCCCGGATCGAAAAGACGGGAGAGGATTCCTACCTTTCAAAGATCGTTTCACTGGTCCGGCAGGCCCAGGACTCGAAATCGAAGACCCAGCATCTCGCCGACCGGGCCGCCCTGTGGCTCACCCTTGTTGCCATCGGCGCCGGTACGGCGACACTGGCAGCGTGGCTCTTTATCGGACACGATTTCGCTTACGCCATGGAGCGAATGGTGACGGTCATGGTCATCACCTGTCCCCACGCCCTGGGGCTCGCCATCCCCCTGGTCGTCGCGGTTTCGACGGCCCTTTGCGCCGCCAACGGCCTTCTCATCCGCAACAGGACGGCCTTCGAGAACGCCCGGAAGATCACGGCGGTGGTCTTCGACAAGACGGGCACCCTGACGGAGGGGACTTTCGGGGTCACCGGGGTCCGGTCCCTTGACGGAACCATCGACGAGAGAGAGGTTTTGACACTTGCCGCCTCCCTGGAACGAAATTCGGAGCATCCCATCGCCTCGGGCATTCTCCGAGAGGCGGAAGAAAAAGGCGCGAACCGGGAGAGTGTAACCGATTTCGAGGCCCTCAAGGGAAAGGGCATAATGGGAACAATCGGAGGAAAACGAATCGGCGTCGTGAGCCCGGGATATCTCCGGGAAAACGGAGTCGACACGCCGGGGCAGGAAGGGGATGACGGGGCGTCCACGGTGGTCTACGTGCTCAAGGAAGGCGATCCCGTCGGAGAGATCCGACTGGCGGACCGGGTCCGGAAGGAGTCCCGGGACGCTGTGAAGCGGCTTCAAACTTCCGGGATCCGCTGCCTTATGCTTACCGGGGACAACAGGACGGTGGCGGAGGCCATTTCCCGTGAACTGGGTCTTGACGGGACTTTCGCCGAAGTTCTCCCCCACGAAAAGCAGGAGAAAATCAAGGCGCTCCAGTCCCAGGGGGAATTCGTCGCCATGACCGGCGATGGGGTCAACGATGCCCCGGCACTGGCCCAGGCGGATGTGGGAATCGCCGTCGGTTCGGGGACCGACGTGGCGGCGGAGACGGCGGACATCGTCCTGGTGAACAGCAATCCCGGCGACGTGGCCTCCCTCGTTCTTTTCGGCCGGGCGACCTACCGGAAGATGGTCCAGAATCTCTGGTGGGCCACGGGATACAACGTTATCGCCATCCCCCTGGCCGCCGGGGTGTTTTACAAGGCCGGTCTCGTCATATCGCCGGCCGTCGGGGCGATCCTCATGTCCCTCAGCACGGTGATCGTGGCCGTCAACGCCCGGATGCTCCGATTCGAAAAAGAAGGAAGAGACACGGCCCAGCGGTAGCACCCGGCCGGGAAGGAAAAGTGGCTCGTCCTATTGTCAACCGGTTAAACTTTAATCGTTGACGAAAGCTCTTTCATCAGCTATGAGAGGGGTTCTCTTTCCCTGAAAGGAGTGAGAACCCATGACGAATCCCCTCATCGCCCGCCTGGCGGAAAAGGTTCTAAGAGACGGGAAGGAGGCTCTTTCCCCCGAGGACGCCGCCCGTCTGGCCGCCCTTCCAGAAGAGGAAACCCCTCAGATTTTTCACTTCGCCCACCGGATATCGAGAGAATTCGGAGAGAACACGGCACCGGTCCTGTGCGCCATCATGAACGCCAAGTCCGGGTTCTGCGGCGAGGACTGCGCCTTCTGCGCCCAGTCCGCCCGGCACAGGACGAACATCCGGACCTTCCCCCTCGTGTCCCCCGATGAAATGGTCGCGCGGGCCCTTCAGGCGGCGGACCAAGGCGCCGGCAGGTTTTCCATCGTCACAAGCGGCGTGTCCCTCGGTGCCCGGGAACTCGAACGGGTCGCCCACGCGGTCCGGCGGATCCGGGAGAGGACGGACCTGGCTGTCTGCGCGTCTCTGGGAATGCTCACGGAGGAAGCGGCGGCGATGCTCCGGGAAAGCGGTGTCACAACCTATCATCACAACCTGGAGACGGCCCGGAGTTTTTTCCCCCGAATCTGTACGACCCACGACTACGAAAAGGATCTCGAAACGGTACGTGCAGCCCGGAAGGAAGGGTTGAGAACCTGCTCCGGCGGCATCCTGGGCCTTGGGGAAAGCTGGGCTGAACGGGTCGAACTGGCCTTCACGCTCAGGGACCTGGACGTGGACGGCATTCCGCTCAACTTTCTGAACCCCATCCCGGGAACGAGAATGGAAAACCGGCCTCTTCTGGCGCCCATGGAGGCGTTGAAATGCGTTTCCCTCTTCCGGTTCATCCTGCCGGGACGGGAGATCCTGGTCTGCGGCGGGCGGGAAGTGACCCTCGGGGACTTCCAGTCCTGGATCTTCTTTGCCGGGGGAAGCGGTCTCATGATCGGCGATTATTTGACGACGTCGGGGCGAAACAGCGAAGCCGACAGGGAAATGATCGCCGCCTGGCCGCATTTTCGCTAGAAAAGGCGTGACCATCCCGAGGGAAAGATCCCTCCGTCACCGCCATCCCCTGGGTCGCCGCCTTCCCGGTGACTTCAGGTCTTCGAGTCGCGCCTCAGGAACTCGAGCAACCGGACCACCAGGTCTTCTAGGCAGGGGTCAATTTCCATGCCGCCCACCGCTTTCCTCACAAGACCGAGTTTATAAGCCAGGCAGCCCTGGTCGTCATCGAGAACCCGGTTGATTAATTCATCCACTTCACGCCTCACTGAAAGTTGTAACGTAAGGGCCTTTCGATCGTTAGTTTCAAAAAGATCGAAAGGAGGAAAAGACCTGTTCAAAACGGCTGGCGGAGGCCTTGCGCCGGAAGCAGGGTGCCTCGATCGAAAAAAGTGGGTTTGAATTGATCACAGATCGGAATCGCGCTGATTAGAAATCACATGGAGGAGCTTATGTTGAAAAATAATCGTTCGTTTTGCCTTGGCTTTTGTTTGTGTCTCGTTTTGTCAATCGCCTTTCTTCAGTGCCCGACGCCATCCAGTGCTTTTGAGATTGACATTCAGGTATCGCCCAGCACGCTGAATATCCAAAGCGATGGCCAGGTCGTCACCGTACACACCAATATTGCATACAGCAGCGTTGTTGATGCTGATGGGGAGGAAGCGTCCGCCGTTACCTTGAACGACATCCCCATAAGCTGGTGGAAGGCGGACAACCAGGGAAATTTCGTGGCGAAGTTCCTGATGAGCGAGGTGAAGGCCCTCGCCGCCGACGACCTTTTAGTAGTCCCCGGTGAAAACACGCTCACGCTCTCCGGCATGACGACGGATGAAACGCCAGCGGAGTTCTGGGGAACGGAAACCATCACGGTCATCGACGTCGTGCCCAGTGGTTCCGGCGGAAAATAGAAGCGTTTACTTTCGTTTCGGGAGACGTGGCTTCCGTGGAGGACTTGAAAAAAGGCGACCATGATCGGTAAAAAAGGGCGGGGCTCACAGCGGCCCCGCTCTTTCCGGGCCACCGGGTTCTCCGGGCCCCTGGGGTTCACCGGCCATTCCCCTCCCGCCCGAGGAACGCCAGGAAGCGGCTCACCAGGCCTGTCAGCCGGTCGTCGATTTCCATGCCGTCCACCGCTTCCCTGACAAGGCCGAGTTTATAAGCCAGGTAGCCCTCTTCGTCATCGAGAACCCGGTTGATCAATTGATCCACCCCGTCGTTTTCAAGGCCGCGGATCGGCGTTTTTCCCATTTTGTCGAGATAAGTGAGTACGGAAGGAAGTCCTTCATGGCCGAAAAGGACGTAATACTTTAAAATTTTTTCTCCTTCATGACAGAAGGCCTTTTGTTCCCTTTCCCTGAAACGGTCCGCGATTTCCTGCCGGTTTGCCTGCCGCTCCGTGTCCTGGGTTGTTTTATTCACGGCGCTCTCCCGGTTTTCATCACGCTGGTTGACGGATCACCGGTCATCAAAACAACATCCCAGGATCATTTGATTTCCTGGAATTGTTCTTTTTTCAAAAGATCCCAGATCTCCCTGGGCTTCATGTCTTTGAATTTTTTCAGTCGGTTTCTGTATTTTTGAGAGGGAAAACGCTTTTTCTCATAGGTGGATTCCAGAAAAAGGCTGGCCCAAAGAGACCCGGCAAGATGAACCGTGTCGTGATGGCTGCACCCCTGCTCTTTCATGGCTTCATAAAAGGACCGTATCTCAAGCGGCTTGCCTCTTTCGAGCTGATCTTCCACGGTCATGTGGATCAGGACATGGAAAAGAAGGCCAATGTCCTCCTCTTCGTCGGCCCCGCCCTGTTTTACCTTGTCCAGTGTTTCAGAAAAAATCGATTCGTGGTCCTGCATGATCCGGGCGATTTTCTCTTCCCCCGGGGAAAGGTCGGAAACATCACGCCGGCGCACCTTGTCCCAGAGTTCGACCCAGGGTTCCAGAAAAAACTCCCTGTCTTCCATTTCTTCTTCCTCCCCGGAACGCTCATCTTCCCGGGCGTTTTCGGAAAAGGCGCTCTCCAGGCGCTTCCGGGGATCGGAAAAAACGATGGCTTCCTTGTTGAAATCGTCGGGATCGAAATCCTCACCCACCCATTCGATAATTTCCTCGTGCTCTTCGTGATCGGGGTTTTCAAGCCCCTGGAGCAGGTTTTCATAACCCCACAGGCCCCCGCAGTCCTCCGGCGGGGCCGATCGCCTGCCCGCTATGCAGCACGGATAAAAAACGTTTTCATTTCGGGGTAGAATCTTTTCCAGGACGACATCATGTTCCCAGTCGTCGCCAAAATCATACACGTAGCGGGCTTTCTTATTTTCCGGGGTAAAATAGCGGGCGACTTTCTTTTTCCACCCCGGTAAAATCTTGTCGCCGGCCCATTCCTCATCGGGGATGCCGATTTCTTCCCGCTGGCCCGTTACGGGGTTGGCCATGTAAAAAGCGTGAAGATGGCAATCGAGCCACCCCATGGCATCCTGTATGGCCACATGAAGGTCCCAGAAGGAATAGTTCTCCGGGACCTGGATCCTTCTCCAGACGGGCGGGCGTATACCCCTCAAGGTGACTTTAAACTGATAGACTTCCCGGCTTCGCCTTGCCATGCGTTGTGGTCCCCCTTATTGGCGCTGTTGTTTCTTTTGGATGCTTTCCCCGTATTTGTCAATGAAAAACTGGCCCCGGGCCTCCTTTCCCCCAGGTGTGGCACAAGGGCTGGGGCGCAGGCGGCGATGAAAGGCCCGGGGGATGCGCATTCCAGCGATATCGCTTGCGGTGACAGCGATGGGTGTGCTATCCGATGACGACGTCAGAGCGTTGAGATGCGGTTTCCCGGGGACCCCGAAGGGGCGGCACCATCGGGCCCGCAGAGGAGGAAGGATCGATCATGCCCCTGTCTGTCAGGTCATATAAGCCCTTGGCGGGACTGGCTCTTCTTACCGCCATATGGGGATACAACTGGGTGGTCATGAAGAAATCCCTCGCATTCATGGGTCCTTTCGATTTCAACGCCGCGAGAATGGCCATGGGGGCCCTCGTCCTCATGGGGTTCATGGCCTGGAAGGGTCTGTCTCTCAGGCCCCGGAACGCCGTCCTGATCGCCTTGCTGGGGTTTTCGCAGACTGCCGCAGGGACGGGGCTCATCATGTGGGCCCTGGTCAGCGGCGGCGCCGGGAAAACCGCTATTCTGGTCTACACGATGCCTTTCTGGATCATGATATTCGCCTGGATTTTTCTTGGGGAAAAATTTGGAGGACTCTACTGGATTCCCGTGTCGGCCTCTTTCATGGGCCTTGTTTTTCTCCTCGAGCCATGGTCCATGGGGGGAACCTTCATGAGCAAAATTCTTGCCGTTCTGGCGGGTGTCTGCTGGGGGGTCGGCGCCGTCTTCATCAAGATGCTGCAGAAACGAGAGGGTTTCGACCTCCTGTCGGTAACGACGTGGCAGACCTTTTTCGGGGCCCTGCCCCTCATCGTCACCGCCTTCCTGATCCCCTCCGAACCCGTCTCCTGGACCCCCTATCTTGTGGGTGCCATGATTTATAACGGTTTGCTTGTCTCGGCCCTGGCCTTCATCCTCTATATCAACGTGATTCGAAACCTTCCCGCCGGTGTTGGCGGCATGGGGCTCCTCGCCATACCGGTGATCGGCATGACCTCATCATGGATTGAGATCGGAGAAAGAATCAATGACTGGGAGGCCGGGGGCATCATCCTCATCCTGCTGGCCCTGGCGATTCTGTCCTTTCTTCGATTGAGGGAAAACAGTCGCGCCGCTCCCGTAATTGCCAGGGACTGATTGCGCCGTTCTTTGTCGGCGAAGGTCTCCACAATGAGCCTCGTGTTACAAAAACAACGGACTTTATTCCACTGCCCAAAATTTGATTATTGTGCTACATGCAAAACCTGAAAAAAAGCCTTCATCTCTCTTTGATTACTGAGGATGGTATCGACGAGGGATCTTTATAATCATCCGATCATTCGAAAATAAAAAAAGGGCCGCAAAATCACTTTGCGGCCCTTTTTGCATCCTGGTGGGTCAGGGCAGAATCGAACTGCCGACACCTGGATTTTCAGTCCAGTGCTCTACCGACTGAGCTACCGACCCGTCCTTTCTTGAGGGAATGGATCATAAAACCGAAGCGGCTTTTTTGTCAAGGTATTTTTTCCGCGTCCACGGCCGCCGGAGCGGGTCTGTCCCACGATGTCCGCACCACCACCGTGCCGGCGATCTTGTCGTGCCAGGCCTGCTTTTTCCTGTCCACGATGACCCACAGATACCCCAGGTACAGGACGATGGCCGAGACGAAATAACCGACCCACCGGAGAAAGGCGATCCCCGGCGTCATGGGATCTCCGCCTGTCCTTTCGACCCTGAGGCCGAGCATTTTCTTGCCCGGGGTCTGCCCGGTCGTCCCGTGAAAATAGGTGAAGTAGGTCATGTTCAGGATCGTGGTCATTCCGTAATAGGACAGGAGAAGAGGGCTCATGTCCCGTGGGCTTCGCCACGTTGCGAAATCCAGAAGGGAATACATGTCGATACCGAGAAGCTTCGCGCTGACGAAGAAAATGGCTGTGTAGAGCATGGCAAGGAAAAACTGGTCGATCATGAACGCTGTGAAGCGGCGGAAAAATCCGCCGAAATACCCGTCACTCATGGCATGTCCTTTCTGAAAAAGAGCCTTTCTCGTACTGGAGAATCGACAGGATGGCCAGGGGGGCCGTTTCCGTCCGAAGGATGTAAGGGCCGAGCGTCACCGCCATAAAACCGTCGGACATGGCCCGGTCCGCCTCATCCCGGGAAAACCCCCCTTCCGGGCCGACGACGATGAAGAACCGGGATTGCTCCCGGGCGGAAGGTCCTCCCAGGAGGGATTTGAGGAACCGATTTTTCTCGTCTTCCCAGAAGAAGAGTCCCAGGTTCCCCGCCTGCCGGCGCGACAGCATCGTTTCGAAGGAAAGGATGTCCGTTATTTCCGGGACCACCGAACGTCCCGACTGTCGGGCGGCCTCGGCGGCGATCCGGCGCCACCGCAAAATCCGGTTTTCCTGGCGGCCCGCATCGGGCCTGGAAACGGAACGGGATGAAATAAAGGGGATGATCCGGCCCGCGCCGAGTTCCGTCCCCTTTCGGACGATGAAATCCATCTTGTCCGCCTTGGGCAGGGACTGGGCCAGGGTGATTTCCAGGGCGGAAGCAGCCGGTTCGTCTTTTTCCAGGATCCGCAGGGAGGCCCCCTCGTCGTCGTAGCGCTCGACGAGGGCCCGCCACTGGCCGCCTGTGCCGTCAAAAAGACGGATCTCGCTGCCTTCGGAAAGGCGGAGAACGGATTTAAGATAATGCAGCTCCTTCCCCTTCGCCTGAACGACGGTTTTGCCGTCCGTCACGTCGGGAAGGTATAAACGGGGGAGGGTCAAGGCGCTTCTCTCCTCTTTTGCAGGACGAAGCAGACCCATTCTTTTTCCGAAAGGAGCTGGTGAGAGGACAGGCTTTCCTGGCGAAGAAACGTTTCTTCCACCATGGGAGCGTCTTTTTCTATGATGCCCGAGAGAACGAGGTAGCCTCCCGGTTCCAGCATGCCGTCAAGATGGGTCCGAAGGGGAATCAGGGTCGAGGCCGTCAGATTGGCGACGATGAGGTTAAACCGGCCCTGGTATGTCAGAACGTCCTGGTTCAGGATCTCGATCCGGTCTTCGACCCGGTTGATTGTTATATTTTTTTCAGCGATTTCGACCGCTTTCAGGTCAAGGTCGAGAGCGATGACCCGTTGGGCGCCGAGCTTGGCCGCCGATATGGCCAGGATCCCCGTACCTGTTCCCACGTCGAGGACCTGCCATGTCTCAAAGGTGCGGTCCTTGGGGATAATTTCTTCCATGGCGTTGATGCACATGCGGGTAGAAGGATGCTGGCCCGTCCCGAAGGCCATGCCGGGATCGATGTCGATGACGATGTCCCGGCCGGAGGGGGCGTAACGTTCCCAGGTCGGCTTGATGACGATGTCCCGGCTGATCCGGAGGGGTTTGAAATACTTTTTCCACTGTTCCTCCCAGTCGGGGTCGGCGATGGTTTCCGCTTTCATCTCCGGCGGGTCGAGCTCGGGAAACATCTGGGAGAGGCTTTTCAGGTAATCCCCGAGAGCGTTCACTTTCATGGCGGCGGTATGGTCATCGGGAAAATAAGCCCTGATCTTTCCCGATCCCTCCTGCTCGTCGATGTCGTCAAAGGCATCCACCACGATCTCTTCCTCGATGACGCCGAGGGATCCCTGGTCGGTGATAAAGCTGGAGATTGCGTCGGCCAGGGCGATGGGCGCCGCAATGGTGATTTCAACCCACTTTTGGCTTTGTGAAGGCATGTGCCGTGTGTCTCCTCTCTGGAATGTCCGATCCGATCCCCATGATCTCTGAGGTTACCCTTGTGGGCCCGGGATTTCTCCCGGCAGGTCCCGTGAAGGGGCCCGCCTCTGAAAGATCAAGCTCCTTGAGTTTTCCCATCCGTCGTGGTAACAATTTTATCTTTCTAACGAATCGGGACCTGAAGGGATGCGATGACTTTAAAATACTACCCCGTTTGTCTCGACATTTCAAACAGGAAATGCGTCGTCATCGGCGGCGGTGAGGTGGCGGAGCGTAAAGTCCTCTCCCTCCTGGAATGCGGCGCTTCGGTGGCCCTGGCGGCCATAAGCCTGACGGATCTCCTGAGTGGGCTCGTTCAGGAAAAAAGGATCGAGCACCTGGGCGGTCCTTACGAGGACTGTTACCTGGAAGGGGCTTTTATGGTCATAGGCGCCACCGACCGGCCGGAAATAAACCGTCGGATTTTCGAGGATGCCCGTAAAAGGGGCGTTCTCGTGAACATCGTGGACGAACCGTCCCGGTGCGACTTCATCGTTCCCGCCGTTTTTAACAGGGGGGATCTCACCGTGGCCGTTTCCACGGGGGGCAGGAGTCCCGCCCTGGCCCGGAGAATCCGCGAAGAACTGGAGGAACGGTATGGCCCGGAATACGGCACGCTCCTCCGGATCATGGGTAAGATCAGGCGGAAGATCCTCGAAAAAGGGGCGGGGCCCGAAGCCAATCGACGGATTTTCGAGGATCTTCTTGACGCTCCTTTCCTCGCCTGTATCCGGGAAGAGCGGTGGGACGAGGTCCGGGAACTGATCCGGGAACGGGTCGGGGAAGACATCCCTCTGGATTGATCATGGAAACCTGGTTATTCAAGGCGGCTCTTTTCGCATACCTCGTGAGTACGGCAGGCTACCTGGTCTCCCTCCTGGTCCGAAGGGTTTCCGTCGCCCGGATCTCCACGTGGGTCCTTTTCGCGGCCTTCGCCATCCACACCCTGTTCATCATCGGGCGCTGGCGGCTTTCTGGACAGGGCCCCGTAATCACCTTGTATGAGTCTCTGTCCTTTCTGGCCTGGGCTGTTTCCGGAGGCTATCTCGTGTTTCAGACCATGACGAAGACCCGTGTCCTCGGGGCCTTTGTGGCGCCTTTTTCCTTCCTTCTCATGATGGCGACGTCCCTGGGGCTCACGGGAGAGAACGTTGTCCCCGACATCCTCCGGGGATACTGGGTGCCGGCCCACGTTTTTTTCACCCTCACGGGAGAAGCGCTCCTCGTTCTGGCCTGTCTCGCCGGGACCATGTACCTTCTGCAGGACCATGCCCTGCGGAGGAAAACGGCTTTTCGATTCAGCCGTTATCTTCCATCCCTCCGAGACCTGGACAGGATCAACCACCTTTCCCTCCTGTGGGGATTCGTTTTTTTCACCGTGGGAATCATCGCCGGAGCTGTCTGGGCTGGGGCGGTCTGGGGAAGGCCCTGGCAGTGGGACCCGAAGCAGGTTTTTACGCTTCTTGCGTGGGTCCTTTACGTTATCCTGGTTCACCAGCGCCTTGCCATCGGGTGGAAGGGGCGGAAGGCGGCCTTTCTGTCCATTCTCGCCTTCGCCGTTCTCCTTTTTTCTCTGGCGGGCGTGCACGCGTTTTTTACGACCGTCCACGATTTTTTTTAAAGGTATGCCTGTCGTTCTCATAGGAATGAACCACAAGACGGCCCCCGTCGAGATCCGGGAGAGACTGGCCCTGTCCTGCGACGATCCTTCTCGGGCCATAACAACCTTGAGGAGCCTCCCCCATCTCCGGGAGGTTCTGTATCTTTCCACGTGCAACCGGGTGGAGGTCCTGGCCGATCTGCAAGATGAGACCCGGGGTATTGACAGGATAAAGGCATTCATCTTTTCCCACGGAAACTTGCCCGGAGAGGAACTGGAGTCCTGCCTGTACGTCTATCGGGGCGACACGGCGACCCGGCATCTTTTCCGGGTGGCCTCGAGCCTGGATTCCATGGTCATGGGGGAGCCCCAGATCCTGGGACAGGTCAAGGAGGCCTACCGGATGTCCGTGGAGAACGGCACCTCCGGTCTCATGATCAACAAGCTTCTCCATCATGCCTTTCGTGTCGCCAAAAGGGTCCGGACGGAGACAGCCATCGCGTTCAATGCCGTTTCCGTGAGTTATGCCGCCGTGGCCCTGGCGAAGAAAATTTTCGGCGGCCTCGGCGGAAAGACGGTCCTTCTCATCGGCGCCGGCGAGATGTCCGAGCTCGCGGCACGACATCTATTGAAAAACGGCGCCGGACGGATCATCGTGGCGAACCGGACCTTCGAAAATGCCGTCCGTCTTGCCGAAGAGTTCCAGGGGGTCGCGACGGGATTCGATGCCCTGGAGGAACACCTGAAAGAGGCGGACATCGTCATCAGCTCCACGGGGTCTGCCGGGTTCGTCGTCACCGCCGACATGGCCCGAAACGCCCTCCGGCGTCGGAAAAACCGTCTTCTTTTCCTTATCGACATCGCCGTTCCCCGGGACATCGATCCCGCCGCGGGTGAAATCGACAATGTTTATCTTTACAATATCGATCACCTTCAGGAGATCGTGGACGAAAACCTGAAAAACCGGTTGGAAGAGTCCGAAAAGGCCGAGCGGATCGTGGAGGAAGAAGTGATTCGCTTCGCCGAATGGCGAAACACCCTGGAAGTGGTTCCCACCATAAGATCCCTCAAGGACCGGGCCGATGCGATCATCCACGGGGAGATGGAGAAATCCTTTTCCTGGATCCGCGAGCTTCGGGAGGAAGATCGGGAAAGGATTGAAATACTCGTTCACGGGGTTGTGAACAAGATTCTCCACGGGCCGGTGACGAGCCTCAAGGAGGCGAGCCAGAACGACGGGACACCGGTTTATGTGGCGGCGGTCCGGGATCTGTTCCACCTTGACGGCCCTGGAAGTGAAAGCGGGCGGCAGGACGGCGGAAAAACGGAAACGGAAGAAAAGGAGACGTCATCATAAAAGAGATCATACGCATCGGAACGAGAGGGAGCCGATTGGCCCTGGCCCAGGCGGGGTTCGTGAAAAAGGCTCTGGCCGGAAGATATCCCGGGGTGGAAAGCGAGATCGTTCCCATTCGGACCCGGGGAGACAAACTGCAGGACGTGGCCCTCGTCAAAATCGGCGGAAAAGGCGTTTTCGTAAAGGAAATCGAAGAGTCCCTTGCGGCCGGGGAGATAGACATGGCCGTTCACAGCATGAAGGACATGCCCTCGGAGCTTCCGGAAGGCCTGGTCATCGGGGCCGTTCCCCGGAGGGAGGACCCCCGGGACGTCCTTGTATCCCGGGGCCGGAAGAAGCTGGAAGAACTTCCGAAAGGGGCGAGAATCGGGACGGGGTCCATGAGGCGGTCCATGCAGCTCCTGCACCTGCTTCCCGACCTGGATGTGGTGCCCCTTCGAGGCAATCTGGACACCCGTCTTCGGAAGATCGAAACGGAGGACCTGGACGGAATCGTCGTGGCGGCGGCGGGAATGAGGCGGCTCGGCCTGGCCGGTGAAATTACCCAGTACATATCCGTGGAATGGATGATACCGCCGGCGGGACAGGGGGCTCTGGGCATCGAGATCCGGGAGGGAGACGAAAAAACCCGGGAACGGATAGCCTTTCTTCACCACGAAGACACGGCGGCGGAGGTCTTCGCGGAAAGGGCCTTTCTCGCCCGCATGGGCGGCGGGTGCCAGGTGCCCATGGCCGTCCATGCCCGGAAGCAGGGCGACCGTCTCGTTCTCCTGGGCCTTCTGGGGAGCGTCGACGGCCGGGTGGTCATTACCGAGTCGGACCGGGGCGATTACCGCCAGGGGCCGGAGATGGGCCGGGACCTGGCGGAGAAGATCCTCTCCCGGGGCGGTCAAGGCATACTGGACATGTTCTACCGCGAAAGGGGAACCTGAACGCCAGGCCGGAAACGAATTTATTTCAAGAAGCTTGTTTTTTTCCCTTTGGGGACACCGGAGGGACGGTGGGATGACGAAGACGCCGGGCCGGATTCCGGCGGGTCTTTGCCGGAAGACCGGGAGAGATGAACGGGCAGGCAGGGGAGCGTTTCTCAAAGGGGAGACTGACGAATTTGGAAAACAGGAAGAAAAACAAGGTCTACATCATCGGTGCCGGTCCGGGGGACCCCGGCCTTCTTACCCTCCGCGCCGCGGCATGCCTCCGGGAAGCCGACGTGGTCGTCTACGACTACCTGGTGGACCGGGAAATCCTCCGCCATGCCCGGGAGGACGCCCGGTTCATCTACGTGGGAAAACAGGGGGGCGACCACACGGTCACCCAGGACAGGCTGAACGAAATCCTGGTGGAAGAGGCGAAGGAGGGCCACACCGTGGCCCGCCTGAAGGGAGGGGATCCCTTTGTTTTCGGC
>Ga0209096_1003650_pt1 | contig 13219 bp, 14 predicted proteins | sample AD_UKC034_MetaG_FD_184407 | JGI IMG/M metagenome (GOLD analysis project Ga0209096, IMG submission 184407) | Active sludge microbial communities of municipal wastewater-treating anaerobic digesters from USA - AD_UKC034_MetaG (SPAdes) (version 2) | ecosystem: Engineered > Bioreactor > Anaerobic >... | reverse complement strand
ATAATCAGTTGAAGCTAGAGCTTCGGATCTAAGCTGCGTTTCTGTGTATTTCTTGCTAATCTGATCGTAGCGTTCTCTTGCCTTCTCAATCAAATCGTTTTCCAGCAACGAAAGAGACGCCTTAAGTCGTTCCGCCCATGATTTTAGCAATCTATATCTGACAATGTAATAACCAAACATTGCAGGCTGTTCGGCCATTTGACTGTTAAGATTGCTAATATCAATCTTGAGTTTGCCTTTGATTTTGTTAAATTCCTTTTCAGGATCAAAATCACCGTCCAGAATTGGAATGCTAGACATACTGCCTCCTATTTAAAGTTGCTAATATTAGCTAAAATACTCAAATATTTCTTTCCAATCGCTAAACAATCGTGTTTTCTTGTTTGCAAAAATTACTTTAATCGGTTGAATCGTCTCGTCATTTGTGTACTTAAACGTTGCATTACGCTTGGCTAAAAGCTGTTCTGCACTCTTACGATACTGGACCTTCAAAATCATTGCTCTGGTTGGCTTATCTTTAGTCATCGTCACTCCTAATATAGCAATATTATCACATGATTTCGTATTTGTCAAGCGCACCCCATCTAGTACCAATCTCAAAATCAGCTACGATTGGAACGCATAACCAATCAAACGGATACGGAGAAAAATCTTCAATCATACGTTTCATTGTTTTAGCAAATATAGGCACAATATCTTCACGCACTTCAAACAAGATAGAATCGTATACTGTAACTAGCGGCTTTGCGGGTATATTAGCTTTTTGTATGAACTTATTGATTCTGTATAGCTGCAAAAGCATCATATCCGTTGCCAATCCCTGAATAGGTGTATTTACAGCTTGACGCTCAGACTCGTTACGAATACCTTCATCTGGACTCTTAATGTCTGGCAATCTACGCTTACGTCCAATTAGCGAAACAACTTCACAATGTGTTCTGGCATAGGCAACCGTTTGCGAAATCCAGCGTTTGACGTACGGATACCGCGTAAAAAGCGCGTTGATAATTCTTTCGGCTTCACGAACAGAGCAACCAGCCCGTTCTGCCAGCGCGGGTGCGCCCATACCGTACAGCACACCAAAATGTGCGCCCTTTGCAATTTGGCGCATTTCATCAGTAACATTTTCAATAGGCACTTTGTAGAAATAAGATGCAAATTCTCGATGAATGTCCGCGCCGCTATTATATGCTGCAATCAATTTAGGTTCTTTGCTATAACATGCTAATACTCGTAGCTCCATTTGCGAAAAGTCAGCCTGAACAAACTTATACCCCGGCTTGGCAACAAAGAAGTTTTTAATATCCGCATTGGTTTTCTTGCGCGGAATATTAGCATGATTAGGATTTTTGCTTGAAGGTCTTCCTGTTCTAGCCACATGTAATGTGTACGACGAATGACTCCTGCCGTCAAACGTATCCATCCATTTAGGAATAGCTGGCTTGACATATCCAGAATATGCTTTTTGTAATTTTCTGTGCTCCAGCAGCGATGCGCACAGTTTATTTTTTCTGGCAAATGTAGCCAATACTCGCTTGCCCGTACTTGGATTTTTAGTGTTTTTAGATACTTCCAACACGGGCATCTTTAAAACGTCATACAGCAATATGCTAATCTGAACAGACGATGCAGGATTAAACGATTCATAATAATGTTGAACTGACTTGGGCTTTGCGGCTTTTGCCATCTTTTTTTCTGCCCATATTTTAATTGCTTGTTTGACTTGAGGACGCCCATTGATTTTTCTAGTAATATCAGCAATCAATTCTTCGTAAATCTTATCCGCTTTCTTTACTGCTTCTGGATCAATAGCAATTCCATTAAATCCAATATCTGACAATACGTTAATACCACGCATCATCACGACTTCATACGCCCAACTCATATTTTCTGAATCTATTTTTGGTAAAAATATCTCAAGAAGTTTTAGTGTGTTAAATGCATCCCTTGAGTTATATTCACATAGTGTATCCAGATCGACTCTGGACATATCACCTTTCTCTTCTTTCATGCGCTGCTTCATAACAGCTTTATGCTCTGGAGCAAATGGAAGATAATATTTGCCTAGAGTATCCAAATCATGCGCTGCATTTTCGTCAACTAAATGATGTGCAAGTATTGTATCATGCGCGTAATTGACTGCCCGAATTCCTGTGGTTACTCGGACTGCATTGACATCATAGTAGCCATTATGAAAGCACAAATAAATATTATCGTTCAAAAAGAGTTTTTTTAGTATTGCAATATAATTCTTTTTGCTAATATATGAAGTATTCTCTGGATGATCGGCAGGAACAAAATATACTTTATTACCCTTGCCAGTAAACGCATACGAAACAAGTTTGTAGTTTTTTTGAAACGGATTTTTTCCTGTTCCCTCAACGTCAACAGCGGACACAAAATGCTTTTTCCATGCGCTAATTTCCTGAAGAACGGAATCAACAATGTCGTCAGATACCGGAATGATTTCTGGAGATTCAAACGTATCATTGTCTGTTAATATACTTTTAGCTTTGTAAAGATCCGAAATAATGCATTCAGCTTTAGACGGCATGCGCAGAGCAAACGCTGGATGAAATGTCGGAATGACTTTGTAGGACTCACTGCCAACTATTACTGTTTGGACGGTTCCACGCAATCTACTTACACCAACTCTGTTTAGAACAGCCCGTAGTGGAACGTCACCAAGTGTTACAATCACTTTAGGCTTTAATTTGGCTATTTCTCTTGCAAGGAATTTATGGCAATACGCAATCTGCTTTTGGCTAGGCTTGGCATTATCTTTAGGACGGCACTTCACAGCATTGGTTATGTAAACTTGACCTTTTAACTTAACCAAATCAAGCATACCATCTAGCAATTCTCCTGATTTTCCGACAAACGGTACACCTTCTGCATCTTCATGATAGCCGGGAGCTTCACCTACTAACAAAATATTAGCAGATTTAGATCCTTTACCCCTAATGCAGTATGTTTTGCAGTCTGCATACAGACCGCAAAGCTCACAATCCGTATGATGGAGCATTCTACCACCTTGGAAATGGCAAATATTGTGGCAACTCGTTCATGGAAATCTTATTACAAGCAAAATTAGGCGTGTCGATAGGAACACTTCCAAAATCATAATTATGAAGAAGCACCACACGAACATCCCTGTGGTTAGCTGCGTATTCGGCGTAATACTTGATAATATCCATCAGTTGCGCGACTGACATCTTTGATTCACTAAAAAGAACAATGGTATCCAAAACAGATTTTTCGGCCATCTTCATATCGTTGGAATTATAGATAGCCGCACTAATTTTAGTCTTTGAACAGGTTACGCCTTCGCATAGTCTTTTTCCTACTAGGACTGTTAGTGTTCTCCTGAAATGTCGCCTTATGTTTTTCGATTTGTCTGATGTAGTAGCGCACATGATCGTCCAACTCCTTTATGTCTGATATTTTAAGAGTACGTCTGCGTCCATTTTCGTAGTTGGCTTTAGGAAACCATGCGTACCACGATGTGTTATTAGTTGCGATAATGGCGTAGTCACTGTAAAATATTGTTGTCCAGTCCTTTCCAAATACTACTGTCAAGTTTCTCAATTCAGCCAGCTTTTTTATCTGAGAAAACGGTATTCCGCAAATAAACTGGTACGGCATTTCTAGCTTGGACTTGGCAAGACTCTTTTTTGGTATCTTCGTGTAGCGTTTTCCCTTTAGATACCCTTCAAAGACCTTTCGGCACTGGTCAGAAACGGAGCAGTTTGCGCAATCTCCGCTTTCGTCGTCATACAAAATGCCAAAACAATCGTACCTATCTTGTATTTCGGTATATAGCAACATATCACCAATGCTTCAAGCCAAGATGATGCGGGTATAATGTCCAGTCTCGCCGCTCCATGAACCGTTTAAGCATTTTTATAAACAGAATATTTACTTTTCTTTCATCTGAAACATGCCAGCAATCAGGCGGAATTAACAACTGCCCACCCATATCCTGAAGCAGTAACCCGCCGCTAATGATACCTTCATGTGCTGCCTGAAGTACACCTTCGCCTACTGTAGACGGTAAATTAGTCAAATCATCAATCAATATATAGCCAGATTGACTGACCAAATGAACAGCTACCAGAAGATCCTGATAGGCACCTTCGGCTGAATGATCACCATCTACATTGACCAAATCATAATGTTGGTGCATAAATTCGCTAATATCTGGGCTGAAATTAGTCGCCCATTTGGAGCTATCTAACAGATCGTGGCTGTCTCCAATGAAAAATCTACCATCTGGAATAATACGCTTGGCGTTTTCAACAAAACCAACCGTACCGCCATCTGTACCTTGATTCAAATCAACTCCAGTATATGTAGCATGCGGACAAGCCAGTTTAAAAGCATAACCGGAATATCCAGCATTTACACCAATCTCAAAAATTGAATCTGGTTTTACAAAGTTAGCAATCATATAGCGATTGCCATAGTAATATTCTATAATGTCCATAACTTCAGTAGGACGATTCAAATAGTCTTTTTCAGTCATGCACGCAGTAGGAACAATAAAATCGTCAAACGGTTTCATAGATAACTCCATTAAAGTAAATAAAGGGGCCGATTAACGACCCCCTGTTCGATCAGTCTTCGTCCTCTGATTCATCTTCCCAAGAATCCCAATCAAAGTCATCGCCTTCCTTTTTCTCACCGTCCGCTGCATCGTCATCGTCATCCCAATCACCGGACAGGTCATCATCATCATCTTTAGGCTCTTCCTTGGACTTCTCTGCCTTGGCCTTAGGCTTATCTGCCTTGGGCTTCTCAGCCTTTTCCTTGGTCTTTTCAGCCTTAGGTTCTTCCTTGGGCTTCTCAGCCTTTTCCTTTGGCTTCTCAGTCTTGGGCTTTTCAACCGGCTTTTCACACTTCTCGCAAGGCACTTCTTCTGCCGAATTACCTACGAGCTTAATCAGGTCGGCAACCGTAATCGTGACAGTTGCATCTTTCGGAAGGTCAGACAGGTTCATACGTTCCTCCTATGTTAGAGAGATATTTTATGCTAATAGAATAGCATACTAATTAGAAATTGTCAAATAATACTAAAGTCCAATGGAATGAACTGCTTACCATCAAGAGTAACCGTATTGTTGTTAATATACTGCCAGCATTTTTCCCTGCCAATATCATTCGGATCGCGTGTTTCTTTACCATACATGTCTACAAAACCAACCGGAACATCCACATATTTGCGTAGTTTGTTAGCAGAATCAATAGTAGTTTCGCTTGTCTTGTCGTCAAAATCTGGAAAAAATACAAACCGTTTTGCACCCATTTTGGATAGTTTGTACGCCTGAATATCGCTTAGAATTTTACCTTGAATGGAAACTGCGCCGGGACCAACCGTAATCGCATCCGCCCATCCTTCCACAATTATAATCGTGTCGGCTTTTACAGACAAATCGTGTCCAAACAAATAATTAGATTTGCCAAGTATTTTGTCTGAATTAGGCGGATTAAGTTTTTTATCTGAAAAGATACCGCGAGTTTGCCAATACACAAACATGTTGTTTTCATAGAATGGAATAAAAATGCTGTCGTCCGTGCGGCGCAATCTGTAATGAATAATATCTGTTACTGTAAATTTGCGCTTTATCAAATATTTGTAGGCTTCGTCATTACGCCGAATGCGCACTGCCCAACGCGGATAATCAATAGGCTTGGTAATAGGCTGCTTTTGGTCTTCGTGGTACATGAAATCCATCAAAATCTCCTTTATATTAACTCCGTTATCCCAAACAGGCTCGTCAGATACTTCCACATTAAGACGTTTTAGCAAATAGCGCAAACCGCCAGAAGAACCACAACGAAAACATATCCAGCGTTGTTTACTAGTATTAGCATATAAATGAAATCCAGTATCATGCTTACCTACTTTGTCTTTGCAAAAAGGACAGTTTATGCGCACTTCATCGCCAGATGCCTCACGATGCGGATACTGTGATAAAGCAGCTTTCGCATTCATATCCTGAATAACTCCCTGATACGATACGTTTTGAAATCCATCGCTACCTTAATTTGTACTTTATCTTCGTTATCTCTGTTTTTTGCCAAGAAAAAACGAGCTTCGTCCGATGCGCGTTCTTCCTTGGTTCTGCACAATGCCACCATAACATCAACAGTCATAGCTTTTCCGAACGATGCAGCCAAGTCGTTAATATCAAAAATTTCTTTGTTATATGACGCACGGTTTCCTTGTGTGGGCGTCCAGATCGGAATACCTAATTCAATGGCAACTTCACGAAGCTCTTTATAAATAGTGTCAATGTTTATCCACGGATCTTTGTGATGAAATGATGGATATAGCAAATCCGCATAATCTACAAATACTATATCTGGATTAACACCCTTTCCACGCAGCCGCAATATGTAGGCTTCAATATCTCTAACTTTTGCCCGACCAAATTGCTTTACAATGATCTTGCCGCCTGTCTTTTTCTGAAAATATTTGAGCATGCGCGGAATATCATTGATTCGTTTGTTTACTTCATCCTTACATAGTCCGGTTATTCGACTATACATACGCCTAAAGTATTTAAACTCAGACATTTCCAATGTTATGATAACTACTGTAGTGTTCTTACGCCTGACTAGTGCTGATATTGCCATATCTTGAACAGCAATAGACTTTCCGGTAGACGGCGGTGCGGCAATAGCACCTAGCTCGCCAACTCCAAGACCGCCCTCTAGTAGCCCGTCTAAAATCTTGTATCCAGTTGGAATACGTCCGGTGCTTATCGTATCTAAGACAAGATGCGGCTCTTTGTCGAACACATCCAATCCGTCATTTTTAATATTTTCGCCTACTTCCAATGCCTTGCGCAAATCGTCTTGAAGTTTGGGAAAGTTATTTGTCTTACTAAGCTCCGGTAGATTTTGAGCAGCATCAAAAATGTACTTGATAAGGGCGTGATGTTTTGCAAATCGAATAGTTTCTTCTGCAATCAGCTTGTCAGATATTGACTTGGTATAGATAGACCGAATACATTTTTTTATTTTAGATTTGTGCTTTTTGTTATCGTTATCGTATGTCAGAACAAGATGCAGTAAGCCGTCTGGTTCCAGATAATACGTTCCGTCTTGCTTGGCAATGTAGGCTTCGGCAATTAACTGGTGAGTTGGATTAGTAAAATACTCTGGTCGTACAACTTCTGGATGCGTGGAAATGAATTGCGGATACCGCACCAGCATAGCAAGTATCTGCAATTGAATAGTTTCATCAAATGCATATTCTACTGGAATCATGCAACAGACTCCGCGAAGCGGAATTTCTTGTAGCCGCCCAATGCACGAATTTCACGGTGTGCTTTAACAAATGTAATTAGCATATCTTTGCTAATATCTCCATTTTTAAGCATGCTTCTGCCGATACTAGAACACACCACGTAATACGGCGAAACTTCGTTAATAAATTGTTTGAGAATAAGCCTTTCGTCTAGCCCGAATCGGTTCATCAAGTCTTTAATTGTTTCCCGGTCATTCTTTATCATGGTACGAATCTTGGTTTCGTTATCTGTACCTACGGTAAATATTTGCGTTTTAGAGAATGCGCTGGCTTCTAACACACGCTTTACTGCCTGCGTGTGCTTAGACCAAAATAGCTTAGATGTTAGCTGATTAGGAAACAATTGCAAATCTTTGTTGAACGTTTTTACCAGCTTTAATGCTGCTAGAGGATCTACATCAAAATTACGACACTGCATTGCAAAACGTTCTAAGTGTCCTCTATTCACTTTTCCTAGCGTCTTCGTGTATTGAGAAGGATTGCTAATATCCTTACGAAACAACTCTGCATACGTGACAATTATGGTATAAATAGGATCGGTCATTTTGTGTAATCCTTGATAATATTTACATCAAATCCAGCATATTCATACTTCTTTCGTCTGTTCTTGGCGTGCCTTTCGGCGTAGCCACCAGAACGAGGAAATACATCATAATAATGCAACTCGTTTTTTCCATCTGCTTTACGAAGTCCGCGACCTAGCTTCTGGAAAACCGCCTTGTACGAATCATCAGATCCTAGAGTTATTATAACTTCTACATCTGGAATGTCAATACCCTGTTTGAAAATTTTTGACGCAATCAGCTTTGTGATAATGCCTTTTTTAAAATCATCAAGCATCTTCTCTCTTGTACTGGCTGAATCGCTACCAGAAACGAATGAATAGTTGAGTAAATCAGACAAGTATTTACCATGCTCAATTCTGTTGACCAAGATAAGAATCTTAGCATTTTCGTGCTTTTTGACTATAGTTGGAACGATGCGCTCATTTAGCATCTTGCTTTTAACGATCACAATGTCGTACTCTGTCGGATAATCGGTCTTTGGCATCTTGCAATCGTAATAAAGCATGTTAATATTGGGCTTGGCTAAGATGCCTATAGAAACCAAATACTCTGAAGATACATGTACTAGCTGTTTTCCGGTCATACTCATAATTCTAGCATAGCGAACCGGGTCTTCCATGCGCCAGTCTACGGTGCCTGAAAAACCAAACGAATAATAAGAAGGGATAGCGTTCATCACATCAAACCACGTACCAGCCGCCACTCCGTGACACTCATCGGCAATCTTCAAACCAAACGTATGCTTGGCAAGCTCTTTCTTTTGCTTCCTTAATGTCTGATACGTGCCTACATGCACCCATTTGTCAGACTTTGGAAACTTGCCGCCCATTATTTTATTGACCGGAATACCGCACGCTTCTATACGAGCAGATGTTTGCAAAATAAGGTCTACGTTGTCTACAATAACGATAGTAGGAACACGCAACCTAGCAATCAGCGCAATAAAGCACTCCGTCTTACCTGAATTATGCACTACAAAATTATTAGCAATAAAATTAGGTATATTACTATTTTCCATTTCTATATCGTATGTTTCTTCTTCTCCAAATAATGTTATAGATTCTATTTTTTCTAGTCCTATCTTATCTGCTACATGTTTCCAATTATTGTAGTAGCCATGATTTTTTGAATGTTGCGCATTTGACGGTAAAACCTGTAAATTATTAAAATCATTATTTAAAGTATTACCGTCTTTGTGATGGACAACATGGCAAGGATTCAAGAAATTTAAAACTATTCTTGTGTCTGCCCCTTTTCTAAGAATAGCTATGTAAGAATCAACATCCATATTATTCATGTGCGCTTCTACTACCAATCTGTGAAACGGAACAGCATAATTATTACGCGTACGTTTACAATTTTTTCGCGTTGTAAACGGATGATTAAGCAGCCCACATCTATATCTGTATGTCAGCTTTCTTTTTTTAATCAAACAATTATTTTTACCAGAATTCACAAATACATCGTCGCCTACAGCTAAGTCAGCTAACCGCTTCCAACCGTCAGCGGTTAAAAATTTGTGATCTACCGTAGCTCTTATACTATTATTAGCAGTTTTTACTTCGTATGTTGTACGAATACCACTTTTATAGACCCTCCTTATCTTGTTCTTTATAATAATACCGTCAAAATTACTTCTAGCGTATGTAGCAGTTTTTAAATCCCATCTTTTAAAAGCATTGCTTTTTGTGTGACCATATTTAATAGGCCCACCATTAAAACGATTCTCCAAATCTCTAAGTAAAATTTGAAATCCTTTACCGCACCTGTTTATAGGAATTATAGTATCGCCTGACAGACACCCTGTAGCCGCGTTAATAATTCCTCTGGTACATTTAACACATTGATCTACAATATCTTGCTGATAATCCCTTAGAGTAATTTGCAAAGGTATTTCATCATCAACACACGAATCAGGCGGCTTGCGACAATCTATAAAACTAACTTTAAACCCTTCGTTTTTAAGAATCTTATACGCCCAACTCAGTAAGCCAGTATTAAATGATTGTGTTGCTTTGTAATAAAAGCGAACCATACCATCCCATGTCACTTTGTATGCTGGACTATACACAGCACTTTTGTCAAACAATGCTAATTTTCCATACAACAAACCATGCACGCGCTCATTGTCTGATTTTACAAATGTTCGCAAATTATGAATTTTCAGTTGTACGTCTTTTGTAGATGCTGCTTTCATATATATCACATCGCTTGCAGTATGGATAGCCTTCTACTAGCTTCAATGCCCGTGCCATGCACATTATTCTATTAGTAAAATGCTCGTAATGTCGGCAATAGAATCGGCTGTAGTAACCATCTTTAGGTTTCGGGTATCGAGTAAGCGGACGAAAGAGTTTTAGGAACATGATTTAATAAATAAGATAAGCCAAGCGTTCTGCATAAATATACACTTCGCTGTATCCGTAGGCATGACCGTACTCCCACGCAATCTCAAACAGCTTTTCTCTTTTATCGTTTGTGACAATGCCCAAATCTTCAAACAAATCTTTTTTGAACGTTGCGAATAACTCTGCTTCTTTGCGGTTCCATTCAATGACGTTATCTTTGTGCCTTGCCATATCAACTTCATACTTCTCAAGCTCTGCCAAATACTCGCGCACTTTAGCAGATCCAGCATTATGATGAGGCTGAATAGGCTTTACCGGACGATCAGGATACGGTTCATCTTGCTTGTATTTAGTAAAGTCCATATTTATGCCCCCGTTAAATTTGCACTGACTGGAAAAATGCGTCAATGCGCTCATTGTCCAAATCGCTAATCATTGCTTTTAGCAAATCGGACAACTTGACTGGATTGTTCTTCTTAAATGCCGCTTTCATACGAATAAAGGCTTCCTCAACTTCACTTTCATCGTACGCATCGTTGCTAATATTAGCAGTAGTAATCAGCTTCAGCAGCATCAAAACAGTAATACGATCCAGTTTAATTTCATCAAATGTTCTGCACCCCAACGTAATCGCCACGTTCTTAAATGTGGTGTTCCTGAAATCGGATCGGCGCAAATCAGAGTTAGTAAAATTTACGCCATCCAGCGTTGAACTGAAAAAGTCACTTTCCTGTAGATCCTTTCCAGAATAGTCTTCATTCTGAACATAATCAAAACATCGGGAAACTCTGTCTTTGCCTTCCATGTCTACTCCTTTAAAGTTAATTCCAATCTCTGCGGTCAGATTGCCTATCTCTCGGAACGTCTTTTCCAGCAATAAGCGCATGTTTGCATTTTGCTTTGAACACGCGCCGTTTCAAGTGCTTGAACCAACTAGACGGTTTCCACCAAGGTTTTCTATCCCTGCTAATATGTCTAGTGTTAATATTGCCATAACAATCCTGATAGTAAACTCTCAAATACGTGAGGCGTTGCCATGCTCTGCGTGTTCGACTCATTATGTTACCATCCTATCATAGAACGTTTCATTTGTCAAGCACACAAGAAACTTGGCGGGGAAGCTCACAACCCGCCAAGCAAATAGGAGGCAAAGACAAGTCAGATGTACTATAACATAGCAAATCAAATAGAACAATAAAAAACCAGACTTGGCAAGGGGGGGAAGCCAAGTCTGGCCTAGGCAATTAGAGAGGTACGTGTCACTTATACTACAAAACATCCCGTTTGTCAAATCTTGGCAAACTTGCTAATAAGGCTGGCAATAAAGTCCTCTTTGGACATCACCTTGCGGTTGCGGATAAACTCGTATGCACCCTTGATAATAAGTTGCAGAATCGCTCCATCCGCAAGCTCCAGCAAACGTCCAATCGAACCCTTGAATTCGATCAGGCGATCAATGGCTTCTGCGGCAATGTCCAAGGCAGCAGTAGCATCAAACTTCTCGTCACCATCACCAGCTTCGCCGTAACGCATGAACGACACGGCTTCGATGATAATGCAAATAAATTCCCAAACCTGACCTAGCTTTTCCAGTAGGGGCGCATTCCAGTCAATTTGCTTGAACGCATCTACGATAGCCCCAAGATCCACACCATAATTCTTAGCCTGTTCGATCAAAAAATCCAACGCTTTCTGCGCAGTTTGCGCGTTAATCGTAACAGAAACTAGAGCCATAACATCCTCCTAAACGTCAAATTTATGGAATAATTCGGGGCAGCACGGCTCCGATAATTCCACTAGCTATTGTAACAATCAATCTTTTGGGTTTCAAGGTATCTTTTACAAAATATTCAATGTGTGCCGCTGTCTTGTCCATGTGACCAGTCATAGATCCCACATTGATTAGCACCGTATCTGTGTGCTCCAAAATGCGATTAAAAACATCTTTGTTTTGAGCAATTACTTCATCCATGTGCAACAAAATTTTTTGCGTAGCGTCTACCAAATTTTCAGATTGCGCTGTAAATGTAGCTGTGCCTGCTTCAATGTTGTCGAGTACAAGAGCCAATCTCGTTCCTGTTTCCTGCACCTGAATAATCAACGTTGGCAACAATTTATTGTTAATATTATCGTCTAGTTGAGCAATGAAGTGATTGGTCATTTTCACTGTCTCCCTGAATTCTCGAATTGCTTGTGCCATCTCCCCCGTTATGATCGTCATGTTTTGAAGAGCATTCGTAGTGCTGTTCTTCATAGCCGTCATATACTCTTTGTCCATAATCGTTTTTTCTTTTACGTCCAATACCAGCAAACGAATCTGATTTTCTGTCTTAATTGTACTAATTTTTAATTCGCTAATATCTTTCTTGACACCGGCAATAAAAGGAATCAGGTTAAAAGTGAGCAGAAGGACGCAACCAGTTACGGCTACGTCCTTCACTACTTCGGATATGACATCAATCGTCAATTTCATTCTACTCAGGACTGACCTCCTTGAAATGTAAATGCAGCGGTATAGGGTATTTATGGCGTTAGAATGTTATTAAACGCATCCGCTACGCGATTGATCCATCCAGTCATAAATCGTTTTTTCAAATCTTTGTTTAATGACGCATAGTGATTGACTCTATATAGCAAAATGCTTTTCCAGTCTGGTCCACCACGGCGCAGCCATTCTTTAACTCTGGATACACCGCAATTCACCGCAGAATCCATCAGAGCTAACGCCAATGGATAGTCCAGAAGATCACAATTCAGAGGATTCCAATAATTAGCTTTATATAGCATTTTAGCTTCATCTATAGTTAGCATCTTAATGTCAATATTTGGGTAACTTCTTTTTGAAATTCCCCACTTGGTTTCACCACCGGGATCGTGTGGATCATTCGTGTAACCGCCACCTACCATGTCGCCACCAGTCTCCCATCTTAAAACAAATCGCATGATCTTTTCAAATTTGTCCATTGTTAGCCTCAATCTGCATAAACAGC
>Ga0209096_1003631_pt1 | contig 13274 bp, 6 predicted proteins | sample AD_UKC034_MetaG_FD_184407 | JGI IMG/M metagenome (GOLD analysis project Ga0209096, IMG submission 184407) | Active sludge microbial communities of municipal wastewater-treating anaerobic digesters from USA - AD_UKC034_MetaG (SPAdes) (version 2) | ecosystem: Engineered > Bioreactor > Anaerobic >... | reverse complement strand
TCTATATTACGGCTGGCATTGAGGAACTGTCGACGGGCATAACTGAGCTCGAGAACATCAGCGTTCCATGTCGCCATCAGCAGAAAGTCATACTTTCTGCCGGTAAACAGCGAAATCAGCTCGACCAGCGCGCGACTGCGACTGGTCCCGAGTCCCATCATGGTGATCTGGCCGTTTGCCTGAAGAAATTCATTCTGCACTTCCAGCAGCGACTTCTGCATTATCGATTCGGCTATCATTTCGATTTCGGTCGCGGTTCTGGCATCGATCTGGTCGCCGTTGAGAGTCGAAAGAATAAAGCGTAACAACGCGGTAAAGGCATCGGCTTCTTCATCTTTCTTCTTTCTTGTGCGTTCGCTGATTCGCTCGCTGGTAATATCGATACGTTTATTATTGATGTAAGCGGCGGTTATCGTGCCGGTGAATCTGGTCTCACTGGCCACCATGAACAATCTCAGATCGTGGCGATCTTCAAGATCAGCCGCTGCGTTGTCAGCGAAGATCTTATAGGGTGCAACCGTCACCGCCTTCTTTCTGTATGCCTCTTTCAAGTTTTCGAGAGCGTGGCTGATCTGAAAGATCTGGCGGGCTTCTTCTGATTTGAAGCGTTCGTCAAAGTTCTTCAGAAATTTTGTGCCTTGCGCATGAATTTCGTCGAACATTGCATACTGCTTCTGGGCAAGGTAATCGTATCCTACGAAAAACAGCATTGAAAGAGGCAGACCGCTTGAATATGCAAACAGCAGCAACAGCTTGCGCGATATCGAAAACCGCATGGCACCGCCATTGCCGGCATTTTTCCAGCTCAGTCGGAGATACGGCAGGAGCAGAAGTGCAATCAGAATGGTAAAGGGAACTGTGCTGTGACTGGCAGCCAGAGAGTCTTTTCTTACGGCTGCAAAAAGCGACAGATCGTCATCGACAATTCGCATAAAATAGTGGGCCTGCGGTGTCGCCTGTTTTAAGCCGTTTTTGAGGCTGTGTTGTCGCAGAACCCCGGCGGCAGTTTCGCGGTCTGGTAGCTCAGCGGTGCTTTTAATCTGATCTTTTCTGGCAAAGCCCAGAATGAATGGCGCGTCTGTCTGGTGCAGATGATTCATGTAATAGAGCAGACCATTGTCAGAAGCGCTTATGGCAGATTGCTCGACCAGAATGACCAGTGTGATGCCTTTGAAGCTTGCGACCCAGCAGCGCGGTTTTTTGCCAGAACTGTCAGTCGCCATCAGCAGGTTATTGCTCTCTGAGAGGTTTTCTTTAAGATCTTCGATTACCAGCTGCGGGCCAAAAATCTTTCTGAGATTCGTCACCTCGTAGTCAGAAGGCTCGTAATGTTTGCCTCTCGGCGCAAACACCTCTCTGATCGAACGCACGGCAGCCGGCCAGTCTCCTTCTATTCCCATCGGATCTGTCGAACCGGCCAGCAGACGGTTTGCGGCATCCCAGACCAGATAATCAAAATTACCGGCAAGTCGTTGATGATAATCTTTGATCACCTCTGCCGGCTTACCGGCGGTCATCTCGACGAACGCACGCCGGAAGGTTCTGGCCATGAATTCTTCGCTGTTGGCATGGGTGGCAAAGCTGGCCAGAGCTTCTTCGACCTTCTGCTCGACTGAAAGCAGGCGGTCTTCGTATCTGAGTTGATCGATGTGGCTCATCCCCGCGTAAAACACCAGTAACGGAATCAGCAGAAATACCAGGGTCTGCACTATCCAGATAACCATTTTCCTGAGGTTTGTTTTCATTCTATTCTGATGTCTCCGCGGCATACCTTATCAATACAATGGTTATGTCGTCTTCCACCTTTTCCGACCAGGCCAGGTTGGCCTGATAGAGGTTGTGGTAATACTGCTGAATATCATGGTGCCAGGCTTGTCGCGCCAGTTCGAGCAGGCGCGCCGGGCCATATTCAGCTCCTTGCGCGTTTCGGGCTTCCAGCATGCCATCACTGTAGAGAATAAGTGTGTCGCCAGGCTCGATGGCAAGGTCACTGTTACTGTAGCGGGCCCGCCGCGAGATGCCGACCGGCGAACCCACGATCTCGGCAAAGGTCGAAGCCCGGCCTGCTTCAGACACAATTATCGGGTAACAATGGCCGGCGTTGGCAAAGCGGCATGCTCCGGTCTTCTCGTCGATTACCAGATACTGACAGGTCATCATGCGCTTGAAATTGTCGCTTTTGAGTTTGAACAATACATCATGCAGCGAAGTCAGCAGGCGGGAAGGATCGCTGAGGCTTTCGCGGTCGATCGTGACGATTGCTTTGGCCATGGCCATGATCAGCGCAGCCGGAATTCCGTGGCCGGCGACATCACCCATGAAAACACCGGTCAGTCCGGGTTCCGGTTGGCAGTAATCGAAGTAGTCGCCGCCCATTTTAGTCATCGAAACACTGCGCGCAAAAATTTCGACCCGGCCGCTTTGATAATGCGCTTCAGGCAGCAGGGTTGCCTGCACGATCTTGCCGATCTCGAGTTCGTGCATGCCGGCCATGGTTGAATTAAAAACCCGGCCGAGGTCACCGAATTCATCGGCGCTGTCGATCTGGTTGCGGAAGGCAAAATTGCGTGCTCCTATCTGCTTTACCGCCTCAGCCAGCTGTCTGACCGGCCTGATGAACTGCCGGCTCAACGCCAGAACCACTCCAGATACGATGGCAAGACTGATCAGGCCGAACCATAACAGCTGGATCTGAGCTCTTCTTACAGCCAGTTCTATTTCATCAGCCTCGATGACTATGCCAAGAGACATGTTGTCGAGCTGACGACCGGCCAGAGCGGTGACTATATAGCGCTTTCCCTTGTAATATAAAGCATTTTCACGGGCAGACTGCAGGTTAAAGCCTTTCTGTAAAACTGGTCTGAGGCTGGTATCTGCAACCTGGTGATTTCCCACCAGATTGCCGCTGTGCTGCGACATACAGACGAGCTGGATCTTATTTTTGTCAGTGGTCGTCAGTTCTTCTGACAGATGTCGGGCATAGGCTTCCTGAACGCGGTTGTGCAGCCATGACAGCATCAGCATCGAGTGAAATGAACCCTTGCTTTTGTCGCCGAAAAATCTGAAAAAGCACATTCTGTTCTCGGTTCCGAACGAGAGCTTTTCGATGCGGTCGGCTACGTGCATCATCGATTTGAAGACCGTCATGCCATCGCGCGAAAGAGACTCGGTAGACAGTTCGACGTATCTGGCAGCCCCTGCTCCCCGGGCTGGCTCGCTTTCTATCTCTGGTTTGCGGTTCATATACTGCAGCGCGTAAGCTGAAAAAATCTTCATTACACTCTGCGATTGTGCTTTTCGGGTTCTGCGAAAACCGAGCAGAACTTCACCATCTCTGCCATAGACGTAGGCTTCTTCAGCTTTCAGCTGTTCGATTATTGATTTGAAGTATGGAATGTCATTGCCGTCAGGCACACGACCGACAACCTCGGCAGTATAAGAGGCCATGAGCGTGCGTGTGCGCTCTGCCAGAACATTTTGAAACCTGCGATAGCCGGCATCTGCCTCTTCGAGCAGGCGCTCATTATCGCGATGCACTGAATGCAGCAACGAGCCTTCGAGCTGCTGCAGATACTCATGGCCGATTGTACCAAGAATCAGCAATGGCAGGCCGTTGGCGTAAAGAAACAGCAGCGCGATGCGCGTTCTGATTGAAAAGGTGACTCTTTTCAGGCGCAGGCTGTAACAGTAGAAGAGAAACAGAATTACGGCCGCCGCCATGGCAATTCTGGCAAAAAGTCGAACTTTGATCTGTTCTGGATAGCCGTGTTGCAGGCGGTTGCGGCTGATCCGGCAGTAACCGCGCAGATAGGGGTCGAGCAGTTTGAAGGCAAGCAGCTGGTCTTTGAGTTGGCGATGAGGCAATGACGCGTTTTCGAACTTCCCGAGTTCGAGCAGCAGTATCTGTTCAAATTTGTTTTCGGGTGCAGAAGGTGGCAGGCTTCGCAGGTCGATGAAAGAGGTAATGATGTCGTCGTTGTTGCTGTTCAACTCAGCGATAGCGCTTTCTACACCAATATGACGGTGCTTTTCGAGCGGATTGGCCGCACAGAAAATGGTAAAATCAGCGCGCGCGTCAAACCAGATCAGCGGAAACCGCTGTGGCGCGTCAGACAGGATCATCCGGCCGTGCTCGCCCATCTGAAAAGGATAACGCAGGTGCGCCGGCACGAGAAAACGGCCGAGATAGGCTCTGAACATATTTATGCGCTTTTCTACTACTGGCAGCAGTTCAGGAAAGCCAGGGTATTCACTGCGGCAATGCTCGGCAATTTCACCAAAAAAGCTGTAAAGGTTACTGACAATGTAGCGGTAGCTTTTTTCGTCAGTCAGTGCATCGATCGTTTTCCCGCTGTTATCCCAGACGATGAACTTAAAAAGACCTGGGTAACGGTGTTTGAGCTCTTTGATGCTGAGTTCCAGGCTGCGCAATGGCTGTTTGTGGGCTGTCGCCCGATCGACATGCTTTTTTAAAAGCTTGTGCAGAAAATAAGAAATATCGACATTCTGGCTGAGAAAATCCAGCCGGTTGTCCATCTCGGCGAATATCTGCTGCTGTTCTTTTTCGCTGCGCAGTCGCAGCATGTTTTCGACCAGCAGGTTGAGCAGAAACATTGGTACCAGCACAAAACAGACCAACCCGCCGATCCAGGTAAGCGCCCGGTACCTGTTGAATATATTTCTTTCCTGTCTCTCGCCCATTTGTCTATTTTATCATATCACTTATAATCGTAATCGTAATCGTAATCGTTCTCGTCTGTCCCAAGGCAAACGCACTAAAACTTCAAAAGTGAATGTATTTATGTGTAGAACACCTGAGTTTCATTCTCTAACCCGGGCTCTCGGCGGGATCTCAACGCTCCAGCGATTCGCCTCATCGACTTCTCGATTGCTGGAGCCCTTGAGTCAAAAGTGCTCGGCTCACAAGCTTGCGCTTATGAGATGCCCGCCTACGCCCTTTATTGATCGTTATTCAAAATTTTAATGCAATTGCGCAGTCGCAGGATCCAGAATAGCAATAAAGACATGGATTCTGCGACTTCGCCTACGGCTCCGCGCAGAATGAAACAATGGTGCTATCCTGGCGGCTTCTAGCAGAATGACCAACTTTTTGACAGAAAAAATACCGCCGGTTGCCCGGCGGTATTTTTAAAGCGGTATCAGCAGAGATCAGTAATTTTCAACCCATACTTCGAAATGTTCGCGGCCATGATCGCAGACCGGGCATTTGGGCGGAGCTTCGAGGCTTTCGAGAACGTGTCCGCAGTTGTTGCACTTCCAGTAAACCTTGCCGTTTTTCTTGAAAACGGTGTGTTCCTGAACGTTCTTGTGCAGCTTGCGATAGCGGGCTTCGTGCTTTTCTTCGACCTTGGCGACATTTTTGAAGACGGCGGCGATATCGGCAAAACCTTCTTCTTCGGCAGTTTTGGCAAAACCCTGGTAAAGGTCTGACCACTCTTCTTTTTCGCCGTCAGCGGCATACTGCAGGTTCTTGAGGGTATCAGCATAGGCAACCGGATAACCGGCGTTGTTGATGACGACCACTTCGCCGTCCATGCCATACTTGAGCAGCTGCTTCATGAATACCTTGGCGTGTTCCTTTTCGTTCTCGGCAGTTTCGATAAAAATGTCGGCGATCTGCAGAAAACCTTCTTTTTTAGCTACCGATGCGTAATAGGTGTAGCGGGTGCGGGCCTGGCATTCACCGGCGAAAGCTTTCATCAGATTTTCGGCGGTCTTTGTGCCTTTTAACTGTTTGCTCATTACGTTTTCTCCTGAATATTAGTGTTGATATAAACAGAAGCTCGTTCAGCTTCTGAGACTTCCTTTGATGACCTGTCCGGCTTTGAGGCCAGAAACCACTTCGCGCATACCGTTGCCGGCGTCAATACTTCTGATCTGCCTTCGCAGCAGTCTGCCGTTGATTACCTCGACTACCGATTCGAGCTGACCGGTTTTGATTATAGCAGATTCCGGAATGATTATGACCTTTTTCTCAGACTTCAGCGGAATCTTGATTGTACCGAACATTCCCGGAATCAGGCCGCCGGAATTATCGATACAGACCTTTACCAGAAAGGTGCGGCTGTGCGGATCGACTGACGGAACTATCTCTCTGACCGTACCTTTGTAACTGCTGCCGAGAGCCGGAACTTCGTATTCGACCTGTGAATCGATCGAAACCTCTTTTACCAGCGATTCGCGCACCGGTACTTCAAGCAGCAGGGTCTCCGGGTCGAAGAGCCTGAGCATGACCGTGGCCGGATTTCCGAGATCGCCCGGATCAGCCAGTCTTTCGCCAACTACTGCGTCGATAGGGCTGTTGAGAGTGGCATAACCAAGACCAGCCTGTGCCTGCCTGATGCCCTGTGACATTGCGGCGGCATTGGCGGCGGCGCCGGAACGCTGCTGGTTGGCCTGCTGCAGGCCGGCTTCAGCCTGTTTGTGGGCGGTGATCGCCTGGTCGTAGTCGCGTCGTGAAATGGCATTCTTTTCGAACAATGATTTGTTTCTTTCGAGGTCTTTTGCTGCCAGGTCGAGAACGGCGCGGGCAGCCTTGACCTGTTCGTCGGCGGCGGCCACGGCAGCATTGGCTGCCCGCAGCTGATCCTGGCTCGCCGCGACGCCGGCGGTGAGATCCTGTGCGTCCAGCACTGCCAGCACGTCGCCGGCTTTAACCCGGTCGCCGCTGCGTACTTTTATCTCGGTGATGCGCGCGACGATCCGCGGCATAATATCGATTTCATTACGGCTTCGAACTGTGCCGATCGCCCGGTAATAATCGGGTCGGCTGGTTTCGGTGATATTGAGTGTTTCGCCGATGTTCTGAGGCTTTTCCAGATTGATGCCGGGCAGAATCTGGCCGGTGGCAAAGAATCCACCCTGAAACAGCATCAGAAACAGCAGGGCTCCGACTCCGGCGACTGGTCCGATAAATTTGCCGAATCTGGCGTTAGAAGCTGGTTTGGTCTGAGTTTCGCTCATGATTTTTTCTCCTGGTTATTCGCAGCAGCAGACTCGTTGCCAGTCTGGCTGAAATAGTAAATAGTCGGAACGACAAGCATGGTGAACGCGGTGCTGGCAAGCAGGCCAAAGATCAATGCCCAGGCCAGCCCCGAAAAGATCGGGTCGAGAGTGATCGGCCAGGCGCCCAGCAATGTGGTGGCAGCTGTCAGCATGATCGGCCGGAAGCGCACGGCGCCGCTTTCGAGTATTGCTTCTTTCAGAGTCATGCCCTGCTTTACTGCTTCCTGAATGAATTCGATCAGCACGACGCTGTTTCTGATGACGATGCCGCCAAGAGCGATCATGCCGATCATACCTGTCGCCGTGAAGAATATCGGGTCAGGGTAGCCGCCAACAACATCGGCTGCCAGCAGGTTGAGTAGATAAAAACCTGGTGCGATGCCGATGATGGTGAGCGGAATCGCCGACATGACCAGCAGCGGCATGACGAAGTTGTTCATCTGCACTGCCAGCAGCAGATAGATGCCGATGAGCGCAATGCCGAAAGCTATGCCGAGATCGCGGAATACGCGCACGGTGATTTCCCATTCGCCTTCTCCGGCCCATTCAGCAGTTATGCCTTTGGGCAGCGGGTTTTTGCGCAGGCGCTGGTGCATGTCGAAAATGATCTCAGCCGGCGGTCGGCCGACACATTCGGCGGTGACGAACACGACCGGTCGCAGGTTCTTGTGCTGAATGACCTGCTCTTCCTTTTCGACTTTGAATTCGCCCAGCTCGCCGAGGGCTACGAGTTTGCCCGAACGGTCGCGCAGAGTTATCTCACTGAGGCGGTTGAGGTTGTTGCGTTCAGCCAGCGGCAGTCTGATTCTGATCAGCACCGGTTCGCGTTCGTTGGCGACGTGCGCGACGCCGGCGACGTTGCCTCTGAGCGCCTGCGTCAGGGCCTGCTGCAACGACATGGCTGAGAGGCCATGCATGGCGATTTTCTGCACATCAGGCGTAAAAACGATGCGGTCATGTTCGCTTTCGTTCATGTTGTCGATCTGCGCGATATGCACGCTGTCCTCTTCCTTGAGCTGCTTCTGCAGGAACTCGGCGCCGGCGATGATTTCATCATAGCTGCGGTCTTCATCTCCATAGACTTCGATGGTGAGTGTTGAGAAAACCGGCGGGCCGGGCGGAAGTTCGACTATGCTGACGACAGCGCCATATTTGTCGGCGATGGCAGTCAGGTCGTTGCGCAGGCGCAGTGCTATGGCGTGGCTCTGCTGTATGCGCTTATCCTTGGCAGCCAGGTTGATGCGGATGTCAGCGTTGCTGCTGTTGCGTCTGAGATTGTAGTGACGTACCAGCCCGTTGAAGTCGATCGGTGCCGGTATGCCGACATAGGATTGAATACTTATGACTTCGTTAACCCGCGCGAGATACTTTTCGAATTCGCGCACTGCCCGGTCGGTGAGCTCTAAAGAAGAGCCTTCCGGCATATCGACGATCAGCTGCAGCTCGTTTTTGTTGTCGAATGGCAGCATCTTGAGCGGCACTTTCCGAAACAGCATAAGCAACCCGGAAGCGCCAAGCATTGCGAATATCGCAATCATCAGCAGAATGGCGTTGCGCTTCTTCAGAAAGGGCGAAATCATCCAGCGGTAGAAGCGTCTGATCCAGGGCGGCACGCCGTCATCGCTGGTGGTGTCATCACTTTTAACGCCCTGCAGAAGCTTGTAGCCGACCCATGGCACGAAGGTCAGGGCGCAGACGGTTGAGAAAGTTACAGTCAATGGCACGTTGATCGCCATCGGACCCATGTAAGGGCCCATCATGCCGGTGATGAAGAACATCGGTGTGAACGACACGATGATGGCGAGCGTCGACATGATGACCGGCACGATGACTTCCATGACTGCGGTGACGGTGGCCTTTTCGGGCGGTTCTTTGCCCATCTGCAGGTGGCGCTGAATGTTATCGACGTTGGTGATCGGGTCGTCGACGACGAGTCCGAGGCTGAGTATCAGTGCGAACAGGGTGACGCGGTTGATGGTGTAGCCGGCGATGAGGTTGATGAACAGAGCCAGCGCGAAGCTTACCGGCACCGACAGACCGACGACCACGGCGGCGCGCCAGCCCATGGTGAAGGCCATCAGGCCGACAACTGTCAGAATGGCGAACAGCATGCTCGACAGCAGTTCGTTGACTTTTTCGTTGGCGGTTTCGCCGTAATTGCGGCTGACGATCATGTCGACTTCGGGCGGAATTACTTTGCCCTTGAGCTTTTCAGCTTCGGCGATAACTTCGCGGGCGACATCGACGGCGTTGGTTCCCTTTTTCTTACTGAACGAGATGGTGACCGCCGGGTGGCGCTCGCCTGAATTGTCGCGGTTTGCCGCATTGCCCCAGGTCGAGTGGTGATACCAGTCGGGTTCATTAACTGTATCGAGAACCTTTGCGACGTCTTCAATGTAGACGGCGCGGCCTTCGCTCGACCTGATCGGAATTCTCGCGATCTCAGACGCTGATTTGATCGAGTTGCCGGCGAGAATGCGCATGCTGTTGTCGCCTTCGATAATGCGTCCGCTGTCGGCAGTATAGTTGTTGCCGGCAATTGCCATGAAGATATCGGCGAAACAGATACCGAGTGCCTGCATACGGGTCTGGTCCGCTTCGATTCTGAATTCCCGGCGATAGCCGCCATGGATTTCTGATCTGAATACGTTGCGCACTCCGGCCAGGCGGGCTTCGGCTTCTTCCGCGATGCGGCGCAGTTCTGACGGGCTGGTTTCCGGTGATGTCAGGGTGAGGGTTACGATCGGCACGTCATCGATTTCAACTGGTTTGACTATCCAGTTCTGCACGCCCGGTGGCACTATGTCCCTGTTGCCGTCGATTTTGTCGCGGATCTTGACCATGGCGCGGTCGCGATCCTGCCCGACATAAAAGCGAACTGTGACCATCGACTGATCGCGTCGGCTCATCGAGTAAACGTGCTCGACGCCATCGATCTGCCACATCAGTTTTTCGAGTGGTCGCGTGACCAGTTCTTCTACTTCCCGCGGCGAATGGCCAGGAAAAGCGACATAGATATCGACCATCGGCACGACGATCTGTGGTTCTTCTTCGCGTGGAGTCATGAAAATCGCCATGCTTCCGGCGATAACGGCGAACACTATCAGCAGAATCGACAGCGGCCCGGTCAGAAATGCTCTGACGGTGCCGGCGATAAAGCCCTGGGGTTCGTTGGCTGTATCATTGCTCATATCTTGTTTAAACCCTCACTGTGTAAGACTACGAATTTTGTATCATAAAATAATACCGATTTCAATAAGTGCGATTAGATTAAGTAGCGATCAGCATTTTACCGCACATGTCAGAAAAATCAAAACCAGCGCTGACAAATCAGCTAAGCTGTAAACTGGTTTGAAGTGATTGGGTTTATGCTTGTCGCCGGAGGTATCTGCATCTCGCCGGCAAGTTTCGCGGTTGCCGCAGACAGTGATTATCAGCTGGTTGAACTAAAATATTTTCGTGCTTTGAAAAATATTTTATTTTACCTATTACGCCGGCGATGCGGGTAGCCGATAATAGTTCAAGAAGTTTTCTGATCAGCTCAGGGTTGTGTAACCGGCCGCTTTTCATTATACTTTTGCAATGCTGAAGTCCTGACGCGATATCATTCAACTACACAGCATTGATGCTCTGAAATGTTAATAAGGTTTTCAAACCAATTATTTTTTGATTCCAGGAGGAATTATGGCGATTTCCAAGTCCAAGTCCAAGGTTGACGAGACCAAAAAAAAGGCTGCTGTTAAGGCTGCTCCGGCTAAGAAGGCCGCGGTAAAAAAGGCTCCAGCTAAAAAAGTTGCTGCCAAACCGGCAGTGAAAAAGGCCGCCCCGGCCAAGAAAGCCGCAGTAAAAAAGGCTCCCGCCAAAAAAGCTGCAGCCGCCAAGGTTGTCAAGAAAGCTGCTCCGGCCAAAAAAGCTCCGGTAAAAAAAGCTGCGGTCAAGAAGGCCCCGGTAAAAAAGGCTGCGGTTAAAAAGGCTGCTCCGGCTAAGAAAGCTGCTGTAAAAAAAGCTCCAGCCAAGAAAGCTGCGGTCAAGAAAGCCCCCGCCAAGAAGGCCGCTCCAGCTAAAAAAGCTGCAGTAAAAAAGGCTCCCGCTAAGAAGGCCGCTGCCAAACCCGCAGTTAAAAAAGCCGCTCCGGCCAAAAAGGCTGCATCTACTTCGACCAAAAAGATCATCAAGATCGGCATCAAGTAGCAACCCAGAGTAGCAATACTCTCGCTGCATCGCCCCGCCGGGCATCTGCCGGTGGGGCGATGTGCTTTTCGGGCATTTGCGCCGCTGACAAATTTTCGACAACTTCGCCGATGTGAAAATTTATCTGGAAAGGTTAGAATGCATAGAATCTGGAACATGGAGAAATATCATGACGCCACGGCAGGTAGTTGAATCATTCTGGGAAAGCATGCGGACAAACGATTTTCATGCAGCCGGCCGCTGGCTGGCTGATGATTTTGTCTGTCACTGGCCGCAGTCTGGCGAAGAGATATGTGGTCGCGACAACTTTGCCGAGCTCAACAGTCATTATCCGGCGAAGGGCTTGTGGCGCTTCGAGCTGGTAAGTATGGTATGTGAAGGTGATGCTGTCGTCACCGATGTTCTGGTAACAGACGGTGATGTTAAGGCGCGGGCGATTACTTTTCATACTGTTGCCGATGGTCTGATCAAAAAGCAGGTTGAGTTCTGGCCCGACGATTTTGCTGCGCCCGCCTGGCGTCGGCAGTGGGTAAAGCTGCCGGTCGATAAGGGAGCAGCCACGCATACTGACGATTTCACGGAGCTTTGCGCGCAGGCGAGGTCTGTTCTCAATCCGCGTCGGCTGAGTGAATTTGCCGAAGCGGGCGGTGTTGGTGCCGCGCTTTTGACCGCTGCCGGAAACGTTTACACTGGTGTTTGTATCGATACGGCTTCTTCCATGGGTTTCTGCGCCGAGCATGCCGCCGCCGCTGCCATGGTCACGGCTGGTGAAAACCAGGTAATCAGAATGGTCGCGGTCGACTGGGATGGCAGGGTAATGCCGCCCTGCGGCCGCTGCCGTGAATTCATCAGCCAGCTGCATTCTGCCAACTCTGGTGCCGAAGTGCTGGTTGCCGAGGGTTGCACTGTCTCTCTTGGCGAACTTCTTCCGCACGACTGGAAAAGTGGTAGGAGCTGATTCCGGTTGTTGTCATTCGAGTGGCGTCAGCGTTATTTCTTGCTTTAGCGCACATTTTGGACTATACTGTGAGTAGTGGTTGTTTATGCAATCATCGAACCGGGGGCGACCTGGTTTCGACGGGGAGTGTGAGCTGCCACCTGCCATTCGAGGTTGATCGAACGGCCTCGCAAAAAATCGATCAAACATTAACTGCCAACGAAGAACTGGCACTCGCAGCCTAATTTCGCTGTGACGGTTCCCCGGCTGATTCTGCCGGTAAGCACTGGGAGAACCGACGACAAAACCGGCTGGGCTTAACACCGGGCCACTGGGGTAGTAAGCCGAGAATTTCCAGACGGATCGGATGAGTAGAGACCCGCCTGTGGGTTACGAAAGTCTTAAACAAACAAACGCAGGATATAATGGTAGACGGTGTCTGTGAACCTTTTCGGACGCGGGTTCGATTCCCGCCGCCTCCACTGAGAATGAATCCGGATTTGTTCCGGAAACACCAAGAGACCCGCTAGATCAGCGGGTCTCTTGGTGTTTTTAGTCCATATGTATCCAAGCGGACTGGTTGAAATCTTGATACATTTGGGGGTATATTTGGGGGTGTTTTATGAATCGCGGGAGGAGGATACCCCCAATGAAGTTGACAGATGTTTTGATACGGAAAGCAAAGGGTAACGGCAAAATTCAAAAGTTGTTTGATGGCAGAGGTTTGTTTTTATACATTTCGACTGCCGGGAACAAAAGCTGGCGTTGGAAATACCGCTTTGCAGGAAAAGAAAAACTTCTAACAATTGGGTCTTATCCTGAAATCTCACTAAGAGAAGCCAGAGAAAAGAGAGAAGAAGCACAGAGATTGCTTATAAATGGCACTGACCCATCGGAACATCGCAAAGCTATCAAATCAGCAACCAAAGATCTACTTTCCAACAGTTTTGAAGTCATAGCTAGAGAGTGGTTTAAAAAATTTGAGTCCACCTGGGTGTCAGATCACTCAAATCGAATAATCAGACGTTTGGAACGTGATATTTTTCCCTGGATCGGCAAGAAGCCGATTGCTGAAATTGAAGCTCCTCTGCTACTTGATGTTATTCGTCGTATAGAGTCA
>Ga0209096_1003629_pt1 | contig 13282 bp, 9 predicted proteins | sample AD_UKC034_MetaG_FD_184407 | JGI IMG/M metagenome (GOLD analysis project Ga0209096, IMG submission 184407) | Active sludge microbial communities of municipal wastewater-treating anaerobic digesters from USA - AD_UKC034_MetaG (SPAdes) (version 2) | ecosystem: Engineered > Bioreactor > Anaerobic >... | reverse complement strand
CTTCCTTCAGCTCTTCCCTGTCGGTATAGGCTCCGAGTTCCATACTGTTTATATCGGCCTCAGAATAGCCTCGGGTATTCCGGAGATAGTTTAGTACCTCTTGGCCTTTATCTCTTCTCAGAGAGGCGATAAAGTGCCTCTGAGCCGATTCTATGAGAGTGGCTCTTCTCGTTTTTTGTACATGCTTGGCCTCGTCATACCCTTCTATCTTGACTCCGGCCTTCTCTGCCAGGAGAGCCAGAGCCTCAAGGAAGGAGAGACCTTTGGTCTTCTGGAGGTAGGTGATCCAGTCTCCGGACTCGTTACAGGAGAAGCAGTGATAAAACGGCTTGACCGTCGAGACGTAAAGATGTCCCTCCTTCCCGCAAAAAGGGCAGTCCTTTACCAGTTCGGTTCCGGCCTTCTCCGTCCTTCGGGTAGGGGTCGAGAAGAGCTCCTCCTGGAAGCTCTTGGCCAGGAGGAGGTTATAAACGCTCTCGACATCCGTCATAGATCATCCTTCTGCTGTTTTACCTTCTTCTCGTCATCCTTCTTCTCGGACGGCTTGATATAAACGATGTAGTCCGGTTCATTCTCCTTCTTCTTGAAGGTGTTCGGCATCACGAGAAGACTCGATATTCCGTTCAGGTTGCCGGACAGGAAGGTATTCCCGTCCTTGGCCTTGTTCTTCCATAACCCTGTCAATCTGATCATGTCCATTATGACCTCCTAAAAGTCTATGTGATGTTCCGCTCCGGCCTTGACTCTCTCCAGGTTGTGAAGATAGATCATCGTCGTCTTAGGGTCGGAGTGTCTGGCCATAGCCTGTGCCTGCTGGATAGATGCTCCTCCGGCTATGGATAAAGTGATAGCTGTATGTCTTAGAGAGTGTGCTGTCAATCTCGAGGAGTTCGCTCCGGCCTTCCGGAGAGAGTCCTTTACTATCCGAGAGATGCTTCTGGTAGTCATAGCCTCTCCGTAGTTGTTGGAGGATACGGATGCGAAGAGAGGAGTGGTATCCTTCAGAGGTTTGGCTCCTTGTTGGGTTCTGGCGTCAAGGTATTCCTGGAGAGGAGCGAGAGCCTTCTCGGAGAGAATAACGAAGTCATCCTTGTCATCTCTTCCCTTGCCTTGTATCCATAGTACGGGCTGGCCTGCTTCCTGACGGATGTCTCCGATTTGGGCTCTGCTGACTTCAATCGTGCGTAGTCCGGTTCTGGCCAGCAGGTTTATCAGGGCTTTGTCTCTCTTACCCTGGACGGTAGAGACATCAGCCGTCTGGAGAGCTCCTCGGAGTTGATCTTTGGTTAGGCAGTCCTTCCTGTATCCTCGGGGCTTCTTGGGTGACTTTACTTTTGCAATATTCGGATATATCTTCTCTGCTTCCATCCATTCAAAAAACTTCCGGACGGCGGTCAGGTATCCCGAGACGGAGAGAGGTGTCAGGCGTCCGGAGAGATGCTCCCGATAGGCGACTATATCTTCCCTCTGAAGTCCCTTACCTGTCCGGTAGGTCTCCTCCAGCCATCTGGAGAATTGCCGGAGCTGTCTCCGATAGACTTCCTTGGAGCTGGCCCTGACATCTTGGGCGGTTATAAAGGCGTCGATCAATTCGCTGAAGCTGGCTTCCTTGCTGGATAATTCCTGACTCTGTGCCTTTACAATATCCATATTATTGCCCTCCATGATATATCTTTATGCCTCCATTATACCATACAGTTTATAATCTGTCAAGCCTCGGAGAAGCAAAAAAGCTGCCAATATCTTAGACAGTAATTAAGAGATTTACCCTGTCCGTGAGGGGGCAAAACCCTGTCCGTGAGGGGGCAAAACCCTGTCCGTGAAGGGGCAGACCGATCCGACTCTACCCAGCATCTGGAGAGCGTTAGAGCCCTCTCAAAAAAAGGAGAAGTATTTTTAAAGTATATATAAAGGGCAAAAAGCAAAAAACGACCTTCTTGAAGCGGTCGTTTTTTTTAGGTTCAAGAGATAAAAAACATCCTCCAGGAGGTAAAAGATTCTATCCGCTTTTACCTATTCTGGAAGCCATAAAATTTTTGATTCTATCCATCAGGTTCTTCTTCGGAGGAGGAAGAGCTTTTACGACGTCCTCGAGCCGGTCGATCTTGGAGAGGTAGACCTGGAGGAGATCGGCCTGTGCCCTGTTCTCCTTCTCCAGACGATCGATCTTGGCCTCCAGCCTGAGAAGTATATCCGAGAAGGACTGCTCCTCCGATCTTTGAGGTGTTCGGAGGATGGAAGATATAGCATCCTCGACTGTGGATCCCGAGGATGTCATCTCTGATATCTTCCGGACGGTATCGACGACGTCCTCGGCAGGTTCGATTCCTCTCTCCTGGAGAGCTTTACAATACTTACGTACGGTAGAATAATTCAGGCCAGACAGGTCAGCTATCTCTTTGATGGTCATCACATCCCCTCCTGGTATCCAATAGCGTCACATTCTGTTGGACGGGCTCTTGTCCTCTCTGGTAAAGGAATTCAAGGTATCCAATGGTATCACATTATTTGATAGGCCATAACATCTCAATTCTGGAGCGGGATACAGGGTATCAAACGGTATCAAAAAGTAGTCTAAAATGTGATGGAGGTATCACGTTATATAGTTCCGATCAGCGTAAAAAACACCAGGGGAGCTCTTTTGATAATCGTTAAGATAGGGTTGACGGTTGCCTCGTTTGGTGGAGGTTATATTATAACCTCCTCCCGCTTCTCCCGTGTGTTGGTTCGTCCCGACCTCTTTCAGCCTCTTCGCGGTGAGGGGATGAGGTATATCTTCCATTTAAGGCCTCTCACGGCCTCCAGGAGATGCCGTATATTGTTTTGTGGACTTTTTGCCATAAGACAATATAAAACGTCTCCAGAAGGGCGTTTATTTTTTGGGGATTCTCTGACAGACTTCCGGATTTGGGACGAGACGGTAAAGCCTCTTGGTTTTAATACTCCATTCAAGAAGCCAGCCTCCATCCTTGGCCAGCTTCAGGAGTTCTTCGATTTTATCGGCCAGCCTCGTCCATTCTCTTCTCTTTACCATCCAGGCGTAACCGGTGATCCTGGCCAGAGTATCCGCTTTAATGGATATGGAAGTCAGATCCAGCTGCTCCAGCCAGTTAGTTAACCTGTAAAGTTTCTGCTGGAGTGGAGAGCTGCTCCCTGCCAGAGCTTTTATCGTGTCCCGTTTGTCGTATCTCCGGAGGAGGAAGAAGTTATCGAGGCCTAAAACGAATACGGGCGAGAGCTCGATGACAAGTCTGGAGTCCTTGCCGATCTCTTCTCCGGCCTCGACGGCGTCAGCTTCTTTATCCGTCAGGAGCTCGTATCCCTCGATGATCGTTATTAGAGGAGAATGTATTTTAAGAAGGTCATTCCTCGCCTCTCTTCCGATCCAGACTCTCTGGCGGATAAGGAGATGCTGAGTATAAGTCAAGTCAAAAAGTCCCTGTATAGCTCTATGGAGTTTATCCGATCCTGTGTATCCCTTGACGGGATCCTTCGCGAGTCCATACGCCTCGAAGTACTCGCTCTTCTTTATCTGAAGCCGTGGAGGAGTTATTCTGCCGAAGGTCTTGGAGTTGATCTCTTCGGACTCGGCGTTCCCTTTATAATCCGTCTTGGCCAGGAGCTTCTTAATAGCCTCCAGGGCGTTGAAGGCGGCGTCAGAGAGATGATCGAGTCCGGCTATCTTAAGCCTGTCGTCCGTTTGTGCGTGGTCGTCAAAGAGTTCCATCTGCTCCCCTGGCGTTAGGGACTCGTTGGAGACGAAGGTCTGCTGGTCCAGAGGAAGGGCGACTTTATATGATGCTGGTCTGGCATCCATCAGGGATACTCCTCCTCGTCCTTGACAGGTTCCTCCTGGCGGAGGATAGAGAAGAGCTCTTCCCAAGGTTCTCGCTGGATATTGATAGACTCTCGCATCTTTTCGATCGCTTCAGGAGGAGGCTGAAGGCTGTCTATATCGATCGGATAGGGTTCCTCTGATCGAGGATATATCGGACTGAAGTTGATGATCGTCTCCTTCAGATTGAGATTAAAAAAATCGACGGCTTCCTTTAGGACTCTCAGGATGACATCCATATGACCACGGAAGTCGTAGTCCATCAGGTCGGAGTAGGCCCTGATTATAGCGGTGTACCGGTAGATGGATCGGAGCTCCTTCTTGGTTTTATCGGCGGCTGAAGCAACTGTCATCCAGGTGGACTCCTTTATCTCGGTTATCTCATCTGGAGAGTACAGGTGTCTGAGGGTAAAGGTGTCCCGATAGTAGCCTTTATCGTCCAGCTGGTAGGGTTCTGGGTCCTGGATAATAGCGACTCCCGCTGCTGTTCCTCCGGTCTCATGATTCAAATTCGGATGGTATGTATCGACGTACTCTTGCCAGTATCCAAGGCGGTAAAGAGCCTCTCTTTTTACAAAGGTCTTCTTCATCAGGGAGAAGGATCGAGGCGTCAGGTTCCTTTTAGGCGGTATGTCAACGGCCAGTTGACCAGACGTTATAAGCTCCGTTAACCGTTTATATCCTTCCTGATAGGCTTCCGGATAGTCTTTGGCCAGCTCGTCGACGGCGTCTTCATATTCCTGGATATCGGCCTTACCTTTAGCTTCTTCTTTGTCTGCGTAAAATACGGATATATCCGGATAGGCGTCATCTGCGAGAGAGACGAGGATCTCGGCCAGGCTGACGGGTTCATCCAGGAGGTTCTGTCTCTGGAGCTTCTTCATATCCTCCAGCTGCTTCTCTGTCATTATTTGAGGAGTGAAGGCATCCCTCCGGATATGTTCTGAGAGAGATTGAGTCTTAAGCATCTCGATGACGACTCGGTATAGGCGGGCGGCTATGCTGCCCTTGACGGCGTCCAGGACGACGAAGGTCTCTTGAATCCTCTTGCCTATGTGGAGGTAGGCGTTATAATCCTTGATGTCCTGGTCTCCCTGGAGAGACTCAACGATGGTCTCTCTGTCGCCGTCCTTTAGTATTTTTTTGGCTCCGTTAGACATAAAATATTCGAAGTTATCGGATATGATGAGGCGGGCGGCTTCCTTCCCGCTGAGCTTCTTCTTTTTTAGCAGCGTCTGGATGTCCTTCATTCTCCCTCCTTATCTCCCTATGAGAACGGCCTCCAGAGCTTCCAGTCTGCTCTGGAGTTCTGACGTCTCGATTGCTTTGATGACAGACATCAGGATGGATGTCTCCCTCTGTGCTCTGTCCTGGTCTATCTCTCCGGCTTTATATCTGTTAAGAGTATTCCCGAGAGCCTCGACGATCGTCTGGGCGTTCATTTTATTCCCGATTCTGTCCTCTGGTTCCGGAGCTATGTATTCAGCCTTCAATGTCTCAAAGTAACGGAGGACGAGATCGAGGAGCTTCTCCGTCGATATCTCGGCAAAGTCTCTCTTCTGGAGCTCCTTTACCAGCTTCTTCATTTGGGATCCAATAAGCTCGATCCTTCCTGCTCTGACGAGATAGTACTTCTCATAGAGCTCCTCCAGTTGAACGGCTTTAAGGCTTGCTATCTCCTCCGAGAGCTCTTGACTCCAGGAGGCCAAGGTTCCTTTGGCTACCTTCAGTTCTCTGGCTATTCTGGCATAGCTGAGGCCTTTGGCTCTGAGCTCTATGAACCGAGTCTTGAGGGCTGTCCTTCCCTCGGATAGGAGAGCGGAGTCAACCTTCATGATAGACTCTTTAATTCCGTGTCTGTAATGCGTACTTTACGGACGTTACTTATCCTCAAGCCTAAAAACATCAAGCATCTGCTCCTCTGTCACATAGTATTTTATACCGACTTTTTTGGCCTTCAGTTTGCCCTCCTTGATCCATTTACGTAGGACTTTAGCCGTGATGTCCATCTTCTTCGAGGCCTCCTCCAGGTCATAAAATAAGTGCTTCCCTATCTCTATCGGCATCTTCCTCTCCTCCTCCATAATTCTAATATCTCTCATCTTTTGGATCGTCCTCTATTGAGAATGTCTCTCCCTTGAATAAAAAAGAACAGGAGCCGGATGTCTTCCCGAGTCTGTTTTTAAGGACGTGTATCTCTATCCGTCCGGTCTTGTCTGCCTTGGCTGATGGACTTCCGGAGTCTTGTCTCTCGGCGTCCTCGTTGAATACGGCCAGGACAAGAGAGGCGTCCTGTTCTATATCTCCCGACTCTCGGAGGTTCTCCAGTCTTGGCCTCCGGAGTTCCTTGGATGCGTTTGGGGGTATGGCGGTTCTTCCGAGTTGAGCTCCCGTAATGATCGGGATGTTGCAGGACACGGCGGCCTGTCTGAGAGCTTCTGAAGCTTGCTTGACCTCGACGTACCTCTGGGCAGAGACATTTGACAGCGGTATCTTCTGGAGATAATCGATAAAGACGGCTCCGGTATTCTTCCGATCGGATGTCTTGATTATTATTTGCTTCAGATCGGACTCATTAAGAGGACGGTCGACGATATAAAGCCTTCCGGAGGAGGTCAGGTCGTCATATTGATGGACAGCCTGGTCTATTCCTTTTATTCCTGTCGGAGCCTTCAGATACTCCTCGTACAGGTCGAAGTTCGGAGTCCCTTTGCCGTCGAAGACGATCTTGGCCAGAGCCATGATGATCATCGTGGCTATTTTATTTTTGGGTAGCTCGTAGGAGTAAAAGTAAAATCTCCGATCGGGATAGAGTCCGGACATCCTCAGGAGAAGATTGATCATCAGCGTCGTCTTCCCGTGCCTCGGCCTTCCTGCTATGACCGTGACGGCTCCTTGAGGGATACGGACGAGGTCATCCAGCTCTTTGAATCCGGTCTTGAGACTCGGCGGCGTCTCCTTCAGGTCTCGAAGATAGTCGGCCAGAAGATACGGCTCGGGTATCTCGGCTCCTCTTCTCTTCTGGAGAGCCTCGAGAGTCCCTTGGATATCGTTCTCGACTCTTAGATAGTCTTTGGCCTTCAAGCTGCTATCAAGTCTCTTCCTGAAGGCCAGCAGGAGCTTCTCGGACTCTTCCTGGCCTCCGCTCTTCATTCTCGATGTCTCCTGCTTGATGAGTTCGGCATCCAGACCGGATACCTCGGACAGGGACTCGAGATATATCTTCTTGTCAAGTGGATCCCCGATCTTGGCCAGACATCCGATAGACTCGTCGAGAGCCTCTCTGTATCCTATGTCAGACTCGATCTGGTATTTTTGGAAGATTCTCTCCGGCATCCAGCGACTCCATTCAACGGATTCGGCCTCTTCCTTCCTGTTGCTTCTCATGAGCTCGTCCAGGTCTTTTATACCCTCTGGAAGCCGTGCAACGAAGAGATGGATCGACGAGTCCATCAGGCTCTTAACGAGGTCTTCTGTGGCCTTCTGTCCAGCGTCGTCGTTATCGAGAGATATGATTATATTTTTGACTCCGGCATCCTCCAGAGCCTGGAGCTGGTACTGGCTGACGGTCAATCCTCCGAGGGCGACAGCGTTCATCGTAGGTTCTCTGGAGTTAAGAAGTAAGGCGTCAAGCTGGCCTTCTACCAGTAGGATCTTCTTCGTTTTACTTTTATGGATCCTCTCGAGTCCTATAAAGGCCTTGCTCTTCTCCAGTCCAGCGGCGTTGACGTACTTCTGTAGCCCTCGAGCCTTCAGTTCTTCCTCGGGTAGGATGGATCGTCCGGATATTCCTATCCCTCGACCGGATACGTCTCTCCAGAGTATAGCCAGCTGATGCGAGACTCCGAGTCCGGCGGTAAAGAGTCCGGAGGCCTGTATCTCCTGATCGGTATAGCCTTTCTTTTGGAGGACTTCCTTCAGCTCTTCCCTGTCGGTATAGGCTCCGAGTTCCATACTGTTTATATCGGCCTCAGAATAGCCTCGGGTATTCCGGAGATAGTTTAGTACCTCTTGGCCTTTATCTCTTCTCAGAGAGGCTATAAAGTGCCTCTGGGCGGACTCGTTGAGAGAAGCTCTTCTTGTTTTTTGTTGATGTTTGGCCTCGTCATACCCTTCGATCTTGACTCCGGCCTTCTCGGCGAGTAGAGCCAGAGCCTCTTGGAAGGAGAGGTTCCTGGTCTTCTGGATGAAGTTGATCCAGTCTCCGGACTCGTTACAGGAGAAACAGTGGTAAAAAGGCTTGACCGTCGAGACGTAAAAATGTCCCTCCTTGCCGCAGAAAGGACAATCCTTTACCAGTTCGGCTCCGGCCTTCTCCGTTCTTCGGGTAGGCGTCGAGAAGAGTTCCTCCTGGAAGCTCTTGGCCAGGAGGAGGTTATAAATGCTCTCGACATCCGTCATAGATCATCCTTCTGCTGTTCTACCTTCTTCTCGGCTGACTTGATATAAACGATATAGTCCGGTTCATTCTCCTTCTTCTTGAAGGTGTTCGGCATCACGAGAAGACTCGATATCCCGTTCAGGTTGCCGGACAGGAAGGTATTCCCGTCCTTGCCTTTGTTCTTCCATAAACCTGTCAATCTGATCATGTCCGTTATGACCTCCTAAAAGTCTATGTGATGTTCCGCTCCGGCCTTGACTCTCTCCAGGTTGTGAAGATAGATCATCGTCGTCTTGGGGTCGGAGTGTCTGGCCATAGCCTGTGCCTGCTGGATAGATGCTCCTCCGGCTATGGATAAAGTGATAGCTGTATGTCTTAGAGAGTGTGCTGTCAATCTCGAGGAGTTCGCTCCGGCCTTCCGGAGAGAGTCCTTTACTATCCGAGAGATGCTTCTGGTAGTCATAGCCTCTCCGTAGTTGTTGGAGGATACGGATGCGAAGAGAGGAGTGGTATCCTTCAGAGGTTTGGCTCCTTGTTGGGTTCTGGCGTCAAGGTATTCCTGGAGAGGAGCGAGAGCCTTCTCGGAGAGAATAACGAAGTCATCCTTGTCATCTCTTCCCTTGCCTTGTATCCATAGTACGGGCTGGCCTGCTTCCTGACGGATGTCTCCGATTTGGGCTCTGCTGACTTCAATCGTGCGTAGTCCGGTTCTGGCCAGCAGGTTTATCAGGGCTTTGTCTCTCTTACCCTGGACGGTAGAGACATCAGCCGTCTGGAGAGCTCCTCGGAGTTGATCTTTGGTTAGGCAGTCCTTCCTGTATCCTCGGGGCTTCTTGGGTGACTTTACTTTTGCAATATTCGGATATATCTTCTCTGCTTCCATCCATTCAAAAAACTTCCGGACGGCGGTCAGGTATCCCGAGACGGAGAGAGGTGTCAGGCGTCCGGAGAGATGCTCCCGATAGGCGACTATATCTTCCCTCTGAAGTCCCTTACCTGTCCGGTAGGTCTCCTCCAGCCATCTGGAGAATTGCCGGAGCTGTCTCCGATAGACTTCCTTGGAGCTGGCCCTGACATCTTGGGCGGTTATAAAGGCGTCGATCAATTCGCTGAAGCTGGCTTCCTTGCTGGATAATTCCTGACTCTGTGCCTTTACAATATCCATATTATTGCCCTCCATGATATATCTTTATGCCTCCATTATACCATACAGTTTATAATCTGTCAAGCCTCGGAGAAGCAAAAAAGCTGCCAATATCTTAGACAGTAATTAAGAGATTTACCCTGTCCGTGAGGGGGCAAAACCCTGTCCGTGAGGGGGCAAAACCCTGTCCGTGAAGGGGCAGACCGATCCGACTCTACCCAGCATCTGGAGAGCGTTAGAGCCCTCTCAAAAAAAGGAGAAGTATTTTTAAAGTATATATAAAGGGCAAAAAGCAAAAAACGACCTTCTTGAAGCGGTCGTTTTTTTTAGGTTCAAGAGATAAAAAACATCCTCCAGGAGGTAAAAGATTCTATCCGCTTTTACCTATTCTGGAAGCCATAAAATTTTTGATTCTATCCATCAGGTTCTTCTTCGGAGGAGGAAGAGCTTTTACGACGTCCTCGAGCCGGTCGATCTTGGAGAGGTAGACCTGGAGGAGATCGGCCTGTGCCCTGTTCTCCTTCTCCAGACGATCGATCTTGGCCTCCAGCCTGAGAAGTATATCCGAGAAGGACTGCTCCTCCGATCTTTGAGGTGTTCGGAGGATGGAAGATATAGCATCCTCGACTGTGGATCCCGAGGATGTCATCTCTGATATCTTCCGGACGGTATCGACGACGTCCTCGGCAGGTTCGATTCCTCTCTCCTGGAGAGCTTTACAATACTTACGTACGGTAGAATAATTCAGGCCAGACAGGTCAGCTATCTCTTTGATGGTCATCACATCCCCTCCTGGTATCCAATAGCGTCACATTCTGTTGGACGGGCTCTTGTCCTCTCTGGTAAAGGAATTCAAGGTATCCAATGGTATCACATTATTTGATAGGCCATAACATCTCAATTCTGGAGCGGGATACAGGGTATCAAACGGTATCAAAAAGTAGTCTAAAATGTGATGGAGGTATCACGTTATATAGTTCCGATCAGCGTAAAAAACACCAGGGGAGCTCTTTTGATAATCGTTAAGATAGGGTTGACGGTTGCCTCGTTTGGTGGAGGTTATATTATAACCTCCTCCCGCTTCTCCCGTGTGTTGGTTCGTCCCGACCTCTTTCAGCCTCTTCGCGGTGAGGGGATGAGGTATATCTTCCATTTAAGGCCTCTCACGGCCTCCAGGAGATGCCGTATATTGTTTTGTGGACTTTTTGCCATAAGACAATATAAAACGTCTCCAGAAGGGCGTTTATTTTTTGGGGATTCTCTGACAGACTTCCGGATTTGGGACGAGACGGTAAAGCCTCTTGGTTTTAATACTCCATTCAAGAAGCCAGCCTCCATCCTTGGCCAGCTTCAGGAGTTCTTCGATTTTATCGGCCAGCCTCGTCCATTCTCTTCTCTTTACCATCCAGGCGTAACCGGTGATCCTGGCCAGAGTATCCGCTTTAATGGATATGGAAGTCAGATCCAGCTGCTCCAGCCAGTTAGTTAACCTGTAAAGTTTCTGCTGGAGTGGAGAGCTGCTCCCTGCCAGAGCTTTTATCGTGTCCCGTTTGTCGTATCTCCGGAGGAGGAAGAAGTTATCGAGGCCTAAAACGAATACGGGCGAGAGCTCGATGACAAGTCTGGAGTCCTTGCCGATCTCTTCTCCGGCCTCGACGGCGTCAGCTTCTTTATCCGTCAGGAGCTCGTATCCCTCGATGATCGTTATTAGAGGAGAATGTATTTTAAGAAGGTCATTCCTCGCCTCTCTTCCGATCCAGACTCTCTGGCGGATAAGGAGATGCTGAGTATAAGTCAAGTCAAAAAGTCCCTGTATAGCTCTATGGAGTTTATCCGATCCTGTGTATCCCTTGACGGGATCCTTCGCGAGTCCATACGCCTCGAAGTACTCGCTCTTCTTTATCTGAAGCCGTGGAGGAGTTATTCTGCCGAAGGTCTTGGAGTTGATCTCTTCGGACTCGGCGTTCCCTTTATAATCCGTCTTGGCCAGGAGCTTCTTAATAGCCTCCAGGGCGTTGAAGGCGGCGTCAGAGAGATGATCGAGTCCGGCTATCTTAAGCCTGTCGTCCGTTTGTGCGTGGTCGTCAAAGAGTTCCATCTGCTCCCCTGGCGTTAGGGACTCGTTGGAGACGAAGGTCTGCTGGTCCAGAGGAAGGGCGACTTTATATGATGCTGGTCTGGCATCCATCAGGGATACTCCTCCTCGTCCTTGACAGGTTCCTCCTGGCGGAGGATAGAGAAGAGCTCTTCCCAAGGTTCTCGCTGGATATTGATAGACTCTCGCATCTTTTCGATCGCTTCAGGAGGAGGCTGAAGGCTGTCTATATCGATCGGATAGGGTTCCTCTGATCGAGGATATATCGGACTGAAGTTGATGATCGTCTCCTTCAGATTGAGATTAAAAAAATCGACGGCTTCCTTTAGGACTCTCAGGATGACATCCATATGACCACGGAAGTCGTAGTCCATCAGGTCGGAGTAGGCCCTGATTATAGCGGTGTACCGGTAGATGGATCGGAGCTCCTTCTTGGTTTTATCGGCGGCTGAAGCAACTGTCATCCAGGTGGACTCCTTTATCTCGGTTATCTCATCTGGAGAGTACAGGTGTCTGAGGGTAAAGGTGTCCCGATAGTAGCCTTTATCGTCCAGCTGGTAGGGTTCTGGGTCCTGGATAATAGCGACTCCCGCTGCTGTTCCTCCGGTCTCATGATTCAAATTCGGATGGTATGTATCGACGTACTCTTGCCAGTATCCAAGGCGGTAAAGAGCCTCTCTTTTTACAAAGGTCTTCTTCATCAGGGAGAAGGATCGAGGCGTCAGGTTCCTTTTAGGCGGTATGTCAACGGCCAGTTGACCAGACGTTATAAGCTCCGTTAACCGTTTATATCCTTCCTGATAGGCTTCCGGATAGTCTTTGGCCAGCTCGTCGACGGCGTCTTCATATTCCTGGATATCGGCCTTACCTTTAGCTTCTTCTTTGTCTGCGTAAAATACGGATATATCCGGATAGGCGTCATCTGCGAGAGAGACGAGGATCTCGGCCAGGCTGACGGGTTCATCCAGGAGGTTCTGTCTCTGGAGCTTCTTCATATCCTCCAGCTGCTTCTCTGTCATTATTTGAGGAGTGAAGGCATCCCTCCGGATATGTTCTGAGAGAGATTGAGTCTTAAGCATCTCGATGACGACTCGGTATAGGCGGGCGGCTATGCTGCCCTTGACGGCGTCCAGGACGACGAAGGTCTCTTGAATCCTCTTGCCTATGTGGAGGTAGGCGTTATAATCCTTGATGTCCTGGTCTCCCTGGAGAGACTCAACGATGGTCTCTCTGTCGCCGTCCTTTAGTATTTTTTTGGCTCCGTTAGACATAAAATATTCGAAGTTATCGGATATGATGAGGCGGGCGGCTTCCTTCCCGCTGAGCTTCTTCTTTTTTAGCAGCGTCTGGATGTCCTTCATTCTCCCTCCTTATCTCCCTATGAGAACGGCCTCCAGAGCTTCCAGTCTGCTCTGGAGTTCTGACGTCTCGATTGCTTTGATGACAGACATCAGGATGGATGTCTCCCTCTGTGCTCTGTCCTGGTCTATCTCTCCGGCTTTATATCTGTTAAGAGTATTCCCGAGAGCCTCGACGATCGTCTGGGCGTTCATTTTATTCCCGATTCTGTCCTCTGGTTCCGGAGCTATGTATTCAGCCTTCAATGTCTCAAAGTAACGGAGGACGAGATCGAGGAGCTTCTCCGTCGATATCTCGGCAAAGTCTCTCTTCTGGAGCTCCTTTACCAGCTTCTTCATTTGGGATCCAATAAGCTCGATCCTTCCTGCTCTGACGAGATAGTACTTCTCATAGAGCTCCTCCAGTTGAACGGCTTTAAGGCTTGCTATCTCCTCCGAGAGCTCTTGATTCCAGGAGGCCAGGGTTCCT
>Ga0209096_1003627_pt1 | contig 13285 bp, 19 predicted proteins | sample AD_UKC034_MetaG_FD_184407 | JGI IMG/M metagenome (GOLD analysis project Ga0209096, IMG submission 184407) | Active sludge microbial communities of municipal wastewater-treating anaerobic digesters from USA - AD_UKC034_MetaG (SPAdes) (version 2) | ecosystem: Engineered > Bioreactor > Anaerobic >... | reverse complement strand
GCGCCGACGCGGTAAAGGTGCGCTATGACGGGGTAATCTATACCATCAAAAAGCCTACAAACAGTTTGCAAATTGCACGGGCGCGCGAGCGTTCGGCGATGGCAGCCTTTGAAACGCTCGCGGCGCAATTTTGCGTGATTGCGAATGGTGTGCCGTGTAAAACCGACCTGTCGAATCTGCCGGTGGAAGTGATAATTCTACTGTCAAACGTCGCGGACAGGTTTTTTTTTACGCCGTATCTTTAATCGATTTTGACCTATTGATTGTTTATCACGTCCTGTCATACACCGAGGCCCAGGGTATTGACAGCGATGAGGCCGGGCGGTTGTGGAATGTGTTTTTAAGAGAGGGTGGATATGCCGCAACTTGATAACTATCTCGTAACGCTCGGTATGCAGGGACAAAAATTTGTTCTTGCAACGATGGATAAAATTCGCAAAAAGGGCGGCGACCTCTCCAAAAAGAAACAGATTGTAAAAATTACGCCCGATACCGCCAAAACCGGCCGGGCGGCGGATGCGCGCCAAAAACGGGAATCACGCGAAAAAGAACTGGGAAAGGCGCCGGATGCGCGCCAAAAACGGGAATCACGCGAAAAAGAACTGGGAAAGGCGCCGGATAAATTTAAAGCGGGCGCGCAGGCGTTTGAAAACGCCACAAAAGAAACGAACAGAAAGCGGGAACTAAATGAGGGAAAATTCGGTAAGACGGTAGATAAATTCAAGGGCGGCGCGCAGAATTTTGCGAGCGCGGCGTCAACCCTCGATCCGGCCGCGACCATTTCAAGCGTCACATCTGCCATAGGGACGTCGCTTTCGGGAATATCCGTCCTCGGCGTCAGTTTGGGCCGTCTGCCGGAGGGTATCGCGCACATTGCCAATAGTACGCTTTCGATGGCGAAAAGTTCCATCGATATGGCAAAACAGGCCACGGCCGCCTTTCACCAACTCACCACACGCAACGCTGCCGCCGCGTATTACGGCGAGAAGGTCACAAAGCGCGGCCCACTTTCCCGCAATGAACGGGCCATGTTTATTGACGCGGTATCGGGATCAATGGGAAAAATTCAGAAACCGCTAGCCGATGAAATCAACAAATTAATTGGTAAAAAAGACACACGTGCGCTTGCCCGCGTGGGTGCGGGTGATTGGGAATCGACCGGCACAGATAAGGGGTGGATGCTTGGCCAACTTTCCAGCAGCTTTCAGGGATTGCCGCCGACGATCAAACAGAAATTGCAAGCGGCGCTATTGAAAAACTACGCGGGCGAAATACAAGGTATGGCACCGGGGCAGCGGCGGACGCAGCAAAACGCGGCGTGGTTTGCGGACACCGAGGAAGCGCAGACGGCCACAATAGCCGGTAAAAGTACCGGTGCGGTGCGCGGCATGACCACCAATTTCAACCGGATGCAAGTCACACTATATGATACCGGTCTGAAATTTGCCGGAGCCATAAACGCGACTATTAACACGCTTAACGGACTTGCCGTCACAATTCCAAAAGTCACAGCGGCGTTGAATGACCTGGTGAAAAGCCCTAGCCTATCCAGCGTGAAAAAAGCTATGACGTCATTTTCCGGTGCGACGCCGAGGGCGGGTAAATAGTGGCCATAACAATCAACGTTGCCAGTCTGATTAGCGGCGCGGTTACAAATTTATTTAACTCCGCGCTTATTATCGGCCTGCCGACGGCCGACGCGCCCGTTCCTACGTTTTGCATGTGCGAAATTCCAAACGAACGGGCGCGCGCATCTGTCAGGCTCCCCGGCCACCTGACTCAGGCGGGCGAATTTAAAGCCCGGTCGGTTATTGAAGCGTCCACCATCGACCTTGACATCATACTATCGGACATCCCCGCGTCACGCGATCAAAGCGTTTTTCGCGTTATTCAAATTGTCTTGAATAACGCCGCGCTTGTCGCCAACTCGGTTGCGTCGTTCGGCGCAGTGTTGCCGAACCTATCAGGGCTCGCGGTTGGATACGTTTCGTCATGTATATCGGTCCTTAATCAGATGAAAAATTACATGAAACCGATTATGATATTGGGATCATATATCCCCCTGGGCGTATTACAGCAGACAACGCCCTATTTATCGTCGGCGTGGTATATCGAAGAAATAAGCCCGCCGCATAACGCGGGCGAGGCGGGCGTGGCGATGACGATCAGACTCCGTGAACAGTTTTCAGCGCGCGACTTGTCGTCACTACTCGGCGCGGCGCTTACCGTCGCGTCGGAGGTTGCGGCCCCGAACGGCGGCTCGAATCTCGGGGGCATGTTCTGAGCTATTTCTTGGACATAACGCAAGCGGTCGTCACTACGCTTTTTCAATTCCAGCCGCCCGCCGTGGGCGCGCAAAATGCGATTCGGTGCGCGGGCGGGGAAATCGCCGCGTGGGAGTACGCCCGCACCGACGACGACGGGAACTATTTGGTTAAAATCTACGACGCAACAACCGGCGCGCCCGTGTATAAGGCGACCGTTTACGCGCTTCCCGGACGAGACATATTTTGCGGCCTGTTTTCGACGGGGGCGATCCCGTCCGGTGATATTTTCGATACCGATACCGTGTGGTATAGAATAGATTATATATGATCATCTTTTACCCGACATCAATTGTGTGCACGCCCGTTATTATTGCGGACATGACGGACAGCTCGGACCGGTGGAGCGACGCGGAGGCGCTTATTTACGCCTACCTCAATAAACCGTCTGACGTGTTGGCGCTCACACCGCCGAATATATATTCGTGTAAATACAGTTATACCGTTCAGCATAACGGCGTTCCACTCGGCGCGGCGCTGAAAATGACGCTGAATGCGGCGGTGGCATCGCCGCCGTCCGAGCTCATTTCGCGGGTGTCGGTTGATTATGCCGTATCGTTGGCGGACTCGCTATTGACTGACAAAATCGCTAATCCGCAGGTTAAAATTATGACGGCGGTGGTGGTTGAACGCGCGTCGGCGTTGGTAGCGGTAAACCGTTCTTTCGTCGCGTATTCCGTCGTATTGCAACCGGACGCCTACGGCACTAATGCAACGCTGTATATTCGCGGCGCGTCGTTCGATGACACGATTGTAAAAAAGGAGCTTGGTTTTCAACTTTCGACGCTTTTACCGCTGAATACGCAATTAACGGCGATCGGGGCGCGGCTCGGCTATGTGTGTTCGTTCGCCCCGGGCGTCGCCGCCGCGCCGCCGGTCACGGGCCGGTTATTTCAACCGTCTACGCTTGCTAAAATTTTGGATGAAATTTGTCTGCAAAATAAAATTCTTTATAAGATTAACGGCAAAATAATTTCTTTTTATTCGCAAAGCTCGGCCCCCTCGACCGTCGGCGCGCTTGTTGCGGGGAATCGGTTTTCCTTTCTCGGTTACGGCATGTCGGCGCTCATGTGGGGCGTCGGCGTCGAGAATTACGCAAACGTGAAATTTAAAACGCCGATTTTTAACGCTGCACTTTTTGATAAAGTGACGTTGTATAATGACAGTCAATCGGCGCTTTTTGAAGGTTTCAAATCGGCGTTTCCTAAACTCGGCCCGCTTGTTCCGGCATCATATGACGCCTACATTTTACGTTACGCGATAACGCGGAACGATGAAGAACTTTGTTGTGAGGTCACGGCTACGAACAATTGGTTACTGTCGCAAATGCGGGTTGATGGGATTTTGGAATCGCAAATATACGGGGTGTCGTTATGATTTACGCCGCGACGGTAAAAAGCGTGGGAGTGACACCGGGATCGTTTTTTGTGATACCAAAATACACCCGCGTGGACGGGACGGATGCGCCGGACATCGAAGCGCTGCCGGTGAATGGACTGGTTCCGACGATTGGCGACACGGTAATTTGCGCCGAGGGGTTGAACGACCTTTTACAATCTTCGCAAATGATTTTCAACGATAACGGCGGGGCGTTCCCGCTCATTATCGCGTCGCTCGCGCAAATACTTGTTTTTTCCGTTGCACTCACGCAGATAAAAGGCCTGGTGACGCTCGGTGAGGGCGGTAGTCACATGCTGCTTGGCGAAACAGTACAAACGTGGGCACAATCAGTGGACGCGGCAATAACGGCCCTTTATGCGTGGGGCGCAACAGGTGTCGCGCCGGGGCCGACGGGCGGTATTAATCCGTTTCCACAAGTGCCGCTTGCGCCGGTATGGCCGCCATTGGCGCTATCGCTTAAACATCAATTAGATTAGGCGGGGATTATGGCTTTTCAACTTGACGGCGATGGAAACATATTATTTGATGCGGTTACCGGTCTGGCCAAACAGGTGACGGGTTTACAGTCACTTGAACAGGACGCGATGAGTGAGTGCCGCTGCGAACAGGGCGGCAATTTCGCCGATAGCTCATACGGACGCAATCCGCTAGTGTGGAAACTGTCGCAAAGTACGGCGGACAAAATCGCCGACGTGAAACGTATAGTGTCAAAATACTACAATCCGTTTTCTATTACATATGAAAATGGAATTATAACGGTGGACTGATATGCCCATAACGAACGGAATATATACGGAACTCACGTTTGAAGATGCGCTCGCCGCCATAATCAACGACGCGCCGTCTACAATCAAATTCAGCCCTGGCAACCCGCCCGAACTCATCCTTGCTAACATGTTCGCGCAGGGCGATGTTAACCTTGACCAGTTTATTGGTGAAACACTCGCCGCGATGATGGCCCCCGTGGGCGCAATGATCGACTTACTGAATCCGAACAATCCCCGGCGCGGCGCGGTCGCCGCGTCTGGCTATGTGCTTGTCACCAATTCGTCACCGGACGCCGTGGCGATCGCGTTGAACACACTTGTTATCGCGTCCAGCGGTCAAGAATACACCGTCGGCGTATCATCATTCGTTATTCCCGGCGAAGGATCGGCGCATATTTTTGTCACATGCACCGAGACGGGAATCGGTGGTAATATTCCGGCCGGTCGGACGTTCACTATTACCGGTTACGCCGATCTGTCCGGCGAGAATACGCTCCCCTTCCTCAACGGTGCGGCGGCGGAAAGTGACGCGATATATCTAAACCGCGTGACGGCGGAAAAGACTGAATACGGATCACAAAGCGGCTCGGTCGCCGTCGAAACGGCGTTAAAAACGATATATGCGGACGCCCGAATATACGTCAACCCAACCGCTACGGCTATTGTCGATCCGGTGCCGGTCCCTGCGAGCGGTTACAATGTGGTCGTCCTGGTGCCGTATGGGATACTTTCTACCGCTGAGGACATAGTCCCAATTTTACAAATCCTGTCCGAGCGGTTGGAATTCATCAACGCGCAAAATCTGGGCGACGCGCGTCACGTAGTGATGAGCGGCACGATATACACGTCGGAAATTCCCGTATCATATTTCTTCACGGTTGCGCAACCGGTATCAACCATGCTCGACGTAGTAATAAACGTGCGGGCGTCAAGCGGGGCGGAGCGGTCGGAGCTCATCGCCCAGGCCAACAATTTTGCCACGCTGTTTATCAATCGGCTCATTCAACTGTTTTCCGGTGTCGATGGAACGACAACAATCACGTATAGCGACGGCGAGGGGGCCGACGTAGAAACGGACGTGGACGTTGCGGGAAGCGCAACGTTGGCCGGTTCTATCGCCCCTGCGTTCGGAATCGCAACCATTCAGTCACTTGTGTGTGACATTGACTCAATATCGCTTACGCCGCAAATCCTTTTTGACTCGGTGGCTACGCTTGAAATGGTGATCGATCCCGACCTATGCGGAGAGGCCGCCGTTACGTTGTCGCTTGACAGCGGCGCGACAAAGTTTATTGATTTTAAAAATGACGCGCTTTTTAGTGATGACACGTCGTGGTTTGACCGGTATTTATTCATCGACCCGGCCAACGTGACAATTACTGTTCAGGTGACGGAATGGATTTAAGCGCAAAAATGACCGTCGCCAAATTGACGCCGCCGGGTTATTTCAACCTAGCGGACAGCGCGCCGGATCAACACAAGGCGTTTATTACCTGGTGGAATAGCATTCTAGCGGTCCGTGTCGCTCAAGCGGAAGCGGTGAAAACGCTGATTATGACGCCGTGGCTTGTCAACCACTTGGACAGCCCCCGGACGCCGTGGCTTGACTACCTGCTTACGCAATACGGATTTGGGTTTTTTGGCGGTACGAACAATCAGGCGGCGGCGCTCTACAAACTGATTTCTAACGGTTGGAATCGAAGCACAATAAAAAACATTCTTCTGGTTATTCAAACGCTATGCCTTGCGCCGTTTTCGTGGTTTGACAGTACGTTTGTACCATATATCGTCACGGGTAATTTACTGCCATCTAACGCCGACACCGGTTTTATCATCTATTCCACCGCCGGAACGCCGCCTTCGACGCCCGCCCCTACGACGTACGCCGCGCGCGCCTGGGCGACGCCTTCCGGGTGGACAAACACCGCCGCGAGTGCGACGTATTATTCGCGCGGTTATATTTCCGGCGCGTCGCTCGTGTGGTGCGCTCCTCGACCGGTATCAGATTTTTCCACCCCGCCCGCGTATTCAGCGTCTATACCGGTCGCGGTTGCCGCTGAGGGTACTATTTGCATCGTGGAGAACGACGGGACGGGAGATCACGGCGCGGTTTATTATTCAGATGGTACGGCGTGGCGTAAAAATTCATCCCCTAACGCCGACTTAGGGCTTATTGAACCGGGTGAGGCTCGCCCGGTCCCTGAGGCGATAACCGTCCTGGCCCCGTCTCCGTCCAGCGTGACGTACGCCATCGACTCCGCGCAACCGCCCCCGGCGGACGGGCCGACTGAGGGCTACGGCACGTTTTCGACGTGGGCCGCGACGGCGATTATGACCAACGAAATAACCGTCCAATTGCGGCAACTGGCGGGCGGCACGCTCGCAACGGCCACACTTTTTGAATTACTCCGCCGGATCGTTCCGACGGGAAAAACGTTCATTGTTGACATTGACGAGGTAATCTATACCATCACGGACAAGAGGCGAATAACATGAGCTTACCTTATCCCGATCCGTCCAACCCTGCGCTCCCGTCGCCGCTTTTTAGCGACCTGGCCGCCGCGCGGGGCGACCATTTACGTGCCAATAACGCCGCAATTTTCGCCGACCTTAAAGCATTGGACGACAGAAATCCGGCGATAGTGGCGCTCACCAGCGGTAGTTTTAAAACGGCTGCCCTTGCCAACGCCGACACGTATAACGGCCGCTCGGAATTCACGTGCACCGCGGGCGTGACGGACACGCCATATTCCGGCGCGTGGCGCATTACGGGCGTGTGGAACCCAACGGACTCGTCCGGTCGATTTACGGCGAAGTACGACACATCGCTTGACACGTGGGAAATAAACTATTCCGGCGGGGTGTGGGGATCGTGGAAAAAATCATCGGGAGACATAATCACTGGTTCAATAATGCCGTATGGCGGCTCTTCCGCGCCATCAGGATGGTTACTGTGCGACGGTTCGTCGCTCGATCGTGCAGCGTATGACGATTTATATTCCGCCATAACGAGCAGTAAGGGAACAGTAACCATCACAGAGGCAAATCCGGGCGTTGCGACGCTCAATGGTCACGGGTTCGTGACCGGGGATCGCATAGAACTTACAACAACCGGAACGCTCCCGACCAATCTGGCGGTCTTCACTAATTATTTTGTCATATATGTTAATGCGAACACGTTTCGTCTCGCTACGACATACGCCAACGCTGTCGCTGGTACTGCGATCGACACATCTGGAATGGTCCAATCTGGTGTGCATACTCTCAGACACATGCCGTTTGGTGGGAACGGTGTTAATAACTTCCTTCTCCCGGATTTACGTGCAGTTGCGCTCAAGGGGTACGGCGCACAGACTATTAACGGCAATGCTAAAACAAGCCCTCCGCTCGGAGTGCCGGAAGAAGACAGATACCAAGGGCATAAATTCACGTTCCCCGGTCGCAATGCTGCTGGGGGATGGATTTATAACCTCCAAGAGGACGGCGCGAATCTCTTAATGGGCGGCAGCGGTACTTACACCGCAGATTATGACACATTTCAATCCGGAAGAAGCATTATCACCGCGCATGTAACAGACGGGACAAACGGCACACCGCGCACCGGCATAACAACGCGTGATAACGCCGTAGGCGTCAATTACATAATTAAATATTGAGGGTGCCATGATAGTCTACACATACGACGAGAACGGTTTTTATTCTGGGCAGCATGTTTGTCAAACCAATCCTGTTGGTGGCGGTTTTCTGTATCCGGCAAGATATTTGTTGGATCAACCGGAAAACATTTCCGGGAAGGTTGCAAAGCACGAAAATGGGAAATGGGTTTATGTAAATAATTATGTCGGCAGTGAAATTTGGAATGTTGATGACGGGATAAAGCGGATATGCCCGACGCGGGAAGTGCCAAACGGATTTACAACCGATCCGAAGCCACCCGATCCATGGTACATATACCGAAATGGTAACTGGATTATTGATGAAGAAAGACGCAAAGCTGTCACCAATAGCATCATAGAATTGCAGCTCCGCGAGCTTGACATTAAGCGCATCCGTGCGGTAGCTGAGATTAGCGACGATGACACCGGTGCGAGTGTGAAACAGGAAGCGAAAGCGAAAATAAAAACACTCAACGCGGAGGCCGACAACCTCCGCAAGCAGATGATAAAATAACGGTGGAATTATTTTAACTTTTAAAAACTATCAACGTGATAGGGGGGTGAAATGTGTTTGAAACAAATTCGACGATTGTACAATGCGGGTTCGATTTTTCTAACATTCCTGACTGGGTTGGGGCTGTTCTTGTTGTTTCGGCATTCGCTGGCCGGGTTGTTTGGGTACTGATTAAAAAAATGATCGAGACCGCCGAGGAGCGAGACAAGACCGGGCGGGAAACCCTTCTTAAAGAAGTTAAAATCGTTATCGAAGGGTTTTGCAAATATTCAGATATGCGCATGGATCAATTGGAAAAATCCCTGGAATTGACTGGTAAAGACACGCAGAAATTATTTGACTTGGTAGGGGATGCGCGGTCAAAAGCAGAAAACACGGCCACCCAATTCGCAGATTTAAAAGCAGAGCATAACAAAATCAAAGAGCGGTGCCATCGTGAATAAAATAATTGAAAGCTCCAGCATGATTGAAACTTTTCGGCATATTTGGGAAAATGCGGGGCTGGACGTTCGCGGAGTAAATCCGTTTGGCATCCGTAATTTTGAAAACCTGCTAGACAGCGTGTGGAACGACACCGTTGGGTTTTGGACGGATAGGATGATTTTTGTAGCCAAAGGTACGGTGGACCCTTCGTCCTATTATATCCGGGACCATCCCATGAATCCCCTCGGAACGGGCGTTATGGTTCACGGCCCCCATTTTGATACCCACTGCGTAGGACCTCACGGAAAAACCCAGTACACCGCATTGATCAACACGCGGGAGCTGAACCCACGATGCCAACCGCAGCAACTGTGGCGCGTTGATCGGTACGGACACTTCATCCAAGAGAATGGACGCCCCAAAATATTCACGGGGTACTTTGGGGCGAACATCCATCGTGGGGATGCGTATAAAATCGAGGAGCACATCGGCGTGTGGTCGGCTGCGTGCCAGGTGTACCAAGACATTAAGGACTTCAATATTTTGATGGATGAGGTCCTATCCTCCGACATGTACAAAGCCAACAAGCGTTGTTTGTTCAACTACTACCTAATGGACCACACGGAGCTACCGAGTGAGCTGGTGATCATATGATAAAGCGCAAGCACGCCGCGCCGGAAGGGGAGCGGATATGAAAACGACCTGGGGGAAAATACGGGACCGGCTGATTGACATGTTTCTCAGCCGCAAGTACGTGGGGTTGATCACGCTGGTGCTGATGTACCTGTTCATGGAGGACTTCCCGGCTGAATACGTCCGGGACGGTGTGGTGATTTACATGGCGGCCAACGTCCTTCAATACGGCGCGGAGCAGTGGCTGGGACGGCGGCCGAACACCCAGGGACCGGACAGCGCCCCATGATTTTCATCGAAACCAGAATCAGACGGATACCCAACCCGCCCCCGCACGACCTGCCTGATGTGTACGTGTTTCGGTTAACCAAAGAGACCGAAGATTTTTTCACCGGGGAGATACTGAAAAACGGTGGGCGGATTGGTATGGTTCGCGGATCGTCCTATGAATGGGTGGAAACGTTCTTGCAACAACAGGCAGAAATTTATTGTGGTACGAGGTCGCAATGGGACTACAGAAAACCATCATAAACGGCGCGGCGTTATTTCTCGCGGGCGCGGCCGTCGGTTTTTTCGGCGGCCAGTACCTTTCCGGCCGGAACGCCCCGGCGGAGCGCGCGCAATGGGCCGGCGCGACCGTTTCCTCGGCCATTGTGCGGAATTATACCGACACCGCCCAGGGAACGATTAGCGGGGCGTATCTGGTGGCGCTAAAGTGCATGGATACGGCCCCGATGACGATTGAAAAAGAGGACGCGGGCCGGGACGAAATAAAAATAAAAGCGCGTCTGTGCGAGCGAACGGCCGAACGAACGCTAAAAATCAATCCGTACCGGCCTATGAATATCATTGAAACCGACATAGTGTATGCAATTCAAAACGATTTAAAAGGCGCGGTGCAATATGACATTGGATATTATCGCCGGGTTTTTGGTGACGTGTTTGTTGGCGGCGGTGTTGTTTTGGGCGGTCAATCAATCGGCGTGAAAGCCGGTTTACGCTACGTGTGGTAGTGCCATTATTTCGCCTGTTCCCGCCATAAAAACTCCTGATAACATTTTACCACTTGTTCATCCGGGTGTAAATATATTATTATGGAGGCATGATCAAACGATTGAACGCTTTCCAACTGCCATAACCGCGCATGAATGCGCCCGAATAGCAGAACCAACAGCCCACAAACAAGGACACCCAACGCAATCAACATTTTTTTCATAGCGGCCTCCTATTTTTTACGGCGTTTCGGCGCAACGTATTTTTGTTTATAATACTCTTCCAAATTAAGATATTCCGACGCGCGCCGCCGCCGGTAGAATAACAGGATGGCGACCGACGCAACCACGCATAGTAATATCATCCACATACGCACCCCCACCCGTTACGCGGTGTCAGTCTTTCGTAAACTGGCCGCGTAGTTTTTTATTTGCCGCATTTTGCTTTTAAGGATAAGCCGCACGTCCGGCCGCTCCCCGGCCAGTTTTTCAATCACTTTTTTATGATCTTTTTCCAGCGCAAAGCCGCTTGTATTGACAAGTCCCAACTGAACGCATTTATTCATGAGCGCGAAATACACGCCCGTTTCCACCGGATGCCCGCGCTTTTGTAGCAACTCGTTATAAGCGACTTCCGACAATACCGTCGCGCCGGTATTATTTCTAATCCGATACCACGCGGCGGCTACAAACATTTCTATTTGTTGCCGGGAAAACGTCGCGTGAACTGTCGTTTGATGCCCCCACGACAAAATTCCAACCGGGGCCATAATTGCGATGAGGACGGACAAAAAGAAATGGAAAACAAATTTCAACCAATCATCTTTTTTCCAATCAACCATCCCGGCATAAAAACCGTAAATGGATTTACGGCTGTCTGCATTCCGGGCTCCGGTCACGGACTCGGACGACGTTTTCAACAATATGTCCAACAGCTGCGAACGCTCACGCATGATGCGCTCTAAACGACCGTTCGCCTGTTGAATAGTACCCGCGTACGCCGCCCGCGCTTCCGCACTGCGAAGGCTTTTTAACTGCGCCGTGATACCGTCCGCTTCCGCCGTCAATCGTTCAATGTTCTGTTTGCACTGTTCGATAGTGAACGACGCCGTGCCGTGTTCGGTCGCCGTACCGACGCTCGCCGTATGCGACAACAGGGCGAACGTCTGACCTGCTGCCGTTTGCACGACGGTGTAAGCGGTGATGGCGACGGCAATAACAATGAATATTTTCGCCCGGCGCGCGTTATAGACCGCGAACGACAGCAACAATTCCAGTGCGATCCCCGACGCCACGGCCACGACGACGGGAAGGCCGTCGGCGATGAAACGAAAGGCGTAAAAATAAGTGTCGAGCGTGATGCCTAGAACGATCAGAGCGGCGCAAAACGGTTTTTTCATAAACGCTAATCCTTCAATATTTTTTTCTCAATTGTAACAATAGTGTCATTATGCCAACCGCCATGCGCCACCAATAAGATTTCTTCTATGACAAAACCGTACTTTTTGCCCACGCCGCCGCTGTTCCACCCGCAAGTGATACAAAACCCGTTTTGTTTAACGATTCTTGAAATTTCTTTTTTTATGTCCGTCCAAAATTTCGCTTGCGTTGTTTGCATATTTACAGCAACGCCACTATTTTTATAACATTCGCTTACTTGTCGCGACGAGTATGGCGGATCAAATAAACACAAGTCAAAACTGTTTGACGTTTGTTGTTTTAAAAATTCCAGTGCGTCCATGTGGAAATCGGCCACTATATTTTTATCAATATCATTCGACAAACTCACATTTTTAAACGGACTGTTTCGTACAAATGGATCAATAATGAATTTTTTCCCCGCGACGTAGGTTCCTATCAGTTTTTTGATGGGAGCTATGGAAAAAGTGTTTGGATTTGGCATTGCCCACGCCCGAGAAATTTTCATAAATCCCCCAAACTGAGCTGCATGAGCCGGTATTGCGCCTCAGGTATACCGTGTTTGATATACCGCTCGGCCGTTGCCGCCGACACGTTGCAAATTTTGCAAATGTCGTATTTTTGCAGATCGTGCTTGTCCAGGAGCTTAAGTAACTCCGCCGGCTTAATTCTTGTTTTTTTCATTTTACCACCTTCACGTGTATATAATATAATAAACCGTCGTCAATTTGTCAACAAAAAATCGTCAAATTGCGACGCTTTTCTCTTTCTCTTTCTGCGCCGCTTCCCGCAACTTTTTCAATTCCCGCTCGAAAGCGAGATCATCACCGTTGAACCATGAGTGCCTATGCACCCCGTTTAAGCGGTACTCGCGCGGGGCGAACCCCAAGCCGTAAAGAAACATCGCGATTTTTTGTTTGTTCATATAGCGCGACACGTTCGGCGGGGCGAACGTCGCAACGTCGCGCTCAATTGCAATCATGTCCACAATGGGCGAGGCGAACGCCCCGGCGCGTTGCTCGTACTGCGTTTCTAACCACGACACGGCGTCCGATTTCGTGACCTCGGTTATCATTGCCAGCCCTTCCGTTTCCGGCGCGGCCCCGTGCGCGTCAAATGCGGACAGGTCAACGCTCATCAAATAATCATAAATCCA
>Ga0209096_1003624_pt1 | contig 13293 bp, 7 predicted proteins | sample AD_UKC034_MetaG_FD_184407 | JGI IMG/M metagenome (GOLD analysis project Ga0209096, IMG submission 184407) | Active sludge microbial communities of municipal wastewater-treating anaerobic digesters from USA - AD_UKC034_MetaG (SPAdes) (version 2) | ecosystem: Engineered > Bioreactor > Anaerobic >... | reverse complement strand
GAAAATTCAAGGCAGAGAAGTTATTTGACGGGTACAAATTCCGGGAAGAAAAAGTACTGATAACAGATGAAAACGGAAAAATAGAAGCAATAATAGCTGCAGAAGAAGCAGGGGAAGATGTGCAAAAACTGGAAGGAATTCTTTCTCCGGGATTGGTCAATTGTCACTGCCACCTGGAACTAAGTCACCTGAAAAATGTGATACCGCCACATACCGGCCTGATCGATTTTCTTTGTTCTGTTGTTACAAAACGGGATTTTCCTCGGGAAATAATTGATGCAGAAATAATAAAAGCAGAAAAAGAGATGTATGAAAACGGCATTGTGGCCGTGGGAGATATCGGAAATACAGCAGATACGGCAGTAGTAAAAAGTAAAAGCAAGATCCGCTGGCAGAACTTTGTGGAGGTGCTAAGCTTTACCGATGAGAAATCGCTGGAGAACATTACTCACTACAAACAAGTGGCTTCCGATCTGGAAGCGGCTCTTCGTACATCGTACATTGTACATCGTACATCATTAGTCCCCCATTCACCTTACAGCATTTCACCAAAGACATTTCAACTAATTAACCAGTTAACTTCCGGCCAAATAATCTCCATACACAACCAGGAACACCCGGCAGAAGATGAACTCTATAGGACAGGCGGGGGAGAATACCTAAGGTTCTTTAAAATTTTTGGAATGGAAAAATCTCCTTTTCCCGTAACAGGCAAAAGCAGTATCAGGTCCGTACTTCCTTATTTTAATAACAGGCAAACCGTATTTCTGATTCACAACACATTCATGCCCGAAGAAGATATAATATGGGCTAATGAATATGCCGCTTCAAATGGATTGAAGCTGGTATATTGTCTCTGTATCAATGCTAACCTGTATATTGAAAATAGAGTGCCCCCTATTGACCTGCTGATGAAACACAACTGCCATATTGTTCTTGGCACCGACAGCTACAGCAGCAACTGGCAGCTAAGTATTGCCAAAGAAATGGAAGCCATTCGCCAACACTTTCCGCATATACCTGATGAAACGATTCTGCAGTGGGCTACCGGCAGCGGGGCAAAGGCATTGGGATGGGAAGATGAGCTGGGTAGTTTTGATTTAGGAAGAAAATCAGGAGTTACCTTATTTAGTAATGATTTTTCATCTTCTAAGAAGCTATCCTAATACCTCTCTCAGTACCGGCAAGCTCTTCATCATTCCGAAATCCTGTATATGCAGCGTATAATAAGTTTCATATTGCTGCAGCAACTGCCTCCGAAAATCATGATTCAGTTTTATCTCCTGCAGTTCTTCCGGTTGCATCACTTTCAGCAATTGTGAAGTAATAGTCGCCTGTTTTTCCCGTAAAAAGTAAGGATGAAAAGGTTCCTCATGAATAAAACTTCCTTCCTGCAAATCGAGGTACAGATTCTGCTCACTGAAATTATCCGCTATCCTGAACCCGAAATGCACCGGCAGGTGTAAGGCAAAAAATAAAGGAAGATTGGCCATTACTGTTCCTTTACTTTTATCCAAATGTAAAAAACAGTCTTCCGCAAAATGAAAAAGGTCAGGATTACTTTCCGGCTGCTTTAAACACCTGGTAAGCAATTCTACCATGAATAATGCCACCGCATTCTTTGGTACATCGGTTAAGATATGCTGGTAAACTATAGCCCACTTAAATTCTTTGATGCGGTTCAGCTGTTTCAGTTCATTGTGATACACTATCAGATCAAGTATGGCTGTTGGTTGAAAAAAATTCGCCTTGCCGGTTCCTTTTTTGGAAGAAGCCCTTACCCCATTAACGAGATAAGACTGTACGCCGAACAATTCAGTAAAAATAGTAACGATGATACTCGTCTCTCCATACTTCACTGTTTTCAAAACAATGCCCTTTGTTTTATGTAATTTATCTGTCAATTTATTTTTGAATAAAGAATATTTTTGTTGCTGTTCTTTCTTTTCGCCCATCATCACTCACCAATACTAAATATACCCCGCTTGATATCTTTTGTCCCTTATAATTTCTGCCATCCCAGGTCGCCTGGCCACCTAATGCCCTTGTTTGATACACCAGCTTACCATTCAGCTCAGTAATTTTTACAACCGCATTATTTACCAGCCCCCTGATGGCAATTGTTCCGGTAAATCCCGGGGGTACAGGATTGGGGAATACCAGTACATTCTCATTTGCTTCACCCCCTTCTGTAGCGGTACTTCTAAAAGAGCAAACACCCTTCAATGTGGCGAAATACACTTCACCGGTTTTTCCATCAATGGCTATTTTCTTTACATCATTACTCAGTAAAGGACTATTTGTTTCGGTAAACTGGTAAATAACTTTCTCGCCTGTCGCACTAACCTGGAACACTCCATTCCCTGTAGCCACCCATTTTCTGTCTGCACCATCCACTGCTATACTTCTTACTTCCTGCCCTTTGAATAAATAACCCGCAAAATTGCCATTGGGTACTATTGGCCACACCGCATCGCAAACAGGCGCACTGAAAGCCTGTTCCGGGCATTGTATCACTCCAATTCCATCAGTTGTACCTACCCAGATAAAACCGTTTTTATCTTTCGCCACACATATTACTTCACTATTGGGGAGGTTTCCATTACCGTTCCCACTGAAATATTTTCTCCATCTGTCATCCCCTGTATTGTCAACAGAAGCTCCATGATCAAAACAAATCAGGCCATTACCCAATGGAGCTACAATCCATTTGTAGTTATTATCATCAATTATTATTTGTGACACCGCATTTTCAAATAATGAAAAAGGCAAAGAGAAGTTTTTCCAGCTACCATCATTTTTTAAGACCCTGAGTGGCTGAGAAGATCCAAAATTGGAAATCCACAAATTGTTTTCCCTGTCAAAAACTAACCCGGCAACACGATAACTGCCCGGATCACCAATAGTATTCCCGATAAAATTTTGTTTGAAAATTTCAAATGAAGGGCCGGGCTTTACATGCAGCAATCCACCTCCATAAGATCCTGCCCATATTGTTTCATCTCTTTTATCAATAGCAATCGTGACATAATCCAGCAGCGAATCAATATGGCTGTATTGGTAACGATTAATATTTGTCCAGGTTCCTTCTCTGAAACTATAAATTCCATCACCATTGTATTGGTAATTCCATGCATCATTCACAGAACCAGCGGTAGCATAGAGGGTATTATTATAAACCAGCATTTCACCGCTTGCAACACCCTGTGGTGAATTCAAACTATACTGTTCATAAGATAAAGTGGAACTAAAACGGGATAAACAGGCAAACTGGTCTGCAACCCATGGATCATTTTTATATAAAATTGCTTTCCGGGGAAAAGAAACAGCGCCAACATCAGCTAATGTTCTGAAAATAGTTCCATCAGTATTCAGCATTACTACCCGGCTGATACCATTGGTTTGTCGTTCACACAATTGAATTTTACCCTCTGTTGTATTAGTGCTTACAAAAGGCCACCCGTCTGTATAAAATAACGACCAACCAATGCCGTTCTGTACAAATAAAGAGTCATTTTTCTGCAAAATAACTTTGTTGTCAACTGTTATTATGTTTTTACATGGCCCGGCTGATAATCCGTTTGTCCCGCTAATGATCTGCCAGCTTGTATAGTCAGCCAGGTTTACTGCATTCATCGCTGCTTTTTTCAATCCCTCTTCTGTAGCTGCATAAAAGAAAGTTCCATCGCTTGTAAATGCATTTACTTTGACCTGGTTACCGCCATGGCCAATAAACCAGGTGTCTTTCACTTCATACCGTTCCCCATCAATCACAATTACTCCCAGGCCGGTGGACAAATAATAATTTTTATTCAGCGGATAAATGTTGTAGATATTTTTATCACCAATAATATTATCCCTTTTGATATCCGGGATATTATAAATATCATTCCGGTAAATAATATCGATATTACTATTGTTATAAGCAATAAACAGCTGATTGCTTACTTCATCAAATTTGATAGCACTGAGCCCTGTTTCGCTCAATCCGGTTACCCGGCTGTATCTTTCTATGATATTATCGTTGATTTCTACAGAAAATAAACTGTAAGGAGTAGCACAATAGACTTTATCTCCTCCGGCTGTAACATCAATTGCACTATTATAAGGTAAATGCTCCCGCCATTGTCCGATTGGCGGAGAAGGATCCTGTGCCTTAGCAAGCAACCAGCCTATACAGCATAGTATTAACAAACAAAATTTCACTCATCAAAAGTATCACAAAGAGTCATGTTCCTATTGGGCTTTTTTGCCTTTCTTTGCAGCCTCATTATTCCCCATTTCGCTTATGTGGTACCGGCTCGGACAGTTCATCTTAAAATATCGTTTACCGTTATTAATCATTCTTGCGGCATTAACAGGATTTATGGCTTATTATGCCAGCAAAGTGCAACTGAGCTACGATTTTACAAGAGCCATTCCACTCAACAACCCCAAATACAAAGCGTACCAGGAGTTTCGGAAAAAATTTGGCGAAGATGGTAATCTCCTCGTAGTAGGTATACAAACAGATAACTTATTCGAAGAAAAAACATTCAACGCCTATTACGAATTACAGAGAAATTTTAAAAAAATAAAGGGAGTTGATGATATCATTTCTATTCCAACAGCTGTTAATCTGGTAAAGATCCCGGAAACAGAAAAACTGAAGGCCGAACTCATTTTTCCTGATAAAAAGCTCACACAGGCAGAGATAGACAGCGCATCAGCAATCTTTTTAAATCTTCCTTTCTATGAAGGTTTACTGTATAATGCTGAAACAAAAGCATGGTTAATGGGACTTCGTATCAACAAAGACCTGATGGCAACCAAAGCAAGAGTTGGTGTAGTAGCTGCCATTAGCAAACAGGCAGATGATTTTGGCAAAGTAAATCATCTTACTGTTTATAAAAGCGGACTTCCTCTTATCCGGACAGAAGTGGCTGTTATGATTGCTGATGAAATGAAATTCTTTCTGCTTGCTTCGGTCATTCTTTCAGCCCTGATATTGTTATTGTTCTTCCGTTCCTTTAGTGTCATGTTACTTTCATTGGTAGTGGTAGCAATTGGTGTGGTGTGGAGCATGGGGACGATTCATTTATTAGGATATAAGATCAGCCTGTTAACTGCCTTAATTCCTCCTTTGGTAGTGGTAATCGGGATTCCGAATTGCATTTATTTCTTTAATAAATTCCATGTTGCCTGGAATGAAACAGGAAACAAAAAAGAGTCGTTGGTTGCGATGGTCGACAAAATGGGAGTTGTCACCCTTTTTTGTAATGTGGCAGCAGCAATAGGCTTTGCCGTATTTGCACTGACTCAAAGCCAGATATTGAAAGAATTTGGATTAGTAGCCGGCATCAATATAATGGCTCTCTTTTTTATTTCCCTGGTGTTAATTCCGGCCATTCTAAGTTACTTGCCTGCCCCAAAATCGAGACATACAAAATACCTTGATAATCCCAGCCTCAACAGGTGGCTTGACCGGTTAGAAAGATGGTCGCTGAATCACCGGAAACTTATTTATATCATCACAGGCATTGTCGTTACCGTTTCTGTAGCAGGCATTTTTCAACTGAAAAGCGAAGGCTTCATTGTAGATGACCTGCCTAAATCTGACAAGATTTACACGGACCTGAAATTCTTTGAGGCTAATTTCAAAGGGGTAATGCCATTAGAAATCGTGGTAGACACAAAAAAGAAACAAGGAGTAACCCGTAACCTGAATAACCTCGAACGAATCGATTCATTATCGCAATACCTGGCCTCTATACCAGATATAGCCCGGCCGTTGAGTATTGCTGAGGGGTTGAAATTTGCCAAACAGGCATTCTTTGACGGTGATAAACTGAATTACTCTATGCCTTCAAGTTATGATCTGCCTGCATTGTCTCAATACCTCAGTTTTAAAGGCGATTCGTCGGGCAACAAAAATTCACTGGCCAAACTGGTCAGCACATTTATGGATAGTACCAGGCAACAGGCCCGTATCAGTGTAAGTATGGCAGATATAGGCAGCCACCGTTTGCCAGGCCTGCTGGACAGTATTGCTGAGAGGGCAAACCAGCTTTTTGATAAAGAAAAATTCGATGTACAGTTAACAGGCACCAGTGTTACCTTTTTGGAAGGTAGCCGTTTCATTATCAATGGGTTAAAAGAGAGCATTTTCTGGGCTTTTTTGCTTATCGCCTTATGCATGTTGTATCTTTTCCGGTCCGGAAGAATCCTGATTTGCTCATTAATTCCCAACATCATACCGCTACTGATTACAGCCGGTGTGATGGGCTGGGTGGGTGTATCACTAAAACCCTCAACCGTATTAGTTTTCAGCGTAGCATTAGGTATTGCTATTGATGTGACAATACGCTTCCTGGTGAATTATAAACAAGAACTTCCTGTCTATAAATACGATATGAAACAAACTGTAATTGAAACTATTCACAGTACAGGTATCAGCATTATTTATACCTCGATGGTTCTTATTGCGGGTTTTGTCATTTTCTATTTTAGTGAATTTGGCGGCACCAAAGCCCTCGGTTGGCTGACCTCCCTCACCCTTATTACGGCTACTTTTACCAACCTGGTATTACTGCCTGCCCTGCTGATTTCCTTTGTCAGGGTAAAGAAATGAGCCTTTTTATCTAATTTTAATACGGCTTTTATGAATAAAACTGCCAGTCAAGTGCAGCAATTGGTTCTGGCTAATTGTCAAAGATTTGACGGGTATTTGCAACCAGGGTTAAGGACAAATCAACTAACAGGCTCTTATCTCAAAAAGTCAGCGATTTTTTGAGTTTTTCACTCAAGGTTCTTTAATTTCAAGCCCCCTTAGAGAGGGCTTGGATTTCTTTTATATACTAAAACTAAATGAACATGAGAAAACTGTTTTTACTGCTTTTTGGAGTTGTGTTTTTTGCTACGGCGGCATTAGCACAGCGAACCATTACAGGAAAGGTAACCGATGATAAAGGTAATCCTGTGCCAAATGCTTCTGTATTGGTAAAAGGTACAACTGCTGGTACTTCTACAAAACCTGATGGCTCTTTCAGCTTGGATGTTCCAGCTAATGGAAAAGTGTTACTTATTACTTCAATCGGATTCACTGATGTTGAATTTAAATTGGGTACTACCAATACAATTTCTGTGTCAATGGTATCATCTGATACCAAAGCAATAGAAGAAGTGGTGGTGGTAGCTTATGGTACACAGAAAAAGAGTTCCCTAACTGGTTCAGTTGCCCGCATTAAATCAGACGATTTGCTAGACCGGCAAGTAACAAATATAACACAGGCACTGGCTGGTGCAGCCCCGGGTATTCAGGCTACATCTGGTAATGGACAACCAGGTAGTAGCGCTGCTATAAGAATAAGAGGATTTGGTTCTGTTAATGCAGGTTCTGAACCGCTGTATGTAGTGGATGGTTTTCCATATGGTGGTTTTATTGGCGATATCAATACCAACGATATTGAGAGTATTACGTTATTAAAAGACGCTTCCTCTACTGCCCTTTATGGAGCCAGAGCCGCCAATGGTGCGGTAATAATAACTACAAAAAAGGGTAGAACAGCGGCACCAAGAGTGAATTTCTATGTAAATTATGGCCAGTCGAGCAGAGGAATTGGTGAGTATGACAAGGTGAGCACTTTAGATTATCACCCACTCATATGGCAGTCAATAAAAAATGGTCTTCAATATCCAGTAACTGGTACTGGGCAAACGGCTGCAGTAGCTTCTCAAAATGCCTCTAATACGGTTGCTACCCAGCTGATATATAACCCATTCAGTGTACCCGGTAACCAGGTAGTAGGTCTAGACGGAAAACTAAACCCAAATGCGCAATTGCTCTATAATGATTTTGACTGGTATTCTCCATTAGAGAGAAATGGTCCGAGGGTTGAAACGGGTTTTAGTGTATCATCAAAGCAAGGTAAGTCAGATTACTTTTTTTCATTGAACTACCTTTCAGATAAAGGGTTTGTAATTGAATCTGACTTTCAAAGATTTAATGCAAGAATGGCTATTAATACCCAGGTAAAAGATTGGCTAAAAACAGGCTTAAATGTTACCACGGCAATTGTGAATACAAACCAGGCAGCAGGTGATGGTTCAAATACCTTTGTAAATCCGTTTGTTTTTGCAAGGGGTATGGGCCCCATTTACCCGGTAAGGGCATTTACAACTGCCGGAGCACCCATTTTCAATACGGTTACGGGAGAGCAATGGTATGATTATGGACTGCATCCTGGCGCAATAAACCGTCCAACTGGAGCTTCTCCGGGCAGGCATATTGTTTTAGAAACTTTATTGAATAAACGATTGACCAAAAGAAACAGCGTTATTGCCCGTGCTTTCATAGAAGCCAGGTTGGCAAAGAATTTAACCCTTACTACAAATGCCGGTGTAGACTTGAATAATACAAGAGCCCTCACATTTCAAAATAAAGTGGTGGGCGATGGTGTAACCCCAGGCGGCAGATCTACTAATTCTGCGAATGAATTCAGGACAATTACTTTAAATGAACTATTAAATTATAATAAGAAAATCGGCGAGCATGAATTTAGTATTTTGGCCGGGCATGAATCTACAAAAAATATAGACCAGTATTTAACTGCAGAAAGAACTGGTGCTATTGCTGATGGAAATATACAAGTAGGAAATTTTGTAACAGCAACCGTTGCAAACGGAAGAGAAGATAATCTAAGAAGAGAAGCCTATCTTTCAAGATTGAATTATACCTATAATAACAAGTTTAACTTCGAGGCTTCTTACAGAACAGATGCCTCTTCCAGATTTGCGCCGGAAACAAGATGGGGCCAATTCTATTCAATAGGGGGCGGATGGGTATTGAGCGAAGAAACTTTCATAAAGAATAGCAAGTGGATTAACTTTCTGAAGTTGAGGGCTTCCTACGGAAGTGTGGGTAATGATGCCTTAGATACCTATTATTCATCACAAGGGTTGTTTGGCTCTGGATTTAATAATGCAACAGAACCCGGTATACTCTATACTCAGGCGCCTAATACAGCACTTACCTGGGAAGTAAATACTACAAAAAGTATAGGCTTTGAATTTGGGTTATTTAAAAACAGGGTATCCGGTACCTTAGAATATTTTAACAGGGGATCTTCTAGTTTATTATTCGATGAGCCCCAGGGGCTTAGTAATGTAATTACCAGCATAACTAAGAATATTGGAGCCATGGAAAATAAAGGGGTAGAAGTACAATTGGATTTGGGTATAGTTAGGTCTAAAAATTTTAACTGGGATGTGCAGCTTAATATTACCAGCTTAAAAAACAACATAACCAAACTTCCCAATAATAATACCCCAATTACCAGCGGAACAAAGCGTTTAGAAGTTGGCGAGGATATTTTTGCCTTTTACTTGAGAAGGTGGTATGGAGTTGATCCTTCTGATGGTGCAGGTTTGTTCTATGCAAACGCTACCAGCACTACTGACATCCGTACAGGACCTAAAGGAGAAAAATTAACGAATAATCCAACCAATGCAGATTTTGGATATGCAGGTAGTGCTATACCCAAGCATTTTGGTTCTATTAATAATACATTCACCTATCAGAACATATCAATAAACTTTTTGTTGAACTATCAGGTAGGTGGTAAGTTTTATGATGGTAACTATGCGGGGTTGATGGCGGTTACTTATGGACGGGCTTTACATACCGATGCACTAAGAGCCTGGAAAAACCCTGGTGATATTACCGATATACCAAGACTAGATATTAACCAAACTAACGCAAGATTTAATGCGCAATCTGATAGATTTTTAATTGATGCCAGCTACTTGAACTTGCGAAATGTTGCTATTACTTATAATGTTCCAAAGACAGTAACAAGCAAATTTGGGATTGAAAATCTACGGATTTTTGTTGGGGGTGAAAACTTATTTATTGTATCCAAGCGCCAGGGTTTAAACTCTGCTGAGTCCTTTAACGGAACCAACAGCCCTGTTTATACCCCTAACAGGCTCGTTAATATTGGGTTTAATACGAATTTTTAATAATAATAATAATTGATAAAATGAAAAAGATACTAATTGCCATAACTGCCATTCTTATGCTGGCTGGTTGTAAAAAGGAGTTTCTTGATGCTACACCAACGAATGCTGTTGCGGAAGCCGATGTATTTACCACTGTAGCAAACGGCGAGGCAGTAATGAACGGTATTTATCGCTATTTATACAGCAGGTTTGATAATCAAAACACACCCGGACAAGGTGGCATAATGCTGATGTTTGACTTTATGGGTGAAGATGTTCACCAGGCACTTGCAAGTTGGTACACCCCCGGAAATGGTTGCGGTGGTTGGATTAACCAAAAAAATGCTGATTACTCATACGTCGCTTATCCATTCCGTATGTATTACCGCTGTATAGGTAATGCTAACTCAGTTATTGAGAATGTTGATAAGCTAATTGGAACCCCGGCTGATATAAATCGACTAAAAGGAGAAGCATTGACCATGCGGGCATGGGCCTATTTTAACCTGGTGCAGATTTATGCTAAAAGATATGATGCCACCACTATCAATTCACAATTAGGAGTTTCAATGCCTTTATCCGCCACACAATCTAAATTGCCCCGCTCAACGGTAGAAGAAGTATATACGCAAATCAATAAGGACTTAACCAATGCGGTGGCTGCCTTTGGTACAGCTTCTGCGCCGAGAAACAAATCCCATCTTTCATTAAGAGCCGCTTATGCCATTTGGGCAAGGGTGGCTTTAACACAACAAAAATGGACATTAGCCGCACAATATGCTAACCAGGTAATTACCTTGGGTGGGTTTTCGTTAATGAGCAATGTACAATACCAGGAGGGCTTTAATAACATAACCAACCCTGAATGGATATGGGGTGCTTTTATTCAGGATGATCAGGGCGATACATTTGGCTCTTATCTGGCTCAAATTTCTTACAACGGTAACACTTCGTATATAAGAGGAGTTCCCAAGAGAATTAATAGTGCATTGTATAATTTGATTACGGCTACAGACGTAAGAAAAAAAATGTGGGAGCCATCTCCAAATGCCACCAATTTTCCGCTTCCCACTACAGCTTTTGCCCGTACCCCCTATATGAGCAGAAAATTCTCCATTAGAAACTTGCCAACTATTGGTGATGTGCCTTATATAAGATTAGCAGAAATGTATTTAATCATTGCAGAAGCAAATGCAAGAATACCGGGAAATGAAGCCCAGGCAAGAGCGGCTTTGTATACTCTGGCAGTAAACAGGGATCCGAGCTATGTTTTAAGTACAAACTCAGGAGCTGCTTTATTAAACGAAATATTAGTACAAAAAAGAGTAGAGTTTTGGGCAGAAGGACACAGATGGTTTGATTTAAAAAGAATGGATATGCCTGTGGATAGAACCGTAGTGCCAAATTATGTGCCTGCCTCTGCTGGTGGTGTAATGCAGGTTCCTGCTCCATCAGCAAGTAATTTATGGGAGTTCAGTATCCCTACTGCTGAAATACAGGGAAATCCAAATACGACTCAAAATAATTAATAAGAATTGATAAGATTGAACAGTAATTAAAAAAATCCCCTCGTTAAAACGAGGGGATTTTTTTAATTCAGCACCGCTGCTAACTTTTCTTCCAGTGCCGGCCCGCGAAGTGATTCTGCAATAATCTTACCATCCGGATCAACCAGTACATTATAGGGTATGCCTTCAATACCATATAATTGAACTACGGGGCTGTTCCAAAACATGAGATCACTCACCTGGGTCCATGTCAGGTTATCCTTCATCACGGCCTTCATCCACTCATCTTTCTGACCCGGTCTGTCAAGCGATACACCTAATATGGTAAAATTTTTGTCTTTGAATTTATTATAGGCCTTTACCACTGTTGGATTTTCCTCACGGCAGGGTTTGCACCAACTGGCCCAAAAATCAACCAGCACATACTTTCCCCTGAAGGAGCTTAATTTAACTTCTTTGCCATTGGGGTCTGGCAAACTTAGTTCCGGTGCTGTTTGTCCTATTAAGCCTTTCATTTTATTTGCCTGAGCTTCCAGCATAGATTTTACCGCAGCCACTCCCTGATGTGTCGGATGCTTCGAAGCCAGGTCGTTAACCAGGTTTGATACTTCATCATTGGCAAATGGCTGAAGGCCAAAACCCTGATTATTGGCAGTACTTTGATAGTAACCAAGTATGAGCATTGACAAGGCCGGGTTACTGCTCTTTTTTAGTGCCTCAGATGTTAAGGTTCTTAATTCTCCTGCAACAACAGCTGTACTCAATTCTAATTTTCTGAAAACACTATCATGGGCTTGTATGCGATTAAGGCTGTCTGCCTGCCGTGCATTAAAGAAAATGGACTGGAGTTTTGTATTAAAGCCGACCATAAAATCTTTTAGCTGCTGACTGCCTGCCGATCCTTTTACTTCATACTTTTCTACAAACTGGTTATTTTCCTTACTGAATGTTGCATCAAGTGTTATACTGGAGGCATCGTTTATCACAGCAGCCACCGGATACATACTCTGATCAAGCCGAAGATTATACACTCTTGCTTCACTGGCAACAGTTTTCAATGCATATTTTCCATCTTTGCCGAGTACGGCTGAGTCTATCACTACGGCCTGCATTGTTGCCATCGGTATCTCTTCGAGATAGATCATCTTAGCCGTATTGTTAATAATTGTACCCTTTACTTCAAATTTCTTTACAGAAGATTTATTCTTACAAGAGACCAGTGCAGCCATTACAAGGAACAGGAAAAACGCTTGTTTCATTTTTTATTTTTTTAATCTGTCTAATAACAATTCATTAGTAAGTTTAGGATCAGCTTTACCTTTTGTTTGTTTCATTACTTCACCAACAAATAGTGAAAGCAATCCTTTTTTCCCTTTTTTATATTCACTCACTTTATCTGAAAATCTTGCAAGTACCCCATCCACTACCGGACCAAGTGCAGAAGCATCTGATTGCTGCGTTAAATTCTCTTCTATAGCAATCTGTTCAGGATCTTTTTCAGGATGCTGCAATAAGACTGAAAACAACTTTGATGAAGAGGCAGTAAAACTAAGTTTACCGTCATCAATCAGTTTAATTATGGCTGCAATTTTTCTTGCCGGTACAGGAAATTCTCCTGCTTCCTTATTATTTTCATTCAGCCACGATTGTACCGGTCCAAGCATCCAGTTAGCTGCCGCTTTATAATTCGTTGTATACTGAATTATTGTTTCAAAATAATCAGCTGTTTCTTTTTCCTCTGTTAATACAGCAGCATCATATGCTGAAAGTTTCATTTCTGTTACATACTTTTTTATCCTTTCCTCCT
>Ga0209096_1003621_pt1 | contig 13302 bp, 9 predicted proteins | sample AD_UKC034_MetaG_FD_184407 | JGI IMG/M metagenome (GOLD analysis project Ga0209096, IMG submission 184407) | Active sludge microbial communities of municipal wastewater-treating anaerobic digesters from USA - AD_UKC034_MetaG (SPAdes) (version 2) | ecosystem: Engineered > Bioreactor > Anaerobic >... | reverse complement strand
CGTGGTCATGGTCACCAAGGATCTTGCCGGCCGCTATGCTGCAGGAGAGATCATCAAGCCCCTGGCCGAACTGGTAGGCGGCAGCGGCGGAGGAAGACCAGATATGGCGCAGGCCGGCGGCAAAAATCCTGAAAGCCTCGAACAGGCCATTAAAAAAGTTCCCGATGTGATCACCAGCCTGGCGAAGTAGCATGCCGTCAGGATGACGGACACAAAAATACGTTAGGTTCAAGGTGGTTCAGAACCGACACGCAAGATGACAAAGAAAAAGCCTGCGGTGTGTTAATGACACGCAGGCTCAATTGTATGTAAATCTGTCCTAACTCAACTCAGCCAGTCCAGCTCTGGCAGAACTCAGACTGACCATCTCTCGTGAGAGACCACTTTATTCTTCATCATTAAAGGGGTTCAGCTCGCCGAAGATTCCGGTTGCCTTCACCTTATCCATTTCCTTGATCTTCTCCGCATCCTCCAGTAAGTCCTGAGCTTGCACGGCGTAAGGACTCTCAGGGTAATTCTTGACGAGGAGTATGAATTCATCACGGGCTCGATCAGGATCGTTAAGCCGAAGGTAGGTTTTGCCCTGCTGCAGAATAAGCAGGTCCGGACGAGCAAGATACTCGAAATGGCTTTCTCGCGCTTCCTGGTAACGACGCAAGGCCGAAGGATAGGCTCCGGTCTTATAGTAGTAGTTTGCGATATAAAGTACATGCTCGGCAATGCGTCGTTTGCACTCCTCCAACTTCTCCATTGCCGAAGGAACATATGGCGAGCCAGGAAACAGGCTAATAAACCGTTCAAATTGCTTGGCACCATTGCGTGCAAAGGATTGATCCCGGTCGATCGTGCAAAGCTGCTTGTAACTGCACATCCCGATCTGGTACTGCACGTAGTCGCTATATTCGTATGTAGGATGCAAACGGGCGAACTCCTGATACTGGATGAGAGCTGTTGCATACTGCTTCTGGAAGTACTGACAATCGGCAACCTTGAGCTCTGATTTAATGCCCCATTCGTTGATCGGATACCGGCTCCGGCATTTTTGAAATATGGCATATGAGTCAATGTAATTGCCTCTTACGAACAGACTCATTGCTTCGCGGTAAAGTTCCTCCGCCGGCTGGGGAGGCTCATTCAGCGCTTTGGGAGCACTACTGCAACCACTCCACACCACTACCGCTGTACAGAGAAGAACAAGGATACTGTTTTTCATGGCTTCCTTTCTCAGACGATGGACATCACCGTTTTTTCCTGATTGGCAATCTGCAATTCATGCCACACCCTGCAGGGTTTGTCAAGATGACTCAGCGCCTCGCTATGCAGCTCCCAGCTGGGTCAACTTCAAGGCTAAAAGTTCGAGTATACGACCTATAAGTCCTATAGGCCGAATACTCCAGGTAAAGAAAAATAGCATTTCGCCGAATATAGTAGAAAGAAATACCCGGGCAACTTGTTTTTCCCGCACATCGCCGTAACCATATTCGATCGACTATATGAATCCTTATGCTGTTCGTCACCGAAAAAAGGAGGCCCGAAGGCATGAAGAGAGTGTATTGCACCTATCATCCGACTGTACCGGCACAGTGGGAGTGTCCCGACTGCAACCTGCAGTTCTGCGACCGATGCGTGATGAAAAGCGATGTCATTTCCTATGGCCTGAAAAAGACTCATCATCTTTGCCCTAAGTGCCGCTCCTACGCACAGAGCCTGACAGTGGCCAATGTGATCGAACCGTTCTGGGAAAAGCTTCCTCAGATTTTCGCCTATCCGTTGCAGTTTCAGGATTTTCCAGCGCCTTATCATCTCTATCCTGGAAGGATACTACACGGTAGTTTCGTATCACCTCATGGGGTATGTTCTTCTCCAGTACCACGACAAAGTGGGATGGGAGGTTAACCTCGAAGAGTACGTCTCCTCTCGTAATTCTCTCGAAAAACAAAAATCCGGCACCGGCCAAAAAACCGTTCACAACCCGACCTTGGACATGGTCGATGTTATGATCCGCGATGGTCAGATCGAGGAAGCTATCGGTTACATTAGGGAGCAGATCGAAAGCGCACCAACTGACCTGAATCTTGCTGGCCGCTACTACAAGCTCCTTAAAGCAAAGCAATCGGTTCCAGAAATGCTGGAGCATGCCAAGCGCTATCTCGATATTCTTTTTCAAACGAAGCAGGGAGAAACAGCCTATCAGGTCTATACGGAATGTGCAGCCAAAGATCCTCAGTTTACGCCATTCCCGGCTGCACATTTCAAGATTGCCGGTCTCCTGAACAAGAAAGGGAACTACAAAGGTGCGATCAATGCCTACAACCGCTTTGTCAAAGCCAATCCCCACGATGCACAGGTTCCGCGGGCCTACTTTCTCGCTTCCACTATACTGCATGAAAGGCTGAACAACAGCCAAAAGGCGCGGGAGGTTCTCAGCGCTCTTCTTAAACGATATCCCTCACACGATATCGTTCCTGATGTGGAAAACTATCTGGGGAGGCTAAAAGCGTAAGTGGTTCCACGTTTAAGGTTAAGTTTTTGTATACGTCCTATAAGTCTTATATGACCTATATTCCATCCCACATCAGCCTTGAGCCCCTACTCAGCAACATCTAAGAGCCTCCGTGCAATCGTGGCTTCATGCGACTGGGGGTATTTCTGCCCGATCAATCGCAGCATGGTGAGTCCATTTGCCGGAGTGTCGGTCCTGAGAAAACTACGGGCCACTCTCAGCATAGCTGCTGGCATCTTGGGGTCTCCTGGCTGCTTGGCGAGCAGGAAGCGTACGATCTGCTCCGCATCTTGAAGGAAGCCTTGATCAGAGAAAATTACGGAAAGAGCATGCAACAGGCTCGGTTTGAACTGAGGCGGCTTGGCTAGGCGGCAGTACTCCTTGTAGGTCTCATGGAGCCCACACCCTTCACTCCCACGACACAGGTGTGAAAGCAAGCGAACCGCAGTTTCGTGAAAACGTGGGTCCGCAGGGTCCATCTTGTCGATCGTAAACAAGAGATTGAGAGCCTTGCTGTTTTCGGGATCGATAGCCAGTACCCTTTGCACCAGTGTCCGAGCATCGTTAAGATCAAGCTTCGATGTCAGTTCATACGCCTGTTCAAGAAGACAAGCGATTCTTTCTTGAGGGCTTTCGTCAAAGGCAGACTCATCCACAATTTTGCATACCCTCAGAGCCACAAAGCCTAAAACAGCACCGCTGACAAACCCTCCGATATGGGCAAAATAGCCGACCTGACTGAGCTCGCCATGGAGGAAATATTGTAGGATTTCGTTGCCGATCCAGAACGGCAAGAGCGCGATTGCTGCAATCCTGGTCACCGAGAAGAAAAACCCCAGTGAATAGAAGATCTTGATTTTCCTTTTCCCATACAAAACCGAATATGCACCCATCAGACCTGAAATTGCACCAGATGCACCTATGCAGGGAGCAGAGCTCTGCATGTTCGCAAGATAATGAGCTTCCGCGCCACAAATCCCGGCAATTAAGTATAACGACAGGTATGCCATCCAGCCGCAGCCCAACTCCAGTACGCATCCCACCAGCCAGAAGAAGACCATATTGCCCACCAGATGCATTAAGCTTCCATGCAGAAACAAGGAGGTGAAGGCAGCCATCAGGCGGTTGTCCGTTGGAACAAAGCCATACTGAATGAATACTACTGTTGACAGGGCATCTTCGTATTCCAGCCGCAGATCCTTCCAATCTGCATACAATTCTTCATCCGAACGGACTACCCTATCCTGATGCAGCTTACGCATGAATCTTCCGTCCGCCTGCATGGCAGCCAGAAGCTGCAGAAGTTCAACCTGTTCCTCCATCGGCAGGCTGTCAAAGCCATCTTCATCGGTACAAAACGTTTCGCCATCCATTGGCACCAGTGCATCACGACAGGAAGCTGTTCGCTTATCGTGCTTTAGGTAGTCCTGATAGCGGGGCAGTTCGATGTCGGCAAGTCCCGATTCGAAATAGAAGCGCTGGGCCGCCAGATAGTTCAGGTTATCCTCCCCTTGAACGACAAAAAAAACATAGCAATTCACGAGAATGACCAGGATGGTAATCACTGGCGGGTTTCGCCAGCTGATTCGATTTGACAAGGGGATAATCAGCATAGTACATGCTTGGCGTTAGCCGTTAACCGTTCATCGGCTAACGGGAAGGTCGGGTACTCTTCAATTTGTTCCTATTGCATCAGAGGATGCTGCTCCGGACAACTGGCTATAGCGACGTCAAAAGTAAGCAGTCATTGCAAGGAGACGCGGAAGGCAGTAAAAAGTAAAAAGCAAGAAGTAAGAAGATGGGCGGGTTGCACGTTGATGTTCAAGCAAGAAACCTGCAACCTGTAATCCCGCCGAAGGCGGAACTCCTTACTCCTTACTCTTTACTCTTCACTTCTCACGTATTACCGGTCTGCTCGCCGACCGATGTTCGTGGTCGCATTTCAAGAAACCAGCTATTCATTATATTGGCCTCTTTCGATGATGTCTTGAATAATAATTGACATAATGGAGCCGTTCTGATACTTCTTCCTTCGTTAAGAGGTAGAAATGGGAAACGTGAGGAGAGGATAATGACAGAAGAAACGAAAGGCAGGTGCTTGATTGCTGCCTGTCTGATCTCCAGCCTGATGTTTCTGGCATCAGCCTCGTTCGGCGCCGTATATACCCAGATCTATCAGTTTGAATCACCCACGATCATCCGCACCGATGATGGTACCTGCATAATAGAAATATCCGACACCTGGCAAAACGACGTCCTCCCCAACAGACCGATTCTTCCCGCTCGGATAGCGAAACTGTTCATCCCTGCTGATGAGGTAGTGGTGGATACCATTGTGACTACCAGTCCTCCAGAAGCGGTGGAAGGAGTCTATACTGTGCAGCGTTCGGTGCCTGCTTCCCCTTTTTCTCTTTTCTCATCAGTCAACACCTACCCTGCAGCAGCTCCTGCACATTCATTCAGAACGTTTCCTCCTCAACACTTCATCATGCGCGGCTCGCAGTATCTCTGCGGAGCGCAGATAGTCCGGGTTGAACTGACGCCGATTGTCTACAACCAAGAAGATAGTACTCTACAGTACTATCGACAGATGACTGTCAAGCTGGTGACAGAGTCGAGAGAAACACCTTCCGCGATCATGCCTCTCAGCTCTATGAAAACAGACTACCAACGCATCCTTTCGGCCGTTGATAATCCGCACGATATGCTCTCTGCGCATCTTGACTCCCGAATGAAAAGCGAAGCACCGGTGAGACACGTAATTATTACCACCCGGAAGATGGCCCCCGCTTTTCAGACTCTCAGCGATTTTCGGGCGACTCCTCTCGGAGGAGGCTTTGTCACATCAGTGGTTGCCATTGAGGATATAGAAGCTGCCTATAGGGGATCGGATCTCGCTGAGAAGGTGCGGAACTTCATTCGCGATTCATACCTCAATGACAATACCCGATTTGTTATCATGGGAGGGGATTGCGACCGCCTCCCCGCTGAGCAGACCATTCCGACCCGGGGAGCGTACGCCACCTACTATAGCTGGGCTGAGAATGCTTTCTGGGAGGACCAGTATATTCCTTGCGATCTGTACTTTGGCTGTCTAGATGGCACCTGGAACGCAGATAACGATCACTTGTGGGGCGAACCTGCTGATGGCATAGATGGTGGAGATATCGACTGGTACCCGGAAGTATTCGTGGGCCGGATCGCAGCTGACAATCTCATGGAAGCTTCCAATCACATCGAAAAAATCATTGCCTTCGAAACAGCTCCGCATCCTTCCGGCCAAACGCTTCTGGTCGGTGAAATGCTCTACTTTCGTACCTTCTCAGGGGACAGGCTGGACTGGATTTACACGTTCATGAGCGATATGCCCAAAACGGTACTCTATGATCTAGACCATCCACCCTTCTACCGTTGGCCGAAGTCAGATGTTATCACTCTGTTGGATACCAATGACTACAGCTGGGTCAATCACTGCGGACACTCCGGCTATTCCGTTTCCATGAAGCTGTTGAATACTGATGTCGCAATGCTCACCAACAGCAACCCTTTTTTCCTTTACAGCCAGGGGTGCTTCTGCGGTTCGATCGACAGCCGCAAGAGTTCTGATTCAGAAGACTATGCGGCCAGTGACTGCTTTGGTGAGGCCATTACCTGCGGATATGGTGATCGGGGAGCGGCGGCCTTTATCGGCAACTCGCGCTATGGCTGGTATGAAAAGTATAACCGTATTCGTGCCGCCTCAAACCTGGCTCATGAGTTTTTTGTTCGTGCAGTATTCGAGCAGGGCATGACCCAGCTTGGAGTTGCCAATCAGATGTCCAAGCTTGATCTTCCTTTATCCAATGAACTCTATCGCTGGATTGCTTTCCAGACCAATCTTCTCGGCGATCCGGCTGCCGTCCTGTCTGTGCCCTGATGACGGGTGAGACGTTCGGTAATCATGGTTCTTCCTCGTCCGTGCCTCCCACAATAGTAGCAAGATTCAACAGCTTGGAGCTAATGTGCAGTCCGGCCTTTTTCGATGCCTCCACATTGATAGCAAACCGTATTTTGTTATATTCATTTACGAACTGAATGATTCCCCCCTGTTCGAGAAAATCAGCTTTATCACTGACGGTTAGAGCCGGACAATCCTTTAAGACATCACGTGCCAGAGGCCACGATTGCTTACTGGCTTGGCCAATGAAAAGCACCTGACAACATACAGGAGGAGCACTCTGGAACCGTTTGATTTCAACCTTTCTGCCTCTGATCGTCTTATCCTTCACGAGGGTATCGAGATCTTTTCCAAAAGGGTCGTTTCCGATGATTCCGATGACTACCGGGCTTTCAGGCCCGGAGAAAGCATCATCAGGCCACTTCACAAATTTGGCAAAGTTATGGAGAAATGCCGCCTTTACCTGGTACTCCCTCACTTCTTGACATGTCCCACCTTGACAAAAGAAGCAGGGCCCCAGCAGGGCAATGGCTAGAACAGTGGATAGTTGAGAGCGTAACGAAATGGTCTTCATCCTTACAGGTAGCTCGGGAAGATCATGAATAAAGAGCAAGAACAATGTTTCACCACAGTCCGATGCACGGACCTGATTGGATCAGAGATTTCATGTGGTTTTCGCTTACACGCTTCGTTCCATCGCGGAAACGCCGGATCTAATAATGCCAGACAATTTTTCCATACATACCGCGCTCAACCTCCGCTACCTCCTGACTCCCGGTGAAGATACTCGAAAAGTCGGTAAATTCAGGATGATGGCTATCGAGCAGATTCTGGCCGACTAGAGAGAATTCCACGGCATCATTCGGCCGCCAGCTCAGCCGCGTATCCAGTTCCACATAACTGTCTACACCCAAATTCTCGAGTTCGTCGACCGAGCGGATCCACCAATCCCATTCAAACCCAGCCGGCAGATTCATCATCGAACGCAGCGATACCTGATGCCGCGGTGCCCATCCCTCCTGTCCTTCGAACACATCGTCAACCGGGTTGTCGTCATCCAAATCAATGTTGATGCTCAGATAGCTATAGGCAGCCTGCATTTTCCACCAGTTTTTAAGCTGAAGATCGGCCACGCACTCAACACCGTAACTCTGCCCTTCGGCATTGTTATCTTCTTCAACAAAGACAAGGACACGATCTCTTGAAACGGAATCAAGTTCTAGACCCTCGAGCTCAGCGTTGCGCAGGTCGTCATACACATTGTAGAAGGTTGCGACATCTATGCTGAGCCAGCGGTTCAACCGTGATCGAAACCCGGCTTCATATGCAATTACGGTTTCGGACTTGAAATCCTCACTTCCTGTCGCCACAACCTGAATCGGAAAATCGAACGGATTGACCGGGCTATCCGGCCCGACTAAGGCAGCGCTGAATTGCGCATCCTGTTCTGCCCGGGATGGCGTCCGAACCGCGCGGGCAACCGACATCCAGAGCGTGTGGCGTGTGGTAGGAGTAAAAAGCATCCTTAGATTCGGCTGCACTTCAAAGCCGCTGAAGTCATTGTGCTCAATCTTAGAGCCTGCCATCATATACAGCCGTTCCGCAACCAGGGTAATCTCGTCCTGAAGAAAAGCACTGAACAGCTGGTTCTGTCCTTTTTCCGGATCAGCCGACACATAGTCAGTGGACGCGATATCATCGAGCAGGAGACGGTATCCGAGGCCCCAGATGATTTCATGAGCAGGTGCAATCGAAAACCGATACTGAAAATCGATGTCACTGACGTAGTCCCGTTCCCGGGTAAGCAGCGAATCACGGTCGCTGTAATCGTGGTAAAGCTGCAGGGTGTAATCGGAAAAGGATGATACCGTCTTACTGAACCGGGCCAGAAGATACCCGCCATAGACGTGCTGGTCATCTTCGCTGAGAAGCGAATATGGTGAACCCTCCATTGGCAATGGTACTTTTTCACCAATATCTCCATCATAAACTTCGCCCTGCAGCGTCAGCTCATCACCTCCCGGTCCGGACCGGTCCAGACGAAAGCCTCCCCGCCACATGTCCCAGTCGTCATTAAGATCACCGCCAGACGGAAGATAGGAGTCGTCACGATTAAAGAATTTAACAAAGGTGCGATAGTAGCAGTTTTCTCCGATCCGGTCTCCGTACCGTACGCTGCCGAAACCCCGTTCTTCTGTCCCATACCCTAGTACCGCCATTGTCCCCTGAGTATCCTGCGCATTCTTAGTAATAATGTTAATGACGCCATTGACCGCATTTGCTCCCCACAGAGTCGACCCAGGACCTCTGACTACTTCAATTCTCTCGATATCCTCGAGGAGGGTGTCTTCAACGTCCCAGTGTACGCCTGAGAAGAACGAATTGTAGGTCGAACGGCCGTCTATAAGCACCAGAAGCTTCGTCGAATATGCCTCGTCAAAACCCCGGGCTGAGACCGCCCAATCATTGGAATCACTACGCGCTACCTGCAATCCCGGTACCATGCGCAGCACCTCAGGAATGCTGGTGGCGCCGGAACGGCGAATGTCTTCCTGTGTAATGACGAACACAGCAGCAGCAGCCTCGCTGACTTTCTGCGATTTCTTGGCCACGGTGGTTACTTCAATGTTCATCAGCTCTTCGAGGCTGAGGTCGGCAAGGGCTTTCGCCTCCGTGTCAGCAGCTTGACATTCAACCGAAAACAGCACGGTTAATCCCACCAGTGAAACCCAGCACTGGATAATGATCATAAGACGGTAGAACATACGTATTCCTGAGCAGGTTTGCACATTCCGAATATCGCGCCATGAACGGCAAGGAGAACCAACGTAGTCGGCATAAGGAACACCAGAGTCATAAAAACCACTTCACAATAATCCGGCATAATCGTATTGATCCTTGAAATAAGTGGCACGTCATCAGAAACGCAGCGTAATCTTTCCGTAGTAGCCGCGCTCAATTTCAGCCGAGTCAGCCGCAACAATCAGGATCTGCTCAAACCCGGGAAATTCAGGGTGGTGATTGTCGAGCAAATTCTGGCCAACAAGAGAAATTTCGACAGCATCACTGATTCTCCAGCCCAATCGAAGATCCATGCTAACGTAGCTTGGTATATCAAGGTCGGACAGGTTGTCCACGTATCGTAGCCACAGGTCCGCCTCAAGCTGCGGAGAAAGGCTCATCAATGATCGTATCGACACCTGATGATGCGGAGTATATCCCTCGCGGCTCTCCAGTGGCTCATCAATAAGCTCATCCAGGTCATTTTCGCTTTCAAAATCAACACTCACCTGAAGATAGCTGTAAGATATCTGCATCCGCCACCAGTTCCGCACCTGCAGGTCAATGCTGGAGTCGACGCCGTAGCAATATCCGTCGGCATTATTATCTCCTGTACTATCAACGGAAATGTAGGGATCAGCCGCATCTGAATAAACTTCCAAGCTGCTGATTTTCACAGTACGAAGATCGTGGTACCGGTAATAAAACGTGGCAATGTCGAAATGGAACCATTCTGATCCCTGGAATCGGTAACCGGCTTCGTAGGCAATGAGTTTTTCGGATTCAAAGTCTTCGTCTCCTGATGAGGTGAGAGCCACAGGCAAGGGAAATGGATTCAATGGTTCGCCCGGCCCCAGGACTGCAGTCATAAATTCGGCATCATGTTCGGCACGCGAAGGGGTTCTCACCGCCCGCGCCACCGACGTCCAGATAGTGTGGCTACTTCCCGGTGTGAACAGAAAGCGAACATTCGGCTGGATCTCAAAACCTGAATAATCGTTGTGTTCGATCTTCGACCCCAGCATCATGCTCAGCACATCCGGACCAAGAACAATCTCGTCTTGAAGAAACGCGCTGAATAATTGGTCCCGACGATGCTCGGAATCGAAAGAAAGCACTTCGGATTGACTCATATCGTCGAGAGTAAGACGGTAACCGAGACCCCAGACAACTTCATGGCGGTCACCATGCGTGAAAGCATACTGAAAGTCTGTATCTATCACATGCTGGCGCTGCCGGTTGAGCAGCGTATCGCGATCATTGTGGTCATAATAAACCTGCAGGGAATATTGAGACAGCGATGCCAGCAGCCGGCTTGCTCTGGCCAGCACATACGCTCCGAACTCTTCCTTATCGCCTTTGCTATCGATGGAATAGGGCTGCTCAAGGGAGAATAAAGCAGCTTCTTCTCCAACATCGCCAGCGTAGAGCTCACCTTGCAGCGTAAGCTCGGTGCCGTCGTGTGGAAGCTGGTCAAAGCGAAATCCCCCGCGCCACATCTCCCAGTCGTCATCGGGATCAAGCTGCCCGCCTTCATAGGACTCATCACGATCCGCAAACTTCACGTAGGTGCGATAGTACGCGTTCTCCCCAATCATGTCTCCGTATCGTACCGCACCAAACCCGCGCTCTTCAGAACCATATCCTGCTGATGCCAGCGTGCCTTGAGTTTCTTGCGCGTTCTTGGAAATAATGTTGATGACCCCATTGACTGCATTAGCCCCCCAGAGGGTAGCACCCGGCCCACGAATGACCTCAATCCGCTCAATGTCTTCCAGCATAACGTCCTGGGATTCCCAATCCACGCCGGTAAACAGGGGGTTATAGATTGTGCGTCCGTCCAGAAGAACGAGGAGCTTAGTCGAAAACTGTTCATTGAAGCCACGGGAAGATACGGCCCATTTGTTGGCATTAATCCGTGCGATCTGCAATCCTGGCGCCATGCGCAGAATTTCAGGTATGGTCGTAGCACCCGAACGCCTGATGTCTTCCTGAGTAATGACGAACACAGCAGCAGCAGCCTCGGATACTTTCTGGGGCTTTCTGGCAACCGAAGTAATCTCAAGGTCCATGAGCTCTTCGAGACTGAGATCATCAAGATGAGTATGGTTCTCCCCAGAGGTTGCCGTACCGGCGAGCGCATCCGGGTGCGCACCCACTGCCAGGAAGAGCACAACGCAAAAAGTAATCAGCAGTCGTCGTATCATGGCAATTGACATCTTTTTAGAACAGGGGTTTTGGATATTGCAGCTGCCTGTTACCACAGTGCGATTAGCCGGAGTATAAGCATGTGATCTTTGGACCGTACTCTATTCATACCGAGGCAGCCTCCTACCCTGTAGGCTCCTAGAAATACTTACTCAGTAGAGATATCGTACTGGGGCTTAAATACTTTAGAAAAATTATCCCGTTCGGCCGTGCGTCGAATGCCATCGATACATTTCGCCAGATGAGACGAGTCCAACGAATTTTATTCTTACCAACACTGCTGTCCACAATACGCTGAGAGAGCACGAGGAAAGTTAAAAATTCAGGTAATTCCTTATGCCCAGGAGGCCTTTCCGATTTCAGGGTTAAAGAGAAAAAAGCGTCATTCTGAGGAGCCCGGCCTTACAGCTGGAGTGCGGGATGACCGAAGAATCCGCTAAACTGAGATCCTTCTTTCTGCTGCAGGAGAAACTCGGGATGGCAGTTCTGTGGTTGCCCGTACCATTGCTTCACTACCTATGTGGGACAAGAGTATCTTGCGAAGTAAGCTTTTTTCACCTGTTGATTTTTGCTTTGTAGTAATTATTTTTAAGTCGTGACACCAAGCCTCACACTCGAATTACGATTCCGAACGCGACGCCCTACAAGAATTTCGTCCCCCACCTATTCTTTGAATCGCAGTGTCCAAAAGGTATGTACCGCTACAGTCACAGCTCAGATACGGTAGAACAGCTGTGTACATGTCTTGCGATGGATTATTACGTGCTCTTGGGTGAGCGACCAACATACGAAAAAACAAGACGCTCTGCCAAGCACTGCAGGATGATGCTCCCTGTATGGGATTCTGCAGTATATACATAGGAAGCGCTGATATCCTTAAGGAATGAGGAGTCAGAGCAAGAAGAGGCAAGCACGTACCTGTTCGCCATGAACTAAGGAGGTCATGGCTAATTCAACCTCAATCAGATAAGGAGATACTGCAATGACGAAAATTCTTTTTACACTTATGGCGGTATTGGCGTTCGCGGTCGCGATGGTTGCTACGGCTGCCTTTGCAGGTGAAGCAGGAGAGAAGTCCTTAACCCACAAGGAGATGAAAACGGAATTGGGCTTCCTTCGAGTAAGCGAGCTTATTGATAAGACAGTAGAAGACGTCAATGGAAATGAGTTGGGAGAGATTGAGGATGTGGTTATCAGCCAAAATCACATCCGGTATATTGTTCTTTCCCGTGACGACAAGCTGATTCCCATCCCGTTTAGGGAAGTATCGACCAGTACCGTTCACGAGGATAACCTGGTCGTAAGAAACATTGACGAAAAAAGACTCGAAAGTGCTCCTACTTTTACCGAACAAGATTGGGACAGGTTGGCGGATCCTACGTTTGAGAGAAGCATTACCGGCTACTATGGTGAGGATCAGCCCAAATTCCATGATCCGGCAAAACGCGAGATGCCACATCCGGAAATGGGTTCCACTGAGCCTCCTGGAACCGGATACTAGATGAACATTCGATACGTTAGCGAGATGCAGCACATTGTGAGTCTCGCCGGCGAATTGTCTGTAAATGGCCGGGTGGCATTAACCAGCGTGTACGAAAGGTACAGCTAAAAAAGAGGATAAAGAACCTATCAATTCGGAGCGGTGGCGGCTTGTGAATTGCAGCCGCCACCGCTTTTTTTACCTTCTCTAATGCGCTTCTGCACACAGCTTAGCCTTGTGCCAGAAACCCCTCATGAAATACGACAATACCCTGGGGGACTCTTTTAGCAAACGGCATGGCAAGAAATACTTCTTCTGGAACACCTTCGTGAATGAAACCCGGAATATTTTTAAAGCCGAACCGCTGGTAGTAGTTGGGATCTCCTACAAGCA
>Ga0209096_1003613_pt1 | contig 13325 bp, 12 predicted proteins | sample AD_UKC034_MetaG_FD_184407 | JGI IMG/M metagenome (GOLD analysis project Ga0209096, IMG submission 184407) | Active sludge microbial communities of municipal wastewater-treating anaerobic digesters from USA - AD_UKC034_MetaG (SPAdes) (version 2) | ecosystem: Engineered > Bioreactor > Anaerobic >... | reverse complement strand
TACCGGACCGCGATCATAGAGGCATTCCGACGGTGGGGGATCTATCCCCTGGACGTGCGGAACCTCTCCGCAGAGAGTCTGGTCTGGCATGTCCCGGACGATGAGGAGCAGGCGAAGTTTGCGCAGTTGTTCGGCGGTCCCACAGGGATCCGGCAGCTCGTGCCGGACTGGGATATGCGGGCTGACCGGCAGGAGATCCATGAGCAGCTGAGGAAGAGCAGGGCGGAACTGCATGAGAGGCTGATGAGCCCGGCCGGCCGTACAGCGGCAGTGGCGGCCCACATCGTCCTCGATGACCCATTGCCCTCGATCTATTGCACGGATGACGGGGTTCCAGCGGTGGAGATCCACTCGGTCCGTCCTACCCGCCGTCTCGGGCCGGATGGCCAGGCCCTGACCGAGCTCGTGATCGAGATGACCCAGCGCCGCCGGGGATACCTGAACGCCGAAGACCAGAAGAAGGTTGACGAGGGGCTGATCGATCCTCCGGAACCGGACTTCATCATGCGGGGGGGGTGTACGCTGCTGGTCGATCCTTCCACCGGCCAGGTCCGGTACTGCGTGTACAAGAACATCACGAGTGAGAACCGGCTGAACAGGATGCGGGTCCTGCTCCGGGAGGGGGTTACCCCGTCGTTATATGTGACCTATTTCGGGAACCCGTACCTGGAGCACTACCGGAATATCATCAGGGGCTCCTCGCCCGATACATCCGGCGTGGAGCTGTTCAGGATCCTTCACCAGCCGTGCGAGTGCCAGGAGGAAGACTGACCATGCCGCCGAGCGATCCCTCCCAGCGCCTCTATCCCCCGGAGCGGGGAGTCACGGTGAGGATGTATGCCACGGGATTCGGGGACTGTTTCCTCCTTGCCTTTCCCGGGGAGGATGGCAATCCCCGGTATATCCTGATTGACTGCGGGGTCCATGACCGGTATCCCAAAGGGAGAGAACGGCTGGAGGCCATCGCCCGGGATATTGCAGAGGCGACCAACCGGCACCTTCACGTGGTTGCGGTCACCCACGAACATTCCGACCATCTGTATGGGTTCATGTATGGAGAAGAGTATTTTGCCGAGTGCGAGATCGATGAACTCTGGCTGGCATGGACGGAGGACCCGGATCATCCCGTTGCCCAGGAGCTGACCCGGTTGTTCGGAAAACGGATCCAGGCCTTAAAGGTCGCTCTGACCAGGCTGCAGGCAGCCGGGAATCCGTATGCAGAACGGATTGCCGCGCTCTTCGGCTTCGATCTCGGGGCGAACACGGCCAGGGGAATGAAGGGCAACAAGGAAATACTCACGTTCCTGCGGGAGAAGAGCCGGAACCCACTCGAACGGCCGGAGGACTACAAGACCCCGGGGAGAGGGCCATTCGAGATCCCCGGGGTCCGGGGAGTGAAGGGGTATGTGCTCGGCCCGCCTGAAGACGTGGCATCCATCAAGCGACTGGACTCCCAGAAAGAGACCTATCTCCAACCGCTCACCGAGGAGACCGCGCTCATCTCCGCGATACTGGAGGCAGCCGACGTTCCCTTGGCGGGCGACTCCCAGGAGATCCAGGGGTATCCTTTCGATGCAAACTACTCGGTCTCCCTGGAAAAGGCAGCGGATATAGACTTTTTCCGGGAGATGTACGGGTTTAGTGACGAGAAAGGGCATGGGCCCCGGTGGCGGCGGATCGAGTCTGACTGGCTGGAGGAGGGGGTGACCCAGCTTGCCCTCCGGGTGAGTGGGATGGTGAACAACACGAGCCTGGTCCTGGCCTTCGCCCTGACCGATGCCACGCCGCCAAAGGTCCTCCTCTTCGCAGGCGATGCGCAGGTGGGGAACTGGTTGTCCTGGCAGAAGGCAGCATGGGAGGGGATCACCGGGAGGGACCTCATCCGGCAGACGGTCCTCTACAAGGTCGGGCATCATGGCAGTGCCAATGCAACACTCCGGGAGAAGGGGCTTGAGATGATGGAGAGTACAGAGCTCGTTGCCATGCTCCCCGTCCACCAGGAGTGGGCGAACAAGCAGGGGTGGCATCACCCTGACGAGAAGGTCCTCGCCCGGCTGCTGCAGCGGGCGAGGGGGAGGGTCATCCGGAGCGATACCATTCCTGACAGTGATTCGCTTGCACCACCGGACGAATCCCGGGAAGCCGAGTGGGAGACATTCCGGAAGCACCTGGCATGGGACAAGAGTCCTGACAAGCGGTGGATACAGTATACGATCGAGGTGTGATGAGATGAACGCGAGAGATCGGATCTATTGCAGGGTGCCGGTCGTCCCCGAGGTATACGATTGAGGGTGGTGAGATGAACGCGAGAAATCGGATCTATTGCAGGGTGCCGGTCGTCTTTGAGGTATACGATCGAGGGTGGTGAGATGAACGTGAGAAATCGGATCTATTGCAGAACACCGGTCACTCCCGAGCGGAAATTCCGCCTGGGCTTTCCGGCGGGTCCTGCCAGGGCCATCCAGGTGCTCCGGACCAAGTGGGTACCGGGTACGGTTTTACCCTATTGCTTCCTCGAGGAACCGGCAGCCCTCACAGGGAATGATGAGCTGAAGCTGCTTGCCCGGAAAGGGTTCGATGCCTGGACCAACGTCGGCATCGGGATCGCCTTTGAGGAGGTGTCCGATCCCTCTGCCGCAAAGATACGGATCGGGTTCAAGGAAGATGACGGATACTGGTCCTGGGTGGGACGGGATATCCTGAATACGCATTACCTCTGCCTCAACCCTGACTGCCCCAGCTACGATCCCTTCGAGTCCGATGCAACGACCCCGGTCTGCCCGGTCTGTGCCTCAAAGGATATCGAGGTCGATCCCCGCACCATGAACCTTGACCGGGCCTGGCTGCCGCTGGAGCCACGGCCTTATGATGTCGCGACCCACGAGATAGGGCATTCGCTCGGGTTACCGCACGAACACCAGAGCCCCTTTGCCGGGATCGAGTGGGATAAGGAAGCCGTGTATAACACGTTCATGGGGCCTCCCAACTACTGGACAAAGGAGGTCGTCGATTCGAACATCCTCGACAAGCTTGACGAGAGGGAGGTGGTGGGTTCCACCTGGGACCCGGATTCAATCATGGAATATGAATTCGAGGAGGGGCTGATCCTCAGACCGGAGCAGTACCAGGCCGGGATCTTCCCTGCCGGGGGGATCTCTGCAATGGATCGCGAATGGATCCAGCACTGGTATCCCCCGTCCTTCGTCACCGAGGCGATCTCGCTGAATATCCCGGTGGTCCTCAACCTGCAGCCAGGGAAGGCACGGGAGTTCGCGTTCTCTCCCCTGGAGACCCGGCCCCATGACATCCAGACATTCGGGGAGTCCGATACTGTGATGGTCCTCTTTGAGGAGATCAACGGGAGGAGGCACCAGCTCGATGCCGATGACGACAGCGGGGAGAACCGGAATGCCCACATCCTCCATACGCTGAACGCGGAAGCCAGGTATATCCTGAGTATCCGGATGTACTGGAACTGGACGACGCCGAGCGATGCGACCGTGAAGGTGTGGTAACCTGGTTATCGCTCGAGAGATCCAGGGAGAGCCGCCGTTACACCGGGGTGCTGGGCGCTCTCATTCGACCCAGTGCAGGACATCCCGTATCACGGACCACCGTGGCGGCTGATGCTCCTTGTCTTCTCCGAGTACCCAGTACCGGTATTTTTTGTCGAGCGACCCATATTTTTCTTCCATCTCGAGCCAGTAATTGAGAAACATGAGCGAGGCATCGTCACAGTCTTTGGAGACGATATAGACGCACGGGATCTTGTACGCATCAGAGGGTTGCAGGATCGCGACATCGTAGAAGGGGTTGAGCAGCGTCATAGCCGTTCCCACCTCGGCAGTAGTCAGGAGAACCTCGGCCTTGGTCTGGTTGAAGAACTGTTCCGGGGATTCGAGAGGAATGAGGGTTGCCTCCGGGAAGAGCATGCTCGCGGTCTGGTAATATTCTGACCTGGCGGTAATCCCTATCGCCAGGTCTTTTTTCTTCGCCACCTCTTCCCACTGCTCGAACTCGTCCTTCCGGTCATCCCGTGTGACGAAGGCCAGGTGCAGATCGAGATACGGCGAGGTGAACCTCGCTTCATCGACAATTCCCGTGACGAGGACCACCCCTGACATGACGATATCACAGCTCCCGTTGTTGACCTGGTCGAGGAACGTCTCCCGGTCCACGGGGATGAATTCGATGCGGGAGATGTTCAGGGACCTCGCCAGGTCATAGGCCATGTGGATATCATACCCGACCAGATCGCCGTCCCCGTTGAAGTAGGCAAGCGGCATCATATCGGGAATATACCCGACCCGCACGACATCCCTGCTCTTGATCTTCTGTAAAAGACTCGCCCCGGCAGGTGAGGTATCCTGGATCAGGGGCACCTCCGAGTAGTTCCGGTAGATCGTTGTCTCGATCCCCGCTCCCCTGGCTTCCGGAGGTATCTTCAGATGTATTATGGTCTCGCCCTCCGGCGGGGAATCACCCAGGAGCGAGGTGAATCCAAGCCGGAGCCCGAGCACAGCAGCAGAGAGGACAACGATCACGATGATAAGAGAGATCAGGGCCCTTCTCACCCTGAGTCCACCGAGACCGGTAAGGAACACCGTGACGATAGTAGAGAGGGAGAACATGGACATGCAGGTCAGGGCCGAGGTAAAGTAGACATGGAACGGGTTTGAGATCAGGTAGAGCTGCATGGCGTCGGCGGGCAGCCTCATCAGATCGAGAATGAACTTGAGGGAGAGCTTGGCGGACCCAAAGAGGCTCGGCACTCCCACCAGCGCCAGGTAGGCCTGCTCCCGGATCGCGAGGGATCGCCGTAAAACCAGGCAGTGAACAGGACGAAGAGGAGAACGATAAAGACCCCCAGGGACGGGAGGGTGTAGGTCAGGGGGATCAGGACACCGCTATACGCCCTGGCCTTCTCCTCCGTTGTCACGGCCTCTCCTTTGGTCGGCTGGGTCTTCTCCCCTGTTGCTGCCGCCTCCCTGGCCAGCCCTGCCCCCTTCTCCGGAGACGCCGACTCTTTCCTGGTCGGGCTGGCCTCCTCCTCGTTAATCACTCCCTCTTTCTCAGTTCTCCTGGCCTCTTTCTCCGTTGTCACCTCTTCTTCCCTGGTCGGCCTGGGCTCTTCCCCGGTTCCGGTCACATCCTCCCCGGCCCGGGATTCTCTGAACAAGCTGGCGACCCCTTCGGTCAGCTGGGGGAGGGTGATAAAGACATGGGATGTTGAGAACCCCATAAGGACCCCAGGGCTGGCAGCAGAGAGGATCTCCCGGAACCGAAACGGCGTCAGGCTGTAGGTTAGCAGGGGCAGGATGACAAGGACGAGGAGTAGCGAGATCACGATCGTGGTGATGAGGTAGACCTGAATCTGGAGGAACTGCGTGAAGGTGAGGGTCGCAAAGGTGCCGGCCGTGATGACGAAGATGCCGAGGGGGACAATTGTCATGACCCACCTGGTTATCCGGGAGAAGGTAGCGCTAAGATTCTGAAGCATATCGACGAAAGGCCGGTTTTTTGCGTCTCCTATCAGGGCGAAACCGAGCAGCAGGCAGAAGAGGACGATGGCCGGCATCAGCCCCTCTGCAAGGGAGAAGAACGGGTTGGATGGGATGAAGACATCGATGAGATTGATGCCGTCCGAAGCAGGGGATGTTGTGGTACTGAAGAGCGAAGCGCTCTGGATGGCCGGAAATCCGAACTGCATGAAGAAGAAGATCAGCACGCCGAGGAACCAGATCAGGAGCAGAATGGCTGCCACCGTCTTGAGGAACCGTTTCGCATCCTCATGACCGATGGAGCCGATACCCGTGACGATGAAGATGACGACCGAGGGGATGCTCGTTATCTGCATCAGCCCGATGAAGATGTTACCGATGGGCACCAGGATCTGTGCCGATTCCCCGAAGAAGAGTCCGCACAGGATCCCGGCGATGAGGCTTATGAAGACCTGTATCGTGAAGCTGATCCTGGGTGCTTTCATCCTGCCCTTCACTCCTGCAAGGAGGAGTTACGCTCCTTCCAAGGTAAAGAAAATCATGGTGACGATCTCCGTCTCATCGAAGTCGTCAAATAGTTTCTTCATGGTGGAAAAGAGGCCGTTCCAGGTGTGGCACTGGGGATCGTGCTCCACGGAGAGTTCCTGCTCCCGGATATCCCGGAACCGCTTCACCTTCAGCCCGGTTACCAGGGCTTTTTGCGGTTCTCCTCCCTCCCGTGGCTGTACCATGATGGTATCCCCGGTATCCAGTCGGGATGCCCACCGGATCCCTCGTCGGACACTCAGATTCGTCCCGCTCCGGAATTTATAAGTTGTAAAAAGGAGAACCGGTCTCTTTTCCGCCACCATGGGTTTCCCTCCTGTGCTATGATGCTTCTTTTGTAGCGCAGATAATAATGATAGTGTTATGCGCTCGGTCCGGGTGCCATCGAGGGGTGGAAAACAGAAGGGGCCCGGTCATACGCGAACTGCTGTCGGAGAGGAAGATTCCAGGAGGTTCGTTCATGAGAGTGTTCTATCAGTACTGCACTGGCAGTCTTACCCGGGCAGGATTCCCTTGCCGACTCCCCCCATTCAGGGCTTTCTGGGATTGATCCTGATACTTGTTGCACATTTGGAACATCTGATGCGAACGGGCCTTTTTAACGTCTCGGTGAGTGCACGTTTTGTGCCTATGTACGTCCGTTCCCAGCCGCACCGGGGGCATGGTACCCGAATGCTTGTCACCATATCGGCCACCTCTTATTGTCTCTTTGGATCGACCCCCGCTGGTTGCTGAGCAGGGATCAGGTTCCCATCATCTTTGCAGCATAAATCCTGAGGCAGCAGGAGGGGTGAAAGTGGATGGCGGAGATAGCACCGGGCACAGATCCTTACAACCGACATACAGACAACCTTTCCCTTAAAAATCGCGTACTATTTTGTTCAGAATTATGAATAAGATGTTCACGATTCTTGGACTTTTTTATAATGTGTTTCAGAGCACACTGCATGCCACTCTTTGAGAGGATCGCCTCAAAAATTCCTGTATACCTGTTTCCTGTCTTCAATCTCAAGAACCTGGATGACAAGAACAATGTCATGGATTAACAGGATAGCCCTGTACCGCGTACCAATACGGAACGTGTATATCGGATGGCCTGGGTTCGTTCCCTTCAGTTTCTTGATCTGGGAGTAGGGATGATCCGAGAGGGCATGAAGGGCCCGGATGATTCGTTGGGCAATCGTCCGTTCAAGCTTGTGCAGGTCTTTTCGAGCCCGGGAAGTGTATTCTATACGATAGCTCATTCCACTCCGAACTCAGCCATGATCTCTGCTTCAGAATGGAGCCGGCGGTGCCTGATATCCTTGAGGGCTTCTTCAAGCCCTTTGATCGCTTCATCATTCAGAGGATCCTGGTCAACCGCAAGGGTCACCAGCCGCTCGATGACATCGTTGTACGATTCCCTGGGGTGTTGTTTCAATGCCCGGAGTTTCTCTTTCAGGTCCTCCCTGATGTAAATGGTGGATGCGGCTTGCATAGTGCCCCCTATAGGTATCTATCGATATCAATATGTCGATCGATTATGTCGCCCTTCATTATTGGAGGTGAGAACCAGGTGTAAAAAAGAGAGCCTCCCTCCTTTCACCCCCCCCGCACGAAGGATCAGATACTGACGGTGGAACCATAATGAGAGAAAAATAAGACTCTGATTGCATTTTGAGGAACAGATCGTGCTCAAATACCTGCAGGAAGAAGAGGAGGCTGCCAACCTCAACCGGTTCGCAAAGAAAACCAGGCCTGACCATTACCAGGTGAGGGTGATCTTTGCTCCCTCGCAGAAATATACCTCATCCTTGCGGAAGAGCGGACCGCGGGAGAACGCTCAAGGATCTCCCCTATATTCGATGAGGAGGGCATCGCCACGGCAGGTGATGGACTCCTGCCTGAAACCAGGATACGTCTGGAACATTTCATTCAGGATCCCGCTGCAATCCCTTTGCGGGAGGTGCTGAAAGCAGTCGACGGCCTGAAACCGGAAGAGATCGCGGGAGGAACCCGCATTTCGGCGGTGTTCCTCCTGGCGTGTGACGAAGAGATATCCCCGGTGTTTCACGACGAAAATTCCCGCACCCATCGCCATGTTTAACAAAAGAAATCGCAAGATACAACGTATGAATGATGCCTCCATCTCAATGGTCGCCCTGGTATCCCTGGTCCTGGCCGCACTCCTGTTTGCCGGCTGCACTGGCCTGGATACCGCTCCGGAACTCCCGCCAGCCGAAGGACTGCCCCGGGGACCTTACCCTGAAAGCCAGAAAGGCGTCGTGGATGCAAGCAACCAGTTTGCACTCGACCTCTACACCCGGCTGGCAGAAGACCCGGCAAACAATGGGGAAAATATCTTCTTCTCACCGTTCAGCATCTCATCGGCTCTTGCCATAACCTACGAGGGCGCCCGGGAAGATACAGCACGCGAGATCCGGGAGGTCTTCCATTTCCCCGGGGACTCCACCATGATGAGGACGGGATATGCATCGGTCATTGCAGGGATCAACCGGGGATCGTCTGCATACGAACTCCGGACCGCTAACGCCCTCTGGGCAGAACAGACCTATCCCTTCCTCCCGGAGTATATCATCCTCGCCGACCGGACGTACGGGGCGAAGGTGACCACCCTTGACTTTATCACAAAACCAGACGAGTCGCGGCTCTCCATCAACCGGTGGATCGGGGACCAGACCAATGACAAGATCAAAGACCTGCTGCCCGGCGGATCCATCACCCCGGAAACCCGCCTCGTGATCACAAATGCGGTCTATTTCAGGGGGACCTGGGTGAAGCAGTTCGACGAGAAGAAGACCACGGTGGAAGACTTCATGACCGGGTCGGGTGAGATTGTCCGGGTCCCGATGATGCAGCGGACCGACAGGAATGCCACCTATGGGTATTGGGAGAACGGAAATCTCCAGGTGCTCCGCATGCCCTACGAGTCCGATACCGGGAAAGAGCTCTCCATGGCCGTCCTCCTGCCAAGGGAGGAGGACCCCGGCGCCCTCGAACAGTCGCTCTCAGCGAGCATCCTCTCCGAGCTGGAGCAGAATTTGACGACCAGGCAGGTCATGGTCTCTTTCCCGAAGTTCACCATGGAGACCAGGTACGCACTGCCCAGGATAGTATCTGCAATGGGCATGCAGACCGCCTTTACCAACAGGGCTGACCTGTCAGGGATGGATGGGACAACAGACCTCTTCATCACCGATATTATCCACCAGGCATTCATCGAAGTGAACGAAGAAGGCACCGAGGCAGCAGCTGCGACCGCGGTCATCGGGGGGGCCGGGGCGGCATCCGTGGAAGCGCCGGTCCCGGTATTCCGTGCCGATCACCCCTTCCTCTTTATCATCCGGGACGACGAGACGGGGCTCATCCTGTTCATAGGCCGGGTAGAGCACCCGGCCAGCCCCTGATGTTCCGGAGCTGGGTGCGGGCTGCCAGGAGAGCGAAGGCAGGCGGTACTGCCGGATAAAACCCCCGGGGTACCGGGCCATTAAGAAATTTTTTTAAAAAAAAAGAGGGTTGTTCCGGATCGGTGATCACCTGACGTGCGGGAGGACATCGGCCCAAATCTTAAGACTAGGGGCCTCATCAGGAGGGATATGACTGCCTTTTTCAATCGCCATACTCCCGTTGGCAATCGCGAGATGATTATACCCCATCCGCTTCATCTCCTCGATCTTCCTGATGAAATCTTCCTCGGTATGGAAGACCGATATCACCCCGCTCAGGAAGGCCTTCGCCATAGCCCCTCCACTGATGGTCCCTGCATCCTGCTGGAGGTCCTCCGGCCTGACCACCTGGTCCGGGTCGTAGACGTACGTGAAATGGCCGACGCGTTCCATGGTGCCCGGATCCCTGCCTGCCGCCCTGGCACCAGCCTCGAGAGCAGGTAAGAGCTCATCCTTGATATACTGAGGATTGTTCGCAAGCGTGATCAGGTGGTCCCCCATGCGTCCGGCCAGGTCCGCCGCACGGGGCCCGATAGCGCTGACATACAAGGGAACCTTCTCCCTGGGCTTTGTCAGCAGGACTGCGTCCCTGAGCGTGTAGTACTTCCCAACCGAACTGACGGGCGTTTCACTTGTCCACAGCCGGTTCATCACCGTGAGTGCTTCTTCGAGCATCTCAAGCCGGGTATTGTTGGAAGGCCACTCGCCACCGTAGACTGCCATCTCGTTTGGGGGTTCTCCTGTACCCGCACCGAGTCCTACCCGTCCGGGATATAGTGCCCCCATGGTGGCGAACGCCTGGGCGACGATGGCCGGGTGGTACCGCATGATGGGTGCGGTGACACCGGTGATGAAGGGAACCTTCTTGGTTGCCTGGAGGGCCGAGCTCATGACCGTCCAGGCGAAGTTGCATTCCTTCGCCCCCGGCATCGCAATCAGGTGATCTTCGACCCAGAGCGAGTCAAATCCTGCCTTCTCTGCTGCTACCGCCTGCTGCAGACACTCTGCCGGTGTCCAGGCATCGGTGATTGCGAAATATCCAATTTTCGTTCTCATGCTCTTTGCCTCATCCCATTGTCTTCATCCAACGTTCGTTTCGCAGTCCCCATTTACCTGACGTGCGGGAGGACGTCCTTCCATATACTGAGAGTCGCAGCCTCGTCCAATGCCGGGCGGGGGCCTTTTGCGATCGCCATTTTCTGGTCGCCGACCGCAAGATGCGTATACCCCATCCGCTTCATCTCCTCGATCCTCTTGATAAAATCTTCCGCGCTATGGAAGATCGAGATCATCTTGCTTGAGAAGGCCTTCGCCATGGCTCCTCCACTGATAGTACCTGCATCCTGCTGCAGGTGCTCAGGGAGGACCACCTGGTCCGGGTCGTAGACGTATGTAAAATGTCCAACCCGTTCCATGGTGCTCGGATCCCTGCCCGACTCCCTGGCGGCAGCCTCGAGGGCCGGCCAGAGCTCCTCGCTGAGATACTGGGGATTGTTTGCAAGGCTGATCAGGTGGTCGCCGAGGCGTCCCGCCAGGTTCGCCGCACGTGATCCAATCGCGCTGACATACACGGGAACCTTCTCTTTTGGCCTGGTCAACAGGACCGCGTTCTTGAGCGTGTAATACTTCCCAGCGGAGCTGATGGGCGTATCACTCGTCCACAGCCGGTTCATGACCATGAGTGCCTCTTCAAGCATCTCAAGCCGGGTATTGTTGGACGGCCACTCGCCGCCGTAGACCGCCATCTCGTTTGGCGGTTCGCCCGTACCCACGCCGAGTCCGACGCGTCCCGGATACATCGCTCCCATGGTAGCGAACGCCTGTGCAACGATCGCCGGGTGGTACCGCATGATGGGGGCGGTGACGCCGGTGATGAAGGGGACCTTCTTCGTCGCCTGGAGCGCTGAACTCATAACGGTCCAGGCGAAGCTGCATTCGATCCCCCCAGGCATCGCTATCAGGTGATCTTCAACCCATATCGTGTCAAATCCGATTCTTTCGGCTGCTACTGCCTGCTGTAGACACTCGGCTGGTGTCCAGGCATCGCCGATCGCATAATACCCAATTTTTGTTTTCATCCTGTTCCCTCATCCCATTGTCTTCATCCAACGTTCGTTTCGCATCGTACGCCAGTACGTCTTATCTGACGTGCGGAAGGACGTCCTTCCATATCCTGAGTCCCGCAGCTTCGTCCAGGGAGGGAAGGGTCCCCTTCACGATCCCCATTCTCTGGTCGGCGATCGCAAGATGCGTATACCCCATCCGCTCCATTGCTTCGATCTTCCTGATGAAATCTTCCGGAGTATGGAAGATCGATATGAATTCGCTCGAAAAGGCCTTTGCCATGGCGCCTCCCTGGATGGTTCCAGCGTCCTGCTGGAGGTTTTCAAGCGTGACTACCTGCTCCGGGTCGTAGACGTAAGCGAAATGCCCGACGCGTTCCATGGGCTTTGGGTCCCTGCCCGATGCCCTGGCACCAGCCTCGAAGGCCGGCACTAGCTCATCCCTGATATACTGGGGGTTGTTTGCAAGCGTGATCAGGTGGTCACCGAGGCGTCCCGCGAGATCTGCTGCACGTGGTCCGATTGCGCTGACATACATGGGGACCTTCTCCTTCGGCCTCGTGAGCAGGACCGCGTTCTTGAGGGTGTAATACTTCCCGGCATGGCTGATAGGGGCATCGCTCGTCCACAGCCGGTTCATTACCGTGAGGGCTTCCTCGAGCATCTCGAGCCGGGCGTTATTCGAGGGCCATTCGCCGTCGTAGACCGCCATCTCGTTTGGCGGCTCACCCGTGCCCACGCCAAGACCCACGCGTCCCGGGTACATCGCTGCCATGGTGGCGAAGGCCTGTGCAACGATGGCCGGGTGGTACCGCATGATAGGAGCGGTGACGCCAGTGATGAAGGGGACCTTTTTTGTCGCCTGGAGCGCCGAGCTCATAACCGTCCAGGCGAAGCTGCATTCCTTCCCCCCTGGCATCGCGATCAGGTGATCTTCGACCCACAACGAGTCAAATCCGATCTTCTCAGCCTCTATTGACTGCCGTAAACACCCGGCCGGGGTCATGGCATCGGTTACTGCAAAATATCCGATTTTGATTCTCATTCTCTCTCCTCAGCTTCCCTCTTCTCCTTCGAGTGGGAAGAGGTGATCATAGGATGCATACACCACAAACTCATAAAACAATTCCGTTTCTCACGGTGAAAAAATCAAGCAGAATTACCGGGCACTCATGAAATTAAATACGCTTTTATCCATACAGCAGGAATAGTTGGACGATCACCATGTTTCGACTGCAAAAAGACTCCACCTATCTGATGCCTGCCCATTTCGGGGGCAATCCGTTCGATACGTCCTACCGGGCACGTCAGAAGGCAACGATGCTGGCGATGACCTTTGAAACCGAGCGTGCCGAACTCGAACGCTACATCCCGGAAGAACTCGAACTCCTGGCACCCGAAGTGCAGGTCTCCTTCAACCAGTTGACCGAGATCAACTGGCTTGCCGGCGGGCATTACAACCTGCTGAACGTATCCGCACCCGTCCGGTTCAATGGAAAAAAAGACCATGTTGATTCCGCATACCCTCTCGTTATCTGGGAGAACAGGACCGCCCCCATCCTCACCGGGCGGGAACAGACCGGCGTGCCGAAGATCTTTGCGGACATCGAGGACCTGCATGTCTTCCGCCCTCATTATGCCACATCGATAAGTTACGAAGGGAATACCTTCCTCTCGATGCAGTTCGAAGCGGAACGTCAGATGACCGGAAACGAGCTGGAACAGGCGAAACGCCAGTTCAGGCAGCTGGATCTCATCGGCTGGCGGTA
>Ga0209096_1003603_pt1 | contig 13354 bp, 8 predicted proteins | sample AD_UKC034_MetaG_FD_184407 | JGI IMG/M metagenome (GOLD analysis project Ga0209096, IMG submission 184407) | Active sludge microbial communities of municipal wastewater-treating anaerobic digesters from USA - AD_UKC034_MetaG (SPAdes) (version 2) | ecosystem: Engineered > Bioreactor > Anaerobic >... | reverse complement strand
CCGAGCCATCGCCAAGTATTACCTCCGACCCATCTGCCGTTTGAAGGCGACCTCCTGTGTTGAACTCCCTGCGCTCAAAGCTGCGTGATTGCAGACAGAACAGTTGTTTGTTCACTATTTCGTGGTGGACAATTTCTCCGTTGGTGAGGTCAAGGTCTGCAAAGTTCAGAGGCTTCCACAGGCGGTATGGGTCAGAGAAAGAGTTCTTTGGCTTCTGGTCAGAATAAAATATCGTTGCAGGGAGTTCTGTTGCTATAACATCTTTATTGTACACTACATCTGTTTGGGGTTTATTGCTGTAATTATTCCCTATATCATATATCGGTAAATTAAAAAACCCCTTCATCCACCCAAACCATGTTTCTAATGATACAGCAGGATAAGCCCATGTGTAGAAGTCGTCTTTCCCTTTTTTGTCATGCAACTGTATGTTGCATATATTTTGACTATGAAAAGAAACTGCACCACGCTTATCTATTGCTGTAAAAAAGTCGAACTCATCAACGTTAGAATAAGAAGGCGGTATCGGGTCACGAACCATAAAATAATTTCTTTGCGTGAACACGTGAAACCCAAAGCTACCTGATGTCGTATTAGGAGCAACAACGCCATTTAATCCATCTGTATAAATTGTTTCACACTTTTGTGTGCCCTTTGCATCTTTTCTGTTACCATACTTTGACGTGTCGGGATTGTAGTTTGCATCGTATGTAGATATCCCTCTGTAATAATAACCTAAATAGAAGCCATAGTCAGGGGATAGCGAGTTGTTTGTAAGAAGCCCATCTACCCTCACCGCTATATTTTTCCTATTCCTAAATTTAGGAAGAGGAAAAATAGGATAGCCGGCAGGTAATATTAAGTTGCTCCACACATCTCCAAACACTGTTGCGACTGTATCGAGAACTGTCCCATGAACAACTTCAAGCACAAGAGGGGTATGCACGTTTGTTACGCTCCCCCACTCTGCATAGTTCATTATTTCATAAGTAGCGCCCTGAAAATATACGTGATTAAATCTAATAATATTAGGATTGCCATAAGAAATAATTTTGTCCCCTGCCAATGGTTCAGGATATTCATCAGTAGTACACCATGACATATCATTAAAAAAGGCAATAGCACGTTGATTGTCATAATTAGTATTTCCTGTATCTGTGTATAAAGGGTCTGTAACAATATACCCATAATGGCTCATTATACCAGTAATAAAAGGGTACATCCCAACAGCAAACGAATATGTGTTTGTGGATTCAACATAATTGAAAAAAGCTTCTCCTGACATGTCTGTTACAACACCTGGACTTACAAATCCACTCCCAAGCACTTCCCTTACAACATCTGTCCTTTCTATAATAATTTTAGAGATGACACTTTTTAACGAATATCCATCAACAAGGTAATCAATGTTATATCCACTGAAATCAATATATGGGATATACGTATTGTTTGTATTGTCGGACAACACAAATCCAATGGCTGCATAGTCATTCCCTATCCTTCTGTTATCAGAATATGCAGGGTCAATATTATAAGTGTTTAGGTCAACAAGGATGTCGTCTATCCAAAACAAATCTGATACTGTTCCATCTTTATACACTACTTTCCCCATCATACGATAACACTCATGGAACATGAAACCGCCATATTTTTCTACGTTTTCAGGTATTTGGTATTCGCAAGGCGATGTAACGGAGTGTGACCTCCCTACACCCCACCCATCAGATTGTATAAGTTTATATTTTATGGTATGTTTGAATGTACGAAACCAATCTGTGAGGTCTAAGTTCTTAAATGTTGTTTTTACATTGCTTCTTGTAAGCCTGTTGTTAATACCTCTTATGGTCTTGCTTATGTCGTAAATAGTATTTGACCCAAGTATAGAACCTGCATCTAAGACAAAAGAACCAGGCTCTACACCAGAATGTGTAACGATAAGCGAGGTGTCATTATCATTTATGTTATAGAAACCACTTGAATATACAGTCTGCACCCCACCACTATACATTATTGATATAAGCTCAAACTTCTTGAACACCCCCGCCTGAAAAGTTACTTTCAGCTTGTTCGTTTTTGAGGTTAAAGTTCCTGATTCATCACCGCCAATCTTCATCATGTCTGTTCCTGCGTATGAAAAAACAGGGATTTGGTTTGTCGGCTCTAAAAAGTTACCCGTAACACTATCCTCGTCAGAGTAAAATCTGCCACTATACCTATATGAACCCGAAAGCAAAGCACCTCCTACATTTTGCTCTAAAAAGGTTATCCCCGAATCATAAACATTGAACATCAGTCTGGTGTCTAAGGCGATACCATTAAGGTCATAATACCCATCTTCACTAATATATTTCAACGCACCATCTTCTATGTAATCCCCCTTGTAGTAAAACACCCTGTCGGGGTTGTAGTGGTCGCACCAATAGAAACTTTTTCTGAAAATATTGTTTTCAGCGTGTCCTATTTCGGGTTGCTTTTCTGCCCTGATGTTCCACTGGCTTGTACGTAAGAGCCTTGTGTATGTCCACACATTGCTGTTATCATCCATAGTAGCCACCCCAAATTCGCTAAGACTTGTGGGGTACAACACTACTGTCCCTGATGTTATATCGTTGGTGTAATAACTTCCCACAAGGCGTATCTGCGTAGGTGAAATTACCTGCGCAATAAAAGTGCCGTAAGTGTAGAGACTCCCATTTATAGATACAGACCCCATGTTGGGGTATGTTATAGGTTCGCTTAATGTGATAAGGTACTCCCCTGAACCATTGTCCACGCCCGAAACTATGGCAACTTCCTTTGGAACACTTTTGCGCATTGTCCATAGGATAAAGAAGTCGCCTTCCATATCATACGTGGCAACAGGTATCCACGACCCTGTTTTTGTGGGGTCGTCTTCATCACATATAACAGAGGGGTCTATGGCATCATTCATTGTATCAACAGATACTAAATACCCCCCCGCCTCTATGGTAATGGTGTAGTTGTAGTAAGGGATTTGTGTTATAGAGAAGTCCACATATCCTGTACCATCGCCATTGTCAACGGAAGATACTGCTGTGAAAGCCGCCCCTAAAAGTCCCGAAAAAGTGCCTGTGAAGTTGGCGAGTATAGCACTCACCGTCATTGACCCTATGGTGTTGAACACGAATGTCCCCATAGCTACTCCTGTGGCATAGAAAATTTTTATGGTGTATGAGTTCCCATACTGCCCACCAAAGTGGGTTTGGTCAAAGTTAGCTCTGAAAATCCTGTTCTGTACCTGCGGTGCTTGCGGGGCAAAGCCATATCTGTTGCCTTTGACAAGTTCCCTTGCCACAACACTGTTATAGCCATCGTTCTGTATTCTTGTGTTGATAGAATACAGCATATTCCCCTCCTTGTATTCGGTGAGAGAGGTGTTGTAGTCAAGCACCCCTGATGGTTTTATGTTTCTGGCTTCTATCTTCATTGTATGCCTTGTACTTGTGGGAACTTATGATAAGTGAGTGAACGTGCCATCACACTGCGTATTTCGTCTTTGCTGTTTCTCACCTGACGTGCAAATTTTTCACTCGTCAGCCTGTTGAACTGCGCAAGCCATGTCTGCCATGTTATCTTCCTGAACTCAGGGCTGTATTTGTTTATCTTGTTTGCCGTACTCACAAACCTGTATGCCGCATAATGGCTCAACGCTATTTCGTAGTCAGGGTACAACACCACATATCCTTCTTCATCGGTGGCAAGTCCATAATAGTAGTACGTTATCTCCGTTGCCGTCACTGTGGATGGCAGGTACAAATACCCTCCGCTATATGTAAACATCCCTGCTGCGCTGCCAAAGGTGCATCCCGCCTTTTTATACACTGCAAAGTCTTTGGGTGTTGCAAAGGAATAAAAGGTGGGGCAACTGCATGTTTCAGTGCCACAGGAACAGCTTACGTTGTTGCTGTCGGGAAAGGCAAAGAATAAAAAGTCCTGTTCTATCTCTGCCTTATAGCAGTCCACAGGTACGGTTTTACACATCAGCGTAAGGCTGTTGGTAGCATATAGCTGTGAAGCCCCCTGATTGATATACAGCCTTAACTCGGCATCATATTGTGCCGTTTGCCCAATCTCAAGCATGAGCTTTGTAGAAGTGATTATTTGCTCTATCGGTATCATTTATTTACGGCAGTTTGGTCGTTTCCGTCCTGAATTTTATCATACGGAGTACGAGTGATTAAGTTATAGTCAGGGTTCAGTGCTATCTTTTTCATAACATCCAACAACCCCCCATCCACAGGATAAGGGTCTGTGTCGTAGTTGAAGGTAGGCACGTCAAGAGGGTTGGCAGGGATAATACCTATTTTTAAATCTTTTACAGGCTTGCCATATACCTCTATATGTGTTGCCTCTATCAACACGTAAGTATCATTCTGTCGTGGTCTTAGTATAGGATGGTTCATGTAGTCGGCAAGTTGTGTTCTGCTCGTAACAGGTACAAACGTGTGGTTGGTACGTGTAGAGCCTATGTAGCCAAGCCCTGCTACTATGCCGTCAAGCATGACGTAGTCCACCATAGTGAACCTTTTATAACACATGGTGTTCTCCCATGTTTCTTCGTATTCGGGATAAAAAGGTACAAACCACTGCGGAGGAGCGTATTTTTCTTTTTCAAATACTATCTTCTGCGCAGCGTTCTTACAGGCGTTGACAAGGGCAAGTATATTACCATCCCTTAGTCTGCTGTCTGCCGTGATATAACCCCCACTCGGCAATCCTTTGAATATGTCTATTATCTCTTTCGTGGTCATGGTTTTTGTATTTCTGCCTGTGCTGCCTGCGCCATCTCATAGTCTTTTTGCGAGGCTTTGGCAATATAAGCAAGTTCATCTGCTATTAAGTATAAAAATCTTTGGCTGTATGCACTTTCTAAGTCTATTGCACTATCCGTAACATTTATCAGCACGGTGGGCTTTTTTATGTAATCTATCGCCACCTGATTACAGGCGTATTCCAAAGGAAACAATACAAGTGTTCCGTCAGCAATAGAATATCTCGGTGAGATAACTTTTGCCCTGTTGACTTCGGAAATTCTTTCGTTGGAGTTGATGGGCTGCGCCCACTCTTTCCATACCATGAAAATATCACCACCGCCTGTCCACGTTCCGTTACCACTGACTTCCTGCGTAAGCAAGGTGTCGCTGTAAAGGCTGTATTTAAAATCACTCAACTGTTTTACCGTGTGTGTTCCGTTGGCGGCAGTGTTGCCTGCTACGTTGGCTATCTTCACTATACTTGGCGTGGCAGAGAGTGTTTTTCTGCCCCTTAACTTTGTCCTCTTGTCGAGGGTGATGGTTATGGGTGAAGTGTTGGTGATGTCTGTCATGGATGCCATCAGTGGCTCTTCCATAAAACACCTTACCGCAAGTACGTGAAGGTAGTTAGGTATTGTAGTGAGTAAGTCAACTCTGTTGTATGTAGGTGTGAAGTTGTTAGTACCCGTTTCATCAGACATAGATACAAGAGAAAAAAGGTCATCATGTACCTGCTGCCTGTCGTTGGTAGCCACCTTATATTCTATGGCTTTATAGAGGGCTGCCTTAGCAAGTATGTTTAGTTGTGTGCTGTCAAACCAATCCGAAAAGGCTTGGTCTGTAATGCTATCCCAATATTCTTTAAATTGTATGCCATTCATCAGTTTATGTTTTTACAAAAGTAATGCAAAAGTATAACCAAATGAAAAAAGCCCCTAAAAAAAAGGGGCTGATATTAACTAAACTAAACAAAAACTGTTTTTGCTCAGGAGAGCGCTTGTTCGTAGCGTACAGGGGCATCTTCACCTGGCAGCTTTACGCCAAGTCTTTTAAGGTCTTGTTCAAGCCGCTTTACGCCTTTTGTGTTGACATTCTGTATGTCGTGTTCCTTAGCAAGTTCTCTCAGTTCTTCGTGGTATGATGTCTTGGAAATGCGTACCACAGGAGATTTAGAGGGGTCTGTGAGGTCTGGAATAACAGGACATTTTACATCCATCAGTCCTTTGATATATTCATACGTCACACGGTTGTCTTTAAGGAACAACACAGCCTCTGCTTCGGTCATACCTATAAACACATGAGGAGAGCCATCTTTTTTATCTAAGTAGTACTCTGCATTTTTCTGTATGATATACTTCTCTATCAAAGCACGCTTAAAGGTTGACCTTACAAGCTGATGTTCATCACTTGCGTAATTTTCTATGAAGTAGTCAAGGATGGGCTTTTGGTCATCCCAATACATAGCGGAGATAAGTTTGCCTTCACTTTTTACTATTGTTCCTGCCGATGTCTGCGCAAGCCCTGCCATAAGGTAGCTTAGTTCGCTCTCCGTCATGTTGGGGTTTACGCCAAAGTAATAAGCACACATGGCTTTTTCTTCGGGGGTATATCCGTACCACTTTGTTAAGGCTTTCACAACTTTTTGGTCTCTTGTCACGCAAGAAATGCTCCTTGCAGATACGTTCTCAAGGATAAAATAGTAGTCGTTACCCATGAAAGGGTTGGTGACATAGTCGGGTTTTACAAGCATGGCTTCGGCAAGGTATGCCACAGCCTCACGCTTTTTTCTGTCCACTACTTCAGTACATACATCATCATAGGCGATTTCATAAGTTGCCCTTGTGGAAGGGTTGAAGTCTATGGTGAGTACGTTGTCGGGAACTCTGTCGTCAACAATTTCAAGCAGGTCATAGGTACGTGTTAAAGCGTACTTCTTACCCCCTTTAGAGCTTCTGTCAATGATGGCTTTGAACCTGATAGACCCTGTATTTCGTGGTCGTAAAATATATCTTTGTATCATCAGTTATGAATATTTCTGCAAATATAACTACAAAAGATACAAAAAAGCAAACCCGACTAAAAATAGTCGGGTCGCCACAAAACATCAAGATAAGAATCAGAATGTTTCTTTACGGGAACAGCAGGTCAATAGCACTTATCAACGCTGCATCCTGTGCCGCATCTGTGTTGATGAAGAAAGCTCCATCCATCATAGAGGCTTGGGATACGGTTTGCTGCCCTTCAATCAAAGGCGCATAGCTAAATGTATATCCCACATATCCTCCTGTCGAAGCAGGAATGTCTGCGGGCTTCATACCTGCCTGCACAAGTGCCACGTATGGGTCTAAGCCATACGCTACTGCTCCTGCGTGTGCGGTATGTGTAATACCTCCGCCCATCTGTTTCAGCGTGATAGTGTAGGTAGAATAACCTGTGGCAGCAGTAAGCGTAAGCGTTCCTGCGGCATCGTTGGTTACAGTACCTTTAAAAGCACTTGCTTCGATGATTTTCTCAACGGCATTGGCTGTAAGTGTTGCCGTTACCGTACCTGTTGAAGGTGTTTCATAGAAGACAGGGATGCTTTTATACACCTGTTTTTCTGAATCATATTGCGTAATCACAAACTCATATTGCACGGAGTTTCCCGTTCCTGCAAAGAGCAATGTGTCGGCAGCAAGAGTTTCTGCTACAACCGTATTCTTTTTCCAGTTGAAAACATCCTGCTTGCGGCATAGGGGGCGCAGTTCTGTTGCGTCTGCTCCCATCCATAAAATACCGCCACTCACTTTAAAGTAATTTGTCGTTGTTGCCGAACTCGGTGAACATACGACTAAGAATTTATTTACACTCATGTTTTTAAATGTTTAAATGGTTAGAGACTTCCTGTATATTCATATAGTGCAGAGCCGTCACCGATGAAGCTGATGCCGCAGTCGGATTGTACGTTGTAGGTGTCGCCATCCACGTTGGATGCTGTAACATTGAAGCTGTTGGTCACGTTGCCTACGCTTTTCACAAGACCTTTGATGCCTCGCTTGCCTGGAACATAACTAAACATAGAAGCCTCATCATTGGCGTTACCTCTGTGAATCTTCATAAGCGGAGATTGCCCCATACCTCCGCTTCCAAGTGTAGGAATAGGCGTAAGGTCTAATCCATAGATGGAATAAGAGTGCGAAGGTGCTAAGAACATGCTGTCGCTAAGGAATGTTCCTAAAAGGAAGTTAAGTTTCATGTTTGCGATGGTAAACTGCATCACGTTAAGACCCTGTACGCTTGACCCTCCTATGGTGTTGGCTGTGCCTGCATTGGAGATGGTGTTGCGGATAAATGGGTCGTTCTGTATGCTATACATAGCGTCTCTGCCCATGATGAACAGAAAGTCCTGAAAACTTGTTCCGTTTTTGTCAGCCATAGCTTTAGCCATCTGTATAACGGTGTCAAGGGTAGGCTTGCTTGCTTCGGGGTAGTATGTTCCGTCAAGGATGATACGCTCACGTATGCCTACGGTAGAAGTTTCATATCCGTAAGCAGGGTTGTGGCTACCTCCCTTAGAGAACCAGTATTTCATACCCAGTTGGTTCATGTGGCTGTCGGTGATGTCCTGAATCTGCTGACTCCATACGTAGATGTTACCATCTCTGCCTATGAAAGAATAGATTTCTTCATTTCTTGCAAGCTGTATGGTTTCGTTGGTGATGTCGGAATAGTCCACCTGCTCTTCGTTCTCCCAAAAGCGGTTTTCAGTACCACCTGAGTTGAAGGTTCTGCTTCTGTTGTAGTTGAAACGTACTACACTCGAAGGCTGAAAGTGTGTAGTGGCATCGAACTCTGCCGTACCTGGCTGAACACCGATAACCACACCGCCCGGATAGTGCTGCAACACCTTTCCTTCAATGTTTGTTTTGTCATCACGTATAACATCATCTTTGCGGAACTTGTCATAAGAACCATCTACAAAAGTCAACGTCAGCGTGGTAGAAGTACCTGTGCTTGGCGTTACGGCAGCTACCGTTGCGATAGCGTTCTGACGTGGTCTGATCATTCTTTTATAATTCGACTCACGTGAGTTAAAGGGGACGCTCTTGCCGCCAAAGACAGAAGGAATCATTGTTGCCAACTGCCACGTTTTCTGGCGGGAAGTAATCCCCGAAGCTACATTGTCGTATTGATATTCAAGTGCAGGCACGGAGATTATCTGAGGATTGTTTAAATTCATTGTTATAATATTTATGTGTTAATAAAAAAGTTGTTGTATGATTTTTTTGAAACGAGATAAGTAACCTGTTCCGAAACCTTTGAATAAAGGATTTTTATGATGCTTTTTGCCAACCCATGTGAGGCAATGTGCTTAAAAAAGATGTTCCCCCATGTGGAAAATCACTACAAAAATAAAAAAGATGTACCCTCTTTAATGGCTATATTTCAATAAGTTATCAACAAAAAAAGTCAGGCGCACCCAATGGACAGATACTCCTGACGAGGAAAAACTAAAAATTAAAACAAAACTTTTGCAAAGATAGTGAAATTATTTTTTACTAAAGCCGAGCCACTCCATAAATTCGGGGGCATTTTTTTTGTGGTACTCCAGACTATTTTCCGCAGGTGACTGCGATGGCTTAGTGGCATTAGACGACATAAAAGGGTTATAGGCAGACCCTGAATGGCTGTCGCTGTCTTTTTTAAAGATAACACCCGCATCGAAACCTTCTTTATAAGCCTCCTCGTATTGGTTTTCTATGATGGTGTCAAACATACGCAGCTTCCATACAGCCCCAAGATATTCTTCCATATTGGGCTTACCTGTTTCGTCTATCGGAAACAGAGGCTCTGAGGCAAACTTCTTAAACTCTTTCATCTCTTTCTCGCCCATTTTGATGCCATAAAACTCCTGACCCCGTATAGTCTCTATCTTCTCGGAGGCTTCTTCCATAAAAGCCCTTCTTGCCTTTTCGGGGTCAACATACTCCTTCGGGGAAACTTTGATACTTTTCACATATTCCTTATATTCTTTATCCAACACCTTACTTATGTCACGGACTTTTTCAAGTTGTTCGTGTGCCCTCAGTGTGTCAAAATCTTCCAACGCTTCTTCCACGTCATCTCCCGTAAGCCCTTCTCTTTCAAGCTGAACCTTATATTTATCTTTTAAAGACATGTTTTCAGGATTTTTTGCGCTCATGGCAACGGCTTCTTTAAGAAAGTCTTTGCCCTTAGAGTAGCTTTCGTAGGCAAGTTTTACGGCAGGCATTTCAAGCATTTCGTCAAGTAGTGCAAGACGTGACTTTACCTCGTCAGGGAGTTCTACCTCCTGTGCAGGTGGTTCAGGCTCTTTAAATCCCGAAAGACGTTTGCGCTTACGTTTCTCTGCTGCCGCAGGTTGCTGTTCTTCTTTGCGTGCTTCACCTGCATCATCAGCCTTCACATCACCATCCTTTACCTCTGTTTGTGCTTCGGCAGGAGGCTCTTGCTCTTGTGCCTGTGTTTCCTCTTTAGGGGTAAGGTTGTTGATAGTCTGCTGTATAACATCAGGTGCAACACCCTGTCCATTAACCTGTGCAGCCATCGCTGCCTGTGCTTGCGCTAATTCTTCTATTGACTTCATCGTGTTTTATTTTTTTGCAAATATAGTAATATGTTGTTGTTTGCAAAAATGCTGCTATTGGTTGCACCTTCTTTTCACAATAGCACAAATCAACTATTGACATTTGCCTGCCATATATTTCTGTGTTTCAGTGGATTGTGAACACACATGGCTTGCCAACAATTAACAAACCTCAAAACAAAGATTTGCATATTGCTATTGTTCCATGCCTTCCTGCTGTCCCTGTTGTTGCTGCTCTTGCTGCTCTTGCTCTCCACCTCCCATCATCTGTTGCTCTCTCATCTTGTTTTCCATGTCCTGCTGCTTTATAGCCATCTCTACCCCCTTGTTGAAGTTCTTGGTCTCACTGTCGCTTTGCTTCTGTAATACCTCCAACTCCTTGCGGTAGTTCTCCTGGTCTTGCTTGTACTGCTCCATGAAAAACATAAACTGCTGCTGCATCTGTTGTATCTGCGCCTGCATCTGTTGCTGCATCTGTTGCTGTTGCTGCGCTATATCCCCCTCTTTCTTTTCTTCTTCTATGATAAAGTTATCCAACATCTTTATGCCCTCAGCATAACTCTTGAAGGACATCAACTGCATGGTGTTCCTGATAGCCTTAGCCCCCGAAGATGTGGGGTTCTGCATATACGCCTGTAACATCGTCCGCAATGCCTGCTTGTCACTATCCTCTATGACATCATCCGCCTCAAAGAAAAAGCCCATGTCTTCATATTTTGCACTCTTAGGGAATTTTATATCCTCTACCTCCGAATCCGAAACCTGATAAAACTGCCGCCCCCCATAGTCCGCATTTATCATCTTTCCTATGTTGATAGCCTGACGCATTACCTTCGTGATAAATCTCTGATAACCCGTCATCAACGACATAAACGACAATTGCGACTGTACTATCGTGTTCTCCTGTACACCCTTGCCTATTATCTTGTCCTGTGTACCCAATACCGCAGGCGGCATGTTCATAATAGCATCCTGCTCCTGCTGTAATAATACCCTCCACCTGATAAACTCCTGCACCTCAGGCTGTAATGAAAAATCAAGTACGTCCGTTATAGCCCTGCGCTCGTCCACATCGTTGCCAGGCTGCCCACTGCCCTCTATCACCGAAAAGCCTATACTCCGCAAGTCCGAAAATATATCAGGAGCCTGGTCTTTCGTCAACCCCAACTTCGCACCATATAACAAATACGTCTTCCCCGCTGACCTGTCCATCAACTCCTTTAACTTCCTCCCCGCAGCTTCTATCTGGTCACTGATAGGCTTTATCCTTGCCGACATAGGCTTCAACATACCATTGTGAAAATTGTTGATGTAATAGGCAAACGGAGGCAGTGGTCTGCCCTTGCCCTGCGGAGTGTACTGATAGGGTACATACCCATAGTCCGCTACCACCGCATTGCCTACCGTAATACAGTAATGCCACTTTAACTTCCTGTCAACACCCTCCTTCTCATAGCCCTTTACTACCTTGTCCCCATCTAAATACTGCGAACCCTTCCGTAACCTCCGTACCGTACCCCCCGATGTAACATAATAATCCTGCGTACTGTACGATAACCAATATGTCACCGCAACAGCTACCTTACCCGTCTGCCTGTCCCAATAGGTGATGTTATCCCCCGTATTGTAATACTTCATAACTCCTTCCATATTAAATCCAGACATCGTCTTCCCCCTTGCCATATCTTCTAAAAACTCACGCTTCTCCTTATCCTCATATACCGAACCCCACCTCTGAAAGACCTCCGATGGTGTCATATACACAATATACCCCCCTACCTCACAGTCATCCGAATAATCCCCTATCTGCCTGTCATCAAAAATTACCTGACTGCACGGAATAGGACGAATACCTATCCTCCCCCCACTTATGTCAAACGCAAGAAATGATATGTTCCCAACTATCTGATGTAACGCTAAATAGTCAAACTTCCTCTCACATTCCTCCTCGTAATATATCCCCCTCGCTAAATTTAATGCCCCTATCTCCGTCTCAGTCCTGTATTTCTTTACTATACTGTCTATGTCCTCATTGTCCCCTATGTCCGATATTCCCTCAGGCATAAACTCTACCCCAGTACCCCTTATCAACGGGTCTATTACCCTCTTCGCCTCTAACTGCTCCTTTAAACCCTTCCGCTTCATCTGTACCTCGTAGTCCAATGAACGTACCGCCATTGACCGCTTTACAGGCTCTATCATCTGATATAACCTCCCCCTCGCATGCTCAAGTAACGTGCGAGGTCTCTGGTCTGCCACAAATGGCGTCCCTATACCTACTCCCCCCATGCCTATCTCATAATTGTACACATCCTGACTGTGCTCACCATAGTAATATAAAAACATCTCACGTATCATGTCCGATACTCCTGTCCTATCCCCTTCTACACCCCCATTTATCACCTGATTGTAAAACCTGTTTACTATGTACCTGCTATTGCTTAAATACCACTCCCCACCATCCCTCTCCTTCTCTGCATCCGTAACTACTTCATCAGGCTTGTTGTATGTTATAGCCTCCGTAGGTACTATGTACCCACCATATAAATCCTTTTGTATCATGTCCTTTTTTTTACAAAAGTAATAATACCTTAATTCTAATTCACCATCCCCCAAATAAAAAATATACCCAAATATCTGAAAACAAAAATGTGAACCCCAACCCAAAAAAATGCACGCAACCCACAGAAAAATTGTGGAATCCCACAGAAAAATTGTGGAATCCCCTGAAAGATGGATTGGAAAACAAAAAAGAAATTCCTGAAAATGGGTGGGAAAACCCAAAAAATTCCTGAAAATGGGTGGCTTGCCCCCACTGCCGCCAAAGTCAAAACTGTTTTAACATACCCCCCCTGTTCCCGCTCCGCCTTCCGCCAAAAATTTTCATTCGTTCCGTTGGTGTTGGTCTTGCTCTGCTTTGTTCAAATTTCAATTCCTTGTGGTGTTGGTGCTGCTGCTGCCATCAATAAAAAAG
>Ga0209096_1003599_pt1 | contig 13366 bp, 8 predicted proteins | sample AD_UKC034_MetaG_FD_184407 | JGI IMG/M metagenome (GOLD analysis project Ga0209096, IMG submission 184407) | Active sludge microbial communities of municipal wastewater-treating anaerobic digesters from USA - AD_UKC034_MetaG (SPAdes) (version 2) | ecosystem: Engineered > Bioreactor > Anaerobic >... | reverse complement strand
CTTTTCTTCAGCAGTTTTGGAGGGCTCTGGTGGGCCTTGAATGGCGGCAATACCAATGAATTCTGATTGAGCGGAGCCGGAACTATGCTTTTAACCTTGAGGTCGATAACCTGGTCGGCCTGGCGCGCAGCGCCTTCGACAATCACGTTCTGCCCTTCGTATTTCTGTATCTCACGCAGATCAAAGCCGGTAAGATTGAACAGCCGGCCGTCGCCTGTGCGTAGAATCGCGTAATTCCCGCTGGAATGTCTTATTATCTGCGGAATTCCGCCGACCCGGTAGTTGACCTGGGCCTGCGCAGACAGGCTCACGAGGCAGAAAATCATCAAAAGAGCAGCAAAACGTATACGCATATTTCCCTCCCGAAAATCGGTTTATTTGAGTTTACCATATAGCAAAAATCTGGTAAACTCTATTTAGGCTGAAAAAGCGTTGTAGACGGGGTTTTGCTCTCTTTTTGTGACTGGCGTCAGGATGGTTTTGTTCATAAAAAGTTTGAATCCGGGGAGTGAACGATGACTTGGCTGTTTCGCAAGTGTCTGGTATCTGCTATTTTTGTGTTGTTATTTCTGCCCGCTCTGGTTTGCGCGGCTTCGCCACTCGACAAGGTCGTCGAGTTTTACATTTCCTCGATTCCCAATCCGCCGAAAATCGATCTAAACTGGAAGGAAATCTGGGATCTCGTTGAGACCGGCGATATCATCATCGAGAACAACCGGGCGTTTCCGCAGTGGTATGCCATGATCGGCTCGCTCGTTCCTGATTGCCAGTTCGTGCATGCCGGCATGGTCATCAAGGGGCATGTGCTCAAGGAACTGGCACAGTCGATCAGCCCTTCCGGCGCCGTAACCATAAGGGCCTACTATCGTGATAATCTGCCGCGCATCGTCGACGGCAAGGTTCAAAAGGTCTACAACTGGCGGCCATACCCGATCGATGCGAAAGGCATTTACGTTGTGACTCCTGAAGTTACCATCAATACTACCATAAGCAAAGTCGTGGCCCTCAACCTCAAAGATTATCTGATCGACCCGGCGATCGGATTCCCGACCAAGCATATCCGCATTGTCCGGCCTTCTATAACTAATCAGACCGGTGTCAGGACGGTTGCCCGCTACCTTACTTATCACGTTCTCAAGCGGACAACCTATGACATGGGCTTTGTCTCAACCGAAAAGGAATTCGCCATTTCGCGCAACCGTAATGGTGAGCTGCATTTCGACATGAGCGCCGCCCCGGTGCCGCTTTATTGCACGGAACTGGTCTGGCGCGCATTGCGGGAAACCGGCATTCAGCTGCCGACGACCCAGGTGAAGCGCGGCATTTCGACATCTCTTTCGAGAATTCCGCGCGTTCCCCGCAGTGTTCTGCAGAAAATCGATGGTGCGTTCATTACCGCTGATCTGTTGAGCAAGGGTGGCACGGTGATTTACCGTAATGCGCCGCCGCCAACGGTTCGCCAGGCGATAGAAGGCATGATCGACCTCAACTTCAAGGCAACATGCAAAGGTCTTCTCGAGCAGTTTCAGAAGATCGGCCGCTGACGACTTTCTCTGGCGGCCGTGCCTGATGCCGCCATGTGCAGTTTTTCGATGCGAGAGGAGAGGTGAAAAATGCAATCGAGATTAACGGTTGTAGTAGTATTCCTGCTGTTGGTGCCGGTTCTGCTTTCGGCGGATTTCGAAGCGGTCAAGGATTACCGCTTTTTGTCATGTACGCAGGGCAATATTGCCAGCTTTTACGCCAGGGTAGTCAAAGAACAGAAAGAGGTTAAGGCTGAGCTGGCAAAGAAATACGTTGACGCACCGAAAAAGGTTGCCGAACATCCGGCAACGCTTGCCTACGAACTGATTGTCAGCTCAGCTGCCGACCTCAGGGCGCGCAGCGTAAAAAACGAGCCATTGTCAGCATTGAGCCAGGCATTTTCGCGGGTGCAGCGACTGCATTATTCGGTTAAGGCCGATCTCGACCCGTATTCTGATCCCTCGCTGCTGGTGCTTGCCGTAAAATGCGGCAGCAATTACTTTTTCGGGCCCCTGAAGCTGAAGACGGTCAAGCCGAAGCTCGACAAGCCGATTGGCATAAAACAGGCTATGCTTGAAGCAAAGAACCTGTTCAAACCCGGCCAGAAAGACCCCGTCGGCCCTGATAAACTTGCGCTGATGACGCCGGTCGAAATCTCCAGGCTCGAACCGGCGCCCGATCATGGCGCCATCATGCCGGTCAGACCGGGAAATCATTTTCAGAAGTTCGTCAAGGATATGACAGAGATCATCAGAGACAGCGGCGGCAAGAAATGCAAACAGTTCGATTTTTCCTATGCCCGCCGCATCATGTTTTTTCATGAGCTCAAAGAAAGCGCCTCTTCGCCGAAAATTACCGCAAAAGACAGATATGGCCTGAAATGGAAGGTTAAATGGGGTGATGAGGTCCATTCCGACGTCGTTGCTACCAGGCTGGCCATCGACCTCGGCGCAACCTACGCCGATCTCAAGTTTTATTCTGGCCCACGCGAGACCCTGCTGATTCTGCCCAGAGAAAAAGATTCGCCGGCAACCCAGCACGAGCTGGCCGAACTGCTGAGAAAGTCTACTTACAAGTTTCACCTTAACCGTTACGTGGTCGAAACACCTTCGATCAAGACTGAGAATGGCGTTCTGGCCGGTACCGGCCGGGTCGATGAGGCGATGCTCGAACGCGAGTCGCTCGATCGTGAATATCTGGGTTGCTATTACATCGCTTTCAAGGAATGCCAGCTCAGTATCGACAATCCTGCACTCAAAAGGCTTGGCGGCGTCGATCTCAACCGCAGCGCCATCGATGACCGGGTTGCCAGGGCGCTGCTGGTCTTTTCAGCCTGGATCTGCAATCCCGATGTAAAAGAGGACAACACCCGTTCAGGCCTGCTCTGGAACAAAAAATCCGGCAGCTTCGACCGGCATGTCGAGTTCGTCAGCGATATGGGAGCCGCCTTTGCCGGGCCATATTCTTCCGGTTGTCTGTCGGCACTTTCATCAAGCGTTGTTGGCGAAATTTTCAATGTCCGCCTGATCAAAACGCATCCGATTTTCCTGCCAGGCTCCTGGAAACATTGCACCTGGTCTGACGCCCGCTGGATGGCCCGTCGTATCGGCGCGCTCGGCCGTGCCGATCTCGAAAGAGTTTTTGCCGAAAGCGGCTGGCCTGATTTTTCGCAGAAACTTGGCGTCGAAAAGATGCTGGCACGCAGAAACGACCTGATCAAAGCCTTCGATCTCGAAGAAGAGGGCCTCAAGCCGATTCCCTGCAACCCTTCGCTCACCATCAGGTTCAGAAGATCCGATGGGGCCTGTGACATTCCGGTCATCAACGGCAAAGTTAACCCGTTCTCAAAACTGGTGCGCCAGGCAGAAAACGAAGCTCATCCCGAAGGCCTGCTGCTCTCAAAACCTCGCCAGCTAGACTGAGTTCTATTGTCAGAGATTCATTTCGGGACATAGACGCCGAGGAGCTTGCCGCGCCAGGTGCCTGGCTCGCCATACCACATGTTGGGGCCGTCGTTGATGAAGCGGCCGTTGCCCTTGATGACGATGTCGCCGGCAACCGGATTGGAAGTGCCGGTGCTGCCGGCCGCAACGACGATTACGGCGCCAACCGGAATTCTTTTGTCGTGCGGATTGACGATCGGCGGCTGCAGCATTTTGTCGAGTCTCTGCAGGCCGGCCTCGTTCAGGTTGCCCTGACTGGCATTCATGAAATCGGAAAAATACCGGGCCAGACCGCTCTGCATCCTCGGCAGATCGCCCCACGACCTGATGTTACCGTATCCTGACTTGCTCAGATAGCCCCAGACCGCATTGAAGCAATAGCCGCGCGATGCGCCGCGATGGTTGGCCATGGCGTGTTTTACAACTCGTTCCATCTGCTGGCGGCCGCGGTCGGAAATCACATATTGCGGTTTGGGTTCTTCAGGTTTGTCGGCTTCAGCGCTCTGGTCGGCACCGACAGCCTGTTCAAAGCTGACTGCCAGTTTTTTGAACTGCGCTGAAGCCAGGGTTATATCCTTGAGTTTGTCGAGCCATTCTTTCGTCCAGGCACTTGTTAATTGCAGTTCTTCGTCGGAACTGCCTTCCATTTTCTTCTGATAGAAGCTCTGTACACCAAAGTTGACCTCGTTCATCAGCAGCCGGGCCAGTTCTTTCTCAAGCGTTTCCATTCTCTGAACATAAAAATTCAGGTTCTCTGTCTGTCTGCTCATGAATTCAAGGGTTTTCAAGTAAGATTCGACTTCTTCTTCGAGATTTTTCGGGTCGGGCCTTGGTTCAACCGAGTTCTTCATTTCATCGACCACAGTCTGGTCAACAGAAGTCTGCGCCTGGGCCTGTGCTTCGCCGGTGCTTTCTGTATCGATGGCGAAAGGGGAATCTGCGAAACACGGAGCTGTCAGCGCTATTGCCATTATCAACACGAATTGTAGTTTTTTCATGCATTTTTCTCCTGATTTCGTTGAAACCGGGTCAGAACAGGTTCTTATTGCAGATCAAAACTGTCAGACCATTATCCAGCTTATTATACGTTTCAGAAGACGACTGTGAGACAGTTCTGACAAAATGTTTCAGACAAATTCAGCTGTTCACGACTGATGGGCGGCAAGCTCGTGTCTGACTGTTTTTGCGGGTTATTGTATTTTGTCAGCCAAACTTGTTTTGTGAGTGCGGCTTTTATGAATGCTTCAGCGGCGGCGCGGTGATGTCGGCGCCAGCGGCACCAGGCCTTCGATTCTGCCGCCGATCTGGCTGGTAAGGATGTTGTACATCGGCAGGTTGTGATCGGCGAGCATCTCGATCATTTTGTCGTTGGCATTGCGTGGGAAAATCGTGCCAGCCGAAAGAATCGAATCGAAGATGATCGTGAAGACGTTGGTGTAGCGCTCGGATTCAGGCTTGTCGTAAAAGGCTTTCCACTTGCCCGAAGGAATGCCGTGAAAAGTGATGTTCGCCTCGATATCCTTGACCATCTTTTCGATGCGCGATTTCAGGGAATTATTGGCGTTATTTGCGCTTTCGGCCGGGTTGGCGCCTTTTATGAATTTTTCGAGTTCGCGAAAGGTTCCGTAAAGGGCTGCGTGTGAATCCTGGACGCATGAGATGTCGGTGCGCACCGCCGTTGTGCCGGTGCCGCCGCCGGTGCGGTAGACCGCCATCATTTTTTCGAACTCACGGCGCAACATGCGATACATGTCGAATTCCTTGCCGGCAGTTTTGACCAGTCCGTTATCCGGAAGCCTGGCGATTGTGTCGGAGACCGGCACCGTGTACATCCAGCCGCGGCGCAGGTTACCCATGTAGGCGTGCCATTTCTGCGTGCAAGAGACGATATGGTTCGGGTTGTGTACGTAAATCTGGAAATAGTCAATATCCCAGCGCGGTTCGCCAGTTATCGGGCATTTGACCACCTCGGCCTGTCCGAACGCGAAATGGCCGGTGACCAGCCCGAGGATAACGCCTGAATTGTTTTTTTCTGACGGCGATTTACGCCAGCCGAAATTTTCTGACGGCGATTTACGCCAGCCGAAAGAGTGGACGAGCATGCCGCGGCTTCCGACCGGCCAGAGGTTCTTTGCCGCTTTATCCGGCAGCCACTGCACCTGCCGGCTCAGGTCGGGCTTCAGCCCGGCGAAGGCGCTTTTAGCGAGGTAATTTTTGATCTCTTTGCTGCCGGTGACGGCGGCAGGATTGCCGACGCGCAGCGCCGCACGCGGTTCGAGTGCTTCGACATGAAACATGCCGAGTTTGCGGGTGCCGTAAATGTACCAGCCTTCCTTGTTGCCGGCCGAGTTTTCGATTCCGGTCGTGCAGGTCATGGGAATCGTATCTTCCTTTTTGCGGAAATAGCGCTGGTCAATACGAACATATTCGGCCGGGCCGCTAAAGTTGCGGGACTTCGGGTTGTAATGCAGCACCTTGCGGTAGAAACCGGCAGCCTGACCTTCAAAACGCACCATCGCCTTGCGTGAGCCGGAAATCTGAATCGGGTCGTCTTCGATCAGCAGCAGCGTGCCTGCGATCGTCGGTTCGGGGATGATGACATCCATTTCGCCCGGTCTGGCAGCAGCCAGTGATTCAAGCGCGCTTACGCGTTTGAGGCCGTTGAGAAGAAGCGGAATCTTGTTGCCGCCTTTCTTAGCATCAGCCTGAGCTTTCGCACTGATTTTGACATCGGGACGGATTTTCTCGAGCCAGCCGTCGTAGGCGTCGCGCGCCATTCTGACGAGCCTGAAGGTTTTGCCGATCATTTCGGGCCTGGCAGCGCTGGTCAGATTGATATACACGGAACCATCAGGCAGGCGCTTCTGCGGCTCAGGAAGAATCAGCCGGCCGGTCCATTCTGCGATGGGGTAGTAGTATTTTTCCAGGGCCTTTTTATCGACGCGGTCGTTGAAATCGAGTGCTGTCTGCTGGTCCTTTGGCAGCACGGCTTTGGTTGCGGCGCCTGTCGTGGCCGGTGTCGCCACGCTTGATTTCTGAATGCTGACCTTGTCGTCGGTGAAAGGCTGGGCCTGACATACAACAGCCGGCAGTAACGTCAGTGCAAACATCAGCAGAAGTCTGATGCCTGTTCTGAAGTTTCTGGAGACTGTTGCTTCAAACATATTCTACCTCCGCCAGGTTCAATTGTCCGAAATCCTATTTATGCCCGATCAGAGACGTCGGCTTCTGGGGAATCAGGCCGGGTATCTCGCCGCCGATCTGGCAGGTCAGTATTGTCCACATCGGGTATTTCCGCTGTGCCGAGAGTGCGAGCAGATGATCGTATGCGGCTCGCGGGAAAACTGTTTTTATTGACAGCATGGTGTTGACCAGCGCCATGACCTTGCTCGGGTTCCTGGTTCCAAACGGGACTTTGACAAATTCCTGCCAGTTGCCCTGGGCAGTGCCGAAACTGACGATTCTTTTTTCAACCGCCTGGCCGAGGCTGGTCAGTGCCTCGAATCTCTGCGCATCGGCTGAGCCGGCCTTACGCCAGGCAAGAACCTGGGGATGTCTGCCAATATTGTTGATCAGGCAGTCGAGCGCGCCATAAAGTGCGCAGTGCGAGTCCTGAACGCAGGAAACATCAGGCCGCACCATCGAGCAACCCGAGCCCGAACCGACGCGATACTTGGCCATCATTTTCTCGAGTTCGCGGGCGAGGCCACGCATCGGCCTGATTGCCCTGCCATTGATATTGTATGGTTCAAGCTCTGGTATTTTGATGATGGTGTCGGCGACGGGTATCGAATACATCCAGCCGCGCCGCAGGTTACCCATGTAGGCGTGCCATTTCATCGAACCAGAGACAACCTCTTCGCGATTATGTCCGTATACCTGCTTGTATTCGATATCCCAGCGCGCTTCGCCGGTAAAGCGGTCTCTGACCACTTCGGCAAAGCCGAATGAAAAATGGCCGGTGACCAGGTTGAGAAAGTCCATGACTCCGGGCTTGTGTTGCGGGGTTTTGCGCCAGCCAAAAAGATGGATGAGCAGGTGGCGACTGCCGACCGGCCAGTCTTTGCTGATGCCGGCAGTCTGCTTTTCGGCAGAATAGGTTTTGCGGAACAGTCCTGGTCTGATACCGTCAAACACGCCTCTGTTGACGAACTGCCTGATATCGTCTGGCTTGTCGAGGCAGGTTGTCGGTTGCAGAAGCAGATGCAGCCTGGGTTCCAGAGACTTTACCAGAAAAGTGTGTTTCAATCTTTTGCCATAGAGATACCAGCCGCCTGAATTGAGGCCGGTGTTCTCGATGTTTTCCATGGAAGTATTGGGCGCGTCTTCCTTGGGTGCCGGTTTGCGTGGCATGATGGTGACGATTTCTTCGGGGCCGTCGAATCGGCGGGTTTCCGGGTTGTAATGAACTATCGTGCGCAGGTTGCCCTCGGCCTTGCCTTTGAAGCGGGCCAGACAGACAAGCGCCCCGTTTACCTGCACCGGCTCTTCTGAAATGTACAAGGTGCCGTCACTATAAACCGGGTTTCTGAGAATGACTTCGATGGTTTCTTCGCTGCGGTTTGCCGCCAGGGATTCGAGCGGGCTGACCTTTTCCCAGCCGTTGAGAACCGTGGGGAAACGGCAGCCAACGCGTTCGCCGAAGGCCTGGGTCGATGGGTTGAAGTTGACATCGACCGATAACTCGTCAAACCAGTTTTCATCCTTGTTGGAAGGGTTCCAGGCGAGCTTTATGATGCGACCGATCAGCTCTTTGCGCGGGCTCGAAAAGACCAGCATGGGCACTGCGCCGCCAGGCAGTCTTTTCGCGCGTTGCGGCAGAATGATCTGGCCGCCCCATTCCCCGATCGGCTTGTAAAATCCGGCGAAGCCGGCAGGATTCTGCGCGCTGAGCTGATCGAAGAGCCCGGCGTGTAGAGAGCCGCAGACGGCAAGCATCAATATCAATAAAGCTGCTTTTTTGAATGACATGTTAATCTCCAGTTCTTACCTTCTCGGAAACGCTTCGAATGATTTCAGAGAAGCCAGATAAGTTGCTTTGCTTCTGTTGCCGGCATGGTTCAGCTCAAACTGAACCATCGTAAAAAGCGCATTGTTGAGTGGTGCGTAGCGATTGTCACGGGTAAGCTTATGCCGTTCAAGACCCTGAATGTAAAATTCGAGCGATTCTTCAGGTGCTTTTTGCACGAGACTGACTATGGTTTCTATAGAATCGTTCAACTCATCGGTAACTCTCTGTCTGGCGTTGAGAACCCTGAAAAAGTCTTCGCCGGCCGGGGTCAGCAGCTCATTCAGGCGCGCCAGATCGATTTCTGCCTGTCTCAGCTGAATGTAGTTCTCCAGCTGTATGACGAGTGGAACCAGATGTGACGGCGCTCGCTGATAGCCGGGCAGTCTGCTCAGGTCAATGGTCTGCATGCCCATGGCGGTGGGGATTTTTACTACCCGCTGACTGGCATCGAGAACCACACTCTCACCGGTATTGAGTCCTTTCCGTGAAAGATAGCCGGGAGAGAATTTCGGAAGTGATACGTTATGGCTGACGAGTTTATCAGGAAGCACCCAGAAGTCCTTGAATAACTGGTTGCCCAGACCCTGCATCAGGATGCGATAGGCCCAGACTACACAATTGTTGCCGATTACATGGTAATAATCGCGGCTGCGGTCGACCAGCGACTGTTGAATGCCGGCCCGCAAAACGCTTTCGGCCTGCTCATGATTGAGCCGCAAAGGATACATCTTGATCGTCTGGCGGAAAATCGTCAGACTGTTCTGAACCCGGTCAGTAAGTGTGCCGACCTCAAAAACCAGCGGCCAGGGATCTTTGGCAAAAGCCGGAAAGAAAGCCTTGGTGAACGAAGTCGGCGTTTCGTTTTCGCGCAGGCGGTTGGTGACCGATATCACCAGACCGAAATCGCTTTTGCGGCCGTCCTCGCTGGTAACGCCGTTCATCGATTTGAAGGTGAAAGCCAGGGAAATATGTGCAGCCACTGCTTTGGGCGGAAAGTCTTCGCTGCACAGGTATACGCTGTCGACTTCCGAAAAATTGATTCTCGCCCGGCCGTATATGGATTGAAATTGCTGGCCATCAAAGCTGGAACCCCAACGGAAGTCGTCGATCACGACCTCAGCGGCGTTTTGGCTGACCAGCTTGACCGGTCTCAGGTTCGGGTTCCATTTTGGTTCGGCAGTAGCCTGACACAGTGGCACAAATACGAGCAGTAAGCTCAGCAGTGCTGTAAGTCTGATAAATTTTCCTGTCATCTCTTGTGCACTCCGTTTTAATCGCTCATTCGTTCAGCAGATAGTTGATTATTGAGAGATAGCGCTCTGCCTTGAAGGAATGTCGTTGCTCGACCTGTCTGGCTACCGGCGGTGCATAGAATTTGATCGCCTGTTTCCAGGGTTTTCTTACGTGAAGAGGCTGCAGCCTGAGGAAAAAGAGTATGCGGTGCAGGGTCGAATAATCGTCTTTGCCCGCTTCTGCCTTGACCTGATCATCGAACCAGCTGACCTGTGATTTGCCGGGCGGGTATTTGCCCATGAGATACATGGTCGCCTTGCCCAGGCGGTCGCGGAAAACGCCCTTTCTGAATTCTTCGACGCTCCAGTTGATGAGGCCCGGAGCATTGGTGATCGCCAGATTTACCAGCATGGCGCCGACAGCAACCTGGCCAATCACCGGTATGGGCAGTGTAACTGCGCTCAATGCCGCGCCGGCCGAGCCCATTGCCAGGGTTTTTACCTGCTGTGCGGCAATATGTTTGCAGATTTCGATGCCGATATAAGCGGCAAAAGGCCCCAGTTCTGCGATTCCGGCAAATCTCAGAACATTCTGACCGTTCCCGGCAGAAAGGAAATTGTTGAGTATATTTGAGGTGCCTTTGTTGACGACCAGCTGCACGAGCTTCGGGAAAAATCGTTCGAGGATGGCGCGAAGGTTCTCGTTGCTGATCTTCTTTATCGGTATAAGAAGTTTTTCGGATTCGAGAATGCCGCTTTCTGCGATGGCAAAATTGACTCCGGCTTTGGCGGCGATGAACACACATTCCTGCAGGTTGATCTCGAGGTCGAGGCGGTATACCAGGCTGACCGGCGACCCGGCCGGCAGTTGTTCGAGATTTTCAGGCGGGAAAAGCCGGAAGAAGCCGACGCATTCCTTGCGTGGCGGCAATGGCGTCTCGGCGAAGAAGAAGCGGGTTACTTTGTGTTTTACCGACTCGACCGGCATTCTCTGCATGCCGGTAATTTTCAGGCGCATTTTCCGGTAGTCGCGCGAAAATTTTGGCTTGTCAAAACCCGCCGTGAAATTGCCTTTGCCGGCGCTTATGCCAGCCTGGGCAAGGCGCTGGAAAACGCAGGTAATAGCCTGTCCCAGTCTTTCAAACGCCTTGTCGGAAAGTTTGGGTGTGTCCTGTGCAGACAGATGAGACGAACAGCATATGAAAACAAGGCACAGAACAATTGCAGCAGCGGCAGATCGATTTCGGCCAGCAGTTTTCATAGCGCCTCCTGTCTAAGCACAGCTCATTCTATATAAGAGCTCAATGAATAATTCTCATTCTGGGTCGGCTGCTCAGTCGGAATGCTTTTTCTTCAGCGATTCGCTTCGCTCACAAGCTTACGAAAAAGCAAACCGACTTCGCGCCTAATATTCAATGAGCTTTTGTATAGTATAACTTAATTACGGTCTATTTGTATTACACCCTTTCGACAGCTTCTCGAGCAGGTCTGGATTTCTGCTCACCAGGGCCTTGTCAGTGCGCCGTAGGCGAGGACGGTGCGAGCGGTACGAGTTTGGGAATCTCGCCGCCGACCTGGCAGGTCAGTATGCTCCACATCGGGTAGCCTTTGTCGGCGGCAAGGCGCAGCAGGTTGTCGTTGCCCTTGCGTGGAAAGATCGAGCGTTTTGACAGCAGAATGTTGATCAGCGCGACAACCTTGTTCGGATTGCGGGTGCCGAGCGGCTGATTGAAGAATTCTCGCCAGTTGCTCTGTGCGATGCCGAAAGTCGTGATGCTTTTCTTGATGTCACGCACCAGCAGCAGCAGGCGCAGATAGCGTTTGACTTCGGCTGCATCGGGGCCTTTGCCGGAAGTCCATTCCTTGACCTTGCCGGTTTTGGCGATGGTCTCCTCAAAGGTGCGCAATGCGCTGTAAAGAGCCGCGTGTGAATCCTGAACACATGAAATGTCCTGTTTGACAGAGGAGAGGCCGCTGCCAGCGCCGACGCGGTAGAGTGACTGCATCTGTTCGAGTTGACGGTTGAGGCCGCTCCAGGGCTTGACTTCCCAGCCGTTGAAATCATATGGTTCGAGTTCGGGAATGCGCACGACCGTGTCGGAGATCGGAATGGTATACATCCAGCCGCGTTTGAGGCTGCCGGAATAAGCATGCCATTTCATCGAGCCGCTGACGACTCCCTCGCGGTTGTGCGCATAGACCTGGCGATATTCGAGATCCCAGCGAAGTTCGCGGGTAAACGGGCAACGCACGACTTGCGCCATGCCGAAGGCGAAGTGACCGGTTACCAGGCCCATCATTTTGCTCGGACCTTCTTCATCGGGATGCTCGCGCCAGCCGAAGAGGTGAATCAGCAGGCCACGGTCGCCTTCTTCCCAGTCGGGCGCCGGTGCCGGCAGCAGTTCGGTGCGTTTGAGCAGTCCGGGTTCAAGGTTGTCGAAATGATCGTTCGAGATGTAACGCTTGACTTCCTGTTTGCCCTGAATGGTGATATCGGCAGTCAGCATGAAGGCGGCGCGGGGTTCGATCGCTTCAGCGACGAAACGGCCTTCAACGTGGCGGCCATAGACATACCAGCCCTGTTCGTTGAGCGGCGAGTTTTCGATGCCGACGGTCGAAGAGCGGGCAACCGGAGTATTGCTGCGGCTGAAATAATTCAGCGGGATTTCGATGACGTCGGCCGGGCCGGAAAAGCTGCTGGAAGAGGGATCGTAGTGCACGACAATGCGGCGGTTGCCGCCGATGTCTTCTTTGAAGCGCACGAGCGCCATGGTTTTGCCGCAGATCTGCACCGGTTCTTCGGTGATTTTAAGAACGCTCCCATCCCAGACGGGGTTGCGCAGCATGACTGTCATGTCGCCAGGTCGCGCGCCCGACAGCGATTCGAGCGGGCTGACCTGTTTCCAGCCGTCGATTGCTACTGGAGGATTCAGGCCGTCTTTTATCGCTTTCTGCAGACGATCGCCATCTATGTGCACGTCGTAACGTCTGGCGTAGAACCACTTCTCCCAGGGTTCACTGGTATCCCAGCGCAGCCATACGGTTTTGCCGATCAGGCTGCGATCGGGGCTGCGTTCGATCTTGAAGGGCACGCCGCCGGCCGGGTCGCGGCGGTCGATGGAAGGGTGCAGCAGCTGCCCTGACCACTCTGCTATCGAGCGGTAGTAGCGGCTGCCTTCAAGTGCCGTGTTGACTATGGCCTTGCTGCCGGAAGATTTGGCCGCAGTTTTAACCTGCGATTTGCCGGTTTTCGCGGCTTTGCTTACCTGCACCGGTTCTTCAGAGAAAGGCTGAGCGGCCAGACTAATGCTGGAAAGCAAGACCATGACTGCCAGTAATACAAGAAACCCTGTGCTTTTCAAATTTTTTGATCCAATCATTTCCATATATATGGTCTGCCTTTCATTATGTGCGATTTTCCTTCTGGTAATCTTTCCTCATTTAGTCAAATTGCGGCTCTTAAATCAGTTTGTCGAATATACGGGTATGAACCGGCAAAAGTAACAGGCAATTGATTCAACTTTGACAAAGCATCTAGTCCTTTGTCAACATTGAATTTGTGGGTATAGTGATTTCAGCTTTATTCTTGCGTTTTCAGCTGTGAATTGCCAGCTAATGCCTTTCTGCATCCTGTTTCTTTCGGTCTCCCATTTTTT
>Ga0209096_1003589_pt1 | contig 13388 bp, 15 predicted proteins | sample AD_UKC034_MetaG_FD_184407 | JGI IMG/M metagenome (GOLD analysis project Ga0209096, IMG submission 184407) | Active sludge microbial communities of municipal wastewater-treating anaerobic digesters from USA - AD_UKC034_MetaG (SPAdes) (version 2) | ecosystem: Engineered > Bioreactor > Anaerobic >... | reverse complement strand
ATGAGTAAAAAAGTAGCAGCAATCACAATTACCTACAACCGGCTTGAATTGACAAAGCGGACATGGGAATCCTTTAACGCTAAAACGGGAGTTGACTTTCATTTATTCATCGACAACGGATCTACCGACGGAACTGTCGAATGGCTCGAAGACAAGTACCGCATACTTCTGGATAAGAACTACGGCATCGCTGCGGCTTTTTATTACGGCGTTCAACAGTTGCAGGATTATGACTATATCCTGAAGCTCGACAATGATGTTGAAACTGTGACGGAGGATATGATTGCGAGACTGGTTGACTTCATTGAGAAAGCCGGACCTCACGCAGTTTCACCGCCTGACCTGATGATTGACCCTAAGTTCTATCCTACCGTGTTTAAACGGGCTGAAATCGCCGGATACCAAGTTCAATACACATCTCACACCGGAGGGGCTTTTCAGTTAGCACCTGCAAAGTTTGTGAGGCAACTATGTGAAGAATATACCTGCCTGAAGAACGGCGACTGGATGATAGGACAGTATTACCGTTCAATCGGTTGTCCTCCGGCTTATCTTCTTGACCTGGGGATGAACCACATCGGACTAAATCAATCAACACCTGTTAAAGATTATATATTTTGAAATACGATCTTATCATAGTATCTGCATCAAAGGATTCATCACTGATAAAGATGACCCAGGATGCTATTGACAGTTGCCTGGCTGACCGTGCGGATGTTAATGTAATTCTTGTTGAAACCTATCAAAAGACAGAATACAAGAATGTAGATAAGTATGTTTTGTTTGAGGGTGAGTTCAATTACAATCATTGTCTGAACTTGGGATTGGAACACCGTAAGGGCGACATTCAGATTCTTGCAAACAATGACATTATCTTTCAACCTGGTTGGTCATCTATTGGCTATACGATGCGGGAGTATGGTTATCTCTCCACGTCGGCACTGTCAAATCATCCCAGACAGAAGCTCTTTAAACGGGGTGACTATGCTTATGAAGGATATGATATTTGCCTTTATGTAACAGGGTGGTGTTTGTTCGTGGATTCAAAGGTATGGGATATGATTGGCCTATTGGATGAAACGTATCAGTTCTGGTATTCAGATGATATGTACGTTCATCAGTTAAAGGCTAAGGGAATCAAACACTATCTGATCTGTAATGTAGTTGTGAATCATTATATCTCACGGACGTTAATGAAAACCGACCGTGCAACGAGAGTAAAACTTACCAATGCCGAAAGAAAAACCATACAAAGGCGCAATCGCTCAAATCTACAAAAGAAGCTATGAGGATATCGGTATGCTCTTTTGGGTTGAGGCTCAGAGGTCATTAGTGCCAGGGGTGACGATTGAAAGGGCTATTGACAGCTTTTATCGCTTTATAGGTGAGAAAGACTTTAATCATGATTCCGCTATGACAACATATTCACGCATGAAAAAGGAGTTTTATGAGGCTGCCAAAAAGGATTGCTGACATAATACAACGTAAGGACGAGTTTATCGCCCGTCGTGAGGCTTCACTAAATAAGAGCGTTGTGAGGCTTCAAAATATGCTCATCTCAAAGCTGACGCGCGAGATAATCCCGATGTTGGATACTTCCGGCGGGAAGATAAGAAACACGCTCCGCAACTATCAACTGTTGCAGTCACTTGACAGGGTGTATAAAGACTTCAGCACGACGCAACGGTTAGCGTTTGTGTCAGAGATAGGCGACACGGCACGAGGGCTTACAGGGCTGAACAAACAGTTCTTTACGATCACAATGGGTGCTTCATTACCGGCTACCTTTGGCAAGGTTCTGGCGGCGACTGAGACAAAGATGCTCACGGCAATAGGCATCAAAGGAGGCAAGATACTTGGTGGCGGCTTTCTTGACAGTCTGACGGCTAACACTGAACTGCTGACTTCGGTTAAGAATCTCATGTCACAGGCCGTGACTTCTCAGGTCAGCACAAAGGACTTCATTGCAAGCATGAACGATCTGATAACAGGTTCAGGTGAAAAGCCTGGAGGGATTGAATCGCACCTCAACAGGTATGCTCATGATTTGTATATGCAATATGATAGTGCCTATGCAACATCATTGGCCGAAGAAACTGGGATGAAGTATTTTGTTTATCTCGGAGGCAAAGTTCAGGATTCGAGGGATTTTTGTGTAGCTCATGATAATAAAGTCTGGACAACAGAAGAGGCTAATAAATGGTCTGAATGGACACCGGCAAAGGGTGTTTATCCTCCTGACTATAAGATTAAGCAAAAAGATAAGAACGCCGTGCCGTCATACATTGCTTCTTACGACGGGTATCAACCTTTAGTTCATCGCGGAGGGTTCAACTGCCGTCATCATTTGGGTTTCATAATGGAAGAGTTGGCATTTGAGATGCGGCCTGACCTGGTTAAAAAATAATTTGTTTATTAAAAAGAAATTTGTATAACTTTACATCAAATAATTTCAACAATGGCAAAGGAAAAGATTAAGTGTGTGGTTCGGGGAAAGATACTCGAACTGTCTCCTACTGCTTACGAAATGGCAAAGGATTACTTTGGTGCTGCAAAGGCTTCTGATCTGAACATTACGAAACCGATTGAACTGAGCAAGCCGATACTGATACCGAAGATTCAGGTTAAAGTTGAGAAGCCCGAAGAACTGACCCTGCAAAAAACAGAGTTAGCAAAGACGCTCGACACTCCACCCCCTGAAGTACCGATGATTACTGAGGTGAAAAAAGCATCAAAACCCAGAGCAAAAAAGAAATGAAAGAAATAACCTCCAAACGAACTAAGCAGACCCAATTCATCACTGATGAAGAATGGGCGTGGCTCAAAGAACACGGCAAAGCGAAGAACTTTACGATGAAAGAAATGGTTATCATCAAGAAGCCAGTCATTAACAAAGAGATTCTGATGCCGGAAATACAAACCAAAAAGAATAAAAAATGACTGAAGCTGAACAGAAAAAGCTCAATGGGTTTTTGTCCAAAACCTTAAAAATGGACGACGAGGAATTGGCCAGCCTTTACAACGAGGCCGGGGAGTTGACCTCCTTAACCGCAGCCGAAAAAGCAGACACTTCGAGAGTTACTAAACTCAAAGAAGAAAATGACAGTCAGTACAAACGTGGTCAGAAAGAAGTGGCTACTAAGTTCGAGACTAAGCTGAAGGAAAAGTACGGGGTAAGCTCTGATGAAACCGGAGTTGATTTAGTTGATCTTATTCTGACAACTGAACTCGAAAAAGTTAAAGGCAAAGGTGATGAAGATATTACGGCTCATCCGGAGTATCTGAAACTGAAAAGCGAAAGCGACCGTATGCTGAAAGCAAAAGACAAGGAATGGCAAAAGAAGATCGAAGATCTGGAGCTGAAACACACCAGGGAATCGATGTTTTCTAAAGTCAAAGAACGTGCTTTTGCCGAACTTGACAACCTCAGGCCAATACTGCCCGAAGATGCGAAGAAAGCCCAGAAATGGAAAGAGAAATACATTGAGGACTTTCGTGCGTATGACTTCACTGAGCAGGACGGGACGATTGTTGTTCTGAAAGACGGGAAGCCGCTTCAGGACTCACACGGGTATAACAAATCCTTTGCTGACCTGGTAAAAGAAACTGCCTCTGAGATATTTGATTTCCAGACCGCAGATGACAGGACAAGCCCAGGCAACCGTCAGCAGCAGAGTAATATCATCGCACCGCGCAATGAAGAAGAGTTCATTCAGAAGATGAGAGAGGCTAAGACACCGGAAGAACAAGCAAAAGTTATGGAGTCTTACCAATCTAAAACAAAATGAGTACAATAGGAACCGTTGACTGTGGCTTCTTAGCCACCTACCAGGGAAAAGCCGCGCAGATGTGGACTGACCCTATCGCAAACATTGATCTTATCGGTGATGTCGAGGCTGCAAAGGCCGTGCTGGAGAACCAGCAGATTTCAATGACAGAACTGACCGGGAAGAAGAAACGCATCGTAAGCCTTGAGTGGCTTCAGAAGTGTGACATCACTACGACTGCGTGTACTGACGACTGTACGATTGACGGCGAAGATGCTGACCCGATCTGTAAGGAGTATGAAATTGAGTGCCTTCGTGAGACGAAGTTTAAGATGCCGAAACGCGCCTATCGCGAGAGGACTATCGAGATGGCTGAAGCGTTCGCATTTAATATGCTTCAGCACAAGAAAGCCCTTGACGAATGGTTGGCTCAGTATATCGTTACAGGTATTCTTGCCGCTGCCGGAACGAACGCTTACACAGGTGGTGTTGGAACTGTCGCCGGTGCGCTGACGACTATTCCCGCTGCTTCATGGAACGATTCAATCTGGGGTTATTTCAATCTTGTTACTAGGTACAACAAATTCAAGTCACCGTACCTTCTGACCGGAGATAACCTGTATCAGCTTCTCTTTAACAGGATGCACGAATCAATGACTGAGGCCGGACGTGCTGCAATGTCAAAGATTGGAACGATACGGAAGATTTACCAGGACCCGGAGAATGTCGAGGCTGTTGCTCCGAACTATACGTTCCTGCTGCATAAGACCGCCGTTGCGTTCATCAACAAAGCATGGAATCCACTTGGTGCTGCAAACGCAGTTCCCGAAGCCGGTGTTTATGCTCTGTGGTCAGAGCCTTCAAACAACATCCCTGGTGTGTATTATGACATTATCACTCAGGAAACTTGTGTTGAAAATGAGTTCTACCTTGCCGCAAAGGTTCAGCTTCATGGACTGTTTGCCGAGAATCCGCTGCCATGCGACGAAACCAACACGGGCGTATTAGCATTCACTTGTAGCTGATGAGAATATAAAACATTATGTTTGAATAAAAAGACAAAGGATATTCTAATTTTGGGATATCCTTTGTTATTTGAACTATGGAAGAATTAAGTAAATGTAACTGCGGTTCGCGCAGGACAATCCGCAGACCAAAAACAATAAAGAAATGAGCGCGTTACCCGATTGCTGGAACTCAGTTATAGGTTTTACCCGAACTGATGATACCTGTATTGATGATGCTTATCCGGTAGGCTACTCAGAGAGTCTTTCGGGACTTTACATCGATGAACTTCAGGGCATGACCCTGAGGATACTCGACAACACCGATAACTCTACGACGTTGTGGGAGAAGATGGCCCGTGCGCGTGAGAACGCCATCAGGACGTTTCAGACTGATCTCACAATGGAGTTGACCAACTATAAAGAACCAACTCGCAAACGCTTCACAGGTGACATAGGGGGCAAGTCATTCACACGAACAATAACCGGCTCAACATACTACGGACTGAGGATGTATTCAGATATCCGAGGTGGCAAGTTTAATCTTCGCGGTGTGTCACTGATACTTAATTCATCAGAAGCCGTCAATCTTGAAATCTATGACGAATATGACCTGCTTTACACTATTCCGTTGACTTCCGTTGCAGGACGGCCGCACAAAACAGATTTTGCAGACATTGAACTGACGCTTGACCGGAACTATTATTTTCTCATCTCTCCCGTAGGACTTCCGTATGCGAATAAACTAACGTGCGGTTGTGGTGGGTTCAAGTGGTGTTTCTGTATTGATGACCCGTGTTACAGGTATTCACGCGACCGCTGGACTGAATGGGCTATGGTAGCAGGTGTGTATGGCAATGATCTCACCGTGCGTGAGGACTGGCCGACAGTGCGCGAAGCCTCAGGGATGATCCTTCACGGGAACTTCACTTGTAATATCTTTGATGCTCTTTGCACTGATGACAGCGACTTCGTGAACAATGAACTTGATGCTGCAATGGCATGGGCTATTCTTTACAAGACGGGCGAGTTCCTGACGAATTACATAATGGATACCGGAGAGGTAAGCCGTTATACTCTTTTGGGAACTGAGGCTCTGAATGAAAACCGGATGTACTATAATAAACGTTACGCCGTACTGATGGACTGGATTGCTCAGAATATGGATGATGAGCGTAATGATTGTTTGAAGTGTAAATCACCAATGGGGCTGCGCCGGAGAACTCAGTTGATATGAAAGCAGACGAAGCGATACGGAGGGTTGAATTTATAGTTGATAAGACTGTGTCAGACTGGGGCAATGTCATGTTAGAAGTAGCTCAGACGGCTGATACAATGATAAAGGACCGTGTGATTAAAACAGGTCAGAACGCACAGGGAGAACAGTACGATCCGTATTCAACTAATCCGATGTTGACCAACTGCTCGCAAATGACACAATCTGCCTGTAATAAAAAAACAGGGTCAAAGGCAAAGCGTAAAGAACTGAAGTGGGTAACATTGAAACGCGGCACGAAGAATATCCGGTTGTTTGAACTTGCCGGTGGTTATAAGGAGTTCAGAGAGCTGCACGGCCGACAGACTAACTTCGTGGACTTTGCATTTTCGGGTCGCATGTGGGCAGATGTGCAGGTTGTATCTGGAGATGATGAACATAAACTTGGCCGCGCACGGATAAGCACACTATCGGAAGAACAGATGAAGAAGCTCGCTGGTAACACCGAGCGCAAAGGTACTATTCTTGACTTATCGACTGACGAAACTAATGCGCTGGCTCGTATAATTGAGAAGCGTTTAACTGATTTGTGGAGGCAACAGGGATTCTTATGAACAACAAGATAGCCAATATCATCGTAGATTACATCAAAGACCTGCCGTGGATTGATAAACTCGCAGGGATGACACAGGTAGCAAAGATACACCAGACTTCAGGCGAGACTAAGGTTGAAAAGCGGTATCCCATATCATGTCAACTGGATTATGAAGATGCGTGTAAGGAAGGTTGTTATGATGAACTTGCACCTAACTCAAAATATCGCTCAATTGTTTATTTCGAGGATGGTTCGTTTTCTTACTCTGAACGACGCGGTAAAAGATTATACTATACAAGTAATATCCGGTTGGTTGCGTGGCTGAACTATAAACTTCTGCGCGGGGCAGGCTGCGGATCTACTGGTGAGTATATTCTGGACATTATTAAATCACTGCCGGACGTTCCTGTAGATATCGGAGCAATGCGCGGGGTGACTATTACAGTTACTTCGCAAGCACGTCGCGACAGTGGCATATTCTCTCAGTACACATACAATGAATTTCAAACTCAGTACCTTATGATACCTTATGATTTTTTTGCTCTGGATATCCGTACTGAGTTCTTTGTAATTCCTGAATGTCATGAACCTAACGTCGGAGGATGTACGGAATGTTAGAGATGCTGAAAATATCGGTTGTTGCTTATGTGATTTTCGTCCTTATGTCACCCGGGATGATCTTTTCATTCTATGCGCGACTGATTGACAGGATAAAATGGGATTGGTTGTATAAGCCTTTGGGCGGCTGTCTGATGTGCTTCTCTGGACAGGTGTCATTTTGGTATTATTTGATTACTCACTTCAGAGAATATAATTTATTTGACCATGTTGTATTTATTTCAGCAGTGATACTGATTGTAATGATATTTGATAAACTTATAGATTATGCGGACCATTGATTTTAAAGAAAAGAAATTTGAATGTGGAGGTCGGACGTTTTACGTTCATGATTCCTTATCATTTAACCGATTTCGTGAACTGCAAAGGATAAGCATTGAGTTTGGATTCTCTACGACATTTGTTGAGTTATTTAAAGAGATTCAGAAGTGCTACGATTATGTGCAGACGAACAAAAACTGGGGTGATTTAGCTGTGACATTATATAATCTTCTTCACGGTGTTTCATCAATTGACAACAAAGATGCGGCTGCGCTAAGATTGTGCGCGTTATTCATTAATGAAGAAAATGAAGATGTGACAGTGTTTGATGAAGCAAAAATGAAGGGTAAAATAGAATGTTGGAGCAAGGAGCTTGATGTAAGCCCTTTCTTTCACTTGGCAGCCAGCTTGGTTCAAGGTTGGATGCCAGCTTACAACATCACTATCCGAAATACTTCAGACGTGGAGAAAGTGAAGGCATAAAGAACATTTATAAAGAACTTGTGACGAATGAAAAATATTGGACCGATTTACTTTACACCGTGTGTGATGGAAAGGCGACAGAGATTGATCGGTTGTGTCGGTTTGATGTATTTGAGTTCTTTGGGTTTATTTCAAACTTTGAAAAGCGAATAAGCGATGGCCGAAAAAATAGAACTGCAAATCGTCGCGGATAACGCGGATTACATCACAAAGACTAAGCAGGTTGAACAGGCGACTGTTTCAATGCAACGCAGTGTTCAGGAAGGAGAGAAGCGGCAAAAGGGGCTTATTGAAGATACTACCGAGGCAATAAAGAAATATGAGAAAGCGCGTAAGCAAGCATATAAGTTTGAAGACCTTGAGCGGTATAATAAGAAAATAGCCGAAGCGAAGCAAACGCTTAAAGAATACGAACAGGCAGGTCTTAAAGTTGATGAGGCTCAAAAGAAACAAGTCAAAAGCACCAATAATCTTTGGAGCAGTATTAAAAAACTTGGTGCAGCATATTTATCTATAAATGCCGCAGTAAAGATTTTTAAAGCTGTTATGGACAGCACCCAAGGAACGGGTGACTTATTGCGTCGCGAGATGTCCGGGTTAAAGACGATGCTCGATGAATTAAGTCGCACGATAGCTACCGGTAACTGGGCGCAACTTGGAGAACGATTAAAACAAGCACGTCTGGCGGGTATGCAATATGCTGATGCTATGGATGCGGTCGGTGATCGTGAACGTGAACTGTTGTTGATCGAAACAGATCGCCAGGGCAAGATGATTGAACTCGCAAAGATATATCGCAATACGGGACTGGTCGGTGTGGAGGGTTATAAGAAACGCAAAGAAGCAGCAGAAGAATATATCAGACTTGCCGAAGAGGGAGAACGTGATGCGCTAGAAGTTTTACAGTTAAGACTCGATGCCGAACTTGACTTTGCACGGCAGAAACTTGGATACTCACAGGATATAAGTGATGCTGAAAAGAAACGCGTCAATGAAGAGATAATAAATAATATCCGCAGCGCAAAAGCCTTTGATCAGAACAAGGAGTCGATGAAAGAATACCAGCGACTGATCAAAGAACTTGCCGAAGCCGAACAGGGTGTTCCGGTACGTGAATTAATCGGTGAAGTATGGATTGAAACATCGCGGAAGATTGATACTACTAAGGTAGATCAGTTAAAGGCATCGATTGCAGCCATACCTCCCGAAGTGCGCGAGATGTCCGAGACTTTTGAGGAGTGGGGCAATATAACAGACCCGATTAGAAACAGGGTGGTTGCCGCTTATGATGCTATCGGCAAGAAACAGAATGAGGTAGCGAACTCTACTATACGTGCTAATACAATGATGGAACTATCCAGCACAATGTTAGCTAAAGAAGAGGAGAAGGCACTTACTGAACGCCAGAAGGCACTTGAAAAGTTTATCGATGAAACTGCGAAACTTCGCGATCAATACGAACAGGATCAGATTGAACAATTAAGCGGTGTTGAACGCATACGCGCGGAGCAGGAGTTTGAACTTCGCCAGGTACAGTTACTTGAAGATCATTTGAAGGAGTTAGGAGACTTAACCGAAGAACATTATAAATACCTTGACGGGCTTCGCGCTTCGGCTAACCTTCGTGCTGAACGTGCCGTAAGAGTTGAACAACAGACGGAACTTGACTATTGGAGCGACTTTTACGGAGAGGCCATAAGCGAGAGGATGAAGTTCTACGACTTCCGTGAGGAATTAGATATTAAGACCGCTGAACTTGCCGGAGAACTCACAGAGCGTAAGGAGTTAGAGATTCAAAAGAAATGGTTACAGGCACGACTTGACCTGTTGAAAGCATCAAAAGACCCTGAGTTACTCGCCCGTGCGGAAATTCTTGATGCTGAAATAGGATTGATTCAGCAAAAGATTGATGGCATAGACGCAAGTGAAACCATCTGGACAAAGATGGGATTCAATGATGAGCAGAAAGAAGCATTACGGGGCGCAGTTAATGATACAATTGATGCGTTAGATCAGATATTTGATGCACGGGTAGAAGACGCACAACGGACACGCGAACTTCTCGACACTCAGATCAGTGAAACACAACGGGCGTTAGAGGCTGAAATGGAACTCATGAAGGCCGGTCATGCTTCAAACGTAGATGCCAAGCGTAAGGAACTCGAAGAACTCCAGAAGCAGAGAGAGAAGGCACTCAAACAAGAAGAGGCCGCGATAAAAGCAAAACGCAAACTTGAAACCGTCACGCAGACAGTGTCATTGATAACAGCCGCAGCCGAAACATTTAAGGCATTCCCAGGTCCGCTACTTCCGATTGCCATTGTGACGGTTGCGGCTATGTTTGCGGCCTTTGCTGCGGCGAAACTTAAAGCAGCAGCAGCGGCTAAACTCGCTGAAGGTGGTGCAGGTACTGAAACAGGAATGATAACAGGACGTTCACACGCACAAGGAGGTGAAAGGTTCTTAGATCATGTAGAAGTTGAGCGCGGTGAGATGTGGGGTGTTCTGTCGAAACGGGCAACGGCTAAATATGGCAAACAGTTTGGTCAGATCGTTACTTCGTTTAATAAAGACCAGATTCCGGTTCAGCAGATGGCAGACGTTCATAACAACATATTAGTGGATGTGTCCCAGACGAATGAAAGACTTGACCGCTTACAGGGTGAGTTGATTAAGCTTAACCGGCATTTTGGGGTGAGTGCAGAAGTGATTGAAACACCAACTGCCAGGATAATAAAGCGAGGCAATAAGACCAGAATTATAAGAAAATGACTTATCGGTTCTACATAACCATCGGATCATCACAGACAGAAGTTCACCCCCTGAACTTTCTGAAGACTTCATTGGTTGATTCGCAGGAATCAGGAGAGATATTTTACCGGCGTAAATTTAACGGTACACTCAGATTCATTGGCGATGACTTTGATTTGTTTTATATGGTTGAGAGTGTAGAACCTTGCACTGAGATGTTTCTGCTGATAGAACAGAAAGATTCAGGCGCAGATACTTATCACACATATTGGGAAGGGCGGTTCTCAACAATGGATGGCCGGTTTGACCTTGACAATTGTTTCTTTGAGGTCACACCGAAACCATATGATTCATATTCAAGTTTTGATAAAGACGCTGACACAGAATACAACATTATAGTCGGAATTGCCACTACTGCAACTGCTAAGACATATGATGCCGAATATGATAACTGTCGCTGGTTGGAGGATGTAATTGAATATATCTTATCGCAGATAGAGCCAGGGGCAACGTATCAAAGCACATTCTTCCAAAATGCAACCAATCCTGTTACCCTGGACACAAATAAGTATCGATATCTGATGATAGCACAAAAGTCAGATATTAAGCGTCCTGCGGCTACCAACCCCGCGTCAATGGGGATGTTATCATGGAACGGGTTGATGTCAATACTGCGGATGTATAATGTTTTCTGGACATTTGACGGCACGACGGTAAGGATTGAACACTATGACTATTGGAGTAGTTCGGCAGGATTAAACCTCACGACACAAGCACTGGCCAAAAAGTCTAATAAGTATTCTTACTTGCGTGATAATATGAACCGGCAGGAGAAGTTTAACTTTATGGAGTGGGGCAATAGAAACTTCGGTCAGCACGTAATAAGTTATTCGGCCAACTGTACTGAGGAATCAATCTATGAGTATAAAAACAATGTAACTACTGATGTAGATTTTATTTATAAATGTGCCAATTCACTTTCTGATCTTGACCCGTCATTGGTCACTGACGAGGGGTGGGTAATCCTGGCTACATATCCCTCCGGCGGGGATAATCTGGTTTATTACGGTACGGCTTATGAAGACCCTGCTGCTGCACATAACTATGTCAACTCATGGAGTTATCTCCTGTATAATTATTTCATGCATGGTCGTGTTTTGATTGAAGGCAAGATCAATGGAGTTGACATGGAGTTTATTTCGGCACGTCGCACCAAAAGTCAGGAGATAGCAGCAGTTGTTTGTCACGAAGATGCTTATGACCCGAATGATTACATAACAACCGAACTTGGAGAAACATGGCTCGCAGGGCAGAAGGGATATGTCAGACAGGCAACAATTCATCCCGACGGCCGAGTCGAATTTAATCTTTTGTATGGCGAGGACCGCAACGAAACACCCTCTCCAGTTACAAAGTATAAAACACTTCATTGTGTTGTTGATCTGCCCAGATACGTGGATTCGTATCTATCAGAGCCTAATATTGTTGATACGTATTACACCGTACTCTTTGACGAAGGAACAGAGACGGAGGAGTGTCTTGAAATCCTTATCCCGGCGGGAACGGTCCATCAACAGGACATCGCCGACGTAGAGCATACAACGGTTGATGGAATTTATACGGAACACTCATCTCTTTCAGGATGGATATTTGTTTACAACGACAATGAGACGTGGACCGAGATTGCAGACTGCGGATCGCCCCCAGCCCCTCCCGCATCGCCACCGGCCGCAACAACCTGCTATCCTCCGACACAGGCTGACCAGTGGGATTGTGTAGAAGTGGGATGGCTACCGATAGCTTCTGCGTCTTATTATGAAGTTTATCGCTCAATCGATGGCGCAGCTTATGAATATGTCATCATGCTGCCGTCAACTGAAACAACGTTTACTGATTGTGAATCCTCCAACCATGACTACCGTCCTGCAACGTTCTGTTATAAAATTAAGGCTTGTAATGCGGCAGGATGTTCTGATTTTTCAAATGAAGAATGTGTTGAAGTGAATACAGCATGAGTATCTATAACTGCCATAAACAACAGCCCCAGCCGTGGATGAGTTACATCTCGCCGAATAAGATCGTTTATCCGGGCGAGTGTTGTCCGGCACTGCTGACTGATTTAGCACACTTACTTCCGTTCCAGGTCATCTCCAACGGGGCTTACATGAAAATGGAATATTCGCTTTACGGTGAAGATTCATGGAGCGAGATAACGCTTCCGGTGACAACGGTAATGACTGACGGGTTCTTCATTCATTCATATAACGGAGAGACTTTGGCCTCAGAACTGCCATGCGGAGTTTATGAGTTCCGACTGACTGCCGGTGAACTGTGGTACTTTGAGCCGATAATGATTGAGGACTTCACGATCACGGAGAACGCTCTGAGTGTGCGTGATGAGTTGATGACCCCATTTAAGATCACCGAACAACTTGCGGACACGACACCGCTGATTGCCCCTTGCGACAGGATTCTGCCGTTCATGTTCCGAACCGACAACGTGACTTCCGGTTCAGTTGTGGTGACAATGGTTGATTCAGACGGGGCAGAAACCGCCCTTTCAATCACCGTGCAGACCGGAGTGATTGACGGCAAAACATATTATTGGCATCGCGGCGAATGTCTTTATCCGTTCCTGACCTGCGGAAAGTATTATTTAAAGATTGTTGACGGGGCGAATACCTATTACTCTG